>Ga0194055_10003525_pt1 | contig 11993 bp, 10 predicted proteins | sample SepL449m_MetaG_FD_155482 | JGI IMG/M metagenome (GOLD analysis project Ga0194055, IMG submission 155482) | Anoxic zone freshwater microbial communities from boreal shield lake in IISD Experimental Lakes Area, Ontario, Canada - Sep2016-L442-9m | ecosystem: Environmental > Aquatic > Freshwater >... | reverse complement strand
CAGATGCTCGAACAGATTGCGCTCACCAAGAGTTACCCGAGCGTTGTGCAGTTCGTATACAGTGCGACCCAGCCGAGCATTAGCAAAACCGAGCAACTCAACATTGTTTCGCGGTGGCGGCTCGTTCGTAATCAGTTCATTGGCCGCGTCAATGCGAAACTTCGGCTTGGTAGTGCGCGCTGGTGCGCCGCGGCGTAACCAAGCAAGTTCCTTTTTAATTAAGTTGTTGCGCTTTTGATCTTCAACTGATGATTGGCGCATACGTTCTGCTTTGGCCAAAACGAATGCCGAGTATCCGCCGTCGTACTCTTCAACCTTGCCATCCACAACTTCCCAAGTACGATCACTAACTTCATCTAGGAACCAGCGATCGTGGGTAACAACTGCAAGAGCTAAATTACGCCGAGACTTTAAATGCTCCGCCAACCAAGCAACAGCTTCAACATCCAAATGATTGGTGGGCTCATCAAGAAGCAGAACGTCAAGATCGCTAATCAACAAAGTTGCCAACGCAACTCGGCGGCGTTCACCACCGGAAAGTGGACCCATAGTTCGAGTGAGAATCTGTTCGCCAAAACCGCCGAATAGGCCCGTTAGAACATCGCGCACTAACGCACTTGTTGCCCATTCGTGGTCCGATTGAGTGCCTAAAACAATATCGCGCACTGTCGCATTTGGATCAGCACTGTCTACTTGGTTCAGTGTGCCCACAAGGATGCTGTTCGCCCGTGAAACTCGACCACTATTGGGAGTTTCATCGCCAGCCATAACTTTGAGAAGTGTCGATTTGCCGCCACCATTGCGACCAACGATGCCGATTCGTGAGAATTCGGCAAGCCCTAGCGAAACCTCGGCTAGGACAGCGCCTTTTCCGTAATCAATGGAGACGTTTTCGATGTTAATTAAGTTGCGGGGCGCCACGGCTAAAGCCTTTCGTTAACCCCATTCTGCCGTATAAATGAGCGAGCGAAATTCCAGCAGGACTCGATAAAGGATTAATCCTGCTACGCCCTGAAATAGGCCACGAGAGCATTGGCGTGACCATGTCCCATTTCGTGTTCGTCTTTCAAGAAGGCCACCATTTCCATGTGCTTCTCAATCTTGCATTTTTTAAGAATTTTCATCCACTCATCAATTTTCTTGCCGTATTTCTTTTCAATTGATGGGAAGTAGGACGCAGGTCCCTTAACTTTTTCAGGTTCATTTTTAGCAGTTGGTGACATTTGAAAATATCCTTATGTGTTCACTATTCGTGTTCGCGAAGGCCGGTTTCGGCTCGCGTGGAACGCGCCATAAATGCTTGCATTACGTCATAGGGGCTCTTGCCATGATGAATAACATTGACTACTTGCTCGGTAATCGGCATTTCTACCGAATATTTGCGGGCAAGTTCTAGAAGCGGAGCACAACTCTTAACGCCTTCAGAGGTGGTCTTGGTCGCCGTTTCAGCCTGCTCAATCGTCATTCCTTCGCCGAGATACACGCCGATAGTTCGGTTGCGTGAAAGTGGCGACTGGCAAGTAGCAATTAAGTCGCCCACGCCAGAAAGTCCGGAGAAAGTGTACGGGTGAGCGCCAAGAGCCACACCAAGTCTGGAGAGTTCAGCTAGGCCACGAGTCATGATGGCTGCTTGTGAGTTCTCGCCATATCCCAAACCAACAGCCATACCGTTGGCTAGCGCAATCACGTTCTTAAGTGCGCCAGCAAGTTCAACACCAAGTACATCGGTTGTGTAATACGGGCGGAAGTATTCGGTAGTGCAAGCATCTTGAACTTTGCGCGCCGAATCTTCATTAATGCAGGCAACCGTGGTGGCTGCTGGTTCGCGCGCCGCAATTTCATGGGCCAAGTTTGGTCCGGAAACCACAGCAATTCGCTGCGGCGCGATGCCAGCAGCATCAGAGACAACTTCACTCATACGCATTGAAGTGCCCAACTCAATACCTTTAATTAGCGAAACGACAACAGCGTCTGCTGGGATCTCGCCACCCCACTCGCCTAGATTGCTGCGCAAAGTCTGTGACGGTAAAGCCAATACAACTAGTTCCGCATTTGCTAGTGCTTCTGAGGCAGTCGTGGTTGCACAAATGTTTGCGGGTAAAACCAAACCTGGATGATATGCGCTGTTGGAGCGACTCTCGTTTACCTCAGCAACAATTTCTTCAGACCGCGTCCACAGCACAACGTCACAACCTGCATCTGCCAAGATCATTGAGAACACTGTTCCCCATGAGCCTGCGCCCATTACTGCAACCTGCATTTATGCGTCGTCCTTAGGTTCTGATGTTTTCTTGTTCAAGGGTACGCGTCGGTCAAACACAGTTGTGGGAGGCTGCTCACCGCGGATTTCTGCAAGCAATTCAGTAATCGCCGCCATGATTCGCTTCGTAGCATCGCGAAGCATTTCTGCGCTAACGGGCTGATCACGAAAATCATCTAAGTTGACCGGTGGGCCAGCCAAAATATGCATAGTTTTGCGCGGGAAAAATTTCGGGATTTTTCCACCAAATGGTGAGAGCACTTCTTGAGGTCCCCACTGCGCAGCGGGTATCACTGGCGCGCCAGTTGCCAATGCGATTCGGGCCACACCATTTTTGGCCGCCATTGGCCACAAGTCTGGATCGCGTGTGAGTGTGCCCTCAGGATAGATCACAATGCATTCACCGCTGTTTACCGCAGCAACTGCTGATTGAAGTGAGGATGCGGCATCAGCCGAGCCACGATGCACTGGGATTTGCCCAGCACTTTTAAGCATCTTGCCAATAACTGGGATTCTAAAAATTTCGGCTTTAGCCAGAAAGCGAACTGGGCGGCCTTGATCATTACAGAAATGCGCCGCCGATAGTGGATCAAACCAAGACATGTGATTCATAGCCAAAATCACGCCACCTGGCTGTTGTAGGTTTTCGCCACCACGCCAATCTCGTTTTGTCAGCACCTGAAGTGGTGGACGAAGTAGCGCCTTAACTACGCGATACCAAGCGCCTGGCTTAGTCTGTGGCTTAAGTTGACCCATAATGAAATCTTTGCATACCTAAAGCAATCGGGCCCGCAGGGTCACCCCCACGAGCCCGATTAACAGGTAGCTTTACTTACCTGAAACCTTCTTCTTGAATTCTGCGCCTGCGCGGAACTTAGGCACTGATGTTGCTGCAATCTGAACTGTTGCACCAGTCTGAGGATTGCGGCCAGTGCGAGCTGCGCGGTCTGACTTCTCGAAGATGCCGAAGCCAGTTAGTGACACTTTGTCACCCTTAGCAACTGCTGCGCTGATGCTACCGATTACAGCGTCAACTGCTGCGGTAGCTTCTTTCTTGCTGATTTCAGCTGCTGCTGCAACTGCATCAATAAGTTCTGCCTTGTTCACGTGGAACCTCCATTGTTACCCGAGGCCAAGGCCCCGATTTGCTGGGTTCATCATCAACGGGAGTCAATGATGTCTTGCGGTTGAACCGGACTTCCCCGCCCGGTTCATCACCGACTTTACGCACCAAACACTAGGGTTCTAGCGACAACACGCCGTAAAAACCCAGAAAAATAGGCAATTTTGGGCATTTTTGGCATTTTTGCCCGATTTTGGGCAGTTAGTCAACAATTTTGTGCCCAAATCGGCGCCTAAGCAATGGGCCAATTACGCGCGAAAGTGAGCCAATTCGTCCTGGGTTGGCGGATTACATCCGGTTTTGCTGCAATTGTAGGCTGCTGCGAAAACAGCCTCGCGGGTAACTGAATAAACCAACATTGGATCAAAGCGAAGGTCGGGCGCAAGCTCGAGTAATCCTGCCGTTAACCAACCAAAAAATGTATCGCCCGCGCCAACTGTGTCTGCTACCTGAATCGAGGGCGGCTCAACCGTGAATAACTGCGCACCACGAGCAAACATAGTCACCCCACTTGCGCCTTGAGTCAAAGCAACTAGCTCGGGTCCTTGTGTGCTGATCTGCGTGGCTGCATAAATTGGGTCCTGATTTGGCGTCCACCAAAGTAAATCCTCATCGGATACCTTCACTACGGTAGCTAGTTCAAGCCAGCGCTGATAAGCACTGCGCACTTGCTGTTCATCAAGGTCAGCAAATGATCCTGGTCTGGCATTTATGTCGTAGAAAACTGGCAGACCAGTTTCCTTTTGAATTTTCACCCAGTTGAACAAGGCATCAACGCCTGGCGGGAAAACACTCGCCATAGAACCAATCAATATGCCGTTGCATTCAGGCGGAAGGGCTTTAGCAATTTCGGTTTCTGTCCATTGCCAATCGGCACAATTGAGCAACTCGCCATAGTTGTAAGTGGGATGTCCAGTTTCGTCTTTGGTAATCGTGATAACCAATGCTGGTTCTTGGGCATCAATGCTGTTTGCAACATTAATTCCGTGTTCGGTTATGAAGCGTTTCAGGAATTGCCCATTTTCATCGAGTGAATAACGAGCTCGTAAATCTACACTTGCGCCAAATCTTGCCAGGGCAAGCGCTTCGTTGGCCGCGCAACCACCAGGGACTTTTTCCACCAAGCCATTAGTGACTACGCAATCTAAAACGACTTCGCCAATAACGGTTACCGAGACCATAACGGCAATTAAGCGGTGGTCACCGGTTTGAATGTTGGACGCTTGGTCTCAAACTCTTTGATTACATCAACATGGCGCATAGTCAAACCGATATCATCCAAACCTTCAAGCAGGCGCCAGCGTACATAACTATCAACTTCGAACTTGGCAGTAATGTCGCCAGCAACAACCTGTGATTTTTCCAAATCAACGGTTACCTGAGTCTGTGGATTTGCTTCAACAAGTGCCCAAAGCTTTTCAACTACTTCTTGGTCAACAACAGCAGTTAATAAGCCTTGCTTACCTGAGTTACCGCGGAAAATATCGGCAAAGCGTGAGGAGATAACAACTTTAAATCCGTAATCCATCAAAGCCCAAACCGCATGTTCGCGACTTGAACCGGTGCCGAAATCTGGACCAGCAATGAGAACAGTGGCATTGGCGTATGCAGGTTGATTCAAAATGAATGACGGATCTTTACGCCACGCTGCAAACAGGCCATCTTCAAAGCCATGACGGGTAATGCGCTTTAGGTATTCCGCAGGAATGATCTGATCGGTGTCAACGTTACTTGCCCGAAGTGGCGCTGCGCTTCCAGTATGAACTGTGAACTTATCCATTGCTTAACCAACCTTTTCTTCGAGGTCTGCCGGTGAAGATAATGTGCCGCGAAGCGCAGTCGCTGCAGCGACCTGTGGTGAAACAAGGTGGGTCCGTCCGCCAGGGCCTTGGCGACCTTCAAAGTTACGGTTCGAAGTTGAAGCACTGCGTTCGCCTGGTACAAGTTTGTCTGGGTTCATACCCAAGCACATTGAACATCCAGCTTCACGCCATTCGGCGCCAGCATCGATAAAGACTTGGTCTAGACCTTCGGCCATTGCTTCTAGGCGAACTTTCACAGAACCAGGCACGATCATCATGCGCAATCCATCAGCGATTTTGTGACCTTTAATAATCGCTGCTGCTGCGCGTAAATCTTCAATTCGACCGTTTGTGCAAGATCCAAGGAACACAGTATCTACTTTGATGTCTTTGATTGGCGTGCCAGCAATCAGCCCCATGTAAGCAAGAGCTTTCGTAGCAGCTGCTTTTTCAGATTCGTTATCAAAATCATCTGGAGATGGCACAACGCTTGCTAATGGCACTCCCTGACCTGGATTAGTTCCCCAAGTTACAAATGGACTCAAGGTTGTTGCATCGATAATTACTTCAGCGTCGTAGCGAGCATCGGCATCCGATGGCAACGTACTCCAGTATTCAACAGCAGCATCCCAATCGCCGCCCTTAGGTGCATGCTCACGGCCGTTGATGTATTCAAAAGTTGTTTCATCAGGTGCGATCATGCCAGCACGCGCGCCAGCTTCAATGCTCATGTTGCAGATAGTCATGCGAGCTTCCATCGAAAGCGCTTTTATTGCATCGCCACGGTATTCAAGAACGTAACCTTGTCCGCCGCCGGTGCCAATTTTGGCGATGATGGTCAGGATTAAATCTTTAGCAGTCACATCTGCAGGCAATGCGCCATTAATTGTGATGGCCATTGTTTTGAATGGCTTAAGCGGAAGCGTTTGTGTTGCAAGAACATGTTCAACTTCACTGGTACCAATACCGAAAGCAAGTGCGCCAAATGCGCCGTGTGTTGAGGTATGTGAATCGCCACAAACAACGGTCATGCCAGGTTGGGTTAAACCTAGCTGCGGGCCAACTACGTGCACAATGCCCTGTTCGGCGTTACCAAGCGAAAAGATTGGAACACCAAATTCAGCGCAGTTATTGCGAAGAGCATCAACCTGTGCCCGGCTGATTGGATCAGCGATGGGCTTGAGGATGTCCATAGTTGGCACATTGTGATCTTCAGTGGCCAAGGTTAGGTCGGTGCGATGCACTGGACGTCCGGCAGCACGAAGGCCATCGAAAGCTTGTGGACTCGTTACTTCATGTACCAAGTGCAGGTCAATGAAGAGTAAGTCAGGCTCGCCATCGGCGCGACGGACTACGTGATCTTCCCAGACTTTTTCGGCAAGTGTGCGGCCCAACGTCATACTCCTTTAAAAACAAAACCCCATAGAAAATTCCATGAGATTTCGTAGCCCCGACGGGATTCGAACCCGCGCTACCGCCTTGAGAGGGCGGCGTGCTAGGCCACTACACAACGGGGCCCTAGCTAACATCGCCTTACTCACCATGAGCTGGGGTACCTGGACTCGAACCAAGACTAACTGAACCAGAATCAGTTGGGCTGCCAATTACCCCATACCCCATCGGCTTTGGTCTAGCGACTCCGAAAGTCTACCCGACAGTATTGGTAGGTGTGAAATTAGTCCTTGACTGCGTGCGCAAGTCGGGAAAGCGAGCGCTCTTTGCCCAAGAGTTCCAAGGACTCAAACAGCGGTGGTGAAACTCGACGTCCAGTTACCGCGACCCGCACCGGTCCGAAAGCAAACTTTGGTTTTAGTTCCAGGCCATCGATCAAGGCAGTGCGCAATGCTTGCTCAATATTTTCAGTATTCCACTGCTCGATTGATTCCAATGCGCCCAGAGCCGCTTGCAATACTGGAGTTGCTTCCTCGGTTAAAACCTTTGGTTTTAGTTCCAGGCCATCGATCAAGGCAGTGCGCAATGCTTGCTCAATATTTTCAGTATTCCACTGCTCGATTGATTCCAATGCGCCCAGAGCCGCTTGCAATACTGGAGTTGCTTCCTCAGTTAAAACTTTTTGGGCCTCGTCCGGATCAACAGCAAATGCCGGACTGCCAGCCTGGTCGTAATACAGGAAGCCGAGCATGCCAACGCCTTGGCGTAATGTTTCCATCCGCTCCTGCACGAGTGGAATTGCTAGAGCCAGAGTTGCTAACTGTTCATCAGTTGGATCGGCTGTAAACACACCAGCTTCTCTCAGGAAAGGAACTAGGCGAACAGCTAAATCTTCAGTGCTTAGCGCTCGCATCCATTCACCATTGATTGCTGTGCACTTACGTAAATCAAATCGAGCCGGATTTGCATTCACCCGAGCTACATCAAATACTTCTGCCATCTCAGCTTTTGAGAAAAATTCGCGATCGCCGCCGAAAGACCAACCAAGAAGTGCAAGATAGTTAATCAGACCTTCAGGTAAATAACCTTCAGTGCGATACATCAACAAGCTAGATTCAGGATCGCGTTTGGAAAGTTTCTTGTTACCTTCACCCATCACATAAGGCAGATGCCCGTACAGCGGACGAGGGCCTTTTGCTATTCCTAATGCAGAAAGCGCATCAAATAGTGCCAGCTGGCGTGGAGTAGAACTCAATAGGTCTTCACCGCGCAAAACATGCGTGATTTCCATCAAAACATCGTCAACAGGATTAACTAATGTGTACAGCGGTTCACCAGTAGCGCGCAGAATCACATAGTCAGGTACATGTTCGGCCGCGAAAGTTACCTCACCGCGAACTAAATCGGTCCAGGTGGAATCTGTATCAGGCATTCGAAAGCGCACAACAGCGCTGCGGCCATCGCTAAGGTAACCAGCTTTTTGCTCGGCAGTTAAGGAGCGGCATTTACCGTCGTACCCTGGAGTTTTACTTGCCGCCTTTGCAGCTTCGCGCCGCTCTTCAAGTTCTTCTGGTGAGCAATAGCAGTGATACGCGTAGCCGCCATCAAGAAGCTTCTGGGCAACGTCTGCATAAATGTCCATGCGCTCTGACTGACGATATGGGCCAAATGGGCCACCTACCTCGGGGCCTTCATCCCAGTCGAGTCCCAGCCAGCGAAGAGAATCTAAAAGATCTTTGTACGACTGCTCACTATCTCGGGCAGTATCGGTATCTTCAATCCGAAATACGAAAGTGCCACCGGTATGTCGGGCATAGGCCCAGTTAAATAGTGCTGTTCTCACCATGCCAACATGCGGATTACCTGTTGGCGAAGGACAGAAACGAACTCTTACGTCTGACACAAAACTCCCTTATTAACTGCGGGCTACAACAGGATTAGTTAGTGTGCCAATCCCCTGAATCGTCACACTCACACTATCGCCAGCAACCATTGGCCCGACACCAGCGGGCGTGCCTGTCAAAATTACATCGCCTGGGATAAGCGTCATGACTTTTGAAATCCAAGAAACCATCTCGTGCACACCACGAATCATTTCTTTAGTGTTACTACTTTGTTTGACTTCATCGTTTACTTCGCAAGAAATATTCAATATCGATGGATCAAGTTCAGTTTCAATCCAAGGACCAAGCGGACAAAATGTGTCAAAACTTTTTGCCCGAGTCCACTGCTTGTCTTTGGCCTGTAAATCACGCGCCGTCACATCGTTGGCACAGGTGTAACCAAAAATTACCTCACCAGCGCGCTCAACTGGCACATCTTTTGCAACTGCGCCGATAACAACTGCAAGTTCAGCTTCGTAGTGCACATCGTTTGACTGGTCCGGAAGAACAATTGCATCTTCGTCGCCAATGACAGTGGTATTCGGCTTCAAGAAAATAACTGGTTCGTCGGGAACACTGCTATTCATCTCGGCAGCATGGTCCGCATAATTTTTACCAACGCAAATAATCTTGCTTGGAATTGTTGGGGCCAAAACTTTTAATTCATCGAGTTCAACTGCAACGCCCACAAATTCAGGGTCTCCCCAAGGCAAACCTCGAAATAAGGCAACCTGAGTTCCTTCAAGTACTCCATAAACCGGAGTTTCAGTATTTGGGATCATTACTCGAACAAAACGCATGCTCTAACCCTATCGGGCAGATGCTTTAAGAATTAGTTGTTGTGCCCAAGTAATCCGTAGTTAATGGCATCTTCAAGCGCAAGCCACGATGCGGCAATAACGTTTTCGTGCACACCAACAGTGTTCCATCTCTTAATGCCTTCAGCTGTTTCGATGAGCACCCGAGTAACAGCGCCAGTTCCCTGACCGCCATCCAAAATTCGTACTTTGTAATCGACCAGTTCAAGTGATTCAAGTTCTGGGAATCGTTGCACTAGAACGGCGCGCAGAGCATTATCGAGAGCGTTAACCGGACCATTTCCCGATCGAGTCTCAGAAATCAGCGACTCACCAAAACGGACGTTTACCGTTGCATCACTTAGCACTTGCCCATCTTCTTGCTGCTCGGTTACCGCGCGCCAAGACGAAACATCAAACTTGTGGGTACTTTCCCCAGTCAATGCGCCCTGAAGTAATAACTCAAATGATGCATCGGCGGCTTCAAACGACCAACCCTTTGCCTCAAGTTGTTTTACTTTCTCGACAACTTCGCTGATCGCTTCAGGATGCTTTGAAAGATCGTAACCAAGTTCGCGACCTTTAAGTTCAATAGATGCGCGGCCAGCCATCTCGGTAACCAAGATGCGCATATCGTTTCCGACAACCGCTGCATCGATATGGTTGTAAAGCTCGGCATTAACTTTAAGTGCGCTTGCATGTAAGCCAGCCTTGTGTGCGAATGAGGAAACTCCAACGTATGGCTGATGTGTATCAGGAGTTAAGTTTGCAATTTCGGCAATGGCATGTGAAACGCGCACCATCTCTTTAAGTGCGCCATCAGGCAACACTGGAAGACCGAGTTTCAATTCGATGTTGGCAATTACTGAGAAAAGGTCTGCGTTACCTGTGCGCTCGCCGTAACCATTTGCAGTGCACTGAACGTGGGTAACACCTGCTTCAACTGCTGCGATGCTGTTGGCAATCGCGCAGCCAGTATCGTCTTGGCAATGGATACCCAAACGGCCGCCGGTACGGGCTTTAACATCGGAAACGATTGTGTGAATACCGCTTGGCAACATGCCACCATTAGTGTCACAGAGCACTGCAACATCAGCTCCAGCATCAAGCGCTGTTTGAACTGCGGCAACACCATAATCAGCATCGTGTTTGTAACCATCAAAGAAGTGCTCAAAGTCAACAAATACTCGGCGGCCCAATGATGTCAGATGCGAAACGGTGTCGGCAATCATGGCAAGGTTTTCTTCGCGCGTGGTCTTCAGAGCTTGTTCAACATGCCAAACATCACTTTTAGCGACCAATGTGATTACTGGTGCCTGTGAATCCACAAGGGCTTTGACCTGTGGATCCTGGGCCGCACTGATTCCAGGTTTGCGAGTGGCGCCAAAAGCTACGAGTTTTGCGTTCTTTAATTCGACTTCACCAGAGGCCATGCGCGCGAAAAATTCGGTGTCTTTGGGCAATGCGCCTGGCCAGCCACCTTCAATAAAGCCGACGCCAAATTCATCAAGCAGTTTGGTGACAGCAATTTTGTCTTCTACTGAATACGTGATGCCTTCGCGTTGGGCGCCATCGCGCAATGTGGTGTCGTACACATGAAAGTCATCGGTTAGTGCCATATCAAATCACCCGATGCATCCAGTTATGCACATCAGGTGCTGCGCCAGTTTGAATTTCGACAAGAGCTTGACGCAGTTTCATCGTTATTTGTCCTGGCTTCCCATCAGCGATGGTCCAAGAGCCAGAGTTTTTGCTATCAACGCGACCAACCGGCGTAATTACAGCGGCAGTGCCGCACGCAAATACTTCAGTGATTTCACCTGATGCACAGTCTTCACGCCACTGTGTAACTGAAATTGTTTCTTCAGATGCAGCAATGCCTAAATCGTCAGCCAGGGTTAGTAATGAATCACGAGTAACACCTGGCAACAAAGTTCCAGTGAGTTTAGGTGTCGCAATCCGGGCACGTTCACCTGATCCGTAGACGAAGAACAGGTTCATCCCGCCCATTTCTTCAACATATTTACGTTCAATTGCATCTAACCAAACAACTTGGTCGCACCCTTGTTTGGCTGCCTCGGCTTGCGCAACCAAACTTGCTGCATAGTTACCTGCGCATTTTGCTTCGCCAGTGCCGCCAGGAGCCGCGCGCACGAAGTCATCCGAAATCCAAACCGAAACTGGCTTAACACCCTGTGGGAAGTACGCACCCACAGGTGAGGCCATCAATACATATGTGACATGAGTTGACGGACGCACACCAAGTGCATCTTCTGACCCAAATTCAAGGGGGCGCAAATACAACGACTTTTCAGGTCCTTCAGGTACCCATGCGCTGTCTTGACGAACTAATGCCTCGATAGCGCCAATAAATAGGTCGGTAGGAACTGGTGGCAACGCTAAGCGGTAGGAAGAGCGTTGAAACCGCAGCGCATTGGCTTCAGGGCGAAATACATAGATGCCGCCATCTGCATGTCGATAAGCTTTCAAGCCTTCAAAAATTGATTGTCCATAATGCAGTGCGTTGAGACCTACGCCACCAGCGTGGGCGGCACTAGAAATTAGCTCTGGCTGCTGCCAACCGCCTTCGGCGGTCCAAATAGCACGCACGATGTTATCGGTGAAATATTTACCAAAACCTGGTTCGGTCAATTTTTCTGCGCGTTCTTGGGCAGATATAGGGGTTGGATTGGCATGAATAATGATTTGCTCAACGGCGCTTTCACGCTGGCTCGC
>Ga0194055_10003523_pt1 | contig 11996 bp, 13 predicted proteins | sample SepL449m_MetaG_FD_155482 | JGI IMG/M metagenome (GOLD analysis project Ga0194055, IMG submission 155482) | Anoxic zone freshwater microbial communities from boreal shield lake in IISD Experimental Lakes Area, Ontario, Canada - Sep2016-L442-9m | ecosystem: Environmental > Aquatic > Freshwater >... | reverse complement strand
TTTAGAGCTATCCCAGGATGCTGGCGACACAGATTTATATGACATCGCTGAGCGAATTGAATCAGTTATGGCAGATGCCAAGAAGATGTTTCCTAACTTGGATTGGTTTTCAGCTGTTGCATATAACCAGATGAAAATTCCCACGAACTTCTTTACGCCCATCTTCGTCATGGCCAGAATTTCTGGTTGGACTGCCCACATCATTGAACAACGTGCCGATAACACAATTATTCGACCAGGTGCTAACTACACCGGCCCTGAAGACCTTGTTTATATTCCAATTAGCCAACGTTAATATCCCTCAACTAGAAAATAGGTAGGCATGTCCAGCGCAATTACTAAGTCAACTCAGCCATTTGATCAAGAGATCGTTGACATTGTCGATTACGTTTTGAATTTTACAATTGAGTCTCCAATTGCCTACGAAACTGCATGGAACTGCTTTCTAGACACAATTGGTTGCGGCTTAGAAGCCCTTGAATACCCGGCCTGCACAAAACTGCTTGGCCCACTTGTTCCCGGAATAACGTTTAATAACGGCGTTCGCGTTCCTGGAACTAACTACGAATTAGATCCGGTACAAGGTGCTTTCAATATAGGCACAGCAATCCGCTGGCTAGATTTTAATGACACATGGTTAGCTGCTGAATGGGGCCACCCATCGGATAATCTAGGTGCAATCCTTGCAACTGCTGATTGGCTCAGCCGAACAGGTGTTAAGAAATTTACCGTTAAAGATGTTTTGACTGCCATGATCAAAGCCCATGAGATTCAGGGCTGCATCGCCTTAGAGAACTCATTTAATAAAGTCGGCCTTGACCACGTTGTATTAGTGAAAGTTGCATCAACTGCAGTTGTTTCACAGATGATGGGGCTTACGCGAGAAGAAACACTTAATGCAGTTTCACTGGCGTGGGTAGATGGCCAATCACTTCGCACCTATCGTCACTTTCCTAATGCGGGTTCGCGCAAATCATGGGCAGCCGGGGATGCAACCTCACGAGCTGTCCGACTTGCACTGATAGCTAAGGCCGGGGAAATGGGATATCCATCCGTCCTTTCCGCTAAAACATGGGGATTTTATGACGTCTCCTTCAAAGGTCAGCCGTTTAAGTTTCAACGCGCATATGGATCTTATGTAATGGAAAACATCCTCTTTAAGATTTCTTTCCCAGCAGAGTTTCACTCACAAACTGCAGTAGAGGCAGCTATGACTCTTCAGGCGCAGATGATTGCGGCTGGCAAGAGTTCTGATGATATTAAAAAAGTAACGATTCGTACTCACGAGGCTTGTATTCGAATTATTGATAAGAAAGGTCCACTTAATAATCCTGCCGATCGCGATCACTGTATTCAGTACATGGTGGCCGTACCATTGATATTTGGTCGTTTGACTGCCAGAGACTACGAAGACGATATCGCTTCAGATTCACGCATCGATGCGCTGCGGGAGAAGATAATCTGCGTTGAAGATAAGGGTTATACGGCCGACTATCACGACCCATCAAAGCGATCTATTGCCAACGCAATCACTATTGAATTCAAGGACGGGACCATGATTGGTGAAGAGGCAGTTGAATACCCAATTGGGCATGCCCGCCGCCGTATTGAAGGTATCCCACTGCTGATCGAAAAATTCCGAATCAATCTTGCACGAATCTTTGATAAGCCAGCACAGGATGCAATTTGTGCAGTCGCCCTGGACTACTCAACGCTGATTAACACTCCAGTTGATGAGTTCATGAGCTTACTTGTGAAGAAGTAACTGCTTCACGTGCATACACTGTATAAAGCAGCAACAATCTGGAGCCCAGGAGCTGTGCCGACTTCTGCTCTGCTAGTAACTAATGGCATCATCACAGCAATTGGCGATAACGCTTTAGCAAGCCTTTTCGATGAGGTGGTAGATCTTGGAAATGTATTTGTTATGCCAGCATTTATCGATGGCCACGCGCATCCACTTTTTGCAGGGCGCGAAATGTTGGGTCCTCAAGTAAATAACCTGCAAAGCGTAGAAGAAATTCTTGCTGCAGTTGCCACATATGCTTTGGAAAACCCAGATCAAGCATGGATCATTGGCGGTGCTTATGAAGCGGCGATCATTAGCCAGGGAGACTTTGATGCACGCTGGTTAGATTCCGTTGTCAGTGATCGCCCAGTTGTTCTTCACGCTGTTGATCACCACACAATCTGGGTTAACTCAAAGGCGCTCAATATTGCTGGAGTCAATGCTGATACAAAAGATCCAGATGGCGGCAGCATTGCTCGTCGCGACAATGGTGAACCAAAAGGCACCTTGCGTGAGCCAGCTGCAATCGACTTAGTAACAAAACATGCATCGCCACTTACCATTGAGCAAGAAGTAAATGCCCTGACCCTTGCCAGTAACGCTATGGCAGAAGTTGGTATTGGAACGGCCGTTGATGCGTGGATTGAAAAAGGTATGGCAGAGGTCTATATAGCAGCAGCCCAGGCTAAGAAATTGGCCGTAGATATGAATCTCTGCTTTTTGGCACAGCCTCACGAGTGGAAACATGCGGTTAAATACTTTCAAGGATTGCGGACTCAGATCAACGCACTGCCTGAACCACAGGTTTTGAAGGCTTCAACAGTTAAGTTCATCTGCGACGGTGCGCTTTCGGCTGGGACTGCAGCACTTCTAGAGCCTTATGACGATCAACCAAACAGTCATGGGCTAACTATTTGGTCTGATGATGACTTACTCGATGCCCTGGTAGCTTTCGACGAATTAGATTTTCAGCTTCACATTCATGCAATTGGTGACGCCGCAATTCGCCAGGCACTGGACGCCATTGAGGCGACGATTCGAATAAATCCACCTCGTGACCGTCGCCCTGTTATTGCACATGCTCAACTTATACATCCCGATGATGTTTCACGCTTTGCACGTTTAGGCATCATTGCAAATTACCAGCCATTGTGGACGTACATGGATCCAATGAATAAAGAACTAATCTTGCCGCGACTTGGAGAAGCACGAAATAATCGTCAATACCAACTTCGAACAATGATTGATGCTGGAGTCACTATCAGTTTTGGTAGTGATTGGCCTGTTACAAGTCAGATTCCACTTCACGCATTAGCCGTGCCTGTGCACCGTCAAGATACGAATCGTGAACCTGCCGAAGGTTGGAGCAAGCACGAGGCGATAACTATCGAGCAGTCAATGCAGTTTTACACTTCCAATAGCGCCTATCAGATCTTTAGAGAGCATGAAGTTGGAAAACTTGAAGTTGGAATGCGCGCCGATTTCATAGTGCTAGACACGAGTCCTTTATTGTGCGAACCGCATGAGGTGCAAAACATAAAGATTTTAGCGCTCTATAAGGACCATACATAAATTGACAATAATAAAGGGCGAAGATTTCTCTTCGCCCTTTATTATCTGGCCGCTTACTTCTTTCTGCGCTTAATACCCTGTGTTTCATAGTATTGGCGCCAGATTCCACGATGAATAGGTATTTTATACGGGAGCGATTTAACTCCAGGAATTACCGGAATTAAAATTAAGCCCAGTGAGAGCACGCCCATTAACGCCATAATGTAGGCATCAGCGTTTGCACCGATTGGCTTTGATTCCTCATTGTTAAATGGTGGGATCTGATACCAGAATGAATAAAGCCATAACCATGCTTGCCCTGGATATCGACCAGTCTCATTCATCATTCCCCATGTACCACCCTGCAAATTAGCTGCGGTACCTGCATCATCTAGATAAGAACCATCTCCAAAGAAGAGAATCTGCTTTGTATTATCGGTTTGGAAGAATCCGCCTTGTGACAAGAGAGCTGCATCAAGTGCACCAGCCTTTGCCATATCGGTTAGTCCTTGAGCAAGTGCTGGAACAGGTCCGTATGCTCCCGCAGGAACGCTACTTAACTTTCCTTCTACCTTTGTGATTGCATCATCGTAAGCCGTTGCCCATGCTTGCTTCTGAGAATCTGCAGCGCCTTTCCATGTTTGAAGAGCGCTTGCGATATCTGTTGACATAACTTGTGTACTCAGAGGTGCAATGACAAAGTCATTAACTGAATCAATTGGATGTGTTACGCCGGCCCATTTTTGTAACCATAGCGGTCCAAGATTTAAGCCATCTGAGGCCTTGTTATAAGGGGCTCCATATGTCGCAGTTCCGCTTGTCCCAGCTAACTCTTGAACTGCAGTGGCATAAAAGTTATCGGGATTTGAAACTGCCCACCCCTTAAAGGTAAGTGGCGATTCATCAGGTGATCCCATCAGCAAAGAGAGCGCAATTGTTAGCGCCGTCACAAAAATCAGGGCGATACTGCCCTCTTTTACGATGTCGAAATGCTTGGTCTTTCCCTTCCATGGCGCAGCATCAAACTCGTGCTTCATTTCCTTATTGGCTTTCATCGCTTTGCCTCACTTAATGAGGTTGGCTCGGCATCGATAGGTGGCACTACTCCACGCTTGCGAACCAAGAGTACGTGTACAACCGTGATTATTCCTAGAATTAAAGGTAAGAAAGCTACGTGGAGTAACAACATTTGACCAAGGTTTGTGACCGTGAACCAAGCACCTACTCCTACAGAGTTAAATCCATCTTTTGCTTCAAATGAAATCCATTGCGAGTCAAAGTTAGTTTGCACCAAGTATCCAGTAAATGCCGTAGCAATGGATGCAATAAATGCAACTGCCCCAGTCATCCACGTGGCGAAACGATTTCCTCGCCATGCAGCCATCCAAAACTTGCCCCATAGGTGAATAACCATAAAGACGAAGAACAATTGAACACTCCAGAAATGAAGGCTGTTAACAAATTTTCCAACATCAGATGTGTGATACCAGACGGGACCTTCAAAGGCCAAGATGATTCCGGAAAAGATAACCATGCCAAGTGCTGAAAGTGTTAGTACACCAAAGACATATATCCATGAAGCGACATACACTGGTTGATCATCGGGAAGAAGTTTTTCAATTGGTAGATTCTTCTGCCACTTATTGCGCAGTTTTGCTGTCCACATTTCGCTCATTTCTTACTCTCCTCTTCATCCTTTGGGAATGGGATGAGAACTGCCAGAGCAAAAATCGTGAGCATCAATAGAATTACAAATAAGTTAGTTACTGAGATTTGCAACCACCCTGATTTGAGATATGTAGCGGGGTGATTCATAAAATCTGATATCCAGCCAGTCATTGAATACTCCTTCCATAGAAACAAGGCGCTTGTTTCTATGGAGAAACGTTATGTGAAATCGTGCAAATTTCCTATGACATCTAAGAGGGACAGCCCTCTACTGTGGGGATTTAAGCGGGCAAAAGATCGGATAACAGCGACTCCACACGTTTTTTTATCTCATCCCTGATCACGCGTACGGATTCAATGCCTTGTCCAGCTGGATCTTCCAAGACCCAATCCTCGTAGCGCTTGCCTGGATAAAACGGACAAGCATCTCCGCAGCCCATGGTGACAACTGCATCTGATGCTTGAACTGCTTCAGGGGTTAATACCTTTGGAACGTTATTGGCGATATCGATACCAACCTCAGCCATCGCTTCTATTGCTATGGGGTTAATTGAATCTTTCGGTGCAGATCCGGCAGATAGAACATCTACAGCACCACCGGACAGATGCGTCATAAAGCCGGCCGCCATTTGAGAACGACCGGCATTATGTACACAAACAAATAGAACGGAGGGTTTAGCGCTCACTGCTCAATCCTTTGGCTATGCCAAGTCCAATTAGTGCACCGATGAGTTCGGCGATAACAAAGCCTGGTACCGATGACAACTCGATACCAGTGAACGTATCACTGAAAGCGCGTGCAAAGGTTACGGCAGGGTTAGCAAAAGTTGTCGAGGAGGTGAAGAAATATGCCGACCCGATCCAACCGGCAACGGCCAATGGGACATAGCGACCCTCATTCTGCTTACCGATTATTTGAATCACGAGGATTAAGCCGGCAGTCGCGACAACTTCACTAAGTAAGAGATTTGAACTTGTCTTAGCATGAGTTGACGACCCGATGGCAGGAAGCTTGAACATGACATTAGCGATAATGACTCCTACTAAGCCACCAACAACTTGGGTAAGAATGTAATTAAGAGCTGTAGCTGCTGAAATACTTTTATTAATTAGTGCAACGACCGTCACCGCAGGGTTAAAGTGCGCCCCACTGATTGGCCCTAACATTTGAATCAAGACTGCCAGAATCAAAAATGTAGCAAAGGCAACTATGAATAATTGAAGCCCAATATCTCTGGTCAAGTTAGTTGCCATGATTCCAGAACCCACGACTGCCATTGCCAAAATTGCTGTGCCAACTAGCTCGGCTAAGAAAGTTCGTAGTTTCATTTATGAGACACCAATGATGTCGACCACAAAGATCAAGGTTTCATTTGGACCAATTGGACCAGAACCATTTGGACCATAACCCAGGTCAGCTGGAATAACTAAGAGACGACGTCCACCAACTTTTGCACCAGGTAAACCCTGTTGCCATCCGGCGATAACGCCTGAAAGAGGAAACGTTGCTGGTTGACCACTTGTCCATGATGATTCAACAATCGTGCCCGTCGACCATGACATCAATGTGTAATGAACCGTTAACGTGGATGTTGCAACTACTTCGGTTCCGCTGCCAACAATTATGTCTTGTGTCTGCAATGTAGTTGGAGGTATTCCAGTTGGGGCGGTGATTGTTGGCGCCTCGCCTGCATTACCTGTTACTGCAGGAAGACCTGCTGCTGTATCTGCCACTGGATCATTTCCTCCGCATGCCGTTAGAGATGTAATCGACAGCGCAAGAATTGCGGCAATCGCTAGTTTCTTAGTTAAAGAGGTTGATTTCATGGGTGAAATCTACCAAGAAGGGTGCTACATCCCGAGCAGGTTAACCAAAGCCTTGGCCTCTGTGTTTTGAGCCTCAATAAGGGCTGCAAAATCACCATGAGCAAGGTAACCATCGCTCCAATGATTTGCCAGCAGAGTGTTCTTCCATGTGATGGATGAATGTAGGACATCTAGCAAGTGAATAATATTGTTCTTGTCTTTATCTGGAATATCCGACAGAACAAAAAACCCGTACCAATTGCCAAAGATTAATTGGACTCCTTGAGATGCCAGAGTCTTTCCTTTCAACCATGGAAGCCGATCTGGAGAGGCGATACCAAGTACTCGCAGTTTTGCAGAGCTTAAGCCACTTATAAAATCTGCACTGGCGGAAAGTCCAACAAATGCACTTGAAGTTAAAAGCGCATTGTTTATACTAAAAGCCGATGAGTAACTTTGGTACTGCAAGAGCTTTAAATCAACGCCGGCCTGCTGGGCCAATTTTGCGAGAAAGAGATGATCAACTCCGCCAACTGCACCACCAATAAATGTCAGCGCCTTCGGATTACTTTTCATATCCTCTAATAAGCTAATTACGTTCATATACTTCGAGTTAATGGGTACTGCAATTGCCTCATACTCTTGTGCTAATCGTGCCAATGGCATCGAATTAGTGAGCAATGTTGTTGATTTAGTTACATACGTTGCATTTAACAGACCAAGGTTTCCTATAAACGAACTATCAACTCTTTTTTTGTAACTTTGAAAAGTAGAGAGCGCCAAGATTCCAGAGTTGCCAATAATGCTTCTGGGCACATAATCACTGAGTAGCCCCTCGCTCTTCATCGCATTTCCAAGAGCACTTCCAATTTTGTCGCCGCTCCTGCTTGCGGCAACCTCTTTAGAATCCGACGTGCGCGTATCAGTCGGGGTCACTATTTCGTAACGACCTAATGCTTTTAAACCCGGGTACCACCACACCAATTTTCCTGACAAAGACCCGCTGGTAACTAATATGCACTCAAGGTCAGCGCTATCTAAGCCCCTTCCTGCAGCGATTTTCCCGGCTCTAATGCAGTCATCTCCAGCACGTGCAATTGAGGCGGTTTTGATAGCTGCTTGGGCATGTGGCATCGCTGGCATAAAAACAAGAGTTGCTGCCAACAACGTCGCCCAAGCTTTGCGCATCTCTATTTGGTGCTAGTTACAACGCAGGCTGATCCAGTGAGTGCATCGGTAACCTTATTGTCGGCCAACCAGTTGCGCTGGATCAGATACTTATAGTTTGGAGTCGAGAAGTTGTATTTGGCTAAGCCCGTCATTGAAGTGATACCAAATGTCCATGCACACTTATCTGCATTTTCAGCTCCGCGACTATCATACCAAGTTCGTAAGTCTGGATCAGTTATCGCTTCATCGATTTCATGAACCAATATGCTGGCAACAGCATCTAACTGGAAATCACCATTCGGACTAATAGTTTGTGCAGCACAGGCATTTCCATACGTGGATGTGAAGTCTTGCACTGCAATGTAAGGAATGTTTCTGGTACCCAAAGTGCCGTACGTATGCCAGCCGCAGTATAGATTTCCAAAGCCCGAAGATAGACGAGTATCCGAACCGCCAATATACACATAGATTGCGCGAGTACCAGTTGCAGGTGCGGATACAACCTTCGTCGTAAGTGCACGATTGATATACGTTACAACATCGGCATCAGTAACTGGAACGATTCCGCCGGAAGCACTACGTAAATTAGCAGCAATTGATGATTGTGAATTTAGGGCCGTCCACGTTAATTTAGTCGTTACTGCATTTCTTGTTGTGAAGTACAGAGCATTTGTTGTGAATAGATGATTTGGAGTAGCGATATCACCGGCTCCCCCAAGTGATGTAATCAAATTACCAAGAACCGCATTCCATTTGCTCTTACGTACTGCATCTGACCATGCGCCAACCCATATGGGGATGATTTGAACAGGGCCAGAGTAAACACCTATTACGCCACCCGCATGAAAAGAGATTGGTGATGATGCGGTTGAACCTATTGTCTTTGCATTACCGGCGTTCTTTTTATCGCTAGCCTCATTAGCCTTATTCCATTTCTGCCAATTGGACTCTGAATTTTGATCATCATTCCCAACCGAGACATCGGAACTTTGCTTTGATCCTGCTGCTGGTGTCTCAGTTAAGTTTGCTACAGGGTGACCGTGTGAACGTGTTCCAGAGCCTTTGAACTCTTCAGCATTATTGCTGGACCTAGAGTTTTCCTGATTGGATGAGCTTTTATCATCGGCGCTAGCACCTGAAAGTGAGAGCAGGCCACAAACTAAGGCCACTGCTCCGGTGATCGCCAGAAGTTGTCTCTTATTCATAGTCCTACTCCATTCGTTGGTGTCATTAGTTATTCAGTTTTTCTGTAGTTGCAAACGTGAACCTGACAATTACCTGATTTGCAGTCAGAACATTACTAGAACTCAAGGTTGTTGCAGCAGTTTCTAAGAGTTGATGATCCAATTTATCAAGTTTTTGACTAAAAGCCAAGGCCCTGGCAATCGCGATGGCTGAGTTCTCATGATCTGCGCTGTATCCACCCACATATTGCGCAAAGACAATGTGAGCTTCGGTTGGAAGATTGTGGCTAGATTTAAACTTCCTAACATCGGATTCGATAAGAGCCACATTGAAATTCTCATAAACAACGTTCATGTTCTCATCAATCACTTTGGAGTATGAATAATTTGGATCTGATGGCGCTGCAGATCCAGAGCCCATGAACTTAGGTACAAATGAAATTGTGGCCAAGAAAATAACCATAAGCGCAAGTAACAGGTCCGTATACATCCAGCCGGCCTGCCCGGTTAGATCCTCTTCAACCGGATCTACATATGCTCTTCTCATTGTTAGCGGCTCCGGGAAGCTTTCTTGATCAAGCCTTGAAGTGATTTAATTTCGTTTTCGGCGGCAATTGAATTACTGCGTATGGATTTTGTTGACTCCGCAAGTCCTTCATTGGCCAAATCCAGACCCATAGTTGCATTGGTTACCGCTTCACGCAGATCTCCTGTTATTGAAGAGTTGATATCTGATAACGCCCCGGACAGTTGCCCCACTTGTTTTACTAGCTTTTCGGACTCTTTGGCTATCTTGGTTCCAAACTCATTGATGGTTGGAACCCCTTCTTCTAAGTCACGAATTACATTACTGATCTGTTTTGCACTCTTTGAAAGAGAGGATGTTGCAGACAGGAGTGCGGCGACGGAGGATGCAATACCCTCTTTAACGTTAGATTTATCGATTTCACGCATAGAGTAGAGATACATCTTTAGCGCAAGCGCGGTTTCAAATCTCTCGTTCTCTATCTGTTCTAATTCTTCTCGATTCAGTTTCGAACCTTTGGAATTCAAAGCAGTGGAGACAAGACTTAAAACAATTACACCGATAATAATGAGAAAATCTAGACTGGCAATATGCCCGATTGTCCAAAAATCTCCAAGAATCTCATAGCCATTTTGCCAAAAGGCTAGGAAGTTAACAGTTGTTGCATTATTTTGCTCAACGAATTTAGCAAAGGCGACAGTTGCCTCGCTCACAGCTTTCCATGTCAGCGCTACAGGGACGAAAACTGAAACGTTGCGAAGGTTCGCAGTGATTTTTGCCCATGAAAAGAAATGGTTACCCAGATGTGGCCTTGGTTGTGGAAGATATTCAAATGGATCCATTGTGGCCCAAATGGCTAAGTTATCTTCGTCGTTTAGATCTTGAAGCAATCCTTGAATGATTGGATCTTTCGAAACCGAGTTACGTGCAGCCCAATTCGCAAGAGATTGAGAAATCTCATGATGCAAGTAGTCGCCGGTAAACTGTTCAGAATTCATTACTTAACCAGTTTAAGTGCGCCACTCTTGCTCGCGATATCAAGTGCAGTCGCGGCAACAGGATGGAAGACTTCTATCTGAACATTCTTGCCTGGGTAAGCAACATAGACATTTGTTGGGGAAGTCTTGCTGTAATAAACGGCGGCACCATCGGGATTAATAAATGTGATTCCATCTGTCTGATTTCCTGCTGCCTGCGTCGCGTCAAATGCATTGGTAGTTTCATATGTTGCAATGACAACAAAGTTGGCCTGTGTGTCATTTAAGCCCTGGCCATTTGGTAAGTAACGAACATAAGCCTGGCCAGTAGATGGCACAGAAAGCGTGTATTTAGCATCTTTTACAGGACCAGCCCAGTAAACGTCCACTCCTAGTTGTTTCACGGCATCAATTAGTTCGGACTCACTGAGCATCACTTTGCCAGCTACGACATCACTGAAAGTACTCGTCGATGCTGGACTTGATGAGGAGTTATTTGCGCTATTTGTAGCCACGAATGTGATGAGTGAAGAAATCAGTGCAGAAATTATCATCAACCCAATGACATTCTTATGGGGAGTTAGTTTTGAAATATAGGATTCAAACTTTGCTGTGATCGAATTTGGCGACAGTTCAGCTTCACTTGTTCGTGACTTATCAGAAAGCGTTACGGTCGATTTTCTGACCGCAGGCTTCTTTCGAGGTGTAGTAGCATGGGTATCTGACATTAGTTGGTCACCATTTCTTTGATCAATTTGTTCATTGGATTTCTATTGCTTCACGAGCATTGTGTAGACGGTTTCTGTTTTTGAGTTACAGCTAGGTTTTATCGAAAGTGAATTATCCCATTTTAACATGCACGCATTGATCTCAACATAACCTGCTGGGACAGTTGGCAAGCTTGAACATGTAACACCAACCGTAGTTGAAGTAGCCGCTCTCAAGGCAGTTGCATATTGACCACTACTACATGCAGTTGTGTTAACACTCGAAGAAGCCGAGAAAGAGCTCGTTGAATCCGTTGCGCAGGTGACACCGAGCTTGCCAGTTGTCTGGGACAGAGTCAGACCTGAGACCTTATTGCCAGTAGTACAGCTATTGGTGGTATCTAGGGTTGGTAATGTCAGTGTGAACTTACTAGTTGATGTGCTGTAGGCAAGACCTGGTGTTGCACCAGTTACAACATCGGCAGAGTCGGTAAAAGTGAAGAGTGATTTATCGGTACAGGTAAGGCCAACCTTGCTCGTCGTGCTTGCCTTGAGCGCACTTGCATACTGTGATGATCCACAAGCCGTTGTGTCGGCGTTGCTAGCAACTGTAAAACC
>Ga0194055_10003521_pt1 | contig 12014 bp, 10 predicted proteins | sample SepL449m_MetaG_FD_155482 | JGI IMG/M metagenome (GOLD analysis project Ga0194055, IMG submission 155482) | Anoxic zone freshwater microbial communities from boreal shield lake in IISD Experimental Lakes Area, Ontario, Canada - Sep2016-L442-9m | ecosystem: Environmental > Aquatic > Freshwater >... | reverse complement strand
GGCAGCGCCGAAGCCGGGCTGGGGGCAGCCCTCCAGCTGCAGGGCAAGGAGCTCAGCTACAACAACCTGCTCGATCTCGACGCGGCCCTGGCCACGGTGCGGGAGTTCGGCTACGGCGAGCCGGCCGGAACCGGGATCGCGCCCGGCGGGCCGACCGATCCGGCCATCAACCTTCCGGCGGCGGTGGTGGTGAAGCACACCAACCCCTGCGGGGTGGCCACCGGCGCCGATGGGGCCGAAGCGTTGCTGAGGGCCCTCGATGCCGACCGGGTCTCGGCCTTCGGGGGCATCGTGGCCCTCAACCGGCCCGTGGACGCCGCCGCCGCCGAGCACCTGGCGGGGCTGTTCCTGGAGTGCGTGGTGGCCCCCGCCTTCGAGCCCGCCGCCCGGGAGCGGCTGGCCGCCAAAGCCAACCTGAGGCTGCTGGAGCTGGCCCCCGCCGCCATCGCCGCCGCAGCTCGTCAGCAACTGCGCAGCGTGCTCGGTGGCGTGCTGGCCCAGGACCTCGACGACCACGCGATCGATCCGGCCAGCTGGCAGGTGGTGAGCCAGCGCCAACCCAGTCAAGCCGAGTGGGCCGACCTGCGCTTCGCCTGGCGGGTGGTGCGTCACGTGCGCTCCAACGCCATCGCCGTGGCCGCCGCTGGCCAGAGCCTGGGCATCGGCGCCGGCCAGATGAACAGGGTGGGATCGGCCCAGATCGCCCTGGCGGCAGCCGGGGAGCGGGCCCGCGGCGCCGTGCTGGCCAGCGATGGCTTCTTCCCCTTCGACGACAGCGTGCGCCTGGCCGCCTCCCACGGCATCAGCGCCGTGATCCAGCCCGGCGGCAGCGTGCGGGATGGCGATTCAATCCAGGTCTGCAACGAGCTTGGCCTGGCGATGGTGATCACCGGCCGGCGTCACTTCCTCCACTGACGTGGTTCCGCTTCTGGCCGCCTGGTCCAGCGGCCCACTGGAGCGCTCGGCCCGCGGTCGTCTTGAGAACTGCTCCGCGCTCTGTAACGATTTCAGCGGTACTCAGCCAACCCCGCCCAGCAGCACGGCATGGCAGCAGCGTCCGCAACCGGGAGCGCAGTAGTTTCATCGGTCTGGCCGCATGCCGCTCTCCTCCCATGCCCCTCGAGATCCCCAGCTCCGTTGCCTTCGGAATGAGCTTCGTGCACCCCGTGCTGATGTGGGTGCTGCTGGCCCTGAGCGGCTATGGCCTCTACCTGGGGATCAAGGCCAAGAAACTGCGCACCGCCACCACCGCCGAGGAGCGCAAACCCCTGATCCAGGGGCAGTTCGCCCAGCGCCACCTGAAGATCGGCAAGATCATCCTGGCCGTGATGGTGCTCGGCACCCTGGGTGGCATGGCCGTGACCTACCTCAACAACGGCAAGCTCTTCGTGGGACCCCACCTGCTGGTGGGCCTGGGCATGACCACCCTGGTGGCGATCGCCGCCTCCCTCACCACCGCCATGCAGAAGGGCAACTTGGTGGCCCGCAAGGTGCATGTGGGCCTGAACATGACGGTGCTCACCCTCTTCCTCTGGCAGGCCTTCACCGGTCTGCAGATCGTGCAGAAGATCCTGCAGCCCCAGGCTTGAGCAGGCTTCAGCGGAGCTAACGCCCTTCCTAAGCAGGGCAGCCACCAATCCGGAACAGCGCCCGTTCGGCCCCATTGCTCCAACGAACGGCTTTCGCCCCAGAAGCCAACCGGAATCAGATCAGAAGCGCGCTCGGCGCCGCGGCGGGCAGGGGATGCCGTGGCTGGCGTGGAAATCCTCCTGCACCTTCCAGGTGAGCCGGCGGGACACCTGCCGCACGATCTGGCGGAGCAGGTGGTCGCCGCTGGTCTGCACCAGACCTTCGGGCAGCAGGCTGATCATCGCGGGCAGCTTGATCCACACCGCCAGATCAAGGTTCCAGCGCACCAGGGTGTGGGCCATGAGTGTGTCCACCTCCTCGACGGAAATCTCAGCGGCGGCCTCCTGATCCGTGGCCTCATCCAGCCGCAGGGCGGCATTGAAGTCCACGTCGTAGAGGGCGGAAAGGGTGGCATCGGCTCCGGGCGTGGGCACCGTTTGGATGCGGTAGACCCCCGCCGCCTGAGGCAGCAGTTCGAGGCCGATGGTGGGCTCCACCTCGAAGCCGAAGTTGCCGAAGCGCCCAAGGGTGAGCAAGTAGCCATTGCGATCCAGCGGCGTGACCGCCATCGGGGCGGCACAGCGCTGAAACCAGCCCTCATGCCGGTCGAGGTAAGCCTCCACGACCGCCGCGGGGGCACGCATCTCCATCAGATCGGCGAAGCTGCTGCCATAACGGCGCACCCGCCCATCGGGGCTGTGGCGCAGCGGATCGGGGTTGGAGAAGCTCTCAGTCGGTGCGGAAGAGGCCAGAAGGGACAAGGGCAACGGACTCGTCGGAAGGGACGGGGAGCGGCCGGCCTGGAAACCAACAGGGGACTCGCCCGGCGGATCGAGACCGCGAAGCGAGGCCAAATAAAGCAAGGCCAGTTGATGCGAGGCCGATGGATGCGAGGCCAGTGGATGCGAGGCCAGTGAACGACCACCCCAGGCGGAATTATGGAACGAATCTAAAGCCCCGGGGGCTGCGGCTGTCGCAAGAGTTGCAGCGGCTCGGGCCAGAAGGGGTGCCGGATTCAGGCGGCGGTGAGGGCGATCAGGCGCCGTATCACATCCTCCACCACCCGATCGGGCGTGGAGGCACCAGAGGTGATGCCCACCCGGATTGTCCCCTGCGGCAGGAAGGGGTCCACCACCTCCAACTCACCGCCGAGCGGCTTGTGCTCGATCCGGTTCCCCGGGCCGATCCGCTCGGGGGTGTCGATGTGGAAGGAACGGATGCCGCGGCTCACCGCGATCTCCTGCAGGTGGGTGGTGTTGGAGGAGTTGTAACCCCCGATCACCACCATCAGGTCGAGGGGCTCGTCCACCAGGGCGAACATGGCGTCCTGGCGCTCCTGGGTGGCATCGCAGATGGTGTTGAAGGCCAGGAAGTGCTCGCCCAGCTCGGCCGGACCGAAGCGCTGCAGCATCGTGCGCTCGAACAGGCGGCCGATCTCCTCGGTTTCGCTCTTGAGCATGGTGGTCTGGTTGGCCACCCCGAGGCGGGTGAGGTCCCGTTCGGGGTCGAAGCCGGGGGAACTGGCCTTGGCGAAGCGGGCCATGAAGGCCTCCCGAGCAGCGGCCCGCTCGGCGGGATCGGCAGCGGCGACACCGCCGGCCAAGATGTAGTCGCACACCATCTGGGCCTCGGCCAGATCCAGCACCACCAGATAGGTGCCCGCAAACGAGCTGGTGGCAAGGGTTTCCTCGTGCTTCACCTTGCCGTGGATGATCGAGGTGAAGGACTGCTTCTTGTGCTTCTCCACGGTGTTCCACACCTTCGACACCCAGGGGCAGGTGGTGTCGACGATGTGACAGCCCCGCTCGCTCAGCAGCTGCATCTCCTGCACGGTGGCCCCGAAGGCCGGCAGGATCACCACATCGCCGGCCGCCACCTCGGAGAAATCCTTCACCCCACCCTCCACCGGGATGAACAGCACATCCATCCCGCGCAGGTGATCGTTCACCGAGGGGTTATGGATGATCTCGTTGGTGATCCAGATCCGCTCGGTGGGGTAATGGCGCCGGGTTTCATAGGCCATCGCCACGGCCCGCTCCACTCCCCAGCAGAAGCCGAAGGCCTCCGCCAGCCGCACCGTTAGCCTCCCTTCCCTCAGTTCCTGGCCATTGCTGCGCAGGTTGGCAATCAGATCGCTCTGGTAGGCGGTCTGGAGGCTGCCGGCCACCTCTTCGCCGAGGCCGAAGCCGCGGCGGTTGTAGCGGTCCGAATGGTGCAGGGAGCGCTTGAAGGCACGGGTATCCACGGCGGCAGGCGCAATCTGTCGTGACTCTATGGGGCCTGCCGGTGATCAGGTGGGCTGACGCTCCAGTACCGAAGCCAGGCCCAACCAGTGCACGGCTTCGCCCGAGAACTCGAAGATGCAGGGAAGCACCTCCACGCCGGCGGCCAGGGCCTGGCGAAAGAGCTCGCCGTAGCGGGGATCGGCGGCATCGCCGGGCGCGAAGCGGCTCACATCAGCGCGGCTGAGGCAGGGCAACAGCACGGCCCGGGCCGTGGGCAGCAGGGCGGCGAGCTCCCGCAGGTGTTTCTGGCCCCGCTCGGTCACGGTGTCGGGGAAGAGGGCCAGATCCCCCGCGGTCCAGGTGGTGTTCTTCACCTCCACATAGATCGGCCGCGGATCGGCCGGCGGGGCGCCATCGGCTCCGGGGCCGGGGGTGAGAAATAGGTCGATGCGGCTGCGGCGCCCCTCGCCGTAGGGCACCTCGGCGCGGATCGCCGCGATCGGGCCCAGCCACGGCTCGAGGCAACCGGCCTCGATCGTGGCCCGCACCAACCGGTTGGGCAGGGCGGTGTTGATCCCCACCCAGACCGGCGCGCCATCGGCGCCGGTGGTTTCGGCCTGCTCCCAGGTCCAGGCGAGCTTGCGGGTGGGGGAGGGGGCATGGCGCAGCCGCACCCTGCCGCCGGGGTGGAGCACCCCGGTCATCGGGCCGGTATTGGCACAGTGCGCAGTCACCACCTGGCCATCGGCCAGTTCCACATCGGCCAAGAAACGCTTGTAGCGCTTCAGCAGCACGCCTTCCACCAGGGGTTCGAGGGCGAGCACCGGGCGGGGGGTGGCGTGGCCGGCCGGGGCAGTGCCCGCGGGGCCGCCGGAACCAGCAGGGCCAGCGGTCCCGGCGGAGCCGGCAGCGCGGGACTGGGTATCGCTCACAGCGCGGGGCATCACGGAACTCCTGGATCGCAGCGGCCAATCCGGGCAGTCCAGCAGGCCGGACCCCGCGGCTGCGGCCGGCGGCACCAGTTCGCGATGCGCCGGACCGATCCTGCAGGGTCCAGCCCCGTCAGGGACCAGCAACGGCAGGAGCTCCCAACGGCGTTCGAAGGCGTCTTCCAGGGCAGCCGCTGGGAGATGCAACTCAAAGGCGGTGGCCCGACGCACTACTGCCGCGGCGCCGATGAACGGGCCTTGCTCCGCTCCAGTATGCGGGAGTTTCTGGCGCAAGAGTTCGTGCATGCCCTGGGGGTTCCCACCTCCCGCTCGCTGACGCTGGTGGTGTCGCGGACGGAAACCGTGCGCCGACCCTGGTAATCGCCGAACTCCCGCTCGTTCGATCTCGACATCATGGTGGACAACCCGGCGGCGATCACCACCCGCGTGGCGCCATCCTTTCTGCGGGTCGGCCAGCTGGAGCTGTTTGCACGACGCGCCCGGAGCCAGGCCCATCCGGAGGCGCTGCAGGAGCTGCAGATGATCGTGGCGCACCTGATCGAGCGCAACTACCGGCCCGAGATCGATCCGGCTCTGGCGTTCAGCGATCAGGTGGTGGAGCTAGCCAGGTTGTTTCGCGCGCGGCTCACATCCCTGGTGGCCAACTGGATGCGGGTGGGCTACTGCCAGGTCAATTTCAACAGCGACAACTGCGCCGCCGGTGGCTACACCCTCGACTACGGCCCGTTTGGCTTCTGCGAGCTGTTCGATCCCCGCTTTCAGCCCTGGACCGGCGGCGGCGAGCATTTCTCCTTCTTCAACCAACCGCTGGCTGCCGAAGCCAACTACCAGATGTTCTGGGCCGCCATCCGCTTGCTGCTCGAGGACAACAGGGCGGCCCTGGTTCGGCTCGATGAGCTCCGGGAAGGATTCAGCGAGACGATGGGGCAGCAGATCGAGGCGATGTGGGCCAGCAAGCTCGGCCTGCCCAGCTACGACGCCTCACTGGTGAACGAGCTGCTGGAGCTGATGGTGCTCTCCAAGGCTGACTACACGATCTTCTTCCGCAGGCTCTCGGAGATTCCCGAGCAACTCTCATCCCTGAAGGCGAGCTTCTACCTGCCCAGCGCAAAGGAGCTCGATGGGCGCTGGGAACGCTGGCTGCAACGCTGGCGAAACGGAATCACGGACTGCGGCGACCCGCAAGCGACCAGCGCAGCGATGAAACGCACCAACCCCAAGATCACCTGGCGCGAATGGCTGATTGCGCCTGCCTATGAACTGGCAGCGGAGGGTGATTACAGCCTGATCCAGGAGCTGCAGGCGGTGTTTAGCCATCCCTACGACGACCAATCCGCCGAGGTGGAAGCAACCTACGACCGCCTGAAGCCCCGGGAGTTCTTCAATGCTGGTGGCGTGTCCCACTACAGCTGTTCGTCCTAAGCCACCAGCAGCAAACAAAAACAGCGGCCCAGGTTTTCACCGGGGGCCGCTGGGATCATGGGCGCCGGGATGGGCGCCGCCTTACCGAGTGCCCTCAGGCCAAGCGGGCGCCTTTGATCCGACTGCGGATGCGGCGGCTGAGGCCGAAGGCGGCACCGATGCCAACAAGGGGCAGAGGTCCGGGTACGTGATCGGTTTGACCAAAGCTATTCTGGAGACTGTTGATCGACCCGTTGGCGCCGGGCTGGACATTCCATTCATCCTGGACGTATAAGGTTTGAAGATTTAAGCTAGCCAGGGAGATTCCATCGGGAGTGGTGGGGTTGACAAGGACATCAGAAATGACCTGTGTCGTGTAATCCGAATTCCAGAATGTTTTGGTTATCGTGTATTCACCGTTGGTGATATCGCCCTGGTTGGCAAGCCTAACTTGAGCAAAGAACCTGGTCGGATCCGTGATGGCAATTTTGTATCGCAGATTGCCAGTGTCATTCAAAATATTGTTGCGGTTTGGGTTGAAATCAAGAGAGAGATTATAAGGTGTATTTACGTTTGTTGGATCTAGAGTGAATTCCACCACATCGTCATTGGCGGCCACGAGGGTCGTTCGGGAGATCAGCATGACTTCTTTATCGCCCAACGTAATGGGCGTTGTAAAGCATAGGGGATCATTCAAGAGGCACTTGAATCCGGTTGCCCCCCCAATCGGAGGTGTCGGCTCCCAGCCAACGGCTTGCGCTGTATTCGCAGTCAGGACGGTGCCACCCACCAGGAGCGTGCCCAAGAGAGCTTTGAAGAGCGTGGTGGAGCGCCCTTTGGGGTTGGTTTCGAGCATGGTGTTCAAAGTCGAATCAGGTGAAAGGGAGCAGTGGTCAAAAAAGCATCGCCGCTGGTTGCCGCAGAAGGGCAGAGTTCAGGACAAGCTGCCAACGCAACTTACCGCCATTTCAGCCGCCTGGAACCGGCAACACTTGCCACACATCAGCATCACCAATATCCAAGGAATCAATGGCGCTCCTGAATGCCGCAGGCTGCACCATTGGCGATGCATCGAAGCCTGCTTTTCCCGCAAAGCGTTATGCCATGCGCCCTATTTACCGCCTTGCTTGCATTTCGTTCTTTCCCTCCAGATCGCGATTCACTGACTAAAAAACCAGGAGGCCGATGCCCGGCCCCCGCTGGTTTTGGGGGGAGCGAGGTGGATCAGATGCCCTGCTTGAACTCGGTGATCGTGCCCTTGCCGTTGACATTGCAATCGCCGCTGACCTTCTTGCCGCGGATTTCCCAGTTGTAGCTCATGCCACGCTTCTTGATATCGGCGGCGCTGGTCGTGCCGTCGTCGATGCTCTGCTTCTCGGTGGCGCCGATGTTCACAACCGCATCGGACATGGGCACATCGAAACGAATCAGCCGGAGGATCAGTCGCCATGAGCAACCGGCGCGGGTCGAGGTGCCAGACCGCTGGATCCGGCGAGAGGGCGCTGCCGGAGGCCCCCAACCGGCGGCCGCGGGACCGCTTCGAGCGGACGGTGATCGACGGCGAGGGTGGGAACACTGGCGGCCCTTTCCCTCGGGTCGGTCGCCGGGATTCGGAATCGGCATCAGCAAGGGGGCAACGCAAAACTCCTGGCACGGAGGCAAAGCGCCGGAACCCTGCCATGGGGCTGGCCCCCTGTCGGCAAAGGTCTGAGGCTGCGGAACGGCTGGAGGCCGACGGCCATACTGCCGATCGACCAAGAGGGCCCCAGGCCCGGCCCGATGGCGAAATCACTGCGAAGGATTGCCCTTGTCGTGGCGGTGGCCACCGCCCTCAGCAAGGTGGTGGGCCTGCTGCGCCAGCAGGTGATCGCCGCGGCCTTCGGGGTGGGCGCCGCCTACGACGCCTACAACTACGCCTATGTGCTGCCCGGCTTCCTGCTGATCCTGCTGGGGGGCATCAACGGGCCGTTCCACAGCGCCATGGTGAGCGTGCTCTCCCGGCGCGATCGCAACGAGGGGGCCCATGTGCTGGCGGCGATCAACACCATGGTGGGGGCGGCCCTGCTGGCGGTGACCCTGCTGCTGATCGTGGCGGCCGGTCCTCTGATCACGCTGGTGGCCCCGGGCCTCGATGCCAGCCGCCACGAGCTGGCGGTGGAGCAGATGCGCTGGATGGCGCCGATGGCCCTGTTCGCCGGCCTGATCGGCCTGGGCTTCGGGGCGCTGAATGCCGCCGATGAATTCTGGCTGCCGGCCGTGAGCCCGCTGCTCTCGAGCCTGGCGGTGATCGGCGGCATCGGCCTGCTCTGGTGGCGGCTGGGCAGCGCCATCGTGCTGCCCCAGTGGGCCATGCTCGGCGGCATCGCCCTGGCGGCCAGCACCACGGTGGGGGCGCTGCTGCAGTGGCTGATCCAGCTGCCGGCCCTGGCGAAGCAGGGCCTGCACAAGTTCGAGCTGGTGTGGGACTGGAACCATCCCGGCGTGAAGGAGGTGCTGGCGGTGATGGCGCCGGCCACCCTCTCCTCAGGGATGCTGCAGATCAACGTGTTTGTGGATCTGTTCTTCGCCTCGGGGATCGTGGGAGCGGCGGCGGGCCTGGGCTACGCCAACCTGTTGGTGCAGACCCCCCTGGGCCTGCTCTCCAATGCCCTGCTGGTGCCCCTGCTGCCGGTGTATTCCCGGCTCACCGCCCCGGCCGACCGACCCGAACTGGTGGCCCGCATCCGTCAGGGCCTGATGCTCTCCACGGCCAGCATGCTGCCGCTGGGGGCGCTGATGGTGGGTCTGGCGGTACCGATCGTGAGGCTGGTGTACGAGCGGGGCGCCTTCAACCAGGGCGCCGCCCAGATGGTGGCGTCGCTGCTGATGGCCTACGGGGTGGGCATGCCGGTGTACCTGGCCCGCGATGTGCTGGTGCGGGTGTTCTATGCCCTCGGTGATGGCAACACGCCCTTCCGCTGGTCGGTGGCCGGCATCGGCCTGAACGCCTGCTTCGACTGGTTCCTGGTGGGCGGGCCCACCCCCTGGGGGCTGCAGCTGCCGGCCCTCAACTTCGGGGCGCCCGGCGTGGTGCTGGCCACGGTGAGCGTGAACCTGATCACCTGCCTGGGTCTCACTTGGGCCCTGGCCGGCCGGCTCGGCGGCCTGCCTCTGCGCGTCTGGAGCCGCGACTCCCTGCTGCTGCTGCTCGCCGCGATGGCCGCCGGCTGTGTGGCCTGGGGGCTGTCCACCTGGGTGGCGTGGCCGACGGGGTTCCTGGGCCTGCTGCTCCAGAACGGACTCTGCGCCGGCCTGGCCCTCGCCACCTATGGCCTGATCGGCGCGCTGGCGGGGGTGCCGGAGGTGCGCCAGTTGCTGGCGATGGCGGGGCGCCGCCGGCCGGCCTGATTCAGCCGCCCCCCAGGGCGAAGAAGAGATTGCGCATCGCTTCCAGCAGGTTGGAGGCCTCCCGCTGCTGTTCCTCATCGCCGAGGCTCTCCAGCTCACGCCGTCGGGAATTCACCAGCTGGGCGAAGCGCTCCAGCAGGTCGGGATCGCGCTCCAGCAGCTCCCGCACCCCGGCCCGGTCGACCCGCAGCAACCGCGAATCCTCCAGGGCCCGCACCGTGGCACTGCGTGGTGCCCCCTGGAACAGGGTCATCTCGCCGAACACCTCGCCGGGCCCAAGCTCGGCCACATGGATGGAGTGGCCGGGCTGCACCTCCTTCTGGACCTCCACCCGGCCGGAGATCACCTGATAGAGGGAGCGGCCCGTGGCCCCCTCCCGCACGATCGCCTCCCCAGCGGTGAACAGCACCGGCCGGCTGTGGCTGAGGAGGGAATCCAGATCGGCGGGCGGCAGATCGGCGAAGAGGGAGTGGCTCGCCAGCAGCAGCCTTCCCTCCTGGGGCGGCAGAGAGGCCACCAAGGCCTCGGCGACCGGATCGGGCCGGCGACGCTGCAGCTCGCGCACCGGAAAGGGGATGCTGCGACCTTCCCGATTGAGGGCATACCAGATCTGCTGCAACAGGGCACTGCGCAGGTTCAGCCGCACGCCATCACTGGGTTCGCGGAACCACACCTGCACCTCATAGGTGATGGCGCTGTCAGCGAAGGCCTTCACCCTCACCTCAGCAGGGGGATCCTGCAAGACCAGCGGATGGTTCGTCACCACCCGCTCGAGCAAGGCCAGGGCCGCGGCAGGTGGAAAGTCGTAATCCAGGCCCACGTCAAAGCAGTCCGAGACCGCTCCGGAGAAGCTCAGGTTGCGCAGGATTCCATTGGTCACCTGGGTGTTGGGCAGCACCACCCGCACCCCTTTGGAGGTGCGCAGGGTGGTGTCGCGCCAGCTCAGCGATTCCACCCGGCCGCGGACCTGGCCGCCGACGATCTCCACCAGATCCCCCAGCCGCAGGTCATCACTGAGCTGGAGTTCCAGGCCGGCGATCAGATCCTTGAGCGGCTCCTGGATCGCCAGACCGACCACGGCGGTGAGCACCGCCGAGGTGGTGACGAGCCCCACCACATCGAGGCGGCCGACCCGGTTCACCAGCAACACGGCGGCCAGGGCACCACCGGCCACCAGGAGCAGCTGCACCAGCAACTCCGGCGGCGGACGCCACCACTCCAGCCCGCCGGGCAGTTCCAACACCAGCCACAGCAGCAGCCGGATCAGAGCCAGCACCAGCAGGAGGTCCACGCCGATGGCGAGCCAGAGGCGGCTGGAAGCAGGCACCAGGGTGAGCGGCACCAAGTGAAAAGCCGCCGTGCTCACCGTGGCGAGCAGCGGCAGGGTGCGAGGGGGCAGGGGCAAGCCGCGGCGCCGGCAGGCCAGGGTGAGCAGCAGCACCACCGCGAAGGCGGGCAACACCACCGACCAGGAAGGAACGGTCCAGGAAGAAATCGCGCTGGGCGGGGCCATCGGCACGACGAGCAGCACCCCATCTTGACGCCACCGCCCAAGGCCTGCCCGCATGGCGGCCTGGGCAGCAGGGATAGGAGCCAAAGTGTGGTGGCGCTGTATGTGCCGAGCCGATGCCGATGGACCTGCCGTGCCGATCGCTGAGGCCTCGCCGATCCGCTAAGGCGGGTAAGAGCGGGTGGCGGGGCCATCGGGCTGGGCCAGAGCGCCTCGGCCTGACGAGTTTCGGCCTGACGAGCCTCGGTCTGGAGAGTCTTGGACTAGAGAGTCTCGGACTGGCGGGCCTGGCCGGAGCCCTGCTGCTCACGCTGCTGCCACCGCTGCCTGCCCGCAGCGCCGAACGGGCCGTGATCCAGGAGATCCTCGATGGCGACCAGCTGTTCGTGGACGGCCAGAAGGCCCGGGTGAACCAGAAGGCCACCGCCCCCGATGATGTGAGCACCAAGGCGAGCCGCGGCGCCCTCGCCTTCCCCGCCGGTGCGGTGGGCCGCATCAACCGCTTCTCGCGGATGCGTCTTGGCCAGAGCTGCTTCCTGCTCGAAAGCGGCCAGGTGCTGGTGTCGGGCAAGGCCGCCGGCTGCACCCGCTCCGCCCGGCTGAGCGTGCGGGGCACCAACTACTTGCTGGAGGTGGATGAGCAGGGCGAATCCCAGCTCTCGGTGCTGGAGGGCACGGTGGAGGTGGAGCCCCTGAAGGATGGAATCCCCACCGGCTCCGGTCCCACCACGGTGCAGGCGGGCCAGAAGCTGCGGCTGTCGGCCCAGGGGGTGATCCTGGCCCTGCTGGGCCTCAGCAGTGGCGACTACGACGCCATCCTGCGGGGTCCGCTGTTCGACGGCTTCCGGCTGCCGCTGCCGAACTACGGCTCCCTTGAGAGCTACCTGCGCCGCTATCAGCCGTCCGTGAGCC
>Ga0194055_10003518_pt1 | contig 12022 bp, 9 predicted proteins | sample SepL449m_MetaG_FD_155482 | JGI IMG/M metagenome (GOLD analysis project Ga0194055, IMG submission 155482) | Anoxic zone freshwater microbial communities from boreal shield lake in IISD Experimental Lakes Area, Ontario, Canada - Sep2016-L442-9m | ecosystem: Environmental > Aquatic > Freshwater >... | reverse complement strand
CTCGCTCTCCCAGGCATAGTTCTAACGCATCAATGAGAAGGGACTTTCCGGCGCCGGTTTCTCCAGTTAATGCAGTAAATCCGTCGCGAAAAGAGACGCTTGCTTTTTGAATAATTGCGAGATTCTCAACGTGAAGTTCGGTGATCATACTGCCTCAGTAACCGGCTTTTTCGCGAATCGAGCCTTAAGGCGATCAAACCAAGCGGCAACTTCCTCACCTTCATAAAACGAAAGGTAAAGGGTTGCCATGAGGTAGCCAAATAACGGAATATTCATCGAATAGTCAATGTATCCGTGTAGCATCAATCCGGACAAGAGCACCCATTTTCGTAGAGGTTTGAACCAAACTAAAGTAGCAAGTGCAAATTCAACCGCTAAGGTTCCCCATGTCGTAACATAGACCATTGGAAATTGATTGAAAAATGCTGGAACTGGAAAGCGATCAAATTCGTGCAATCTGGCTGGATACCAAGTAGCCGCACCACCCTTCCAAAGATGTCCAAACCACTTTGCCCAAGTAGTAGTGAAGTAAATCAGGCAGCAATTGTAGGCAATGAGTCGCTGTGGCCAAAGGGACACCAATGGTGGAATTGCCGGTGCAATTCCCTTACGGAGAGCAATAAGGCGATCGAGCGAGAATGCGGCGCCAGATGGAGCGATCGCCATATAGATCGCCGAAATTCTTACAACCGTGTCTCCGCCGTGAAGAATTGAAGTGTTGCGGTGATGGAGCGTAATGGCCCCAATGGCAAGGCAAATAGAAGCTACACGAGTAAACAGTCCTAGGCTGGTGAGGAGAGCAGCAATCAAGACGAAAATGTTAAAGGCGACTAAGACTCGATAGTCCGTGACTCCGTGAAGCGGATCAATCCTTGGATAATGGATGCTCCCATCTTGGACCAAATAGACATCCTTGTTCATTGCCAATGAACCCATCCACCCTGGGTAGTAACCCTGTTCAGAGTAGAAGTCCTTGAAGAAGACTGAGATCATTGCGAAGTTGATAAAGATCAGCCCGCCCATGATGGCGCGAAAAACACCCATCGTAACCGGGCTTCCGTACTTAAACCAATAGTTGTACAGAATCTTAATGGATTCCAAGCTTCCACCCCTTGTCCGTGAAAAGTTTGTGCTGATCGACTACGAAAGTGAAGAAAGGATACGACCCATACGGAGGTTCGTTAGGCGTTTGCTTGTCATGTCTCATCACCTCTTGAAAGTGTCGAAATAGGGTGACTCTAACGGGAGGGCTAGATTGATCTGTTGCAGTTTTAAGCGCAATTGCCTGGGCAAATGGAGACCAGAAATAAGGGTTTTCCTCTAAATTCACCCGCTCGAAAAACTTTCGGTACCTTTCCTGCATAAATTTGTCTGGGATTGAAGAAATCTTCATTCTCGGATATTGGAACATGGTTTTTGTTCCGTCAAGAAATGTTACTTCTGCATCTCCCCAAATATCTGTTTGAGCGGGATCAGGAGCGAACATGTCCCAGTACTGCCAAAAACCGGTCGGATACAAATAGCCGTAAAATACAGCCCATTGCTTCATTTCCCGAACATTAAATGCGAGCAACGCATCGCTGCCACGAGGACTGACTTTGCCGGACAGGACATCATTGCTTGGCTTTGGCAGGGCATAGATCGTAATCGCGACAATGTGATACGCAACGAAGGCGACCACTGCTGGATGAACCTTGGGCACAACTGCTGGGACTGGTGTCACAGCAGTTGAAGCCTTTACTTTGTCTTTGACCGCAGATTTTTTAGCCGCAGTTTTTTTTGCCACGAAAAGATTCTACTGCTGAAGTTCAGCAAGAATGTCTTTCAATTCTTCTCTCATGTCAGGATTTTGGCTGACAACTTGATTGATCTGCTCCGCTATTTGCTTTGCTTCTTCCACGTGTCCAGCTCGCTTGGCAGCAATACCTAAGTTAATGAATATTCCAAAGCTCTGTTGATTATTCGAAAAGGCATATTGCAAGAATTGCCATGCTTCTTCGTGCTTTTCTTGGCCATTGAGAGCTTCTCGGAGCTCGCCATAGGCTGGTTCACAGCCCGGGAAGATCTCAAGAAGTTGCTTTGCGGCGGCTTCAGCTTCGACATGTTCGCCAAGCTTGTTAAATGCTGAACTGAGGACAGCCCACATCTTCCAGTAATCGGCCAGCCAATTTTTGAGCGGCTTCAGATCCCGAATCGCACCTTCTGCGTCTCCGGCAGCAAGTTTTTCTTGCGCCAATTGAACGCTTTCAACTCGCTTTGGTTGCTCCAGTTCAATGAGCCAAGCTTGGGTGTTCGCCCGAGTATTTGGGTCTGGATTCGACTTGAGAATTGTTTGAAGTACTTGTGGAACTTCGAATTCACGATCGGCAGATTGCAAAGTTTGTGCATATTCGACCAGCATTGGAACATCGTTTGGTGAAACGTCGATGCAGTCTTCGTAAAAGTCCATAGCTCGGTCAAGGTCATCGTTTTGAGCCAAATAAGGGGCATAAAATCTCTTGATCAGAAGGTTGTCTTCGAGAACTTCAAGACCAGTTTCAAATGCTCGTTCTCCTTCCTCTTTTTTGCCATTTTGAATGAGAGAAGTTGCATATTTGGCGTGGGCATTGGCATTTTGACTATCAGCATCAATGATTCCTTTCCAAAGAGCAGGCACTTCATGGATTCGACCAGTCGCGCTGAGAACTCCAGTCAAAAAGTCCATGCTTGGTTTTTCCGGTCCTTCCATTTCAATCGCTTTTTTGAAGTTTCGTTCGGCATTTACAAACATATTCATGCTTGCTTGAGCGTTTCCGAGGCGATTGAGGATCGCGGGATCTTCTGGATTGAGTTGAGTTGCCTTTTCGAAATAGTCAATTGCCTTTGGCATTTGGTTGGCGGCCTGGAAAAGCTCACCTAATGCAAAGAAGGCGCCAAAATCTTCAGGCACGAGTTCAGTTGCCTTGACCAAAGTTTGTTCGATTAACTCAAATGTTCCAATTTGGTAGGCGGTACATGCTCGACAAAGTCCAACCAATACTTGATATGGACCATCAAATTCTTTGTCGCCTTCGACCGCTTCAATCAATGTCGCGATGGCACCTTCAGGGTTGAATTCACGTGCAACCATTCCGTTAGCCTGCTGGATATAGTTCAGCGCATCGTAGCCTTCTAAAAACTTGAGGAATACTTCAGGATCTTCGGTTCCATATTCCATGGAATCCCCGGCTAAATTCTCTGGCAGAGAAATATCTGCTTTAGCCGCAAGCTTTTTGACAAGCTTGTGGAGGACATCAAAAACATTTTCAGGTGCGAACGAATATGTTTCGACTTCGCCACCCTCCAAGTTGTCTTTCATGGTGTATCGAACATTTAGTTCTAGACCACTGTCGGTATTTTTGACGAGACCATCAACTGCAAGATCAACAGCAGATTGTGAGAACAGGTCTTTAAGCTGATCAGGCTCAATCATTCCGTCAGAAATATTGACGAAGGCTGTTCTGGCAACTCCATCTTGTTCGACCTGAGTCAAGAATGAAACGGACTGAATATCTGCTTCAGTGTTGCTTCTCAATTGGTCGGCAACAAATGCAGAAATTTGCCTTCCTATTTGGGGTTTTGTACCCTCTCCAGCATTTAACGGTAAGACAGCAACTTTTAACACGTCTGATAGTGTACCGGGCGAGTAAAATTTGTCGCGTGAAAGCGATCGCAAAGACGCGACCGGAAGCCGGCGTAGAAATTGTAGAAGTACCTGAACCAATGGTTCGAGCTGGTTGCGTCAAGATCAAACTTGAAGCTGCCTCAGTGTGTGGGACTGACCTGCATATCTATAATTGGGACACCTGGGCTGCTGGTCGAATAAAACCACCAAGAATTATTGGACATGAATTTTGTGGGTCGGTCGTTGATGTTGGCGAAGGCGTAACCGAGCGATCCATTGGTGACTTTGTCTCAAGTGAAAGTCATATTGTTTGTGGGCATTGCCTCCAGTGCAGAATGGGTCAAGCTCACGTCTGTGTCAACACTCAGATACTTGGCGTTGACGTCGATGGTGGATTTGCCGAATATGCCGTGATTCCCTGGGAGAATGCGCGCTTGACTCCAAAGTCGATTTCTCCGTTGATTGCTGCATTTCAAGATGCTTTGGGAAATGCGGTTCACACCGCGATGTCGGGCCCAATCGAAGGTCGAACGGTACTCATCACCGGTATGGGGCCTATTGGCCAGTTTGCGGTTTCTATTTGTCGGGCTCTCGGTGCCAAAGCTGTGTATGCGACGGAAATAAGTGAATATCGAGCTGAAATCGCGAGAAAGGTCGGTGCAGACCAAGTCTTTAATCCACTTCAAGTGAATGTGGCGGATGAATTAGCCAAAATCCATCCTGAAGGTGTTGATTGCGTTCTCGAAATGTCAGGACATCCTTCTCAACTTAGCTTAGGAGTGCAAGTTGTTAGGCCTGGAGGCCGAATTTCGCTACTCGGCGTTTATGCCGACGTATCGCAATCGATCAATATGAATGACCTTATTTTTAAAGGCATTGATATTCACTGCATCGTTGGAAGAAAGCTCTGGCAAACTTGGGATCAAATGTCCGAATTGCTTTCGAGTGGCAAGTTAATTCTCGATCCAGTTGTGACCCACGTCATGCATTACACTCAGTTTCAAGATGCAATGGAGCTAATGAAAGCTGGAAAAGCAGGCAAGGTAGTTTTTAAATTTGATGCCTAGATGGCGCTTTACTTGGATTCAAAAAGTCCTGAATTTAAGTTTCCAGCAATCTTATCGAGTGACCATTGGAGTTCAGCGTCAAGGCTGGCTCCAATATTGGAACGAAACGTCTGCAAGTCTAATTTCAAGGGTCTAGCTCCGAGATTAGCCAATGCCCGTTGGGCTTGCCCATAGCTTCCGTTTGAGTGTTCTTCAATCGATGAAGCAACGCCAGTACTGGTCCAATCGGCAACAACCACTGGGCGATGTGCTCGGATTGCATTCGAGGCTCCCAGCCACGAACCACCTTGACGATATCTGGCCGAGCAAACGACAGTCATATGCCCAAATGCATAGATCAAATTATTTCGTTCCATTGCTCGAGCAGAACTGAAAGACTCACTTGGGCCGCAAGCCGAAATCGCATAACCCCATAAGTCTGGTGGTATGTTTTTTATGCCGTGAGGAAGAATGTGAACTACTTCGCTTCCCGCCCCAAATGCTGCTCTTCCAAAAGCCGAGTCGCAGCCCGCAGCTCCACCAGAGACCGCCAAGTAGCCATTGGTTGCGGTCCAACGGCCAACTTCCGTGGCAATTGCCAGTCCAATAGAAAGAGGAACTCGGCACCCGACGGCGGAGATACTTATTCTTTCCGTATCATCATTGTTATTCCAAGGCTGGATTTGACGAAGACCGGGTTCACTGATCCATAGAATTGGCGGTGCGCTATCACCAAGATTTGTCTTAAGAATTTTTGGATAACAACTGCAACCTAGCGTAATAATTTTTCCGCCTTCAAGTTGCTTTTGTGCCCCTTCTAAGGTCGCTTCATTACTGAGGTAGACAGCTTCTTGGTTAAAGTTGTCTTTTTGAAGTGCTTCAATTACCTCAAACCATGACAATTCCCTATCCCCGTCCATCCTCTGCCTTAGGCACGAGAGGATCAACGACGGTCGGGCGACACGGGTCAAGGAACGTATATCAGTTCCACCGTATAGTGCCGCCACAACTGTACTAAGCATCTGCATAGTAGTTAACTATCGGTCACAATATCACATTTTATCACAAAAATACTACTTGAATCCTTAGTAAACTACCCAATGCAAGCGCGATGTTAAAACACTCTGACTTAACCTTAAGACGAATTAGTCTCTTTCTCAAAACTGAGTTGAAACCAAGGATTTACGGTGCGCGCGAGTCGCTCTTAATTGAAATCAACTCAAATCCTTGCAAAAATCAAAAGGAAGCTGAAAAAGGTCCATGGGTAGTCGTTGAAAGTGGTTTCGAGTACGGACCAGCTTATTCAACATTTTGGTTTAAGTTGACGGGGAAAGTGCCAAAGGACTGGGCAGGTCAAGAGGTTGTCGTTCATGCTGAAATTGGCAGTGAACGAACTCTTTGGAAGGATAACTCGCCGTTTCGAGGCGTCGATTACGAACACACGGACTTCGGATTTCTAACCGGCGGAACTCTGCCAACCGAAGGACCTGTTGAGGGCGGTGAAAAAGTTTGTTACATCATTCAGGCGTACACTAAGAATCCGCAATGTCGGGTGCACCTCAAAGAATTGCCTCGAGAAGATAAGGTAGAGAAAGTTGAATTTGCTGACTTGGTGGTGGTCAATAACAACGTAAAGACCCTCTATTTCGACCTAGATTTCGCGCTAAATCTGTTGGAGTCGCTTCCTCAAGACGATCCAGGGTTTCATACCGTCTTAAGAGCCCTCAATGACGTAGTGAACTATTTCGCCAAGGATGGTGAAGAATCGATCCAACGATGTCGAAAAGTGATCAAGGACGCCCTAGGCAGCCTAAATTCTGAATTCAAGCACACAATATATCCGGTTGGACATGCTCATTTGGATACGGCATGGCTATGGCCAATTTCAATCACAAAAAAGAAGATGGCCCACACAACGGCGACCCAATTGTCGCTCATGGAGAAGTATCCAAATTATGTGTTTGTCCATTCTCAAGCAAGCCAATATGAGTGGATAGAGCTTGAGTATCCAAAGCTTTTTGAGCGAGTAAAAGGCGCAATAGATCGAGGACAATGGGAGCCAGTGGGTTCCATGTGGGTTGAAGCTGATTGCAACTTAACTGGTGCTGAATCCCTTATTCGCCAGTTTCTCTACGGCAAACGGTACTTCAAAGAAAAACTAGGATATACAACACACGATATGTGGTTGCCGGATGTATTCGGCTATTCAGCAGCCTTGCCACAAATACTTGAAAAATTCAATATTAGCTACTTCCTAACCCAAAAGATCAGCTGGAACCAGTTCAACAAATTTCCTCACCATACGTTTTGGTGGCAAGGAATTGACGGAACAAAAGTTTGGTCTCATTTTCCTCCCGCAGATACATACAATGCTTCTTGTGAGCCCAAAGAGGTTATTCAGTCGGTCAAAAATTACAAAGATCATGCCCGTGCGGAGAACTCTCTTTATGTTTATGGGCACGGTGATGGAGGTGGTGGACCAACTGAACGACACATGGAGTTTATTAAGCGCGGAAGATTGGCGCCAAATTATCCCGAAGTTATGTTCGGCAAGAAAGCAATCGATTTCTTCCGAGAAGCTAAGGCGAAAAGTAAGGACTTGATGACGTGGGTCGGCGAACTCTATTTGGAACTCCATCGAGGAACCTACACCAGTCAGGCCGCAAATAAGAAATCCAATCGATCTTGTGAATTCCTCTTAAGGGACGCGGATTGGCTGAGCTGTTTCACAGGAAGCAAGCATCCGTCGAAAAAGCTCGAAGATGCTTGGAAGCTCGTGCTTCTTAACCAATTTCACGACATCATTCCAGGTTCCTCGGTAAACGAGGTTTACGTTGACAGTAAGGTCGATTATGCGACCGTTGAAAAGGCTGGACTAGAAGTCATCCAAGATTCATTGGCTGAAATTGGTAAGCGGCTTGATTCTTCAAACTTTGAGATGCCTATTGTGCTTTTCCAAAATGGAAATGTACCAACGCAGTCATCAGTCGAATGGGAAGCCGAGGAGATTCCAGTTGGAATCAAGATCGGCGAGGAGTTCCTACCTACTCAACTAGTCGAAGAATTTGGCGAACGCAAGCTGATTTTCGAGACGCCGCAGGATGCTTTAAGCTCAGTAGCGGTTGGAGACTTCAGAGATTCGGGAAGTCCAATAAAGAATCGATTGAAGGCGTCGGCCAGAAAAATTGAGAATGACCAATTTTCAGTTCGTTTTGACGTCAATGGAAATATCTCATCAATCCAAAGCCTAGAGGATGGAACTGAGTTTCTTGAGCCGGGCAAGCTTGGCAATGTCTTTCAACTTATGGAGGACAAGCCATTGTTCTGGAGTGCTTGGGATGTTGATGTTTACGCTTATGAAACGATTCAAGACCTGCTTAAGAGCGAGAGCGTTGAGATTGTTGAGAAAGGTCCGGTTCGGGTTGCAGTTGAGATCGTCAAGAAGTTTGGTAAATCGACCATTCGGCAGAGAATTTCGCTTGGTCCAACTCCTGGCATTCGATTCGACACTGAAATTGATTGGCATGAAGAGGACAAGATGCTCAAAGTGGCTTTTCCGGTGAACGTGAATGCGGCAAGGGCAAATTATGAGATTCAGTTTGGGAACGTCGAGAGACCGACGCATTACAACACGAGTTGGGATATGGCGAGGTTTGAAGTCTGCGCTCAGAAATGGGTTGACCTCAGCGAAGGTGATCTCGGTGTTGCCTTAATCAACGACGGTAAATATGGTCATGATATCCACGGGAACATAATGCGAATGTCTCTATTAAGAGCACCCAAAGCGCCTGATCCGATGTGCGACATGGGTGTTCATCGATTTAGCTATGTGCTGTTACCGCACTTTGGACCATACAACTACGCTGATGTCGTTCATGCTTCTTATGCTCACAATGCTCCGATTCGATATGTGTTCATTGAGCCTACATCGGGTTCGGCAGGACAAATGGATCCGCTAGTGACCTGTGACGATCGAAACATCGTTATTGAAACCGTCAAAAAGGCTGAGGATTCGGATGATCTGATCGTTCGCCTTTACGAGTGTCATAACAGTCGAGGACACGCTGAGCTCTTTTGCATCAATATCCCAAGCGAAGCCGTCATTTGTGACCTCGAAGAAAACGAAATTGGGGAATTGGAAATTTCCGATGGGCTTGTCCAATTTTCTTACAAGCCATTCGAGATCATTACAATCAAATTGAAACGATAGCCGTGATCGCCACCCTTGCCTGCCTACTTTATATCAAATCTGACTTAGTGGAAGTCGTCGAAGGTGATTTGCCAATCGTGATTACTGCCCCCCATGGGGGTACTAGCGCGATTCCAGGATCTGAAGAGCGCAAAGATACGTCATTGCCACAGTTCGTTACGGTGCTGGACACCAGGACTGACGAATTGGCCCGCGTAACTGCTTCGGAAGTTGAAAAGTGTTTTGGCAAAAAGCCTTGGGTTATCATTGCAAAGTTTTCGCGCAAGTATGCCGATGCGAATCGCCCGATCATGTACGGTGCAGAATCTGATGCAGCCAAAGTGCAGCACAAGTTGTATCACGACTCGGTTCGTAAGGCGGTCGATTCAGTACGGACAAAGTTCCACAAAGGCATTCTGGTAGATTTTCACGGTCAAGCTGCGGATAAAGAAATCGTTTTTCGCGGTACTCAGAACTTGAAGTCAGTCGGTGAAGTGTCCAACGATATTCTTTCGGGTGAGAAGTCATTTTTAGGCGTCCTTGAAAAATCGGGCGTAAAAATAGTGCCTGATGCTAGTCACCCACGTGAAAAGGAACACCCAAAGTTTGATGGCGGTTATACGGTGCAAACTTATGGTTCGGGTCATGCTGACGGCATCTTTGCCGTACAGCTAGAGTTTGGTGGTATCTACCGATCAGCAAATGCAATTCTTGAAACTGCTAGGAAGCTTGCCGCGGCATTGAAGAGTCACGTTGATACGTTTTTGGACTCTAGCCGATGAACTTATAGCCGACGCCTCGGACCGTTTGAATTCGGTCGGTAGCATCAGGGGTAGTTGCAAGGCGCATTCGTAGCCATCGGACATGAACGTCTACCGTTCGGCTGGTGACGTAGGCGTCTTTGCCCCAAATTCGGTCGAGAAGTGCTTCACGGGAGAAGACTTGTCCAGCGTTTTTGGCTAAAAAGAGCAATAGCGCAAACTCCTTTGGCGAAAGAGTCAAAGTCTTGCCGTCAAGAGTGGCTTCATGAGTTCGTGGGTCAATTCGGAGATCGCCACGCTCAACGAGCTCTTGAATAGTTTCATTTCCTGATCGGCGAAGAATCGCTCTCACACGGGCAACCAACTCGGTCATGTTGAATGGCTTGACGACGTAGTCGTCAGCACCCATCTCTAGACCCATAATTCGATCTTCTTCCGAAGCGCGCGCAGAGACAAAAATGATCGGTGTTTCGTTTTCGCGTCGGACTGCTTTGCAGAAATCGTGTCCACTTCGGTTTGGCAACATGATGTCCAGAATGACCAGGTTTGGCTTCACTCGCTTAAACAACCTCATTCCGTCCTCGGCCGTTTCAGCCGTGAAAGTATTAAAGCCTTCCTTTCGGAATTTATTTTCTAGCGTTTCAATGATCGCAATTTCGTCATCGACAATGAGAATTGTCATGCTTCCTTTTCCCTGCTTGACCTTTTCAAGTTGATCCAATGTTGCCATATTGTTCTTAGCGACCTCGCCAAGAACAGTTTTAACATGACTTTATTAAGGGATCGTAAAGGTTACGACCCTACGGCCATGATTTCTACATTGGCACGAGGGACCGTTACTTCTTCTCCTGAACCTATCTTTGCTCTCAAAACTCTGACGTGAGTACCTGATTCGAGGGTTACCAGTTCTGCGGGCAGATCGGTGACCGAACCAATCATCCCAAAATAAGGTTCTCGAATGATTCTGATTTGGCTTCCGACTTCAAGTGCGAGCGCCTTTTCTTCGTGAGCTGCTTTTCCGGCTTGAGGTGGATCTGGAACAATGATTTCTGGTCGAATTACACCAGCACGAATTTGGGTGGACCCATTAAGGGATGCTACCAGTCCTTCAAGTGATCTAAGTAGTTCAAAGGTTCGGTTAGCCATTGGCAGAAATCCGAATCCTTCAGTAATGATGAGCGACAAATTTATTTTCTCGGTACCGGTAATTGCAACGCCAATATCATAGCCAAGGAATTCGATGAGGTCGCTGTCTTTGAGGCCACCAGCAATTATTCCTGCGGCACCGACTTTCGATGCCTTTTTGATGGCTGATGCAGTCATTCCCGATCCACCAATGAGAATTTTTCCTTGGTCGTCGTCTTTGATATTTCCTTCGTCGAGTAGTTGGTCAGGTCCACTAACTGCGACTCGAATCTTGCCTTGGCGTTCGCCACCGACTCCGAAAATTCCTTGGATCATGGCACAACGAGTTTCAATGACTGCACCTTCCTCTGGCATCACGTCAACGACAGTGCCTTTGATGTATGCATCGATTTCAATCGGAATGGATGGCTCGCGTACCAAAGCATTTCCGGTGATGTCACTGTATGACTCAAGTGTTCCAGTGAAATCGCAGATCGCAATTGGTGCCTTGAACAGGCCAAACATCTTTTTGCCTTCGGCAACTATTTGACCGGCTTCAACGGGGGAACCTAGCTCGATTTTCATGAACTGGGTTACGTCCTTTGGTTCTACGCCAAGTTGGTCGGCCAGCTTTACGTTTTGCAGTGCTCCTGGGAGCATTGCTCTTGCTACAGGGCTTTTCGGGTCGACCGAATCGCCAACTTTGACAAGAACTTCTCCCTTAATTGGAAGTCGTCGCGTACGACGAACGACGATGTCGCTACTTACTGTTAGCCCTGGTGTATATGCGCTGCCCAAACCTTTATGTCCTCAGAATCTGGACAAATTGTACTTGATGTTAGGCGTCGCGGTCGCTACTGTGGCCGGGGAAGAGTTTAGCTTCGGGGTCAAGATAAGTTTTTGCGTAGCAAACTGCGGTCGCCGCTTCTCCAACTCCGGTAGCAATGAGCTTCAGTTTCGTTCCGTAGCTCGCGACATCTCCAACGGCAAATACTCTTGGTAAATTGGTTTCAAATCTTTCGTCAACTTTGATTTGATTCTTCTCGATTTCTAGCCCCCACTCTTTGAGGGGTCCAAGGCTTGACTTAAACCCAATGTTCACGCAAACTTCGTCACAGTTAAAGTGCTCAAGTTCTTTGGTTTGAGTGTTTTCGAGGGTTAGTCCCGTCAAATGATTGTCACCGTGAAGTTCCTTTACTACATAGAAAAGCTTCATTTCGACCGAACTTGCCTTGACTTTGGCTACGCTATCTTCGTG
>Ga0194055_10003517_pt1 | contig 12022 bp, 14 predicted proteins | sample SepL449m_MetaG_FD_155482 | JGI IMG/M metagenome (GOLD analysis project Ga0194055, IMG submission 155482) | Anoxic zone freshwater microbial communities from boreal shield lake in IISD Experimental Lakes Area, Ontario, Canada - Sep2016-L442-9m | ecosystem: Environmental > Aquatic > Freshwater >... | reverse complement strand
CCCCCATCCGGCCGTGGCGATCCAACGCCAGCCCCACCCCCGGCAGCATGAGCATCGCCCCGGCTCGGCGGCGGCCTTCCGCTGGAGCATCGTGCTCAACAGCGCCCTCTCCGGGCTCCAGCTGGCGATCGGTTTCGCCTTCGGCTCCCTGGCCCTGGTGGGCGATGCGGTGCACAACCTCGGCGATGTGGCCGGCCTGCTGCTGGGCTGGGGCGCCGAGCGGCTCAGCGGCCGGCCCGCCAACCAGCGCTTCACCTACGGCTACGGCCGCTCCACCCAGCTGGCCTCCCTGGTGAATGCGGTGCTGATCCTGATGGCGGCGGCGGTGGTGGTGGTGGAGGGGCTGCAGCGGCTGCGCCAGCCGGTGGAGTTGGTGAGCGGGCCCGTGGCCTGGGCGGCGGCGGCCGGCATCGTGGTGAACCTGCTCTCGGCCCGCCTGTTCGGCAGCGACCACAGCCACGATCTCAATCGCCGCGCCGCTGTGGTGCACCTGCTCACCGATGCGGCGGTGTCGGCGGCGGTGCTACTGAGTGCCCTGCTGGTGCAGCTCACCGGCTGGGCTCGCCTCGACGCGGTCACCGCGATCGGCGTGGGACTGGCGGTGGCCTGGAGTGGCTGGCAGTTGTTGCAGGAGGCGCTGATTGTGGCGATGGATGCGGTGCCCCACAGCATCGCCATGGAGGAGGTGGAGGAGGCCCTACGCAGCCTGAGCGGTGTGGCCGCGGTCCACCATCTGCACGTGTGGGCCCTGAGCACCTCCCAGAACGCCCTCACGGCGCACCTGCAGCGGGATCCCGGCTTAAGCGACGACATGGCCCTGCTGCACGAAGCCAAGCAACGGTTGGCCAGGCTCGGCATCGCCCACAGCACCCTGCAGTTGGAGCCCCTGGACCGTCCGGCAGGAGGGGGTTGAGCCCGTTTCCGCTCGGATCCCCCGGCTCAGACGCGATCGGAGCCTGGCCGAGCCTGACGGAGGGTGGGCTTGGGCAAGAGACGGTCGTTGATCAGCCGTCCGGACTGGACAAGGGCATCGGGCACGTCGTCGCGTTCAAGATGCAGGAGATCATCAAAGGCGTCGTAGAGGTCACGCTCGGGTCCGCTGGCGCGGCGTGGCGGAGGGTTGGTGGGGCGCTTCGGGGCGCGTCGCCGGGGCGGAGCCGATGGGAGAGGGGAAGGACCTTCGCGCTCGGCGGTAGCCGATGGGGGACGGGCGCCAGGGTTGATGTTCAGAGCGGCACCAGCTCCGGAGCGCCGCCCAGGTTGGGCCACTTCCAACTCACGCAGCCGCTCGAGGTGGTGGGGCGGCACCGAACCATCGGCACTGGCCTCCATCAGGGCTCGGAACAGATCCTCAGGGTTCTCCTCAAGTTCCACCCGGTGGCGGGGAGCCGTATCGGCCTTTCTCCCGGCCGGGGACGGGCTGGCGGGCTTCGGCGGCAACGGCAGTTTCTGGGGGAGGGTGCGGCCGAGGGCTTCTAGGCGTTCACGGCTGCGGGCATCGAAGCTCATTGTCGGCGGGGCGCTGGTGGGTGGGGGCGCGAGGCGGAAGGACAAGCCGGGAGGAAACGGATCAGGCGCAGCCGAGGGTGTCACGGGTGGCTCTGCCGCTGCTGGAGTTGGTGCCGCTGGCCACGGCACAGAGGCGCTTGAGGACGTCACCGCGCAGGGGCACGTTGGTGAAGTCGGCACCGTCGATGCGGACGTTCAGAAAACGGGTGTTAAAGGCAAAGGCATCATCGAGGCGAGCGTTGCGAAGGTCCGTGCCTTCGAAGACAGCCGAGTCGAGGGTGGCGTCACGCAGATCGGCGCCGCTGAAGTCGGCATCCTGGAGTTTCGCCCCGAACAGGCTGGCGTTGCGCAGGTCGGCTCCGGCGAAGCTGGCCTCGCGCAGGTTGGTGAGGTTGAAGGTCACGCCGCGCAGGTCAGCCCCGTGGAAATCGGCGCCGATCAGCACCTGCTTGGCGTAGTCCATAGCGGCCAGGGCCGGGGGGGCCGGCATCAGGGTCGTCAGGGCCAGCAGCGTGATCGGGAGGGTCAGCAGGAGCCCCAGCAAGGGGACGATGGTCCGTTGCGCGATCTGATGCCAGCCCGTGGCATCAGGAGTGCCGGCCTGCGTTCGGGAGCGGGGCCGCGGGAACCGGGCTTCCATGGCGGGGTGGCGAATGGACACAACTTAGGGGGGGCCGCTGTGGCGCTGATCGTGGGGGGGAGTGTCGATTCCTTAGACGCAACAGGAGACGCAACAGGGGCGCCCTGCCCTCATTGAGGCGCCAAACCAAAAGCATCCGAGCGAGGGCCGCAGGCGCAACAGCGGACCGCTGAACCGTGGTGGAAAACCGCTGCGCGGGTCCGGAGGACAGGTGCTGCTACGGCCGGTCCGAGCGCGGGAAACCTCAGGGGATGCGTTGCTGCCTCGACAGCACAACCTCCATGCCCCCCACCCCCCGCCAACGCCAGGGCCGCTGGGCCGAACAGCGGGCCCTGCGGCTGCTGGAGGCTAAGGGCTGGCGCTTGGTGTCGAGAAACTGGCGCTGCCGCTGGGGCGAGCTGGATCTGGTCTGTGAAAAGCCGGGTCGGTTGCTGCTGGTGGAGGTGAAGGGGCGCCGGCCGGGGCACCGGGATGGAGCCGGCAGCGTGTCATTGAGGGGCCAGCAGCGGCGCCGTCTGGGCCGGGCCTGGGTCTGCTGGCTGGTGGACCACCCAGAGCGCGCCACCTGGCCGGTGGAGTTCGTGGCGGCTTTGGTGCCCCTGCCTCCGGCCGCCGGTGGGGTGCGGTGGCTGCGCCTGGAGGGTTGAGTCGGTGGCGGGGGCTGCTGCCGGCAGCCGCCGCTCGGCAGGGAAGCCGAGACACCCCTCAGCTCCTGGGGAGGGCGCCGGAGCAGTCTGGAGATCCATCCACCACCCACGCGATGACCTTCAGCGGCCACCGGGCCCGCAAGCGTTTCGGCCAGCACTGGCTCACGGATGCCGCTGTGCTGGATCGGATCGTGGCCGCTGCGGCGATCGAACCCGGCGAGCACCTGCTGGAGGTGGGTCCCGGGCGCGGCGCCCTCACCGAGCGCCTGCTGGCCAGCCCCGCCGCTTCGGTGCTGGCGATCGAACTCGATCGCGATCTGGTGGCCGGCCTGCGCCAGCGCTTTGGCGTCGATCCCCGCTTTCAGCTACTGCAGGGCGACGTCCTGGCCCTGCCCCTGCTGCCGCCGGCGGGGCCCGCTCCCGAGAAGGTGGTGGCCAACATTCCTTACAACATCACCGGTCCCCTGCTGGAGCGGCTGGTGGGCCGGCTGGATCGGCCCCTTGAGAGGCCCTACCGCGCCCTGGTGCTGCTGGTGCAGCAAGAGGTGGGTGAGCGCATCAGCGCCCGGCCCGGCAGCAGCGCCTATTCGGCCCTGAGCGTGCGGATGCAGTTGCTGGCCCGCTGCGCCGCGGTGTGTCCGGTGCCGCCCCGCTGCTTCTCCCCGCCGCCGAAGGTGAATTCCGAGCTGATCCGCCTGGATCCCCTTTCCCCCGATCAGCGCCTGGAACCAGCCCTGGCCCGCCGCACCGATGCCCTGCTGAGGCGCTGCTTCGCCGCCCGCCGCAAAATGCTGCGCAATACCCTGGCGGGGCTGCTGCCCGAGGTGGAGCTTCAGCAGGCCGCGGAGGCGGCGGGCATCACGCTCAACCAACGGCCCCAGGAGCTGGCGCCGGAGCGTTGGCTGGCGCTGGCGGCGGTGCTTGATCCGCTCCAGGGGTCCCGATCACGTGGCAACCGTGATCTGGACAAACCGGGATGATGGCGGCACGGGTGGTGCCCTGGGCGCATACCCGCAAGGGAACCCCTGGCCACCGCACCGGCATGGATCCTTGCGCGGGCCATCGGATGCAACCCCTGGACATCTGCCCTGCCAGGGACCTCCGAATCCGAGCTCCAACCTGAACCCACCGAAACCACGCCCCGCCTGCCCCTGCGCCCATGACCCTCACCGTTGAGGCCCCCGCCAAGATCAACCTGCACCTGGAGGTGCTCGGCCTGCGGCCCGATGGCTACCACGAGCTGGCGATGGTGATGCAGAGCCTCGATCTGGCCGACAGCCTGAGCTTCGCCAGCACCGCCGACGCTGCCATCACCCTGGAGTGCGACCGCCCGGAACTCAGCACCGGATCGGACAACCTGATCGTGAAGGCCGCCGAGATGCTGCGAGCCCGCGCCGGTCTGCCCGAACTGGGGGCTCATATCACGCTCAGTAAGCGCATCCCGATTGGCGCCGGCCTTGCGGGGGGCTCCAGCGATGGGGCAGCCACCCTGGTGGGCCTCAACGCTCTCTGGGGCTGCGGCTTCTCCGCGGCCGATCTGCACGCCATGGCCCTGGCCCTCGGCTCTGACATGCCCTTCTGCCTCGCGGGCGGCACTCAACTCTGCTTCGGGCGGGGGGAGGTGATGGAGCCAGCCCTGGCGGGGCAAACGTCCGGCTCGGCTTCGGCTGGAGCCGCTTCACTCGTTACAGGAGCGGCTCCTGCGGTGCCCCGGTTCGGTGTATTGCTGATCAAGCACCCCGAAGCGAGCGTGTCCACTCCTTGGGCGTTCGGCCGCTGCCGCGATCTGCGCGGCGATTTCTATCTCGAAACCGAGGCCGACTTCGAGCAGCGCCGCCAGGCCCTCCGCCAGGGGCCTCTGGTGGCTTCCCTGGCGGCTGGGGGGCCGCTCCCCGCTCTGCGCAATGACCTCCAGGCCGTGGTGGAGCCTGAGGTGGCGAGCGTGGGGGTGGGGCTGGCCCTGCTGCGCCGCGCCCCGGCTGCCTTGGCGGTGGCGATGAGCGGTTCGGGGCCGAGCCTGTTCGCCCTCTTCGCCGATGCAGCCGGCGCTGAGGCGGCCCGTTCTGCATTGGTGGGCGAGCTCACCACCGCCGGCTTCGAGGTCTGGTGCTGCCGCTGCACCGCCTCCGGTGCCAGCCTGGAGCCGACCAGAAACGACCCATGAGCGCTGCCAGCCCCGATCCCCAGCCCCCGAAAGCTGCCCTCGATGGCGACGCCATCGCGGACCAGACGCCCTCGGACTACCCCCGCGCTGAGATTGCCGCAGCCGATGGGGTCGGCGCGGTGGAATCGAGCACTGGGTTGCCGTCCATCGCCGATCCGCTCGCCGCCGCTGCTGGACCTGCTTCCGCCGGCTCCGTGAGCCCCCGTAAAGGCCCCATCAGCATCCTCTCAGGCGCACTCACCAGCGGCGTGTTGGCCTGGCTGTGTCTCGGGCTCAGCCAGAAGGTGCTGGGGTACTACGCACTTCATCCGCCCCACTACGAGGCACAGGTAGCCCAGAGCATCGCCACCGCCCTGAAGACCATGATCGTGGGCATGACCTTCCTGGCCACGTTCTCCTTTGCCTTTGTGGGCCTAGGCCTCTTCCTTGTGTTCCTCCGCTCGCTGCTGCCGGCGCGCCCTGAAACCCCTGCCTAGGGTTCGGCACGATCTGTGTTCCGGGCCATGACTCCCCACGACCTCGGCCTGCTGGTTGCTCTACTCCTGCCCGGAATGCTGCTATCGGTACTGCTGCTCAGCACCTTCGCTGCGGGAGGCTGAGATAGGTTGGCCGGCAGCCCGCAGACGCACCGTGGCCGAAACCCTTCTCTTCAACGCCCTGCGCGAGGCCATCGACGAGGAAATGGCCCGCGACCCGCACGTCTGCGTGATGGGGGAGGACGTGGGGGAATACGGCGGTTCCTACAAGGTGACCAAGGATTTGCATGCCAAATATGGCGAGTTGCGGGTGCTCGACACTCCGATCGCCGAGAACAGCTTCACCGGCATGGCGGTTGGCGCTGCCATGACCGGCCTGAGGCCGATCGTGGAGGGCATGAACATGGGCTTCCTGCTGCTGGCCTTCAACCAGATCTCCAACAACATGGGCATGCTCCGCTACACCAGTGGCGGCAACTTCACGATTCCCACCGTGGTGCGGGGCCCCGGGGGCGTCGGCCGCCAGTTGGGAGCAGAGCACAGCCAGCGCCTCGAGGCCTACTTCCACGCCGTGCCCGGTATCAAGATTGTGGCGGTGAGCACTCCCACCAATGCCAAGGGCCTGATGAAGGCGGCGATTCGCGACAACAATCCCGTGCTCTTCTTTGAGCATGTGCTGCTCTATAACCTCAGCGAGGATATCCCCGAGGGCGATTACATCTGTGCCCTCGATCAGGCCGAGCTGGTGCGAGAAGGCAAGGACATCACCATCCTCACCTATTCCCGCATGCGGCATCACTGCCTCAAGGCGGTGAAACAGCTCGAAGCCGATGGCATCGATGTGGAACTCATCGATCTGATCAGCCTCAAGCCCTTTGATCTCGACACGATCACCCGCTCGATCCGCAAGACCCATAAGGTGCTGGTGGTGGAGGAATGCATGAAAACCGGCGGCATCGGAGCCGAATTGTTGGCTCTGATCACCGAAAACTGCTTCGACGACCTCGATGCGCGCCCGGTGCGGCTCTCCTCCCAGGACATTCCCACTCCTTATAACGGCAACTTGGAAAACCTCACGATCATCCAGCCGCACCAGATTGTGGAGGCGGCCCGCCAGATCACCGCCGGCGCCCTCTGAGATGGCACGTCAACAGGGATGGCTGGCCCTGATCCTGGCCCTTGCGATCGCCTCCGCCGCCCTGCTCGCCAGCTATGGCCTCCAACTGGGCCTTGATCTGCGCGGCGGCAGCCAGCTCACCCTCCAGGTGATGCCCGCCGGGGCGATCAAGACCGTTGAACAAGAGCAGCTCGAAGCGGTGAAGGAGGTGCTGGAGCGCCGGGTTAATGGGCTGGGTGTATCTGAATCCACCCTTCAGACGGTGGGGTCCGACCAATTGGTGCTCCAGCTTCCCGGCGAAGAGGATCCCACCCGCGCCGCCAAGGTGCTGGGCAGCACCGCCCTGCTCGAATTCCGGGAACAGAAACCTGGCAGCGAGAAGGAGATGAACGGGCTGCTGCCCCTCAAACGTCAGGTTGAGGCCGTGCTGTTCGCCCGCCGTCCCGGTGCCCAGGCTGACGCCTCGAACACCCCCGCTGCAGGTCAACCCCCCAAGCCCACCACCATTTCTGAAGCCGATATGGCCAAGGCCTTCAGCGCTTTGGGTTTGAAGATTCCGGCCGGAAGCAGCGAGGTTGATCAGCTCGAGATCCTGCAGGCCGAAGTGAACCGCCGGGTGATCAACCTCTACGGCCCTCCCTTGCTCACCGGCAAGGAGCTCACCAGCGCTGGCCGCCAGCAGGACCGCACCGGCACCGCCTGGGAGGTCACGCTCAATTTCAATCGTGAAGGAGCCGAGAAGTTCGCCAGCCTCACCCAATCGATCGCCGGCACCGGTCGCGTTCTTGGGATTGTGCTAGATGGCCGCTCGATCAGCGAGGCCACGGTGGGTCCGGAATTCAAGGCCGCCGGCATCACCGGTGGTTCCGCCTCCATCTTTGGAAACTTCAGCACCGAAGAAGCCAGGGACCTGGAGGTGCAGCTGCGGGGTGGCTCCCTGCCGCTGCCCGTGAAGATCGTGGAGGTGCGGACGGTTGGCCCCTCGCTCGGTGCCGACAACATCCGCTCCAGTCTGATCGCCGGTGTGGCGGGACTGGTGCTGGTGGCGCTGTTCATGGTGTTCACCTACCGCTTGCCGGGATTCGTGGCGGTGCTGGCCTTGAGCCTTTACTCCCTGTTCAACCTGGCCATCTATGCCCTGATTCCTGTCACCCTCACCCTGCCCGGTATCGCGGGCTTCATCCTCTCGGTGGGGATGGCGGTGGATGCCAATGTGCTGATCTTTGAGCGCGTCAAGGAAGAGCTGCGCTCCGGCAATACCCTGATCCGTTCGATCGACACAGGCTTTTCTCTGGCCTTTTCCTCGATCCTCGATGGCCACATCACCGGATTGATCAGCTGCGTTGCCCTCTTCTTCCTCGGCACCGGTCTGGTCAAGGGCTTTGCCGTGACCCTTGCGATCGGCCTGGTGCTCAGCCTGTTCACGGCCCTCACCTGCACCCGCACCCTGCTGAGGTTGTTGATGAGCTACCCCAGCCTGCGTCGCCTTCCCTACTTCCTCCCTGCCCGCGAGCTGCCATCGGGCGCTGCCTGAGCCACCCTCTCCCGTGACTGTTGCTTCCTCCCCCTCCCCGCGCTTCCGCATCAACCGCCATCGCTGGCTCGCCTGGATCGGTTCCGGCCTGGCCTGTCTGCTGAGTGTTGTCGGATTGGTGCTCTGCTGGCTGCAGCCTTCGATTCAGGCACCGCTCAAACCGGGCCTCGATTTCACCGGCGGTACCCAGATTCAGGTGGTGCGCGATTGTGGCGGCGGCTCCCAGCCCCAACCCTGCCCGGCCATCTCCGCTGACGCGATCCGCCAGCAACTTGCTTCCCTTCGCCTGGTCGCCCCCGCGGCCGAGCAGCCTCCCAATCTCTCCGGTGCCAGTGCTCAGGTGCTGGACCAGGGGCGATCGCTCGTCCTTCGCCTTCCTGCCCTCGACAGCGACCAAGCCAAGGCCGTGCTCGACGACCTCAACCGCAGCATCGGCCCTCTCAAGGCTGAAGGCACCGCCGTGGATACGATCGGCCCCACCCTGGGCTCCCGCCTGCTGCAGGGCAGCCTGATCTCGCTGCTGGTGAGTTTCGCCGCCATTGCCATTTACATCTCTTTCCGCTACAGCGGAGTCTTCGCCTTTCTAGCGCTGTTGTGCCTGGTCCACGATGTGCTGATCACGTGCGGCCTGTTCGCCTGGTTGGGGCTGCTGCGAGGGATTGAGGTGGATTCGCTCTTTGCTGTTTCACTGATCACGGTGGCCGGCTATTCCGTGACCGACACCGTGGTGGTGTTCGACCGCATCCGGGAACAGCGGAAGGCCCTTGCCCACCTTCCGGTGACCGAACAAGTGGATGTGGCCGTGGATGCCACACTCACCCGATCCCTTTACACCTCCCTCACCACGTTGTTGCCCCTGCTGGCTTTGATGTTCTTTGGGGGCAGCACCTTGTTCTGGTTTTCGGTGGCCCTCGCCGTCGGCATCGCCGTGGGCAGTTGGTCGAGCATCGGCATCGCGCCCACCCTCCTTCCCCTGATGATTCGACGATGAACCCCGCTCCCGATTCCCTTGCCCTGGGCCCCCCAGCCAATGCCGTCTCCTCTGACGCGGTGATCGGCGCGCCCAGCCGCCGGCGAATCCCCTTGGTGCCCCTGCTTCTTGCTTTGCTGGCCCTGCTGGATCTGCGGGTGGAACTCCAGCTGTTATTCGACCATCTCACGCTCACCAGTCTGAGCGAAGCTGTGCGCACCCACCTGTTGGCGGTGATGGTGTTGCTGTTTACGCCTTCGCTGTTGCGCCGTTATCGCTGATCGGTACTGCCCGATCTTGTCCAGCTGTCCATGACATCGTGCACCAAGACCTCCTGGCAGATCACCTGCAGCACCACCACCAGGGGAAGGGCCAGCAGCAGCCCCGGCAGCCCCAGTAACGCTCCGAGGCAAAGTTGGGCCATCAGAGCCACGGTGGGCAAGAGGTTTACCGTGCGGCTCAGCAAGACCGGTGTGAGCACAAAGGCTTCAGCGTTCTGAAGAACCAGCCTCAACACGGCCACCTGCAACATTTTGGCGGGACTCACCAGGAGAAGCGCCACCGCCATCGGCAGCAGGGTGGCGGCTGTCGGTCCGATGGTGGGCACAAAGGTGAGCAGGGCACAGACCAGGGCACTCAACAGCGCCAGGGGCACCTTGAGCAGGGCGAGGCCGGCCCAGCTGGCCAGGAACACCACCACGGCTGAGAGGGTCATGCCGGCCAGCCAGCCCCCCAGGGCTTCACGGCACTCACTGAGCAACTGCTGCATGCGAGCCCGGTAGAACAGGGGAGTGGCAGCCAGCAGCAGCTTCTGGTGGCTGCGGGGATCCAGGGCAAGCAGCACGGCTAATAGGGCGATGAGCAGCAACTGCACGGTGCTGTTGGCGGCACCACCGGCAAAGCCCAGCAGTTGCCCCCCGAGGGGCTGCAGGCGGTCCAAGGTGGCTCCCCCCATCAGCTGCAGCTCCAGGGAGCGCAGCTGTGGAATCTGGCTGGTGAGCGCATGCAGCCGGGCAGGAAGCTGGGGGATGAGATTGCTGAGCACCTGGATCTGTTCCAGCACCTCCGGCAGCAGCAGCGCCGTGAGCAGCCAGCCCACCACGGCAAGCACCACCAGCTCAAGAATCAGGGCAGCTGGCCTTGAGAGGGGCAGCAGACGCCGCAGCAGGGTGATCGGCACATCGAGAGCCACCGCCAGCACCACCGCTCCAAACAACACCAGCAGCACCAGCCGCAGTTCCCAGGCCAGCAGCCCCAGCACCACCAGGGCAAGGGCACCGAGCAGGGTGCGGCCACTCATGATTCGATGGCCTCACTCAACCGCTCCAAAATCGCTGGCTTCGGCTTCGCCTTCCAGCGATCCAGGATGTCGTGGATCACGATCTCGCGAAGAATCACCTGCAGGCAAACCGCTAACGGCAGGGCTAGGACCAGGCCCAGGGGACCGAACAACACGGTGAACAGGAACTGGGCCGAGAGGGTGAGCCCTGGAAGCAGGCGCAGTTGGTGGTGCATCACCGAAGGGGTGATCAGGTAGCTCTCGAGGTTCTGCACCACCACATAGAGGGCAAGCACCGCCAGGGCCTTCCAGGGACTCTCCAACAACGCCACGGACATCGGGAACAGAGTGCTCAAGGTGGGGCCCACGTTGGGAATGATGTTGAGCACACCCGCCAGCACGGCGTTCGCCGCCACCAGACGCACGCCCAGCAACGAGAGTCCGATCGCCGCCAGCGTTCCCACGCACAGGGAGCTGATCAGCACCCCACCCATCCAGGCGCTGAGGGCCTCACCGCACTGGAGCAGCACCTGGCGTGCCCGGCGCCGATAGAAGGACGGAACCAGCAGCAGCAGGGCTTCCCGGTAGGCGGTGGGCTGGGCAGCCACCATCAGGGCCACCGCCACCACGAACAGGGTCTTGAGCAGCACGGTGCCCACGTTGCCGACCAATCCCACCAGGCGGAAGGTCCAGTTACCCACTCCACTGGCGATGGCTGGACTGGTTCGCACCGAACCTCCCAGATTCTGGAGCCAGCTCAGGCCGCCATCGCTACGGCCGTACAGCATGCGGGAGATGCTTTCAAGGCCTTGATGGAGCAGGGAGAGCAGTTCTTGCCAGGCTTCCGGCAGTTTCTGCACCAGTTCGCTGAACTGGGCCACGAAGGGGGGCACGATTGCGGTGATTCCCACCGCTAGAACCACTGAGATCGCCAGCAGGCTTACGAGCAGGGCCATGGGACGGTTGATCGCGAGGCGCCGCTGCATCGCACCCACCAGGGTGCAGAGGGCCATCGCCAGCACGACAGCCGCGAAGAGGAGCATGATTGCCTCGCGCAGGCTCCAGAGCAGGAGCAGGGAAGCAACCAGGGTGATCAGAGCCAGCCACTGGCCGAAGCTCACGCGTCCTCGTCCTCCGAAGCATCCCCGCCTTCTGCCTGACCCGAGAAGCCCAGGTCGTGGCTGTCGGCATAGCGCTGGGCAAAGCGCATGAAGCGCTCGAAGTCGTCGTTGTTCTTCCAGGTGTAGGTGGCTTCAATGGCGCTGGCTTTGCCATTCACGAAACGGGCCTTCACCTCGCGACTCACCAGTTCTCCCTCCTCATCGACGAGAAACATGCCGGTGATGTCGCCCATGGTTTCCGGGGCCAGGGCCAAGGGTTCCTCGAATACGAACAGGGCCTGGCCAGTCCGTCCATCCCGGGAGCGGGTGAGTCGGATGTCGGGCACCACCGGTTCATCCACTCCGCGAAAGAACTGAATGGCGGCGGCCATGGCGCAAGATCAAAGCTGGATCCTAGGCAGCGCCCTCTCCCCCGTCCGCCCGGATCCACCACTCCGCCTGCCGGCCAGCGGGGGCCGATGACATAGTGGCCCCCAGCAGATCGCCCCACGGCCGACCCATCCCGATGCTTTCCGGTTCATCGGTTTCCAGAGGCCTCGCCGCCGATCAGCTGTTGGAGCGCTTC
>Ga0194055_10003515_pt1 | contig 12024 bp, 11 predicted proteins | sample SepL449m_MetaG_FD_155482 | JGI IMG/M metagenome (GOLD analysis project Ga0194055, IMG submission 155482) | Anoxic zone freshwater microbial communities from boreal shield lake in IISD Experimental Lakes Area, Ontario, Canada - Sep2016-L442-9m | ecosystem: Environmental > Aquatic > Freshwater >... | reverse complement strand
GGAGATGTTTGTGGTCAAGAAGGGGATCGAGCACATCACCCGGGCAAAAGAAGAATGCCACGCAATGATCATTGAGCCACGAGGCGTCGTTAACACCGGCGAAGCCGGTGGGGAACTGACCGCTAACAATGATGTTTGGATCTAAGCGGACCGGGATAAACGCGATGCCTCAACCCTTAGAGAGGTCAGAACCTTACAAATTGATCGCTGAAAATTCCCGCTCGCAGCATTGAGGATACACAAAACTCTTGGTCCTGTCATGAATTTCACGTTCAAAACCCCCGATGTCCACCGACAAAAGGTCTAAGGTAAGTAAGTACCGTGAGTTTTAATGTTGCGGGCGAACCGTTCATACCAAAGTCGGTTCTTGCCCTTCGAGACTATAACACCAAGAAGTTTGTCGCCGATCTCATCGCTGGCATTACCGTTGGTCTCGTTGCGCTCCCCCTTGCCATGGCGTTTGCTATTTCCTCTGGTGTGCTGCCCCAGTCCGGCATCTATTGCGCGGTAGTGGCTGGATTCCTGATATCAGCCCTTGGTGGTTCCACTGTGCAGATCGGGGGACCAACTGGTGCCTTCGTCGTAGTGGTTGCTGGAATCGTCCAAAAGCACGGAATCGATGGCCTCTTCATGTGTACGATGATGGCGGGAGTCCTGCTGATGATCCTTGGCATTACCGGCCTCGGCACCGCAGTCAAGTTCATCCCTCGTCCAGTTGTGATCGGCTTTACCAACGGAATCGCAGTCCTTATTGCAAGCACTCAAATCAAAGACTTCTTTGGACTCAAGATCGAAAAGCCTCCCAGCGAATTTTTGCCTCGTATGGAAGCTATTGCCAGTCATTTTGGTTCAATTTCGGTAACGACTACAGTGCTTGCGGGAAGCTGCCTTGCTCTCATCATTCTCATCACCAAGTTTGTCAAGAAGGTGCCTGGATATATTGTGGCGATGGTGGTCGGCACAGGAATCGCATGGGCAATGAAGATGCCGGTAGAGACGATTCTCACTAAGTTCGGCGGGATTCCGAGCGGGCTCCCAGCCTTCAAGATTCCGACCTTCCGCGCTGATCTGATTCTGCCTTTGCTGGCGCCAGCACTCACCGTAACCATGCTCGGTGCGATTGAGTCCTTACTTTCAGCGGTTGTGGGTGACCGAATGACCGGTGACAAACACAATCCCAACGTCGAACTCTTGGCTCAAGGCGTTGCCAATTTCGTTTCGCCTTTGTTTGGCGGACTTCCCGCTACCGGCGCCATTGCCCGGACCGCCACTAATATTCGTACCGGCGCGAAGACCCCAATTGCGGGCATCATCCATGCCTTGACATTGCTGATCGTTCTGTTGCTAGGCTCAAACCTCGCGAAACATATCCCGCTCTGCGTGCTGGCGGCAATCTTGTTTGTGGTCTCATACAACATGGGCGAATGGAAGGAAGTCCCCGAAATACTCAAACTCGGAAAGGCACCGATTGCCGTTTGGTTCATTACATTTGCGTTAACCGTCTTTGCCGATCTAACTGTAGCTGTTGAAGCCGGAATGATACTCGCTATGCTACTGTTCGTCCACCGCATCAGTTCCACAACAACCGTCGTAAAAGTCACTGAAGAGTACGTAGAGCAGGGAATCCCGCACTCTTTGCAACTCAATCCGTTACCACGCGGCGTCGCGGTTTTTCGAATTCACGGACCGTTCATGTTTGGCGCCACTGACAAACTTGACGTCATTACCAATCAGATCGACGATTTGCCTCGCGTCATTATCTTGCGATTGCGAAATATGAATGCACTGGACACAACCGGTTTGAAAGCCCTCGAAGAGTTAGCCCTCAAACTATCCCTCACTGGACGGCATTTGGTGATGTGCGGACTCCAAAATCAAGCGGCTAGCCTTGCCCGACAAGGTGACCTCAAGCGGCACATTGGAGAAAAGAACTTGGTTACTAGTCTTCGAGAGGCAATCGGGCGAGCGAACGAAATCTTGACTGAGATCTATCAACTCGACTGATTGTCGAACGAGTCCGCGAATATATCGCTCATGTTGGCTCCTGCCATGAATACTTTGCGTTTAACTGCCTTAACCAGCTCGGGATGACCGCACGTATAAACCTGATAGCCAGAAAATGACGGATGCCGGTTAGTTGCGATCGTCAAAGGCGAGCCTGTTTCTGTTCGATGGCTTGGGTCCTCGGAGTCAGTGCAGAATACGACTTCGACATTTTCGTACCGACTGGAGAGGTCTTCGAGTTCCTCGATGAAATAGAGGGAATCTGCAGTTGCGCCACCGAAGTAAAGGGATAACTGGCCGGTATGCCTTTTATGGAGCGCATTCGTGAGAATGGCGTACAACGGAGCCAAACCGGTACCAGAACCGATAAAGACAACTGGCCGCTCAGGCATATCGCTTTGATAAAAACAAGTTCCAAACGGACCCTGAAGATGAAGTTCTGGCACATCGGTAGTTGCCAAGTATGTGGACATTTTTCCGCCTTCAATCAGTCGAATGTGAAACTCAAGAGAGTCGCAATCGGAAAGGGAAGAGTTGGCAATCGAATAGCTTCGCGCGAGCCCATCAGGAGTCGAGAGTCGAACAAACATTCCAGGCTCAAAACCGAAGTCTTCGAGAACCTTGAGACGCAATCTCATCACGTCCTCCGAGAGCATTGACTTCTCAATGAAAGCAGTTTCAAACCTCGGGATAACATCGTCCCCGACGGTTCGCACGTGTTTCACCATGGAGGCATCACACCGGCATGCCAGAAAGCAATTGTTTTCTTTGAGGATAGTTGAAAGACCGACCTGAGACTTCGTGGGCGGAGCGATGCCGTTCGACTGCAGCAAGCAGCTTTGGCATGACCCGACCTTGCACCCGTGAGGAATGGTCTTGTTGTTCCTCAACAGAGAGTCGAGGACAGTTTCTCCAGGAAGAAATCCAATAGCTTCTTCCTGGAAGATAAAACTCTCTTGGCTCAAATTCGGCCCAGGACGGCTTCACGTGTGGTTTCAGCAGTAGCCGCAACCTGCGCAATGAGGTTATCGGCAACTCCCATTTCCTTCAGAGTGGTCCCAAGATTTTCAACGATTGCATCGAAATCGGCATCATTGAGTCCACGCGCAACAAGGTGAGCGTGACCAATTTTCATATCCATGCCGGTGTAGTTATTTGGACCACCAAACGCCATTGTCAGAAATGCTTTCTGCTTGGCTGCCTGTCGCTCCATATCGGTTCCTTCAAACCAGTGGTTGACTCGGTCGTCGGCAAGCACTCGTCGATAAAAGTTGTCGACGGCTGCATTAACCGCGGGTTCGCCACCCAGTTGTTCGTAAAGAGATAGAGTTGCTGATTCGCTCATTGAATTAGTTCCTGTGTAGTCTGTCCCACACACATTCAGCATGATGATGTGAACCTGATCGGCTCTATGACATGTATCATATCTGCGAATACCTGTAAGGGATTCTTACTACAAGCGAGTTTGAACGGATTTGAATCACCTATGATTTGACCGTACCTATGCAAACGACGAACGATGTTGGCAGCCATGAGCAAAAATTGAGCCTGTTTCATCGCAACCTGGTCCTATCAAAATTGGACCAGAATTCCATAAATCTGTTGGCGGAAGAGACCCAGTGGAATCACTATTCCAAGAATTCGGTGATCTGGAACAACGGTGCGGAAGTGACCTGGTTTGGCCTGATTGAAAAAGGCTTTGTGAAGATGGTCAAATTTAACGAGCAGGGCAGAGAAACGACCCTGGAAATCATGGGTCCCGGACACACGTTTGGTTGCTTAGGAACGGTTGAAGGTTCAGGTTGCCCACTGGCGGCCCTCGCAATCACTGACCTCGATCTGCTCAGCATCCCAAAGCACGAATTCCTCACCAAGTACGAAGATTCGATGCCTCTTCAAAAGGAAATGCTCAAGGTATCAACCCGACGTTTGTTTGCCAAGCTTTCGATGATGGCAAAGCTTACAACGGGGCGAGTCGATAGCCGAATTGCGAACGTATTGCTGATGCTGAGCGAATCCTACGGAGTCACGTGTAAAGAGGGCATACGGATAAACATTCCCCTCACGCGACAAGATCTAAGTGATTTCACCGGCATCACGCTCGAGAGCGCAATCCGAACTCTAAGCGCATGGCAAAAAAGTGGGATTATTCAGTCTCACAGTTCGATTGTGACTATCGTTGACTCAGCGAGGTTTGCTGAGATAGCTCAAAGTTCCTAGCCGTTATCGGGTTGTTACTTCGATGAAGTTGATAGCCGGTGCATTTGCGCCAGTCCCGCTTTCGGTCCCCGTCAATGCCATCACATAAATCTTTCCGGCCTCAAACGTCTTGGTGACCGTAGCTACTTCGGTGTCCGTGTTTTGTCGCTGAGCAACCAAAGTTGTTGGACCAGCATCAATTTCTTGGACCGTGACCTCGCCGAAATTAACCGGGTTGAAGTTGATAGTCGAAATGGTCCCTGGATTCTTGAAGATTACGGCAAAGTTTTGGCTGCCAAAGTCTCGGCAAAATGTGTTTATGCCATATACCCGAGCCTTAGATCCATTAGGGACGGTACGGTTAACCGGCTGAAAAAGGAATCGCAGTCGTTTTTCGTTCTCGGTGCTAAAGTTGTTAAGACCAAAAGCAATGATGAGGTTATCGGTGTTGTCCGACATCGTTTGGGATTGAGAGTCAATGATGACTGTGCTTCCATTTTCTTGGATTGCGTACTCTCTCAGCTTTGATTCTTTTGACTTAAAGATCGTCGTGGTATCGAGGAAAGCGATGTTAGTGAACTCAATATCGTCGTCAACAAGCATGTCCAAATTTGCGTCCGTACATAAATTGACGAACCGATAATTTGGATCGGGAAGCTGTCCGGTTGAGCTGCCTCCGCATCCCAATAGACATCCACCTAACAGTCCAAATGCAACGATCCCTGAATAAACTTTCATGCGATTACCTAATTGTGACTCAATAGCCCTTTTATATTTTCGTCAAAAACTTCGTAACAAGTAGGGCAACCGACCAAAGAAGTTGCCTCAATATGCTCAATTGTTGTTTTACAGACTGGACATATGCCCACTTTGTTCACGGGTTCTGGCGTGAAAAGCTTCCTTTTGAGGTTGATTGCGTTCGGACAACTCCCGCAAACCTGGTAAGTTTTGCCTTCAAAAGAAATCTTGCGCGACTTCTCCCGAAGGCAATCCGGACACTCTAAACTAGTTAAAAGGGGTTCCTTCACTGGTGTGTTGTCTAAATCGGGCAATCAGGTCATTGGTAACCGGACCAGGCTTTCCATCGCCAATCGGTCGCGAATCTATCGTTACCATCGGAATGACTTCCGCTGCGGTTCCCGTCAGAAATGCTTCGTCGGCAGAATACAGATCGAATGGCGTAAGCAAACACTCTTCCACCGTATAACCCGCCTTTTGAGCGAGCATCAAAACTGTGTCCCTGGTCACGCCCCGAAGCAGCCCACAGGATGGATCTGGTGTGCGAACATGCTTGCCTTTCACCAAGAAGATATTGTCACCTGTACATTCAGCAATATAGCCCTGATGGTTCAGCATAAGTCCTTCGCCAGCACCTCGGCTGTTAGCTTCCTGCTTAGCAAGTATATTGGCTGCATATTTTCCGATGCACTTCAATCGTGGATCAAGGGCATCCGCTGGAATGGTTTTAAAACTTGTCGTAACGACATCAAGGCCCGTTTCATAGCTCTCTGGCGAATATAGCGCAAGAGTATTGACCATTACCATCACGTTCGGATTCGTATCGATTTTGCTTGGATCAAGTCCGAGCCCAGTTCCACGAGTAACGTTGAGGCGAATATATCCATTCTCTGCACCGGACTGCCGGCAAACGTCAAGAATAATCTGCTTCAGCTCCGGCTGAGAAATGGTCATAAAGTAATTGAGATACTTGATTCCGTGATACAAACGGTCTAAGTGCTCATCGAGCTTGAAGACCTTGCTGCCGTAGATTCGAATACCCTCAAAAAGGCCGTCTCCGTACAGATAGCAATGGTCTGAAACAGATGCAGTTGCTGTTTCGAGAGGAGAAATAACACCATTTAACCAAACGAGCTTCTTCACTTCTATATTATGGTCACTTCTAACAAAAGAAAAATGAGTCATTTTAGGTTCAAATAGCGTCATAATTAGAAACTGAGTAATCGGTTGAAATGAAAGTGTTTATGAAGCGCGGCGGAATCGTGCTGGTTGGAAGTTTGGCGGTCGTATCGATCGTCGTGGCAGCTGTCGTCCAAGGTACTGAGGCAAAGCTAGTAAAAGGAAGCCAAGTCGGCGTCGTCGAGGTTGGCGGACTAACCCAGGTTGAAGCTCAAAAGAAGCTAAGACTTTGGTGGGAAACCGCAAAGCTTGAGAAGCTGACTCTAACAATCAAGGACAAGTCCCTGAAGAAGACCTTTACGCCCGGAGAACTGGGAATCTCCATCGATGATGTCGCTTCAATTGCCCAAATTCCGATAGAAGGCTTAGTTGGTCAAGTTTTGACCAAACCCGAAATCTCAAAATTTCCTTTAAAAACCAAACCTGTGTTGTTTGACATCAAGACTCTTAATGCTTCTGTCAAGGAATCTTACGGAGACCCTGGACCCGCTCGCGTAAAGTTTGTGTCTGGAAAAATTGTTCGTGAGCCAGAAAAGCCTCGATTCACCTTAGACGATTCTGCGCTACCGGAAGCAGTTGTAAAAGGGATTCTCGATGATCAAGTTGTAACAATCCCCATAAAAGAAGAGCCGAAGCGAATCACCGACGAAGTTCTGAACCAGATCACCGACGTTGTCTCCGAATTTTCAACGAATTTCTCTGCCGATAACCGACCCCGATCAAACAACATCAGACTCGCAAGTGGAAAGTTGAATGGCATCGTCATCATGCCGGGCGAAAAAATGGGTTTCAACGAAACGGTAGGCGAGCGAACCCTCAAGGGCGGCTATAAAGTTGCGGGTGTATACGTGAACGGAAAGCATGACACTGGAATTGGTGGCGGAATCTGTCAGGTAAGCACCACTCTCTATAACGCTTCACTATTTGCAAACCTCAAGGTTCTGGAGCGAAGTAACCACTCCATGCCGGTGCCTTATGTCCCTCTCGGACGAGATGCCACAGTCAATTATGGTGCCCAGAATCTAGTGATCGAAAACTCTACAACGACTCCAATCGTTGTGGCTAGCCAGTACCAGCCAGGAAAGTTGACCTTCAGAATCCTTGGCAAAAAAGAAGAAGGTCTTGAAGTCAAGATTTTTCAGGGACGGGTTCGGTCCTCCGGTGCCAGTACACGTCGGGAATTTGATCCGAGGCTTGCGCCCGGAACGACCAAAGTTCAACACAATGGCGACAACAGGTATGTCCAAACCTTTCGCACTGTCTACAAGAATGGTGTAAAAGTCGGCACTGAAACGCTAAAAGACAGTTTCTATAATGGTGGCGGGACGATCATTTCCTATGGACCGAAAGCTCCTCCAAAGCCAGCCGCTCCGCCTGCACCTACGCCAAGCGCTCCCCCAACTGAAGCGGAACCTGCGGACGGCGTTTAATAACAACCTCGTTCAACGTAAAGGTATCGAAAAAAAAGACTGCCAGTTGGCAGTCTTTTTTTGTTGGTCCTATTTGTCCTCGATCCCTAAGGACCGAAGTAGACAATTCGACAAGAACCAGTTGCAGTTATTGCTGGGGAACCATCGGACTTGTTGACGAACAGACTATATGAAATGGTTTTCGAGCCGTCAGAGTTAGTCGTTGCCGAAAGGATCGTCATTTTTCCGGTCGAAGTAATTCCAGTTATATCGTAGTATCCGGTGCCATCATAAGGCTGGTTCAGATACCGAGCCGTGGCAAACGTAAACCCAATCAAAGTGGGGTTTGTATTATTAAGCGCTTGGTCAATAACTTGACCGGCGACAAGCGGTGTTCCATGAGGCAATTCAAAGCCAATAGACGCCCTTGGATGCAAGTCGGGATCAGTGGTATCGACATTGTAATCAAGACTATAAATGTCATGATTCGAGTTACTCGTGTACGATTGACCATCTCCATCATTATAAGAATGGGTACCCACATTTTCGGGCCAACCTGCTCCTGGTGACAACGTGAAGGTGACTTGATTCTGACCAACGACAGCAGCTACCGTGGCAGTAGCCAATACCTTGTTAGATGAAGAAACAACTTCAACCTTTACGAGGTCCGACGTGTCTTGGTTCGGTGCTTTATAGGTCGCTGAAGGAATCGTGGTAACCACTTGTACTGATCCGTTCACCTTTCCAAGACCCGTAACGGTCCAGCGATACTTGGCTCCATTTGGAACTGTGCCCGACGTAGTCGAAACAGTGAACGCTTGCGTCGCTTGCTTCGCTAGGAGAACCGAGCCAGGATTGATCAAAATTCCGAGTCCAGCATAGTCGTATGAATTACTTCTTAACTGGCCAGACGCGGATGCACCTCCAAGTGATCGCAGTACCAACGTGCCTTCACTTGCCTCTGGTTTCGTTACCTTCACAAGCGTCTCAGACCAAGACTGGACGTTCAAATTACCGCCATCTAATGTTACAGCCCCAGACGCACTTCCAAAGTGGCCCGAAATCTCCAATAGGTTGTCAGTCTCATTGACACTTGCTGATTCAATTGACGGGATAATCGTAGGAACGTTACTACCTGGCGCGGTTGCCCACCGAAATTTCGACACACCTGATGATGTGGTCGATGTACCATACGCAAGCCCACCCCCTGGACGAGTCGTTGTGAGTAGTTTCGAATTTAGCTCTGTGATTGTCAGCGGAGCTGGCTTATTTGGTTCGATTGGCTGAACTAAATTTGTACCTAGAAGTCGATCAAAAATAAAGGTCGACGTCGAAGTAGACTCTGTTGAGTCTTCCGGAAGGGTCCATCCACCATAGTTTGCGACTCCTTGGAATCCAGAGGATGGGTCCAACGTTGACTTGAGTATGTATGGGTTAAATGAGGAACATGACTGAGATATCCATGTCGCATTTTTTGCAAATGTAGTCCCAACATCGTGAAGGAACTGATCGCTAATGATGTACTTCCTGACAATTGTAACATTGCCTTGCGAATCATAAGATTCTCCTGAACCCGTGGAAAGTTGTCCCGAATCAATGTATTGCTTAAGCAGCAAATCTTGCGTAGTGTTTGGAGTATCCGAAGTTGCGTACCAAAAGTGAGTCACTCTCTTGTCGTCTGTTGCAATCAATCCGTGAGCATGGACAAAAAGCAATCCTGCGTCGCGAATTGACATGTAATCGTTAACTGTGCCGTTTCTTACGATCGTATCATACAGCTTGTCATTCAGTTGATTTGCGATCAATGCGGAGGCATCTTCTCGGGCCGGTTCAAAGGCATTGATCAGGTAAGCAGTCGGTTCTCCCGGTAGGTCTCTACCTTTCTTCTTAATTGTTGACTTTGGATCTGACCTATTAAAGTTTGCTTTCGGAGTGTAAGAGTCTGTTGTAAACACAGCGTACATGCGACCATCCTTAAACCACCCAATAGCATCACCGCTTTCGCCTATTTCGGCTGTTGCGAATTGGCTCATTTTTTTCATCTTTGCTACGAGTTGAGCAGCGGCATTGCTTTGGCTACGAACGGATAGGAAAAGTGCTTCAACCTCGGCGTAAGCGGCTTCGCGCTCAGAATTGGAAACACTACCAGGAACGAACGTCGGAAGAGGCGGTAATGAAACACCACCACCTCCGCAGCCGCTCATCAGGAGCGACATAAATATGAGCAATAAATAGAAAAGTGAGGAGAACTTTTTCATGATATATCCTGTTTCTTGGTCGCTACCTTGTTCGATGAAAAAGGTTCTGCAACAAATAGAAAGCTCAACTTTCCCAATGCGAGAAGGGCAGTCTTACTATTTCATCAGGATACAAACCAGTCATTAGCCGTGCATTAATTGACGAGGTGCTCCGAAGAAAATTGGCAAGAAAGCAGCTTCTTTGCCCGTTATTTCGCCTTGATCAGCGTGAATTCTTGTCAACCACAAAGTACATTCACCCTCACTCAGTTAAGCAAGGGTGATATTGTTGATTCCGACAGACGTCTCGAACCTATAGCCCTATGGTCTCCTAAACGGGTTATTGAGTTGTACATTAACGTTAGAACCGTTATGCTCTGACCTCATGGCGTAAAGTGAAAAGCAGAGGCTAATTCCGCCGAATTGAGCACTTCGCATGGCTTCAGATTCAGCTGCACTCATGTATGGGTCATGAAAAAGGCTATCAATATTTTGTCCAAAATTTCTTTCGTGTTTTGACAAATTCTCAAGATCCTTAAGGCGAAAATTGTCCGAATTCAGGCCCCTGCCAAATGTGGCTTCCGCCATTTGGTCCAACAAACGAGATTCGGTCGAATTGTATTCTGTTTCGATGCTTGCGTATTTTTCGTTGACGTACTTTACCGATTTTTCTATTGCCTCGCTTTCCGCTTGGCCGCCAACGCCTGGCTCAACTAGGACCTCAAATCCAGATTGGTTAATCCAGCTAGTGGTTTTTGGCGCCGCTACCGCCTTTTGAGCAAGTTCTGGCTTGACAAATGCTTCATCCGTCAAGTTACGCATTTTTTGTCTTGACTTGTTGTCGAAGAAAGTCCACGGAAGGCTCAAGGCACGCACACTGCCCTTATAATCATAAGAAAAATTTGCTGCTGGCTCCAAAGCACATTTGGCTGAACCATTAATTGAATCTGGACTCACTTCGAGGATACTTGCCATTGAGTTTCTCACTTCTTTTGGTAAGTTTTTAAATTCAAGTTGTGGGACTGCTGATCCATTCGGCGTTGATGCACTCTTCAAAACATTAAGCATTTTTCCGAGTTCTTCCATGTTACGAGTGTCCTTATGAAGGTACAGCGTGCATTTCGGTAGCTCAATTTTCCTAAAGCCAGTTTTGTATGTGTCTCCTTCCAATTTGCCTAATGCTTTCTGAAGCTCGACTTCTGCCTTGTCTTTTGTCGAAGAAATTAGCTTGCCATACGGCAAGCGAAGCTTCTCATTAGCTTCGGCACTTTGATTGGGCAATATGAATATCCTGATGGATTGCCCGCCGGATTTTGCAAATCCGACGGAAGCAACCAACAGAAAACTTGTGACTGTGAAAAGTTTCATGTCAATTCGAGATGCTGAAACTTATAAACGTTCCAGTACGAATATATCCTTCGCGCGAAATTATGGCGACTGTGTTAAAGATTACGGGTACATCGCCACTGTTATCAACACCATAGACTGTTTTTCTGATGATTTGTTTTCCATCATTACCGTTCACATCAAAATCCAAGACCAGATACTTCCCAGCCGGAAGAGTTCCATTGTATGTACTTTCTACTGTGTCCGTGATAACCGTTGGATGGGTAAGAGGCGTTAACATTGACGTCCACGGTGCGTCGTTGTCGGCACTACCTTGGTCGTCACCAACATATTTTTTGTTGTAGATCGCCGAGAATGATTGATTGATTGCGGTGGCGACCGCGTATGGTCCCGCCACATCCTTGTGATCGTGTCGAACTCCTACGGAGTGAACATCCAAATTATGTTAACGATTTGCATAATGTGACCTTACCCCCCCCCCTATTCTAAAATAGCAAGTGATATCCAAATTTTATTGATAATTGTCCAATAATTGTCCAAAAATGATAAGCCATCGAGCTTGCGTTCTAGACAGATTAGGTTCAGATGGTGTACGAAAGAGTTCCTTAACCATTCAAGTGGTTCGATGATATGTTGACCAATCTAACGTTTACTTTGCTTTAATAAGCGTAAATTCTCGTCCCTGATAGAGAACTTCGCCAAACTCTTCCGGCGTACGATTCTTGGGAATGTGGTCAGTAGGGAATACCAAATGCGTAATCCCCAACGAGTTCGGACTAACCGCATCTGCACTCAACAGAGAACCCAGCGCCTTTCGCTTTGCTTCATAGTCCGGTGTTTCACTCCAGTGTCCGGCAAAAGCCTTGCTTCCTGCAAGCCCAACAAAGATCGGGTTCAAATCCGTAATAAAC
>Ga0194055_10003511_pt1 | contig 12026 bp, 11 predicted proteins | sample SepL449m_MetaG_FD_155482 | JGI IMG/M metagenome (GOLD analysis project Ga0194055, IMG submission 155482) | Anoxic zone freshwater microbial communities from boreal shield lake in IISD Experimental Lakes Area, Ontario, Canada - Sep2016-L442-9m | ecosystem: Environmental > Aquatic > Freshwater >... | reverse complement strand
GGCTCTCGACTTGCCGCCGTAACAAACACCGTCGTCGTCACCATCAACTACCGCGTTGGCGCACTCGGATTTCTCGTAATCGACAACCCGTCGTGCACTCCCAATGTTGGGCTTCTCGATCAGGTGGCGGCCCTCGAATGGGTTCGCGACAACATCAGCGCATTCGGCGGCGACCCTGACAACGTCACGATCTTCGGAGAATCCGCTGGGGGCGGCAGCGTGCTTTCTCTTCTCGCCATGCCCGCAGCCGTTGGCAAGTTTCAACGAGCGATCGTTCAAAGCGGAGCCACTGATCTACTCCTAGATCGCGAGCGTGCCCTACTTGTGACAGAAGCAGTGGCTCGCTGCGCCGGTCTCGATCATGTCGATGTTGACGCGTTGCGCTCGATGTCGGGGCCAGACCTCATCGCTGCGCAAGCACAAGCCGCCGGCGAGCTGTTCATGACCGTCGGAACAATGCCTTTCCATCCCTGTGTCGATGGTGTCGTCCTTCCCCAGACCTGGCTCGAAGCTGCAACCTCTGGATTCAACCCAGTACCGGTCATCATCGGAACGACGCGTGATGAAATGGACCTCTTCAAAATGTTCGATCCAGCAGCGGCAACGCTCGATGACGCTGGACTTCGCACCCGACTCAGCGCGACTGGCAAGAACGTCGATGCACTTATCGATGCCTACGCTGCAACGGGAACGACAGCACCACCAGATGTCTGGGCTCGGGTCAATACCGATACCGCTATGTGGCTGCACGCGCTTGCGATTGCTGAAGCCCGATCCGCCCATGCACCAACGTGGATGTATCGCTTTGATTGGGAGGCATCATCGCCAGACATGGGTGCACCCCATGGTGTCGATATTCCCTTCCCATTCACCACCATCGACGTCGACGGCTGGGACACCTTTGTCGAAGATCCCGAACAAGCCATGTCTCTCGCATCAGTGATCCAGCAGTCATGGGCCGACTTTGCCAACGATGGCGTCCCGACACTGGGCGATACTGAGTGGCCAGCCTTCGGCAGCAAAAACCGATCAACAGCAATATTCGGACGAAACGTCACGGTTGAATCTGACCCCAACGGTCAAGTTCGGCAAGCATGGAACACCTGAGCACTCCATCAAAGGAGCGTTCACCAATTCAGGGGGAACAATGAAGTACACATCGCTCGGGACCACCGGCGTTTCTGTCAGCCGTTATTGCCTTGGGGCGATGATGTTTGGGCAGATAGGCAATACCGATCACGCCGAATGCATCCGTATTATCCATAAGGCGATCGACGCGGGTATCAACTTCATTGACACGGCCGACGTGTACTCCGGCGGCGAAAGCGAAGAAATCGTTGGCAAGGCCATCGCTGGACATCGCGACAAACTCGTCGTTGCCACAAAGATGTTTAACACGATGGGACCCGATCGAAACCAGCGAGGCAACTCTCGCCGTTGGATGGCTCAAGCAATTGAAGAAAGCCTCCGACGCCTCGACACCGACCGTATTGACCTCTTTCAATTGCATCGCTTCGACGAAAGTGTTGCGCTTGAAGATTCCATGGGTGGCCTCACCGATCTCACCACAAACGGAAAAATCATCTACGCCGGACATTCAGCGTGGCCCACCGAACGGATGGTCGAAGCGCAATGGACCGCCGAAAAGATGGGATTCGTAAAATTCCGCTGCGAACAAGCCTCGTATTCGATTCTCAAGCGTCGCATTGAACGACACGTGCTTCCAACAACCGCTCGCTACGGCATGGGAGTCATCACCTACAGCCCGCTCGGCGGAAGTTGGCTTTCAGGTCGTTACCGCGAACTCGGCGACGTCCCCGAATCATCACGCCTCGCCATGATGGGCAAACGTTGGGGTCAAGAACTCGATTCACCACAGAATCAGACCCGCATGAACGCAACCGTTGCGCTTCAATCGCTTGCCGACGATGCCGGTATTCCGCTTGCCCATCTCGCAACGGCGTGGGCGATGGAACACCCCAATGTCTCGTCAGTCATCATTGGGCCGCGCACGATGGAACAACTCGACGATCTCATCTCGTGCGCCGAACTTCGCCTTGATGCCGATCTTCTCGACGCCATCGACCAAATCGTCGCTCCCGGCGAAGACGTTGTTGAGCAAGACAAGTCCATTGATCCCCCGTCACTGCGGGCCAAGGCCCGCCGTCGACTGGCATGAAAGATTTCCAATGACAAAGATTGAACGAGTTCCCTACGACGAGTTTTCTTTCTTCAAGGACAACGCGACCGAAGTCGGAATTGCATGGAATGGCCCGCCAACGGTTCAACGGGTTCGTGTCAACGTCGATGCCGACCGCGCACTCAGTGCGCTTGTGTGGGGAACAACGTCACCAGAAATCGTGTTCTTGCACGGCGGAGCGCAGAACGCTCACACCTGGGACACCGTCGCCCTCGCCCTTAGCCGGCCACTTGTTGCAATTGACCTCCCCGGCCATGGCCACTCTGACGGTGGAAAGAACGGAAGCCTCAACGTTCCGTCTAATGCCGAGGACATCGCTGTCGCTGTAAGAGAACTTGCCCCCAACGCGAAACTTGTTGTGGGCATGTCACTCGGCGGAATGACCAGCGTTGCTCTCGCTGGTCACGCGCCTGAACTCGTGCAACGCCTCGCTCTTGTTGACGTCACTCCCGGGGTCGATGGACCAAAGTCGCAACAGATCGCCAACTTCATTAACGGTCCGGAATCGTTTCCAAATTTCGATGAACTCCTTGCGCGCACTATTGAGTTCAATCCGACACGCACCGAATCCTCTCTGCGTCGCGGCATCTTGCATAACGCCCTGCAGCTCGAAGATGGTTCATGGGTCTGGCGCTATCGCCGCATGGTCGAGTCCGGCGGCGATCACCCAGACTTCTCCTCGCTGTGGGACATCATCAGCGCGAGTTCGATGCCACTTCTTCTCGCCCGGGGCATGCTTTCGCAGTCCGTTGTTGATGATGCCGATGAAGCCGAACTCGTGAAGCGCCGGCCCGATGTTCAAATCGTTCACGTCGAACAGGCCGGACACAGCATCCAGGGAGACCAACCCGTCGAACTGGCCCATATCCTGAATGAGTTCCTTGACGCTTAGACGTCTCTTTCCAACAACCCGATTCCTGAGGATCTTCAAATGACTTGGACGACTGCCGACATCCCTGATCTCACCGGAAAGATTGCGGTGGTCACCGGATCCAACGCCGGATTGGGTTTCCACATCGCGACAGATCTTGCCGGCGCCGGCGCTCGAGTCATCATGGCGTGTCGCAACGAGGCGAAAGCTTCTGACGCGGCCAACAAGATCCGCCAGACCTCTCCTCGCGGCACGGTTGAGACTATGACGCTCGATCTTGCCGATCTGTCATCAGTGACGGCGTTCAGCGAGCGACTCCTTTCAACCGTCGATCGCCTTGACATTCTCGGAAATAACGCCGGCCTCATGGCTGTCGACGAATCAAGAACTGTCGACGGATTTGAAACACAGTTCGGCGTCAATCACCTCGGCCACTTCGCTCTTACTGGTTTGGTCCTGCCCCTCTTGCTTGCCACACCCGGGTCGCGCGTCGTGAACCACTCAAGCATGGGACATCGCCCCGGCAAGATGCATCTCGATGATCTCAATTTCGAACATCACCGTTATTCACGCTGGCCCGCCTATTTCCAAAGCAAGTTGGCCAACCTGTTGTTCTCGCTTGACCTACAGCGCCGCCTTTCGCTCGCAGGATCATCGACCATTGCACTCACCGCGCACCCGGGCGGGAGCCGCACTGACCTCGGCGTCGAAGGTTCTGGTCTTTCCAACAAAGTTCTCAAGCCAACTGGCGGATTCGGACAGTCGGCCGCAAAGGGCGCTCTGCCATTCGTACGCGCGTGTGTTGATCCTTCCGCCAAGGGAGGTGAGTTCTACGGTCCGCGCTTGCTCATGTTTGGCTCGCCCAAGTTAGAAACGCCGACTAAGCGAGCTCGGGATGCAGCTGTTGCGACACAACTTTGGACTCGTTCGGAAGAACTCACCGGAGTTCGCTACCTCGACTGAGGGATCGATCAGTCGTAGTGCCAGTCACGTTCGGGTGGCGTGGCGTATTCGATGCATTGCACATCGAACCAAATCGGCAAAAGGTGCTTCACGTAGAACGCGTGAACCGTGCTGGCCGGATTTACAAGGTCGTCATAGACCTTCAGCTTGATATCGGGTTCGGTCTTCTGCATTTCCGCAATACGCGCACACAACGCATCGACTTCTTCGCGAGTGTCATGCAACAGCCCAAGATGGTCATAACCAGGCGAAGACATCGGCTTGGGGCTTTCCGCCAAGAGAATGAATTGCGTTGCTCGCTCGTCGAGCATCATCAACAAACCGCTCTGACCGAGAATTTCCGTGTCCTTGCAGTCCCAACCAAAAAGGCCGCCGTAAAAGGCCCGGACTTGATCGCGGAATTCCGGCGTAAGAGTTCCGGGAGCAAACGTGAGTTCCATGTGATTGAAGCGCATCATGGCGCTGACCATAGAACGATCTGATTCCCGCCGCCGCAACTTAGGGAAGAAAAGTTCCGTGAGGGTTCGGTCGGTGTGCTGCGCCCGCCACGCCAACATCGCTCGAGCTTCGGCCCAGGCCCGTTCTGGGTCCACAAGCATCGTCCGCCAGGTTGGATCGGTAGCGAGGTCATAAACAAGCGCCTCACCGTCGGCGAACTGCACGTATCCGACGTCGCCACTTCGCCGAACCGTGAGTTGATGTCCCGCACTTCGCCGATCCCCCGGCCACTGCGCCCCATCGCGACCGGCAGTGAAGAATCGCCAATCGAACTCCCAAAATGCTGCGTCTCGCCAATGTTCTGGCACGACCCCATCAAGAAATGGTGTGAGCGATCGGCCGTCGCACTGTCGCGGCACTGGCTCATGCAACATCTCGCACAACGTTGGGAAAACATCAACGGCTTCACTAAACGAATTGATCACCGTTCCGACGGTCTCGGACTTGCGCGGGTCACGAATGATCAACGGGATGTGGAAACTTTCCTCAAACCACCCCATCTTTTGCACCATGCCGTGATCGCCAAGTTGCTCGCCATGATCGGATGTCACAACAACAATGGTGTTGTCCCATTGACCCGATTCACGAAGCGCTTGCCATACTCGGCCAAGTTGCTGATCGACATCGCTAATCATTCCGTAGTACTGCGCGCGCATTTCGCGCTGGCCTTCTTCGTCTGTCGGCGCCACGAAGTAGGAGAATGACAACAGAAACTCGTGAAGCGGGTGAATGTCTGGACCTGCAGCATTCGGAAGATCAACCGCAGAACGGTCATACGCAGTCGCCCAGTCCCCTGCTGCCGCGAATGGCGGATGAGGACGTAAATGACTCAAGTGCACGAACCACGGTTCTTCTTGGGCAGGCAGCCACTCAAGGAATCGATCCGTTAGGAACGCGCTGATACCCACTTCGGCGGGTCGATCCGATTCCGTTGCCAAACCTTTTTCAGGATCGCTCGGCATCACATACCCCTGCGACCGAACCCATTCAGCCCAAACCTCGCGACCTCGAGTGAGATCGAGTTCGCATCGAAAGCCTGGAAGGACTCCTTCATAGGTTTGGAGCCGTGGATCATCATCGGCGACGGTGCGCGGATCGATTGCTTGGTCGGTATAACCAAAGAGCACCGGGTCGTAGCCGCTTCGACGAGCGGCGCGAGCGATGTTGTCGAATCGATCGTCCAGCGGCGACCCATTCATGACGACTCGATTGTTCATTTGGTAGGTACCCGTATACAGCGCAGCTCTTCCAGGACCACATGGCGCTGCTTGGCCGTAATGGCGAGCAAAGCGGACCCCTTCTGCACACAAGTCATCTAGCGCCGGAGTACGCACAACCCGATGGCCCGCAGCGGACAAACACTCAGCCCTGAACTCGTCGAGGGTGATGAAGAGAACGTTGGGACGACCTTCAGACATGACCGGAGCGTACGGCACCGACATAGCATCGGGATGTGGATCAACCATTCTTCGACACCATCGAACCCGGGCCCGATGCCGAAGAGCATTTCCGTCAGTTCGGCTGGGTGCTGACCGAGCCCCTTCGCCCCGAAGCGGTCGCCGAATTGCGCAGTTGGGTTGACGATCTCATGCTGTGGCCCGACGACGGGCCTTGGCTCCACTATCGAGAAGCCACCGCAAACGGCCCGCGACTTTGCCGTACAGAAAACTTTGTTCCCTTTCACGACGAACTGCGAGAACTTCTCACCCGAAGCGAACTGTCCGATACCGCGTCGATACTGCTTGACGAGACTGCGGTGCTCTACAAAGAGAAAATCAACTACAAAGCTCCAGGTGGTGCCGGCTATTCAGCCCATCAAGATGCGCCCGCATACCGATTTGTCCAAACCCATGTTTCATGCATGGTGGCCATCGACGATTCACGAGAGACCAATGGCTGTCTCGAAGTCGTCTCGTCGATGCACGACGAAGTTCTTCCTATGGACGACAAAGGCTGCATCCGCGCCGACATCGTTGAGCAACTCGATTGGACTCCGGCCCCCATCTGGGCAGGTCAGGCGTTGTGGTTTCATTCCCGCACTCCGCATCGCAGCGGCCCCAATACCTCGAATGAACCGCGCCGTGCGCTCTATCCCACCTACAACGCGCTGCGCGAAGGCGACCTACGCTCGGCCTATTACGAGCAGAAAGCAACAGAATTCGCTGAGTCTGATGGACCACGCGTCTCGCTTATCGGCGACTTTGAAGGCCAGATGCTCTGATGCCGGCCGCGTCTATTGAGTCCATCGTTTCTCTGTACGCCACATGGGGCAATGAGAAGTACGACGAAGAGGTGAGCCAACTCGACCACGCGTTGCAATGCGCCGCGCTTGCTTCACGTAATGGCGCAAGTAAGGAACTCGTCGCCGCCGCCCTTCTTCACGATATTGGCCATCTGTTCGAAATCGAACGCAACAATGGCCCCGATCACCGCACTGATCTTCGACATGAACAAACGGGTACGGAATTTCTTCAGGGGTTCTTCCCCGAAACCGTCATCGCCCCAATCGCCATGCATGTTGATGCCAAGCGCTACTTGGCGGCCAACGAGCCCGGCTACTACGAGGCTCTTTCGTACGGCTCGCAGCGAAGCCTCGAAGTGCAAGGCGGACCATTTACTCCCAGCGAATGCGCAGAGTTTCTTAGGCTCGAAGGAAGCGCTGACGCGACCAGCCTTCGCCGGTGGGATGACCACGGAAAAGTGATCGACCTCGAGGTCCGTAACTTTGATTCGTGGATTCCACTCCTACGTGAAGTGGCGAACGGCTGAAAATCAGCGCAGATGGATCTGCGCTGCGCCGGAAATAAATGGGAGATCTGCGGGACTCAATGCACCCGCCGACGCTCCACACACCGCCGGAATTGCGTTAACGCAGCGATTCGCGGCACTCGCGTTGCCACCACCAGCAGCACCGGGCTCGCCCGGTTCGTTGCCATGAATAGTGATTTCCATATGCGGATGTCCGCTCATAACGACTCGGTGTTCGCCGCCCGGATTCAACGGCTGTTGCCAATTGGGTGCGCAGTCGTCGTCGATTCGGGTGACATGTTCCACCACAAGAAGTGGATGTCCTTTGACGACACCGGTCACTTCAAAGCGAAACGCTCCAAGTGTTCCTTCTTCGAAGATTCCCATTCCGGGAACTTCGATCGTTCGTTCCAGAGGACGACGCTCAACGCTCGTAACGACGTCGTCAATCTCGACTTCGAGGATGTCAGCTAAGACTCGGACCATCGGCGCCCACACGGTCATCAACGAAATTGGCTCAAGCATCTGGGGCGTCGCATCCATGGGGCCACCAAGCCCGATGACATTGCGAACAACATCAGGAGCGTCATACAAGGCGTAGTTGAAAATCTCTTGAATGCGTAGCTCAGTGATTCCCGCTCCGACTCCGCTAACGAGGGCAGGAAGAATGTCGAGAGCCCAGCCTGGATCAATTCCAGACACGAAAACTGATGAGTTTCCAGCGTCCATAGCTGGAGTCAGCATGCCCATCAACTCAGGTGGCGCACTTGCTGGATGCAGCAATGGATAGAAGGCCGTCGAGACAACATTTCGACCCGAACGCAGCAAGCGCTCGAGATCCATGTAGGCCTCCATCGGACGAGTATCGGCAGTTGCGGCATAGACAACGCAATCGACGTCGGAAGCGAACGCGATTTCGACATCATCGGTCGCCGCCACACCAAGTGATGCAATTCCCGCTAGTTCTCCCGCGTCTTTGCCGACCTTTGCGGGATTAGAAACAACGACTCCAACCAATTCCAGATCGCGGTGCGCCGCGACTGCTCGAATTGCCGGCCTCCCGACGTTTCCTGTTCCCCAAACAACCACTCGATATGTCATAAGCGGGGACCCTAGTAGCGAGCACGACGCCCGCGCTGGAGTCGTCGTTAGTTCTCGAAAGTCTCTTGACTTCGCGCCCGCCCACCGGGGCCGCTGTATGCGAGACCAACTCCGGGTTGCACCACAAACTCTGCCGGGGCCATCGACGCGACCGCCGACTTCCAAGAAGTGATCAATTGATCCTCGGCGCGGTAGTCGAATGGATCTGTCAATACATATTCCTCAGGCGCGCCTGGCGCTATTGGGTTCTCGACAAGCCAACGAGCCGTCCGAGCAACGGCCTCACGGGCAGGAACCAAATCGGCATAACCAAGTCGGGTCTTAAGAAGCGAGGTGTCTAACACTCGATGTGTCGGGGACGGCTGGGCCAGCAACGGTCGTGCAGGAATCGCTACTTCAAATGGCATTGAAACGATCTCAAGTTCACTACCAAGTTCTCTCGCAATGATCTCGATCACCTGGCGAATCGTCAGTACCTCGTCATCACCACAATTGAATGCGAGACCAGCAGCATTGTCTGGGCGATCGACTCCGCAAAGAACCGCGTGAGCAAGGTTCTCGGTGTATCCGTGATGATGAAGGGTCAAACCATCATCAGCAACAACGATCTGGCTGCGCCCATCAAGGATTCGGCGAACAATGCTCCATTCGCGCGGAACGACTTGAAGTGGGCCATATGCATAGGGGTAACGGAAATGCGCGGCGTTTGGATGACTTGCAAAAACAAACTCCTCCGTGCGCGCAACGCGAAAGCCCTTCTCATCCTCTTCGGGTAGGCCAACAACAGGCGCCGATTCACTCACCGGAACAGGAAGACCGTCTGGCTCAAATAACCACGGATTCATCCAACCTCGGATCGCCGGCACTCCGCCGACAGAAACAAACCGTTCGGTCCGACCAACCATGAATTCGGCAATACGGCGCAACCGGCCGTACATCACAACGGTGAGATCCCACGTGCGATCGCCCATCGCTTCTGCCAGTGAGTCCATGTCATAGGGGTCGGCATGGATGTGCTCGATATCGACGGGTGTCTCGGGTCGCTCGTGAGCGCCCCTATGAAGGATCACGACGTCATGGCCTCGGTCGATAAGCCCGCGAACTAAGTGGATCCCCGTTGGGCCAGTTCCACCAATCACCAATGTGCGTGTCATCTCTCACCCTCATCGTTTGGCAGCTACTCGATGCTGACCCTACAAGGCGACCAGCATCGAGTTCGCCCCATCTGCTTGTTCAACACCGACTACCTCATCGTGGTAACAATCACTCTCGGCTCAAAAGCCGACGTAAAAGGGGAAACCATGATTCTGGAAAACAAAGTCTCAATCATTTCGGGAATCGGCCCGGGGCTCGGACAGGAACTTGCCTATTCCTTCGCGCGCGAAGGTTCCGATGTCGTCCTTGTCGCCCGTACCGAATCAAAGTTGCGCCAGGTTGCCGACGAGATTGCTCGCCAGTGGCCCGACCGACGCGTTTTGGTCTGCCCAACCGACATCTCGGACGCAACCCAGACGCAGAGCATGATCGATGCAACAATCGCCGAGTTTGGTCGCATCGATTGTCTTGTGAACAGCGCGTATGTGCCACCGCCGTTCACCCTGTTTGAAGACGCAAACTTCGATGACTGGCGTAAATCATTCGACATCACCGTCTTCGGCACGCTGCAGCTCACACAGCAGGTCGTACCTCATATGAAGGCCAATGGCGGCGGCTCAATCGTGTTCGTCAACTCGATGATTCAGAAGAAGCCTCTCGCCACGCAGTCGGGCTACGCGACATCAAAGGGTGCACTCACCGTTGCTGCTCGCATGCTGGCCAAAGAACTCGGGGCCTACCGCATCCGAGTCAATTCCACCTTTATGGGTTGGATGTGGGGCCCGCCCGTCGAGGGCTACGTCGACTACGCCGTCAGCACCGGTCAGGATCGCGCTGCAGTTATTGCCGAAATCACCAAAGACATCCCACTTGGCATCATCCCCGACGATGCCGACTGCGCCAACGCCGTCGCATTCCTCGCCTCAGATCTCGCCAGCGTGATCACTGGCGCTGAACTCGACGTCAACGGCGGCGAGATGATGCTCTGATCGAGCCCATCGGCACCCGCACGATCTGACACAATCACCAGAGACACAATCGAGGAGGATCCCTATGCCCACCGAACAATACGCAGAGATGTTGTGGGAAACACCCACACACGAAGAAATCATTGGCATCACCAAGGGCCACGTTGAAGCCATGGAAACTATGGATATCGACGACGTCTGGGTTCAGGCCGGCATGCATCACGTGATGCTCCGAACCATCGGGCGTAAGTCCGGAAATGAACACAAAATTGCCCTTCCCTACTGGCGTGATCCCGAAGGCGTCCGCATTGTTGTCGCTTCATATGCCGGACACGAAAAGCATCCGGCATGGTTCCTCAACCTTCGTGACCGAGCCGCAAATCCCGAGGTCTATATCAAGGTCCAGGACGGCGAGTTCTGGTCAGTTCCCGACATCCTTGACGGCGGCCCCGAACACGACCGCATCTGGGAGCTCCTGTGCGACGATCGTGCGTGGTATCGCGATTATCAGAAGAAGTGCGACCGCACGATCCCGTTAGTTCGACTTCCCGAAACCCGTTCGGTCTGAATCTCAAACTGAACAAGCACTCCTGACAGAGCTGTCAGTCACAACCTTCAGGACCGCAGACCTCGCCCTCGATGACAAGCTCGAGGGCGGGTTCGCGCTCGGACCACACACGTTCGAGCACTTCACGCAACACCTCGGGGGGCTGAGCTCCGGCAACGGCAAGGCGACGGTCGAACACGAAGAACGGAACTCCGCTCACCTGCATCGATACTGCTGTCGCTTCATCGATCCGTACTTCATCAGCAAACGCTTCGGTTCGAAGCACTGCAGCAACCTCGTCGGCGTCTAAGCCTGCATCGATTGCTAAGCGTTCAACAACTTCAGGAAGCCCAATGGCTTCACCTTCAGAGAGATACCCACGCAGGAACCGTTCCTTCACTTCGGTCTGGAGACCTCGGGAAGCGCCCAAGTGAATTAATCGATGGGCATCAAATGTGTTGCCTGGTTGCACGATGTCGAATCGAAACTCCACGCCACACTCAACTCCAGTGGCCGTCATTCGGTCGACCATGACTTGAGCTTCATCGTCGGCCACGCCGTACTTCTTGGCCAACATCCCGACGTAGTTTCCGGCTCGCGCTGCAGGAGCAGTTGGATCAAGTTCGTAGCTGTGCCAAACAATTTCGACATTGTCAGAATGTTCAAAGTCTGCGAGTGCCGCATCAAGATTCGCTTTGCCGATGGCACACCACGGACAAACGACATCAGACCAAATATCGACTCTCAAGGTTTCAGTAACTGTGCTCATGGATCTCCAAACGGGTCAGCGATGAGCGTATCGGCGACCCGTCTAGCGTTCGACGAGTAGCGGCCCTTGATCGAGTCAAACGGCTAGGTTGAGCAGTTACCAAGGGGACGGAAACATGGAAGACGGCACCACGCCGCCCGAGTCTGACGAGCGCGAGCATCCCCTCACTCGGGCGATGATCCTGCTGTTCCTGCTGACTGCGCTCATGTCGCTTGGTTACGGCAGTGTCTTCACCCTTCTCGCTGACATTCGAGACAAATTCGGCT
>Ga0194055_10003510_pt1 | contig 12026 bp, 10 predicted proteins | sample SepL449m_MetaG_FD_155482 | JGI IMG/M metagenome (GOLD analysis project Ga0194055, IMG submission 155482) | Anoxic zone freshwater microbial communities from boreal shield lake in IISD Experimental Lakes Area, Ontario, Canada - Sep2016-L442-9m | ecosystem: Environmental > Aquatic > Freshwater >... | reverse complement strand
GTTCAAGGATGGCTTGTATCCCGATAGCCCCCGAGAGCATAAATAGCGGGATTACTGGCAGGCCGTATCGGTAATCAAACATCACGGTGAAGCACGGGATAGCCAGTACCGAGATTCCCACAAGGGATACGAAGGCTCCATCCCAGCGTCGTCTTCCGCGGGACAGGAAACTGGCAAGAAGCCCCAAAATTGCACCGGCCAAAAGAAGCGGGCCTTGGGTGTAAACGATGGATTGGTAAGCCTTCAGGAATTGAGCTAATCCAAGTCGCATAAGCGGCTGGATGGGATTTCCTTGGAGATCGTTTTGTGCAATGGCGCTACTGGCAACAGGATCGCTGTAGGTCACAGGGAATTGCCAAGCGCCCAGGGGTGAGTCAACTCGTGTTGTGTATTTACCGAGTGCGAAATAGTGAAAGAAATCCGTGGTGACGTAACTGAGGTAAGTCACGGGCTGAGCCAGAATGATTTTCTTTGAAAAACTTGATGCAACCTTGTCGGTGTTTCCATCGTAAACATTGACGGCCTGAAGGGGCGAATCTGAAGCCCACACGTAGAAGTTGGCGTTGGGGCGAAGTTGTGGCGCAGCGTTGTCGCACAGTGTTGCCTCAGCGTCGTTGAGCTGGGTTTTTGAGCAGTCAGCAAAGACAGCAACACGGCCGTAAAGGAAGCGACCGCCACTGTCTGTAGTGGCAAAAGTGTTGTAGTACGACGCGAACCAGCTCATGTACCAAATGATCGGAATTGCCATCGCTAAGACGAATCCCAGCACTACTTGCCGACCCAATTTGCGCACCAGGAAGTAGGCGATAAAGATCACGGCGATGGGGATTGCCACGGTTCTGGTTAGCGCAGCTGCAGCCAGAAACAGTCCAGCTGCGACAGCCCAACGTGGGGTTAGTTCCTCGCGGGTAGCGATCAATACCGCGCCCAATAAAAGCGATGCAAACATCGTCTCGCTCAAAATGTTGTGTTCAATTTGAATGATGTAGGCATCGAGTATCAGTGGGGTTGCCGCTAGTGCTGCAAGCCAGCGTGGCGCGCCGCGACGCAAGATGACGATATACAAAATGATTGCCAGGGCAAGCCCAAGGATGTGTTGAAGGATGGTGACCGTTCCAAGATTTCCAACGTAGCTAATCAATCGCAAAACAAAGGCATAGCCAAAGGGGCGATCGTTGGGCGGCTGAAATCGTTGGGCGGCAACCACATAGGCATACGAGTCACCAAAAAACATCAAGGCTGGCTTGTAGGCCAGAACCGTAAGCACTCGCAGGACAACACCAGAGATCACCAATAAGGCCATCACCCAGTGATAGCGAAGAGTGCGAACAGCTGCGGTGAACATGATCCTTAGGTTGAACTGTCAAGGCGGCGAAGGTCAAGCAAACTCAGGAAGCTACTTCCCAGGGCGACCTGAATCCCTAAGACGATGACCACTACGGCGCAGGTTCCCAATCGAAAGGCCAAACTGGCATCTGCTGCCGTTGGCGAGCTTCCCGTTGACAACCCCAAACTCACAATTAGGGCCACTAATCCAGCTACGAAAAGCAGTACACCAACGACCAAGCCGCTTTCGAAACTGATGCGATGCCGCAACCGGTTCTTGGTGGGTGGAAGCAGGCGCTCAGTAGCGGCAAATTCTTGGGCTAGGAAAGCAAACAGGACTGCTTGAAATCCAGCGATGAGGGATCCACCGGCGGCCACCAGCAGACCCTCAGCAAAGCGCCCTTGCCCTGGGGTCCACGTACCCGAGCCAAGTAGGACCAGCCCGGTGGCACCAATGGCCATCGCGACATAACCCGGATACAAGAAGAGCCATCGAGGGCTATAGAGCAAGAGGAAACGCAGGTGTCGCCAGCCGTCACGCCAGCTGCGCAGGTGTGGTGGCCTGGTGCGGCCGTCTTTGCTCAAAGTGGTGGGCACCTCAACGATTTTTTTCTCGGCCAAGGTTGCTTTGACCACAAGTTCGGAAGCAAACTCCATGCCAGTGGTCCGTAGGTCCAGGGCTAGCGCGCAATCGCGGCGAAATCCTCGAAGCCCACAGTGGAAGTCGCCGATGGGGGACCTAAAGAACAGGCGACCGATAAAGGAGAGCACCGGATTGCCTAGATATCTGTGAAGTTTGGGCATTGCCCCTGGCGCGATGCCACCCTTGAAGCGGTTGCCCATCACCAGATCAGCCCCGCCACGCAGTTGATCCACGAAGGGATCAAGGTTGGAGAAGTCGTAGCTATCGTCTGCATCGCCCATGATGATGAAGGTGCCTTCGGCCGCACTAATGCCGGCAATCAAGGCTGCCCCATATCCGCGGGTGGGCACATCAATGACTCGGGCGCCCAAGGCTCGGGCTAAGTCCTGGGAGCCATCGGTACTGCCGTTGTCTGCGATCACTACTTCGCCATTGACCCCACTTTTAGCCAAATAGCCCTGAGCCTTACTGATGCAAATCTCAATGGTCTCGGCTTCGTCCAGGCAAGGCATGACGATCGAGAGTTCGCACGTGGTGGACGAACTCATGGCAGGCACAGATTCAACGCTCGAAGTCACAGGATTCCTGTCTGACGGGGAAGGTACGAGCTCGTTGGATCAGGATACGTCAGGCATAAGGACTTTTGGCACTTTGCCGCTGCTGAGAACCTCCCCCGGAATGGTCGGAGAACTAAGTCATCGTCTGATCAGGGATGCTCGAAAGCTCGAGGGCAGTGTCCATATTGTGAGAAAATCGCCGAAGGTCCTGTGGATAACTGGTAACAATTTTCCGGATTTACGCCTAGAAATGGTCTTTGTGATGTTCCCCACGACCCCCTGACTTGACCTAAGACCCTACCCATAGGGCAGGGTATTGGTAGTTCTCCAGCGCGAGACCAAAGTCCGAAGTCGGATTCCCCATTGGTCATCCCGCCGCCCGTTGAGCGCCATGTAGCGCGAGGGTCAGAGCCTCCCGTTCAGATTTTTGGGGCCAGTGCCATGGAGAAAAGCGCGCCCGCGCGAACGGCTTGGGTGCTGGCGAAAGGTTCTATGTGAGTAAGGGTCGACATACTGCCGTCCTGGTGGGTGCCTCGGTGGTTTTGGTCTTTGGCGGTACGACCGCTATGGCCGGAGTCGTTGCAGCCGAACCCCCGACCACGCCGGTGGCCAGCAGCACCATTGCGGTGCGCTCGGATGTCCCCGCTCGCGCGAATCGTTCCAATGCTGATCGACAGGCTCGATTGGCGCTGGCTCGCAAGATTGCCAGCCAACGACACGCTTCTCATGTGGCCAAGCTCAAGGCTGATGCCCTCCAAAGTGCAGCCCACAAGGCGCACCAGATCGCCGTTCGTAATGCTGCTGCCCGTAGAGCAGCAGCACGCAAGGCCACCTCAGCCCGCAGAACAGCCGCCCGCAAGGCTGCCGCAGCTCGTGCATCTCGCAGTGCAATTCGTTCAGTTGCTCCCTCTGGTGGCTCCAACCGTCGGCTAGGCCAAGCGATGGCTGCTGACCGCGGCTGGACTGGCGACCAGTGGACCTGCTTGAACAACTTGTGGCAGAAGGAAAGTGGCTGGAGTACGCAGTCCGGCAGCCCAGGCGGTGCTTATGGAATCGCTCAAGCTTTGCCAGGATCGAAAATGGCTTCGGCCGGACCTGACTGGCGCAACGATGCAGCCACCCAAATCAGATGGGGTTTTGGTTACATCTCAGGACGCTATGGCAATCCCTGTGGTGCTTGGCGGCACTGGCAGTCCCACCACTGGTACTAAATCACCTTCGCGACACCAGGCAGATCACAGAACCACTGTTAGCGGTTAGCTAGCCGGTGGCTTGGTGCCAATCTGCAGCGTCGGACCGGTGGTGTCCTTGAAGAAGTCGTTGCCCTTGTCATCGACAACCACAAAGGCTGGGAAGTCCACGACTTCGATGCACCAGACAGCTTCCATGCCCAGTTCGGCGTAGTCCAAAACCTCAACCTTCTTAATGCAATCTTGTGCCAAGCGCGCTGCTGGTCCGCCAATGGATCCGAGGTAGAAACCGCCGTTGGCAGCACATGCATTCGTGACCGCATCTGAGCGGTTGCCCTTGGCCAGCATCACCATGGAGCCGCCGGCTTTTTGGAACTGGTCAACGTAGGCATCCATCCGGCCTGCCGTAGTGGGTCCAAACGAGCCGGAGGCATAACCCTCAGGCGTTTTAGCCGGTCCGGCGTAATAGACCGCGTGGTCCTTGAAGTAATCCGGCATCGGTTCGCCAGCATCAAGCTTTTCCTTGATCTTGGCGTGGGCGATATCGCGGGCCACAACCAACGTGCCACTGAGCGAGAGGCGCGTCTTGACCGGGTACTGGGACAAGGTGGTGCGGATCTGCTCCATGGTCTGGTTCAAGTCAATCTTGACCACGTCATCATCAAGGTGCTCGTCAGTGACCTCTGGCAGGAAGTGCGCGGGGTCGCGTTCAAGTTCTTCAAGAAAAACACCCTCTGGCGTGATTCGGCCCAACGCTTGTCGGTCCGCTGAACACGAAACAGCAATCGCCACTGGACATGAGGCCCCGTGACGCGGCAGGCGAATCACCCGCACGTCGTGGCAGAAGTACTTGCCACCAAATTGCGCGCCGATTCCTAGTTCGGCAGTGAGCTGAAGGACCTCCTGCTCCATCTCAAGGTCTCGGAAGCCATGCCCTCTGGCAGAGCCTTCGGTCGGCATCGTGTCTAAATATTTTGCGCTGGCGTACTTTGCCGTCTTGAGGGCGTACTCGGCGCTAGTTCCACCGATGACAATGGCCAAGTGATACGGCGGACAGGCCGCAGTTCCCAGCGACCGGAGCTTGTCTTCAAGAAACTTTTTCATGGAAGCCGGGTTAAGAACAGCTTTAGTTTCTTGGTAGAGGAAAGATTTGTTAGCCGAGCCGCCACCTTTAGCCATAAAAAGGAAGTCATATTGAAGTTCGTGACCTTGGTGGGTGTCGGCATAGAGCTCGATTTGGGCCGGCAAGTTAGAGCCGGTGTTCTTTTCTTCCCACATGCTCAAGGGTGCTAGTTGGCTGTAGCGCAGGTTCAGCTGCTCGTAGGCGTCGAAGATTCCCAGCGAGAGTGCGGCTTCATCCTCACCTTCGGTCAGCACGTGTTGTCCGCGCTTGCCCATCACGATGGCTGTTCCGGTGTCTTGGCACATCGGCAAGATTCCGCCGGCGGAGATGTTGGCATTCTTCAATAGGTCGAGGGCAACAAATCGGTCGTTGGGTGAGGCTTCAGGATCATCAAGGATGTTGCGCAGTTGTTGCAGGTGCTCGGTGCGCAACAGGTGAGAGATATCGCGAAGGGCTTCGAAGGCTAGGTGGCGGAGTGCTTCTGGCTTGACTTGGAGAAATTTGCGCCCAGCTGCTTCAACAATCTCAACACCTTCAGAGGTCACGAGGCGGTATTTGGTCTTATCGGGGCCAATGGGCAGGATCTCGGTGTAATCAAAAGTTGCCATGGTGCCTCTTTAAATAGTCAGCTTGCCGGCGAAATCAACGGAGGAATACAAACCAAGTTTTCCGAAGGCATGCTCGCTGTGAATCTCGCGAATGGTGCCTGACTTGGAGCGCATCACGATGGAGTGGGTGGTGGCTCCGCCGCCGCGGTAGCGAACGCCACGAAGCAGTTCGCCATCGGTTACACCGGTTGCCACGAAGAATACGTTGTCGCTGGTCACCAGGTCGTCGGTGAGAAGCACGCGGTCAAGGTCGTGACCAGCCTCCAGGGCCTTGCGGCGCTCGGCGTCATCGCGCGGCCACAACTTAGTCTGCAGAACGCCACCGGTGCACTTGATGGCGCATGCGGTGATGATGCCTTCAGGAGTGCCTCCAATGCCCAGCATCAGATCCACTCCAGTGCCTTCTCGCACGGCCATGATTGCGCCGGCAACATCGCCATCGGTGATGAACTTAATCCGCGCACCCGTTGAGCGAACGCGCTCAACCATGTCAGCATGACGCGGACGATCCAAGATCACCACGGTGACATCTTCAGGCTTCTCGCCCTTAGCTTTGGCTACGGCGAGCACGTTGTCTTCAACCGGTGCGTTGATGTCCACGTAAGGAGCAGCATCGGGGCCGGTGGCCAACTTGTTCATGTAGAAAACTGCTGATGGGTCGTACATCGTTCCGCGTTCTGCAACGGCTAAGACTGATAGCGCATTGGGCATACCTTTTGCGGTCAGCGTTGTTCCGTCAATGGGATCAACGGCCACGTCAACTTCGGGGCCTTCGCCGGTGCCAACTCGCTCACCGTTGAACAACATGGGGGCCTCGTCTTTTTCGCCTTCACCAATGACGACGATGCCGTTCATGGCAACAGAGGAGACCAGTAGGCGCATTGCGCTGACAGCGGCACCGTCTGCACCGTTTTTGTCACCCCGACCCACCCAGCGCCCGCCGGCCATGGCAGCTGCTTCAGTAACGCGGACAAGGTCTAACGCAAGGTTGCGATCTGGGCGCTCCGTGGAGTCCTGGCTCATGCACTTCCCCTGGTGATTAGGTCGATGTGACCACCCTATCCCCCGCGATGGCGCAGCCACGCACGGTCAGCAACGATGGGGGCGTGGCTAGCCGACGCGGATTCGAGACAGTACGAGACATGGTGTTCTCGCTGGGTGCGGTGTTTGCCTTCGTCGCGATCTTGCTTCTGGTCACCTTGCGGCATAGCCCGGATCCGATCAAGGTCGTTGATCCTACGTCGGTCAAACAAGGTATTGCTTCCAATGCTCCCTATCAGGCATCGGTTGCAGGTCAGGTTGCCGGTTGGCGCGTGACCAGTGCGCGCGTGTCAGCTCCTGGCGATGATCCCTTTGCATGGAATATCGGCTACTTCACTACCGCCGGTAACTATGCGGCTGCCGGCCAAAGTAATGCTTCAGTTAAAACCTATGAACGCGATGAGCAGGTCAACGGCGCCTCTGCTGGAAGCGTGAACATCAAGGGTCAGAAGTGGACGCAGTTGCAACGCGCAGATGGAAAGCGACGTTGGTTGGTGCGAACCGATCGTGGTGTCACGACGCTGATTGTGGGCACCGGCGGTTTTGATGAATTAGAAACGTTGGCAAAGACATTGGTTCCAGCCACAGCAAAGACCTCGGTGGCAGCAAATGCCAACTAGTTCGCGTTAGTCCTCAGACTGCGGCCGGGCTGCGTCTAACCGTGCTTGGGCACCGTCCAGCCAGTCCTGACACACAGCAGCCAGGTGTTCGCCGCGCTCCCACAGGGACAGTGATTCCTCCAGAGTTGAATCCCCGGCCTCAAGTTTTGCCACGATGTCAATGAGTTCATCGCGAGCGTGCTCATAGGAGGGCCGGTCGGTGTACTTCGGCTCTGGCGAATCAGTCACGATGCGTCCTTTTCTGAGATTGCTTGGGCTGGTTCATCGATGGCGTTAACGGTTGCATTGAAACTACCTGATGACACCCGGACATTGACAATATCGTCAGGGTTGAGTTGGTCAACTCCGCGAACGATGCTCTGATCGCTTCGTTGAACGATGGCGTAACCGCGATCAAGGGTTGAGGCAGGCGAAAGCAAGCGCACCTTGTCCTGGTTGCTACGTAGTTGTGCACTTGCATGTAAAAGTTCATTGGTGATGTGGACGCGAATACGACGGCGGTTATTGTGAAGTTCGTCGCGTCGAACACTTAAGAAACCATCGGGCGTTGCTAACACCGGTCGCGCGCGCAGGCTCGCTAGCCGGTCGCGCTCGCGCACCAGCCATTGAGTGATGACGCGTCGAGCAATTTCGCGAGCTTTGGTGAGGCCGGCCAGTTCCTGATTGAAGTCAGGAACGATTTTGCTGGCTGCATCGGTGGGGGTAGATGCGCGAACATCGGCAACCAAATCCAGTAGGGGTGAGTCAGGTTCGTGGCCAATAGCTGAAACCACCGCAATCCTGCAGTCAGCCACCGCGCGAATCAAGGTCTCGTCCGAGAACGGGAGCAGGTCTTCTACTGAGCCACCACCACGCGCAATCACGATGACATCAACGGTCGGATCGGCTTGGAGCTCGGCTAAGGCCTTAATGACCTCCGCCACTGTTGTTGGCCCCTGGACAGCGGTGTTCTTCACCGTGAAGCGCACACCTGGCCAACGCTTTGTGGTGTTTTCCAAAATATCGCGCTCAGCAGCACTTTCCTTGCCCGTGATCAGACCAATATTTTGCGGCAAGAACGGCAGCGCAACTTTTCGATCGGCATCAAAGAGCCCTTCCGCAGTGAACATCTTTTTGAGCACTTCAATGCGCGCCAGCAGTTCGCCTAGACCAACTGGACGGATGTCGGTGATCTCCAAAGACAAGGTGCCACGGTTTGCATAAAAGTTCGGCCGACCAAAGACAACAACCCGATCGCCGTCATTGATATCGGGCATGAGTGCTTTGATCATGTTTGATGGGCAAGTAATAGCGATTGAGTAGTCCTCATTGACATCGCGCAGGGTGATAAAAGTTTTTTGGAAGCCGGAGCGAATCCTGATTTGGGTGACTTGACCTTCCACCCATACCTGACCGAGCTTTGCAATCCAATCCTTGATGTCCTGGCTGACCTTGCTGACCGACAGCGGGGCCTCAACGGAATTGGGGGTGCTCATTCCGCGATGTTACGCGGGAAGTAGGACGCAGCGGGCATCTAAGGCCCTCTCGCCCTACGATGGAGGCATGAGCGCACCTCGCAGGGTCCTGCTGGCTGCCCCCCGTGGATATTGCGCCGGGGTGGATCGTGCAGTGCAGACCGTGGAAGAGGCTTTGGAGCTCAACGGTGCTCCGGTCTACGTGCGTAAAGAGATCGTGCACAACCAGCATGTGGTGCGCACCCTTGAAGAGCGTGGCGCGGTTTTTGTTGATGAAACCGACGAAGTTCCCGAAGGCGCCCTGGTGGTTTTTTCCGCACACGGAGTGGCGCCCATCGTTCATGAAGAAGCAGCAGCTCGAAACTTGCGCACTATTGATGCAACCTGTCCGCTGGTGACCAAGGTTCACAACGAAGCCCGTCGTTTTGCTGACGAAGGTTTTGACATCCTGCTGATCGGCCATGACGGTCATGAAGAAGTCGTTGGAACCACCGGCGAAGCACCCGAGCGAATCACTTTGGTGGGCGGACCGGACGAAGCTAGCGAAATTGTCGTAAAGAATCCGGAAAGGATTGCTTGGCTTTCGCAAACGACTCTTTCGGTGGATGAAACCATGGAGACAGTGGAGAAGTTGCGTGAGCGTTTCCCGTTGCTGGTGGATCCACCTAGCGATGACATTTGTTATGCCACTCAAAACCGTCAGTCTTCGGTGAAGTTGATCGCTGAACAAAGCGATGTAGTCATCGTGGTGGGTTCGGGTAACTCGTCAAACTCGGTGCGATTGGTTGAAGTGGCCATTGATGCCGGCGCTGGCGCGGCTTACCGCGTGGATCATGCAAGTGAGATCAAGGAGCACTGGCTCGAAGGGGCAAGCACCGTTGGCGTGACCAGCGGTGCTTCCGTACCGGAGATTTTGGTCGATGGGGTTTTGGAATGGCTAGCCCAGCGCGATTACACCGCGGTTGAAGAGATCAGTGCGGCACAGGAGAATCTGGTTTTTGCTTTGCCTCAGGAGTTGCGGCGTGATTTGAAGGCAGCCGGCCGTCCCACGAAGTAGTCAGTGCTGGCGGGTTAACGTCCCGTGCGCCCTCGAACAATGATCACGATCAAGCACACAATCTCTACGAAGAAGAGCCACGGCGCAGCCACTGATAAATAGGTTCCAAGAGTGGCGCCAATATTGATCAGTAAGCTGCCAGATTTTCCACTCAGTGCTCCGCTGGCGATGATCAGCGATGCTGCATATATCAGTGGCGGAGCGATGATGGCGGCAAAAAACTCACTGCGCTTAATCCGCACTGCTGCGAAAATACTCACAACAGCAAAGACCAAGTTGGCAAACCCACCGACCCCGCTGAACAGCGCCGCACTTGCGAGCATGACCACAGCCGTAGGGACGAGACAAACAACAATCAGACCGGTCAGGGTTAGACCTGGGGATTTGATGGTGGTTGAACTCTGAGCGCGAGCACGCTTTGGTCTAGTTGCACTCGCTCGCGGTGAAAGCTCCGGTGGAAGGCTCGTGGACACGTAAGCAACGCTAGTGCCCTAGCCGCACACTTTCGTGAAAGCCGGCCGGTATTTCAACCTCAGATCAAGCGCTAGCCGATGTGATGGGCGCGCAGCCTTAATCGACGAGTCGGATTTGGGTTGGCTCGTCGGGGAGTTCGCCCAGTTCGGAGTTGGAAAATAGCTTGGCGGAGTCGTCAACCACCAGAGGCTGTTCGAGTTCGCCGCCACCTGCACCGAGCTCCTTGAGCTTGTTGGCTTTCGAGAAGACGTTTTTTTCCACCGATCCCACTGTCTTGTTGAAGTCGCCCACCACGGTGTTGATGGAGCGTCCCAGTTTGGCAATGTGGCCACTAAGAGCAATCAGTGAGTTGTAGAGGTCCTTGCCGTGCTTTTGAATCTCTTTGGCGTTCTCAGACAACTTCTCTTGTTGTGAGGCAAAGTTGATTGACTTCAGCATGGAAATCAACGTCGTCGGGGTGGCAATGATCACGCCCTTGTTGAATGCATCCTCAAGGAGATCCTTGTCGCGTTCTAGAGCTGGGGCAAGGAAAGCTTCCGTGGCCAAGAACAGGATGACGAATTCGGGAGTGCCGTCAACTTCCTTCTCGTATTGCTTGGAGGTCAAGTTTTCGACATGTTTGCGCAGATTCTTTGCGTGATCACGAAGTTTTGATTCGATGACATCAGCATCGCTGCTCTCATTGGCCTCCAGGATCGCCGTGAGGACAACCTTTGAGTCAACGACAACATTGCGTCCACCTTGGAGGTAAACGATCATGTCCGGTCGCAGTGACCGGCCATCAGCACTGACCGTGTTTTGTTGCAGTTTGTAGTTGTGGCCTTCTGTCATCCCAGCAATTTCCATCAGGCGCTTGAGCTGAAGCTCACCCCATTGGCCACGGGTTTGTGGTGCACGCAGTGCCTGCACCAGCGATGCTGTTTCCTTCTTCAAGCCTTCACTGTTGGTTTGAACAGACGAGACCTGCTCCTTAAGCTCGGTGTAAGCCTCAACGCGCTTAAGTTCGAGGTCGTGAAGTTCGGTGCCGACCTTGTCCAAACTTTCCTTGATGGGCTTCATCAAGTTCTCGACCGCTTTTTGCTGTTTGTCCAATTCGGTGGCGTTGGTTTGTTCGGTGCGCTTGAGGCGCTCTTCGGCAAAGTCGAGAAACGATTCGGTGTTTGCCTTGAGCGCATCGGCGGCCAGTGCCACAAACTGCGTCTTGGCTTGGTCTTGGTTTGTTTGCGCATCCGTGAGCCTGGCTGTGGCCACGGCTACGTCACTTCGGGCTTTGGAGAGTTCAGTAGCGCTTGAATTGCGCCCGAGTAAGTAGCCGATAGCAATTCCGGCGCAGATAGCAATGAGTCCAACAATGATGATCGCAACAATTCCCATGCCTTGATCTTGGCAGGTAGATCCGACAATGCGCAGTCGGTTGAAAGTGGCGCAAGTCGGCCCGCCTAGACTGCTTCCCGTGACCCTTCAAATCGGCATTGTGGGACTGCCCAATGTGGGCAAATCGACCCTCTTTAATGCGTTGACTAAGAACGATGTGTTGGCCGCTAATTACCCCTTCGCCACCATCGAACCCAACGTCGGTGTCGTGCCAGTGCCCGATTCCCGGCTGGGTGCGTTGGCAGGGATTTTTAGCTCCGAGCGTGAACTACCCGCAACCGTGGAGTTTGTCGACATCGCTGGCATCGTCAAGGGCGCTAGCGAAGGTGCTGGACTGGGCAACAAGTTCTTGGCCAACATTCGTGAAGCCGATGCGATTTGCCAAGTTATCCGCGTTTTCACTGACCCCGATGTTGTGCACGTTGATGGTCGCGTCTCGCCCTCTGATGACATTGAAACGATCAACACTGAATTGATCCTTGCGGACTTGCAAAGTATTGAAAAGGCGATCCCGCGTTTGCAAAAAGAAGCGCGCGTGAACAAGGACCGCGTCGAGGCA
>Ga0194055_10003509_pt1 | contig 12027 bp, 9 predicted proteins | sample SepL449m_MetaG_FD_155482 | JGI IMG/M metagenome (GOLD analysis project Ga0194055, IMG submission 155482) | Anoxic zone freshwater microbial communities from boreal shield lake in IISD Experimental Lakes Area, Ontario, Canada - Sep2016-L442-9m | ecosystem: Environmental > Aquatic > Freshwater >... | reverse complement strand
GGTTCGGCGGACTCATCCGCCTCCTGACATCAGCCTTGATCGCCTCGCTGTAACGACGCATTGCTCTGCTCCATCAAGCCCCCGGGTTTGCGATTGAGAGGGGTGTCATCTTTCCTGAACGCGGGGGCCCTTTCTCATCGGGTGAACGTCTTTCAAAGGAAAAGAGGACTTTTTTCTCACTCTTCCTTGGCTTCTTTTTGGAGTCTTGCATCATCACTGAGTTGCTTTTGAGAGTAGTTTTAAGAAGCCAAACTGTAAGACGTGTTTACACATCTTGTTAGTAAGATCAATCCTAAAGCCTGTGGATTCATTCTTGAGGTTTCAGAATCTTAGCATGGTGGATTGAAGAGCTGCTTGATGAGGCTAAGCACAGGACCGCTCAACGCTGCCCCTGAGTGGCAGGCAAGGACTCTAGAGAGCAAGCAGGAATCCGTGGTGGCCTGTCCACTCGAGGGGCTTGTTAGCTCTTCCACCGTGTAATATGCATATTAATTCTCTGGATATGCCGTGTCCATGAACACTAGCTTAGCCCTTGCATTAAACGTCTTTAAAAAGGATTTCACGACGTTGATATGAAGACGACCTTCGCTACTACCGGGGCCAACATCAAATGCCAGCCACTCCAAGAAGCCTCGCGGATCTGAAGCCCCATGACCTGAGAAGTAGATAATGAATACATCATCCGACGTGACCTTTGATCTCAATGACTCCAAGCTCTCAATGATTTTCGACCTGGTAGCACGATTATTAGTTAGCAAAACAAACTCTCCAGAATCAGTGTGATAAGTCTTTGACAGCACCTCGTGGATACGCTTCGCATCCTTGTCAGCGTTTTGCAAATCAAACCCAACTTTGTAGTTGCTGATTCCGACAATAACTCCATATAATCTGGATGATTTTCTTGCTGGAGGCACGACCTGCGGATTAAAGCCTCGTGTTGCAGCCATGAAAGGAACTTGCTTGCCGAAGGCATCATTCTTATCCACGGAATCATATTGAAGTTGACTTTGTATATATTGATATAGCTCAGAAGCTAGGACTATGTTATCCCCATTTTCATCTGCCTTTCCTCCTAAGCCCTCTGCCAAGTAATTGGTAAAAAGGCCTCCACCATATTTTGAGCTGTCTGCAACCATGTAGCCCGGTGCAGCTGCACTGATGATGCAAGTCGCTTGTGGGAGGTCAGAAAAGAGAGAGACGTTTCTAGCCGCTTTCCGGGCTAATCGCCTTTCACGTTCCGGTCTTGTAGAATCCCTTTCGACGTCGTTTAGAACGTCGATAACATCGGAATTAGTCGAATAAGATAGCCGCTTTATCGCTTCCTCTCTGACTTTGCCGTCAGAGTCAGACCTTAGAAGAACTTGAAGCACTGCCTCGTACGTATCCGCAGGAACAGATCTCTGCAAAGCTATAATAGCGACCTCGCGTTTCTTGGGGTCGCTGCTAGCAATGCTGTCAGATAATTTCGCTGTTAGCTCGCTTTCCTGGAGTCTTTTTTGACTTTCTGCCTGAATCTTTGCGAAATCAAGTTGGGCTGATGCTTGGGTTTGAGACGTTGTTATTTGTGTTCTCTGCACTGAAAAGGTGAGCAGTATTCCGACGAGTGCGATCACTCCAGAAGAAGCAAACTTTGATACTATCTCAGCTTTCTCCCACCAAGTGGGAGTCTCTTTGGCGTCACTTTTTTTCGGACCTGTCATCACTGTATTCCTCCAGAGCTAACGCCAAGATCAGCGGCGGGAATGATTCGCGAGGCGATTAGACATGCTGAGGCCCGTCCGCTGTATCTTAATGTTGGGCGGCAGCCATTAGCTCCCTGCCTAAGGGTACAAACTCGCTGATTCGGCGCTCAGTAGATCGGCCCGTGGCAAATCCACCTTGCATATCAGGCCGGCTCCAAAACTCCTTGGCAGTGGCAACGATATCAGTTTTATGTGCAGAGTTAATAGAGATATGATAACCTATCCCCATAGCAAAGACCTCAAATGCGGTAACCAAGAACGATCCTCTAAACTCATATTTTACCGGATCCCACTTTCGCAATACATTGTCTTCCCCATGACTTGAAATAAAGTCAAAGGTCTTGCAAAATGTGGATTCAAGATCTTGCGCGGCCGCAGGATATCTGGAAGCCAATGCAACTGACTCATCATCTAGCACTTGGGTGAAGTCCCTTAGAGAAGACAAAGTCAGCTTATCGGCAGGCCTTGCGTGTAGAACCAGAAAGCGAATGACCAATTCTAAATCAAACCGCTCTTCGAGCAGACGCTCGCTCAACGAGGTGCACTGTACAAAAGATGGATGCCTTGATAGCCGCTCTAGCCACGAATAGCAGTCTGGAGAAGTGGCAACTAGTAGAGCTGATCTTATTTCTTGTGGAGTCAGAGTGGATCCATAGCTGTTTAGCCTTTGGAACAAATCAAACTTTGCCTCGGGGGACGAGTCACGCTTAATGATCTTTACATCAAGTTTAGAGCGCTTGATGTCTAGCCTCTGGGCTTCAGAAAGGCTTTTAGTGGGATCATCGTTGATCCATGATCTCCCTTCGAGTGCTGGCAAATACTTTGTTTTTCTGAGAACGAGCGCAGGGAGCTTCTGGCCTTCGTGGTCAAGCAGTTCGCCTTGAGCTTCTAGGATCGTAGATACACGCTGCAGGCCATCCACGAGCTCCCAGGTTCCCTTTTCAGTCTGTGCGACGAAGATAGAGGGAAGTGGGATGCCAAGCAAAAGGCTCTCAATAAGGCGAGACTTCTGAATCTCGGACCATCGAAAGAGCCGTTGAAACTCTGGGCGTATTTTCAACTCCTTGTCTCTATAAAGGTTGGTCAGCTCCCCGATGCTCATCGGGTAACCGTCTGAGGATATTGAACGCCGTGCATTCTCAATTTGTGATTCAAGGCTATTGCTGGAATTAGTGTTCATGACTTCCATCCCTCGGTGCGACTTAACTCAATGCTTAATGAAGGTAGCTCTGGGAACACCATTGTCTCGCTAAATCCAAGATGCCGAAGTGACTTGGCCAGCTCGCTCTGGTTTCCTTGCACTTCGATTCGCCACAGCTTCGCCGACTGTTCGCTTGCAAAGTCTTCGAGGGGTTTCGGATCACACCCCCAAACCATAAAAGTACCACGTTGTGCAACAATTCTAGCAGAGTTATGTGTTCCGAATATCGCCACAGGTGATTTGCTCCGCTTCTTTGAGGTATCAGGCCGATAAGAGTCTAGATCTTCATCGGCTGTTGTTAGGACCTGAATTGCATCTCCAAACTCCGACAGGAGAGGCACTGCCCTATTCCATTCAATTGGATCAACGCACCATACCACAGGGATGCATACACCATCGTGAGAATGCGTTGTGGGTTCTGACAATGCAAAATGTGAGGCAACAAATAGATTCTCACTCCAATCTAGAAGGCGTGTCGGCATCCCAAAATGCTGCATGGCGAACATGTGTTCCCAGTCGGACTGAGGATAGCCAGTTGGCCAGTAGGCAATGCTTCGCTGCCGAAATCGTGTTATCAGACGTCTTTCACGATCAAACACCTCGTCACTGGGTTTATTGTCACGCATAATCTTCGGAATTAACTGGTGGTTTCCACAGCTCAACCCCCGAAACCAGAGGAATCTGCCATCAGGCAGGCCATTGGCAATTCCGAGTACTGCTTGAAGTAAGCCTTCGATCCCCTGCACTGAAAGGTTCTCAATTGGCATCTCTACGTACGCGCCAAGCCACCAGCAGCATAACCTGAGCTTTCAGGTCTTTCAAACTTGCGGGGTTCCGTCGGCCCAACGCTGCCCTTGAGTGGCAGGCAAGGAGCTTGGGGTGGCGAAGCTGAAAGCTGATGGTGGCCTGTCCACTCGAAGGGCTTGTTCGAAGTGTCGCCTTCCCACAGGCAACGTCCGCGGGCTTCAGCTGCACAAGCAACATTCATGCAACCTCAGCCGCATCTTCAACAATTGCGCCCTCCTTCACAGATGCGCTCAATTGGAGACCTAAGGCTGAGATGACCTTCAAGATGGTGTCAAAACTTGGGCTCCGATCACCTGAGAGTGCTTTATACAGACTTTCCCGCGACAGTCCTGCCTCGCGTGCGACCTGGGTCATCCCCTTGGCACGAGCAATATCTCCCAATGCCTTTGCAATGAAGGCAGCATCACCGTCTGCTTCCTGAATACAGGCTTCTAGATAGGCAGCCATTTCTTCAGGAGTCTCCAGGAACTCGGCAACGTCATAGGGTGCCGTCTTCGTCTCCATCAATCATCCTCCTTGAAGTTACGAGCGAGATCCTGCGCAGTTTGAATATCTTTGGCCTGGGTGCTCTTGTCACCACCGGCGAGAAGAATGACCAGCATCGAACCCCGCTGTTGAAAATAGACTCTGTAAACAGGGCCATAGTGGATCCGCAGCTCAGAGACTCCTGCCCCAACGGGCCGAACATCGCCTGGATTGCCGCAGATGCGCGTTCAATCCGGGCCTGAATGAACGCCTTCGCCCTGAGGTCCCGAAGGCCTCTGAACCAACGCGCAAACTCCTCTGTACGGCGAACTGAAACCACACTGACAGTGTAGCCCAGTGGCTACGAGCAAGCAAGGGCACCGCTCGGCATTCTCAAAGTGGCGGCACGATCCTTCGAACGCTGCCCCTGAGTGGCAGGCAAGGAGTTTGTAACGATTGCAGAGATACGATGGAGGTCTGACCACTCAGGGAGCTTGTTCGAAGGCCCACAGGAGATAAAGGAAACTCACCCTGCCTATGATTCATCAAACAAGTAGCTACAGAATGCATCGATAGCCTTGATATTGTATCGAAACTGGGCTCGATCGGAGGCTCAATCTCACAAATCTGTACTTGCATTCTCGCCATCTTGCGCCAAGCCAACTCAGCTTTTTCACGATGCTGGCCTCTTCTGCTCAAGGCTTTGGAAAGAAAGGTGGATATCCAACTAAAATAACAGAACCATTGGGAACACGTTCTTCGGTGCAAACTTGAACCTTCCTAAAACCAGACTTGAGAAGGCCTGTAGCTTCAAGGCACTGGATGAATGCAGATGGAGCATCTCCAGGCTTGACACTTGGTACGGTAAGGCGTGGACCAATTGGGAGCCGAAAATCCCTATCTTCATAAAGATCAGCAATATAGGTTTCTCGCGTTAGCAATAGCTCAATTGGGATAAAAGAGGATTGACTGCACTTCCGCAGTTCCTGCCATTGCCCGAAAGACAACTCATCCCAATTAGGAATATACTTAACCTCATCCGCTTGAGTTTCACATCTAGAAATCGTGGTGTAGTCGGGGAGCCAGAATTTCCGATTTAGAAATGGGAGGATTGGCAATAAGGAGTCTAGATCTTTGAGAAGAAAATCGATCCGATCGATATCAGCCCTGACAATGGCTCTTACCAGATCTTCCACAGCTGATGGCTGTGAAAGTCTCGCAAGATCTTTTGTCAGTCTGCTAGAAAGCGCAGAAATATAATCTTCTTCTGATACATTCCATGTCTCTTTCTCCATGTAAATCACCTAGAGTCAACACCGCTTCAAGCGTTGCGCATCTTGATGGGTGTCCCTCTCGCGATTCATAATTCTTAACAGTATCCGTTCAGGAGCTGAAAATTAGGTCTGTCCGTCTTAGGCCTCTACACCTAAGCCGAGAAGGCTTCTGGAGGTCTGAAGCCGACCTCTCGAAGTTCACAGAGCTCCTTCATTGTTGACGTGAAATCATAACGAAGGGTTCGAAAACCTTTGCGGGATTAGGGGGCCTTAAACGGATGAAAACACAAAACAATGTTTTCAGCGCGATTACTGAGCAGAATCATTCAACTCGAGTGTCTATCTAGTGACGTTTGTCGATCCTTCGAACGTTCGCCATCACCAGGCCGCAGTGAAACTGGGCTATAGATAGCAACCATCAGGCGGCGGCTCTGGTGAATGGCGGTGTTAGGCATCGTTTAACAGGCTATAGGAAACTTTCTCATTTGCCACTGTCACGAATCCAGCCTTGATCATCTGATCAATCACAGCTTGAATATCTGGCCCACCAACCTGCTTGTAGAGGATAGCTTCAATTGTAGATCTTAGAGTGGACAAAGTCTTGGGACGCGATGACCCTGATTTCAATCGGTCAACTACCAAGTTCATGCGCTCCTTGGGCGTCTTAGCTGATGAAGCTCGAATAATGGGAATCTCGCCGATCGTCTCGCTACGCACCGAAAAGACCTTCTGTTCTCGTAAATGCTCGATTAGCGGATCAAATCCCTTGTCTTTGGAGATGATATGAAAGAAGGCATCATGATCACTTGCGCCAATCTGCCCTATGTAAAATGCGATATGAAAGTCGAGGGCATTCGGTCCTGCACCAGAGATCTTAATGTATCTTGCGCGCTCGCCAAGATCTTGAATCGCAGAGACAGTTTCAAATGAAAGTTTTGCCTGCGCTTTCCCCACGAAGACATAGGCGATAAAGCCGTCTCTATTCAGCAACTCAAGTTGACTTGGTTGAACACTCTCGTAGTCAATCAGAACATAGTTGGTTCTCTTCATGACTGAAGGCCGAGGTATTGGTCGAAGCGACTCAGCATGGAACCACTAGCAACCAAATTGCTTCACCATTATTGCCCGGCCTTGGATCCTTGCAACCTCACGCGCCAAGCAGGCATTATGACCATGACAAGAATGCCTAACGCTGCCATCACCTGGCCGCAAAGGCTACTCGGGCAAGAAGGTAGCCTTGAGGTGGCGGCTCAGGTGTATGGCGATGTTAGGCGGCATCCACACGCTGGAGCACAGCCATCCAGCGCGTGCCCTAATCGCGGATTTACCCAAGACTATGCTACGAGAAACCTGCATGGACTCTTGGAGGCCTTTTCGAAAATGACGTACAGGTCACCCTTCTCTAACTCTATAAAACGAGCAATAGTCCTTGAGGTGTATCGCCTGCCTGGAAGGAGGGCCAGAAGAATTGCTGCAGCACTCAATCTTGAACTAAGGAAAGTCAATCAGTTTCTGTTTTACGAAGGCAAACCATATTATGGGCTGAGGCAAATAAATTATGATTGGTATCCTCCTTCGCCTTCTACAGCACAGCCAGATCCTCCAGTCAAACCAACTATAACTGGTCCAAAATCTATTTGCAGAGCCTTGTCAGAGCTACCACTGAGCGAGGCGACGTTAAAAGTTCGATCCCTAAATCTTGATATCGTAGAACTTGTATTTGCTGATGACGACTTTCATCTTCTTGACGATCAGTTAAAAGCTGAATTCTCAATCCGACGTGCAGAGCTAATGGCAAGCAAAGCGCCAGACAAAGCTACTTCTCGAATCTCAGGCGCTTGGCTTTTGATCATTGCTCTTTCCATTGCACTATCGATAAGCATCTTCGTATCTAATAGTCGGCCAAACAACGGTGGGCAATCACCTAATCCTTCACTTAACCAATAATATTGCTCTTTGATCCTTGACGAGGATTCCCAGTGCTTTCTGCCCTGAGCCCGTATAACGCTCCAGATCAGAAGCGGGCCAGAGCCCTGAGCTTCATATGCAACCAAAGCCCCCGTCTTCTGTATCTGGCTGTTGGATGTCCCACGCGCCAATCGCATAAATATGTTTCTGACAACTTTACTCACGTTTCGCTTGGCAACTCATCGGCGTGAATGCTGCAACTTGCTGCTGCTCGCCTCAAGGAAGTTGCCTTCCTCCGGACTAAGCAAACTAAACATAGCTATTCGCCTAGTACGGCCTATTCCTGAAGACGCTAGCTTGCGACATCAAGGCACAGAACATTCTGGCCAAGTCTATGGAGGAATCCATTCCTCTTTGGGGGGAGACTAACCATCGGCTCCCTAGCCTATCCTGCATGGACGTTTTGCAAAGTACTCTGTGTATCCCAGGATGAGTAGACGCAATTGTTCGTGTGTGCTGCGTATCGACATAATTCGAGCTCAAACCCTATCCCTTCAGCACGCCAAGTCGTCGGCAATTATCTCTTGCCGCCCTCTGAGGAGGCGTCTGGGGATCGCGAAGCACTTGATGGCCTTGAAGATCAAGGCAACCGCGTTTTGCGACGGCTTCCACAGACCAGCGCTTGATGGTGCCATCCTGGCCAGCACTAAGCAGCTCGCCATTAGGCAGCACCGCCAGCGATCTCAACTGGCCCTGGCCGGTGGGGATGGTGGCTATTGCTTTGCCTTCCTTGCCCCAGCGCATCAGGGTGCCGTCTGCCCCACCGCTGAGAATCTCGCCATTGGGCAGCGCAATCAACGAGTTAACCCATGCCCGGCCGGTGGAGCTGCTAAAGAGTGCCTTGCCGTCCTTGCGCCAGCGCTTGATGGTGCCATCCCGGCCAGCGCTTGCAAACTCGCCATTGGGTAGTGCTAAAAGCGCGAACACCTCACGGTGGCCGGCGGCGGTGATGGTGCTGAGGAGTTTGCCGTCACTTCCCCAGCGCTTCAGGGTGCCGTCGTCCCCACCGCCGAGCAGATCGCCATTTGGGAACACCACCCATGAGTAAACCCCGCCTCTGTAGTTGGGGATGGTGGCGAGGAGTTTGCCGTCCTTTCCCCAGCGCTTCAGGGTGCCGTCCCTACTACTTAGGATCTCGCCATTGGGCAGTAGCGCCACCAGAGATGTGGTGATGGTGCTGAGGAGTTTGCCGTCCTTGCTCCAGCGCTTCACGCTCCCGTCTTGGCCACCGCTGAGCAGCTCGCCATTGGGAAGAACCACTAGCGAGTTCACATCTTCCTGGCCCGTGGTAATGATGCTGAGGAGATTGCCATTCTTGCTCCAGCGCTTGACACTGCCATCCTGTCCACCGCTGAGCAGCTGGCCACTAGGCAACGCTACCAGCGATCTGACCTCAATCTGGTCGGTGAGGATGTTAATGAAGCCAAGGGTTTTGTCGTTCCTGCCCCAACGCTTCACGCTGCCGTCATATGCACCGGTGAGAAGCTCGCCATTGGGCAGCCCCATCAGTGAACTCAACTTGCCCTGTCCAGTTGGGATGCTACTGAGGAGTTTGCCGTCCTTGCCCCAGAGCTTGAGGATGCCGTCAGGCCCAGCGCTGGCCAGCTCTCCATTGGAGAGGGCCACCATCGAGAGCAATTCTCCGTCGCCGATGGGGATGGTGATTAAGCCAAGGGCTTTGCCGTCCTTGCCCCAGTGCTTAACACTGCCGGTGCCACTCCGCGGGGCATCTCGCCCGGTGCTGAGAAGCTCGCCATTGGGCAGCGCCTTTAGCGAGAGCACCCAGTCCTGGCCAGTGGGGATGGAGCTACGAAGTTTGCCGTCCTTGCCCCAGCGTTTGATGTCACTCCTAGCGCTGAGCAGCTCGCCATTAGGCAGCGCAAGCAGCGAGGTCACCTCGTCCTGGCCGGTGGTGATGGTGTTGAGGAGTTTGCCGTCGTTGCTCCAGCGTTTCACGCTGCCGTCCGGCCCACCGCTGAGCAGCTCGCCATTTGGCAGCGCCACCAGCGAGAGCACCACGCGCTGGCCGGTGGTGATGGTGGTGAGGAGTTTGCCGGCGTTGCTCCAGCGCTTCACGCTGCCGTCCTGCCCACCGCTGAGCAGCTCGCCATTTGGGAACTTTGCCAGTGACCTCACCCAGCCCTGGCCGGTGGGGAGAGCATCACGTTCAAGATTGTTCTTAATGGCTTGCTCGAGTGTTTGGTTCAGCTGCAGTGCTGCGCCGGGATTCTTTCGCAGAGTGTCTTCTGCCGCGAGGCCATTCACCAGGCTCTCAAGTGGATTTGAGTTGAGCAAGGCGAGGTGGTTGGCTGCGTATTGCTCAGTCTGGGCGGCATCAGCCTCCATCTTTTGCCGCCAAGCGATGCCGCCACCGGCCACGGCTAAGGCGGCGACGCCGCTGAGTGCGGTCATCCACCGGCGGCGATTGCGGCGTTCAATGCGTCTCTGCTCTTCAGCCTGGCGTTTCTGCTCTTCAGCCTGATCAATGCTGGCCTGCACAAAGTCGCGCAGTTCGTTGCCTAGCTGCTGCGGCCGCTCGGCGAGCCACGCCTTGGCGCGTTGAAGCTTGAGGCCGCTGAGCAGTGCGGCAGAACGCTCCTGCTCAGCAGCTATCTGCCACTCCTGGAGGTCTTGCTCCAGGCGCTGGCTGCCGATCAGGAACTCCCGATCTTCATCCAGCCAGCCCCGCAGCAGTGGCCACTTGCGCAGTAAAGCCTCATGGGCAACCTCCAACAGGCGGTGGCTCTCCTCCTGGCGGCTGATCAGCAGACGGGCATTGACCAGCTGCTCCAGCAGCGGCTGTGCCTCGGGTGGCAGCGCGTCCCATCGCGCTGGGCGGCGCACGTAGTTGCCCTGCTCGAAGCGCACCATCGCCGGCACGAAGGCATCGCGCAGGGCCTTCTTCTGCCCCTCGGAGGGTTGCAGCGCGGCGAGCACCTCATCGGCGCGGCGGTGCACGGAGCTCTCCAGCGGCGAGAGATGGTCCTTGACCCCCAGGGCCTGGTAGTCCGCCAGGCTGAGATGGCGATCGGCTCCAAAGCGCTCATAGAGCTCCCGCAGCGCGAAGGCCAGCAGCGGCAGGGCATCCTCGGTTTCGGCATCGGCGGCGGCTTGCTGCACGAAGGCCTCCTCAACCTCAAGGCCCGCCACCTTGGCTGGCCCCTTGATGATTTCTGAAATCTGCGCCATCGCCATGGGCGCCAGCGACACCTCCTCGAAGCGGGCGGTGAGTCCGTCTTTCTCGGCCGCCTGCAGCCGTCCGAGGAATTCCGAGCGCAGGGTCATCACCGCCAGGAACGGCAGATCGTCGCCCATGGCCGCGGTGAGAATCCGGAAGAAACGCTGGACTTCTTCTTTCACCAGAGCGCCAAACAGCTCCTCGCCCTGATCGATCGACAGCAGAATCTGTGCTTCGTTCAGCTTCGCCGCCATGCGCAGATCGCCAGCGATCTCCGCCAGCACCGCCTGCAGCGTTCCGCAGCGGTCGCCCTCCAGCAGTGAGCGGTGCAGGTCGCGCCACTCGGCGCCGCGGCCAGCGGAGAGGGCCAGGGCCCGCGCCAGTTCCTGGCAGGGCTGGCTCTGGGGCCGGAACGGTGGCACAACCAACCACCCCCGGCCGGAGCGCCGCAGCCTGGGCAGCACACCGGCCCGCAGCAAGGAGGATTTCCCGGAACCCGAGGCCCCGAGCAGCACCAGCAGGCGGGCCCCACCCAGGGTGCGGCGGGCAGTCAGCCGCTCGATCAGATGGCGGATGTCGTCATGACGGCCGAAGTAGATGGCAGCGTCTTCCTCCTCGAACGCGGGCAGGCCCGGATAGGGGGGACGGCTGCAATCCCAGGGGAAGCCGCCCTGGGAAGTAAGGGCAAGTGCCGCCAGCTGCGTCTTGAGCTGTTCCAGGCCAGCTTCCCGCTCTTTTCGCAGATCGAGCACCTGCAGGTTTGCAGCGGTGGTCGGGCCCGGGTCGCCATCGGCCGATTCGATCACCTGGAAGATCGGCTTTCCGAGGGCACGGGCCTGGGTGAACTCGGCGAAACACCACTTGGAGGCGCTCCAGTTGGCGCTCTGGATGATCAGCAGCGCCTGCGATTGATCGATCTCGCGGTAGAGGGTCTTCTCCCAATCCGCCCCAGGCGGGATGCCGATGTGCTTATCGAAGTCAAGAAACGGCGCCTCGAAACCCTGCCTCTCCAGCCAGGCCTTGATCCGGCCGGCGGAGGCGTTGTCGCGGCTGGAATGGGAAAGGAAGACGCGGGCCATGATCAGCCGCTTAATAGAAGTAGGCTAGCCACATTTCTGTGATGATTAACGAAAAGATACATTTTTAAGGGTTCGCCATACTCCTAACCGCCAGACCTGGCCAACAAACTCGGCGCTATCAGATTGCCAAATGTGGAATGCAATCGATTTTTCAACTACGGCACTCCTTGTTTCGCCGGTACATCCAACGGCATGGATAGATCGTGCGAAGCCACGATCTATCCGATGTTGGACAAGCCCCGCACCGCTGGGGCCTTTCAAGACAGGAGAAAGATCGAGCCTCTTTTAAGGCCGGCTTAGTCTTTCATGTAGG
>Ga0194055_10003508_pt1 | contig 12030 bp, 8 predicted proteins | sample SepL449m_MetaG_FD_155482 | JGI IMG/M metagenome (GOLD analysis project Ga0194055, IMG submission 155482) | Anoxic zone freshwater microbial communities from boreal shield lake in IISD Experimental Lakes Area, Ontario, Canada - Sep2016-L442-9m | ecosystem: Environmental > Aquatic > Freshwater >... | reverse complement strand
CGATGGAAATATCGATTGATTCCCCACAAGATCGGGGCCAGTCCCAGGACAAGCAGAAATAACACAGGATCGAGCCAGAGCATGAATGCTGCGGCGACTCCCATCTGTCCGAACGCGACCAGGCTCACAAACAGAACTTCCTGAACACCGATGCGAACATCTTCAATATCAGAAATCATCCGGCTGATGATTCGGCCGACTTTCGTCCGGTGAAAGTAACTCATCGGCATCTGCTGCAAGTGAGCAAAGATCGCGTTTCGCAGATCGAACACGACCGCTTCACCGAGTTCTAATGCGTATCGCTGGCGAAAATGCATGGTCACCTGTGTGAAGATCGCAACAGCAGCAAAGGCCACTGCCCCCCAGGCGACTCCCACTGTATCGCCGCGCTGAATCGGGCCATCAATGACAGCGGCGAGGACCCATGACAATGACGGTAGCTGGATCGCTCGCAAGACGACGGCGACAAGCAACCAGTTTCGTTGTCGAACATACGGACGCATGTACCCCATCAGTCGCGCGATGAGGCGGAAATCCAGCGGTCGAGACGTGACATGCTCATCATCGCGATCACCGAGTTTCGTCAATGCTGTCGCGTGAGCCGCCCGAGCCATCGTTCCAACAATCCTTTTATGAAGATGCTGGTGCGATGGTATCGAGACGCCGTCGTCTGAGCCAGTGCCGAAACTGTGTAGTCTCGGAAATCAGAGTTGCTGAACCGGCCTTATCTCTGAGCCTCTCGGCAGTTCAGGTCCATTGCCTTTGAACTCGAAAGCCGTGTTTGTGGAACGTCCAACCGGGGAAGCGCGGTTTTAGGAGCACCCCAGGTGCAAACAAACCTGGGATACCAGCTACGGTTCGTTCCCGCGACTTGCCACAGACAGCGGCGAGCAGACCCCGTATCAACCAGCCGTATGGAATCATCTGCTGGATTCGTATTGAGCAGTGTCGCAATTTCAATTGGAGTTTCGTCGTCATCCACAAAAACGGTTTCCGGTCGAACGCCAGAAACTTCCGCCGCGCTCAAAGTTTCCTGGAAGTGACTGAGTAAACAAACAGCGGTAGCGATTGGAAAGAAATATTTCATGGTTGCTGACTCATTGGAAGATCCGCTTCACATCGGCAATTAATGCCGATCATCGTTGCGAAACCGTCGCTGAAGATAGATTGTTCAATTCACACATCGGTTTGCATTCAACGACGTGCGGAAAGAAAACGGGTGCTGCCCTATACCGGTGATATGTGGCAGAATCGGCAGATTCCCGCAATCAGGGAGTTTGGCGCAGAGTCGCCTGCAAATATGTATGCTTCTTCGATCACTGGGGTGCGGTCTGACAAATGACTGAAGGGAACGGGGCCTGGGGAACCGGGAGTTTCATGTCTCGCGATTTTTTTGGGTAACGATTGCTCGCACACCGAAAGGGGCGATGGATGGCAGGGCTGTTGGCAAAAGAACGGATCATCGCTCCACCAGGATTCAATCGCTGGCGAGTTCCCCCGGCATCAATTGCGATTCACCTGTGCATCGGTTCCGTCTATGCCTGGAGCGTCTTTAATCCGCCTTTGATGAAGTTACGCGGAGTCGTGGCGAGTGCTGCGGACGACTGGACATTGACGCAGGTCACGTGGATCTTCACCGTCGCCATCGTCTGTCTGGGCCTCTCGGCGGCAGTCGCGGGAAAATGGCTGGAACGAGTCGGGCCGCGGCGAGTCGGAGTTATTTCGGCCTGTTGCTGGGGTGGCGGATTCCTGGTCGGCGGGGTTGGAATCCTGCTCCATCAATCGTGGCTGCTGTACTTGGGGTACGGCGTCATTGGCGGGATAGGTCTGGGACTCGGCTATGTCTCACCTGTCAGTACGCTGATCAAATGGTTTCCCGACCGACGCGGAATGGCAACAGGATTGGCCAACATGGGGTTCGGTGGTGGTGCCATCATCGGTGCCCCGCTCAAGGAATCTCTGATCAAGACGTTTTACAGGTCGCCCCAATACCTCGGGACGGTCGAACAGGTTCCTTTGACAACAGAATCGGGGCGACGCTTCGCGAACGTGGACGGTCATCCGCGCGAAGTCGTTGTTGTCAGTCCGAACGAAGTGGGGCAAATGCTGGTCAAGGAACAACCCGGAGTCTACGTCGTCGGTACGGGACGAATGGGGATTGCCGAGACGTTTTTTGTCCTCGGGATTGGATACTTTCTGGTGATGGTCATTGCCTCGTTTTCTTATCGTCTTCCGGCTCCCGATTGGAAACCTGCGGGATGGAGTCCACCTGAACCGAGTGTCTCGCGGTCGATGATTACGCGGCACGATGTCAACGCGGATCAGGCCATCAAGACCCCGCAATTTTACCTGCTCTGGATCGTCCTTTGTTTCAACGTCACCGCAGGCATCGGCGTGCTGGGAGTGGCAAAGACGATGATTGGTGAGATCTTTGGAACCACGTTGCCCACGATTGTCACCAGTTCATTTGCCGCAACGTTTGTTCTGATGATGAGCGTCTTCAACATGCTCGGCCGGTTTGCGTGGTCTACGGCGTCAGACTATCTGGGACGCCAGCGAGTGTACGCAATTTTCTTCGCTCTCGGCGCTGCCCTGTATGCCTCGATTCCGTGGATCGCGACCCGTCAAAGTCAAAGTCCATCGGTCCAGTGGTTGATCGCATTCTATGGTGTTTCCATGCTGATCTTTACGATGTACGGCGGCGGCTTTGCAGCGATCCCGGCATACCTGTCTGACCTGTTTGGGACTCGATTTGTCGGCGGAATTCATGGACGTCTACTGACTGCGTGGAGCACAGCAGGGGTACTCGGTCCGGTGCTGACCACATACTTGCGTGACAGATCCTTGCGGCAGGCATTGACGGATCTGGCGTCGAGGGTTGACCCAGCTATTTTCGAAAAGACGTTCGGTTTGCCGGTCGACCAACTGAGTTCGTTGATCGACAAGAAATCGATCACGTTGCCAAAACTGATGGCGATCGCTCCCCCAGGAACTCTCGATCCCTCCAGTACACTTTACAGTACGACGATGCTGACTATGGCCGGATTACTCGTGATCGCGTTTTTTGCCAATGCGATGATTCGGCCCGTCGATGAAATTCATCATCACAATGAGAGTTGAAAGACGCAGCTATGAGATATCTGCTGGCATTGTTGATAGCAGGTTTCGTGATCTGCGGGATTTTACTGACCGCTCATCAAATGAAACGCGAAGTTCACGAGCGAATACGAAAGTCGCTGATCCAGGCCAGAGAACGGGGTGAACTCCCTGCGGACATCGATCTCGATCAACCGGAGTTCACAGACAAGGGGATGGAATTGTCCTCGTCTGAAATGCAACTCATCGGCCTCCTGGATCTGTGGTATGCACTGAGAATCGTCCTGATTCCGCTGATCATCATCGGCTGCCTGGCACTTGCCTGGTTCACCGCAGAATCTCGATCAAGTGACGGAAAAGCAGTAGAAACAAACCACTCGCCGTAGACATGATTCGCAATACCGCTCATCGTCCTGCCAATCAACTCATCCAACCTGTCGTGACTTCCATCCCATCCATCAGTTAGAATGCGTCACGATGGAAACATGATCCGCTCCCGGAAGGACAGATATGATTGACGACCCCAATTCTCTGGAACTGACGCGCCGACGCTTTGTTCAATTCGGCGGTGCCGGGGCAATGTCACTCGGGGGATTGTGGGGAGCACGGGCGTGGGCTGAACAATCGGGGATCAAGGTTCCGTCTGCGATTCGCGCCTGTATTTTCGTCTTCTATTACGGCGGCCCCAGTCATCTCGACACGTACGATCTGAAGCCGAATTCTCCCAGTACCGTTCGAGGAGAATTTCAGCCGATCGCGACCTCGGTACCGGGACTGCAGATCAGTGAAATCCTGCCGAATATGTCCCGAGTAATGCATCATTGTGCTCTGATCCGCAGCATGCATCACGCCAATCGGCTGCACGATTCCGCGTCGATTGAAACTCATACCGGTCGACAGGCATCGCAAGGAGACAGAGAAGAATTCGCGCCGATCCCCCAGTTCCATCCCTGTCATGGTGGGACACTCAGTTATCTCTGGCGGGATCGTCGGCTGGATGTGGCACATGCGGGCCTGCCATTTGTCTTTCACAATGTCGTCCCGACTCCATGCCAGGGTGGAGGCTTCCTCGGAGCCGCGTTTGATCCGTTCCGAGTTACCGTTGATCCAGACAAGCAGCATTACATCGCAGAAGAACTGGCAATCCGTCAGGAACTTCCCGTTCAACGCATCGGTTCACGTCGAGATCTGCTGACGTCATTGCAGACGTCTCAATCGAAATCGCTCGTCGGATTCGACCAGTATTATGACAAGGCTTATCAACTCCTTGGGTCCGAAAAAGTCCGACGGGCATTGGACTTGTCTGAGGAATCGCCAGAAATGCGCGAACGATACGGAGTGTTACCGACCAATGCCCCCGGTCAGGGAGTCGCACGGCACATGCGCGGCCAGAATCTGCTGGTCGCCCGGCGACTTGTCGAAGCGGGCGTTCCGTTCGTCAATGTCTATGATTTTCGACAGCAGGGTCAGAACTGGGACAGCCATGCGAATAACTTTGCACAACACCGGGAGCATCTCGTCCCCCCTGCTGACAGGGGACTCGCGGCATTGATCAGTGACCTGGAAGACCGAGGATTACTCGATTCAACATTGATTGTTGCCACAGGCGAATTCGGCCGTACTCCGGTGATTAACAACGGTGCCGGTCGCGATCATTGGCCCGACTGCTACAGTGTACTTCTGGCGGGCGGAGGCGTTCAAGGGGGAGCCATTCACGGTGCCAGCGATGCGATCGGAGCTTATCCCGCCAAGGACCCGGCCACTCCGGCTGACCTCGCCGCAACGATCTACTGGCGGTTCGGATTCGATCCGGCCAGTCACATTCACGATCAGTTAAATCGGCCACATCATCTTGCGGACGGTGAAGCACTGAAAGGTTTGTTTCACGGGTAACATTCTCACCATGAGTCACAGAGGGTTGCACGAATGCCGCATCTTTTACATCGAACGCTCAATCTCGGGATTGTCTGTTTAATCGTTCTCGGAACAACGGCATCTGGACAGGAGCGGCAGTTTGCGGACCCAGGCACGAAGCCGATCAACGTCACTGTTCCGCACGTTTCGACTGATGACTCGGTGAAGATCGACTACGATATCGTCTATGTTCGAGCCCGGCGGGCAGGTGACCAGATCCACAAGCGGTTCTACACGGATTTTTCTCAACCTGTCACGATGGAATCTGGGGCCGATCTGATGCTGTTGCATCCCGACGGTCGAGAAGAACTGCTGGTCGAAGGAGGCAGCGGTTCGATTACGGACCCTGTCGTTTCTTTTGATGGCAAGTCGGTCTACTACGTTCACCTGTACGACCTTCAAAAGCCGAACCAATGGGAGCCGTCGGCTCGTGGTGCTGACATCTTCAAGATTCATCTGGCGACTCGAAAGATCGTCCGGCTGACGAATCAACAATTCGCGCCGAACACGGGGGCTGGGCAGTGGGCCAGTGACTTCCGCAATGCCTCTCGGAAGGAAGACGGAAAGACCCATTTTTCATACGGGGTCTTTAACATGGGGCCCTGTCCGCTGCCCGGCGGACGAATCGCGTTTACCAGTAACCGTGAAGGATTTCGTCCTTCCAAGGGTTACCCGGTGATCGCATTGCAACTTTTTGTCATGGACGATCGCGACAGCGACCTAGATCCGACGATCCGGCACCCGGCGAACCTGGAAAAGATTGGTCACCTCAATCTGGCTGGAGCGCTGCATCCCGTCGTACTGACGGACGGGCGGATCATGTTCAGCTCGCTGGAATCGCAGGGAATTCGCAGCGAGATCCTCTGGGGCGTCTGGACCATTCATCCGGATGGAACCAATTGGGGGCCGCTGGTGAGTGCCTTCGATCCCGGGGGAGCACCGAATGGCTTTCATTTCCAGACGCAATTGACTGATGGCTCGGTCGTCATCGAAGAGTACTACAACCAGAACAACAGCGGATTCGGAGCCTACCTGAAACTGCCACTTTCGCCTCCCGAGGGTTATGCAGCGTTCGGACCGGGATGGATGCGAGACCCCAGGGTGTCCCCATTGCGATTTGGCCGCTTCGATAACGGACGTGGAAAGTGGTACCAACTTCCCTTCACCCCAACCGGGGCCGTATCTCTGACACCGTTCGCCGACAATGGAGAAGGACCTGCCGACTATTCCGTTCCCGGCGACAAGAACTCGCCCCGCGTCGGCAAGTTTACTCATCCCTCCGGAGCCCCCGAGAACCATCTGTTGACCATCTATTCGCCCGGACCTGTCAACCACCAGTACACATATCTGCCACAGGTTGATGGAGGCATCTATCTGCTGAAGAATGGGCGACCAGTTGAAGAGCCCGCCGATCTGCGATTGATCAAGAATGACCCCAAGTACAACGAAAGCTGGCCCCGTGCAGTTGTCCCGTACAAGCGGATCTACGGGATTGATGAACCTCGCACAATTCCTCGGCTGGCAAATGACGGAAAGTTATCACCCCATCTACCGGCTGGGACGCCTTATGGCCTGATTGGATCGTCCAGCCTCTATAAGCGGGAAAGCTATCCAAACGGTACGGTTCCCGAAGGAGCGGTGACTGCGACCTTCTCTGGAGGGAACGATCCCTGGCGAGGTCTTGATCCGTTCACCACGCACGGAAACGGAATGCCACTCAACTGGCATAATCAGGGGGCCGATGCTGGCCTCTATTCCAACGACGACATCCATGCAATTCGAATCCTGGTTCAGGAACCGACGACAGATCGCCATCGCGGTTTCAAACAAGGTCGCCAGTTCTTTAATCATGCCAGCGAACGACTGAGAATCCTTGGAGAAATCCCTGTCCGTAAGTTCAATCAAAAAGGGCAGGCAACTTCTTCCGGACAACCAGTCGATCCTGACGGCAATCCTGACACAAGCTTTCTGGCGCGAATTCCTGCCGACACGTCTTTCACGTTTCAGACGATCGACAAGGATGGCATGGTCTTGAACATGTCACAGACGTGGCATCAACTTCGTCCCGGAGAAATTCGGCACGACTGCGGCGGATGCCATGCTCATAGTCAGAAGCCGACGGAATTCCGCATGACCGCGGCGGCAAGGCCCGAGTACTCCGTATGGGATCTGATTAACAAGACACCTGTGGTTACGGACGTTGACACAGACGAATCTAAGACTCAATGGGACATCGACAAGACTGCGGGGCTGCGAGACGCACATGGCCCGGTCTCCGTGGAATACTTTCGCGACATCCAGCCAATTCTGAAGCGAAGCTGCGTTGCCTGTCATACCAGGTCACTCGACCAGCCCGCCGGGAATCTGGTGCTGGATGCCGATGATGAGCTGATCCAGTACGAGCATCGCGGGAAGTTTCCCGGTGGCTACTATCGGTTGGCGATCGACGATCGCGCCCGGTACGGTCATAAGCCCGTTGGCTGGGACAGTTGGGGAGCGATGCAGGGATCTCGCTATATCCGCAAGCTACAATCACGCCGCAGTCTGCTGATCTGGAAACTCTTCGGCAAGCGGCTTGATGGCTTCGCCAATGAAGATCATCCGTCCGAATCCGTTCCCGGAGCTGGCGACCTGGTGCACCACGGTCATTCGCTCGACATTCAGAAACACAAAGCTCGGCAGGATCTGGATTTCACGGGAAGCGTGATGCCCCCGCCTGACGCTGTTGCCGGTCGAGCGGCTGGCCCTGATGGCAAGACCGTAAAGGTTGCTCCGTTAACAAACGAGGACCGTCGCACGTTTGTTCGATGGATCGATCTGGGTTGCCCGATTGATTTTGATTTCGATCCAGAACACCCGGAACAGCGTGGTTATGGATGGCAATTGGACGACAGCCGCCCCGTCGTCACAATCACATCAGCAACAGACGGCAATACCCGCACGATCACCCGATTGACAATCGGAATTTGCGACTTCGGCACGGGACTTGACCTGACCTCGTTCCATGTCACAGCAAACTTTCCTGTCGCCAGCTTCGCGCCCAACGAGAATCTCGCCTCGCAGTTTGTGACGAAAACTCAGGGAATCTGGGAATGGAAGTTACCAGCCGCTTTAACTCTGCCCGACCGGGGATTTCTGACGGTTTCCGTAAAGGACAAGCAAGGCCATGAAACTTACATCACACGAGAGCTCTTGAAACGCGAGAATCATTGAACGCGATTCAAGTATGGTTCAGCCTCGTCAGATACAGGCCGGTGGGAAACATTCGATGTCGACAGTGCCGCTCGTCCAGTTTCGGTCCGTCACCAAGTGGTATGGTGCGGTGATCGGCGTCAACGATGTGAATGTCGAATTGTCGTCGGGGATCACTGGGCTGCTTGGTCCGAATGGAGCCGGGAAATCGACACTGATCAAACTCCTGACTGGTCAATTGCGTCCCAGCCTTGGTGACGTCGTTGTTTGCGGAGCGTCTGCCAGAACCGCAGTTGCTCGTCGTCATCTCGGCTATTGTCCAGACGCAGACGCATTCTATGAAGAGATGACCGGACGGCGGTTTGTCACCACGATGGCACGGCTACATGGGATGTCCCGAACCGATGCCAAGACTCGCACGGAAGCGGTGCTGGCGGAAGTCGGAATGCTCGACCGGGCCGATCGAAAACTGCGAGGGTGTTCCAAGGGGATGCGTCAGCGAATCAAACTCGCGCAGGCACTGGTCCACGAACCTGATGTGTTGGTCGTCGACGAACCTTTGAACGGCATCGACCCTGTCGGCCGCCGCGAACTGATGGACCTGTTCCGACGCTGTGCGGCTCGTGGCCAGGCGGTGCTTGTTTCCAGTCATATTCTGGATGAAATGGATGAGCTGGCGGATCGGATCATCTTCATGGGCCGCGGCCGAGTACTCGCTGTCGGAACGCTACCTGACATTCGAGCGATGTTTGCCGAACAACCCCTGCAGATCCGCATCCAGACCCCTGACCAACGAGCCATGGCCGCTCAACTGATTGCTTGGGAAAATGTTCTCAAAATGGAATTACAGGGGGCCGACGAACTTCTTCTAAAAGTGATTCGTCCCAATGAATTCTTTGAACGCTTCGCCAGACAGGTCGTTGAATCGGTGTTCGATGTCCGTCACCTGGAAACAATGGATGCCACGACCGAAGCGACATTCGAGTACGTCATGTCGGCCGTCGCCAGATTCTAGCTGCGTTGTCGTGCCTGGATTCGATGCCGTGAATGGGGAGCACTTCCGTCTTCTGGTCACTTCCGGAAGCCAATCGTTACTCCTCGGTCTCACAGCAATCCCGCAACCAAGACAAGGGGCTACGCGAGCAGTTCCGGAACGATTTCGCCGCCGGGGACAACCCGATACGGACGCTGGAACTGGTCGTAAATCTCTGTTGTTGGCAGAACTCCGAGTGCACGGTAAATCGTGGAAACGATATCACCTGGGACCAGGGGATGAGTTGCAGGAAATGCACCCGTGCTGTCACTGGTACCATAGATCAAACCACGCTGGAATCCGCCTCCGACCATCATCAGGCTGTAACAGAAATTCCAGTGGTCGCGACCTGCATTGTTGGCATTGATCTTCGGGGTCCGACCGAAATCTCCAAAGACTGCAATCAGCGTCCGATCCAGCATCCCTCGATCCATCAGGTCTGTGATCAGGCTGGAACAGGCAGCGTCGAGTTGAGGCAGCAGCGTCGATTTGAGCGTGCGGAAGTTGCTGCCATGAGTGTCCCAGGTGGCGTTGGCATCTGGCGCCCACGAAATCGTAACAACGCGCGTGCCCGCCTGGATCAACCGGCGGGCGAGTAAGGCACTCTGGCCGTAAACATTCCGGCCATAGCTGTCACGGAGGACAGGGGCTTCTTCCGAGAGGCGGAAAGCCCGCTGAGTTGTTTCCGAGGAAAGGATGTCGAGAGCTCGTCCCTGCATTTTGGACATCTCAACCTGTGCCGACCGTCCTTCGACAGTCGCGATTCCGGTTGCTTCAAACAATTGCCGCCGCGCGGTCAGTCGCTGGTTAGTGACTTCGGTTTGCAGGGTCAATTCTGGAACGCGAAAGTCTGGGGCGTTCGGGTCTTGCAGGACGAACAGCGGATCATAGGAATGCCCGAGGAATCCTCCGAAGAAACCTGGCTGCGGTGGACCACCCGCCCCTTCTTTGGTCATGTATGGAAGGTGGACCTGTGGCAGCACTGTCGGCGCCGTCGGTCGCAGTCGAGCCATGATCCCGCCAAGGCAGGGATGATCTGTTGGCCGCGTCCCACCACCTTGCTCGCCCCGATCATGTCCCGTCAGCGATGCATAAACGGCCGCAGCGTGCGAGTTATTGACGCTGTGATTCATCGACCGGACGACAGTCGCCAAGTGCATCTGTTGAGCCAGGCGAGGCATGTGTTCGCTAAGCTGGTAACCTGGCAGAGATGTCGAAATCGGAGCAAATTCGCCGCGAATCCCGTCAGGCGCATTGGGCTTCATGTCCCACATGTCGAGATGACTGGGGCCACCATTCAGGAACAGCAGGATGCAATTGTCGGCGAGGGGTTTGATGCGTCGTTGTTCGGAGTCCTCGTTCGCCAGTAATCGCGGCAACGAGAGGCCGAGTCCCGCCAGTCCGAGGCTTCCCACTTGCAGCACGCCGCGGCGAGTCAGTCCTTGCTGTCGGACTACCGTTTCCGTTGCTCGATCAGACATCACCGTTCCCCTCGCCGTTGGAAGCAATGCGATAGCTTTGAATCAGGAACAAAGAAGCCAAGATTCAATAGCAGTCGCTGATGTGAGATCGTAATCCAAGATTCGAGGCGAGTCCATTGGCACTGCCGTCAAATACTCAACTTCATGGAAGGACGACACGTTCGGCGCGGGTCTCCCGACCCCGCCGAAACTCCGACCGAAGGTCTCCCCTATCATTGAGGTATGCAGTGGGCAAAATAATGAGGGGCAGAATGATTAAGAATCTGGTCAAAGCCTTCTTCCATCGTTCTTGCCCCGATGCCAAACGTACATCGCTGCTCAAGCCCGATTTCGTAACCCAACGCCCGAAGCGAATTATAAATTCCCGTCGGAGCGGTTTGACCACCAGGGGAGGCTGACACCGCCGTCGACGGTGATTGTGCTTCCGGTCATATAGTCGGCATCGTCGCTGAGGATGAATGCGACGCTCTTGCCGATTTCTTCGGGGCGACCAAGTCGCTTCCAGGGGAGCTTGGCTCCGCCCGCGGCGAGTTGTTCTTCCGTAAAGAATTTGCGTTCGCCGGGGGTATCAATCCAGCCAGGATGGACGATGTTCACGCGAATCCGGTGTTCCGCGAGTTCAATTGCGGCGGTACGTGACATATGGTCAATCGCGGCCTTGGCCATGTTGTAGGCCATGGCGGTCGGAATCGGGATCACCGCGTGAGGCGAGCTGATCACGACGATTGAACCACCGTTGCCCTGCTTGACCATCTGCAGTGAGGCGGCACGCAAACCGTAAAACGCACCCCACATCCCGACGTCGATTGTGCGGCGGAAACCAGCGAGGTCGGCTTCCAGCATCAGTTGGCGATCGCTGTAGACAGCGTTGGAAACGAACAGGTCGAGGCTGCCGAAAGCTGCGGCGGTTTCGGCGACCATTTCTTCGACGCGCTGTTGGCTGGAAACATCCCCTTGCAGGGCGAGGGCTTTGCCCCCAAAGCTGCGAATTTCGTCCGCAACCGCTTCCGCCTCGTCGGCGTGTGAGAAGTAATTAATGGCAACATTGGCACCGGCGCGCGCCATCTCGATGGCGCACCCCTTGCCTATGCCGCGAGATGCACCGGTGACCAGTGCATTGCGTCCTTTCAAATCCATCGCTCATCCTTCCGGCAATCAGGCCGAGAAACTGCTGCCGCAACCGCACGATTTGACAACGTTCGGGTTGTTGAACTTGAACCCGCGTTGATTCAATTCGTCGAGGAAATCGAGCGTGGTGCCGTCGAGATACAGATCGCTTTTCTTATCGACAGCAACCTTGATCCCGTGCTGATC
>Ga0194055_10003506_pt1 | contig 12037 bp, 9 predicted proteins | sample SepL449m_MetaG_FD_155482 | JGI IMG/M metagenome (GOLD analysis project Ga0194055, IMG submission 155482) | Anoxic zone freshwater microbial communities from boreal shield lake in IISD Experimental Lakes Area, Ontario, Canada - Sep2016-L442-9m | ecosystem: Environmental > Aquatic > Freshwater >... | reverse complement strand
GTTCTACGACTTCACCGTTACTCGCCCCGAGGTTCGTGTCGATTTTGATGGCGTGCGTCGTATCGATTGGCCGACCAACGAATTCCGCTCCGCCCATGCAACGCCAAACGGTGCCGATGTCATTCTCCTTTCGGGTATTGAGCCCCAGTTGAAATGGCGAACATTTTCTGAACACGTCATCGGAGTCGCGCTGGCAACGAATGCGCGCATGGTTGTCACGTTGGGCGCGCTCCTGGCCGAAGTTCCCCATTCACGTCCCGTCTCAGTGTTCGGTGCGACGTATGACGAAGCCAGTACCGAAGCGCTTGATCTTCTTCCGTCGCGTTACGAAGGTCCAACCGGCATCACCGGTGTGTTGCACAACGCGTGCAGAGAAGCAGGAATACCTTCCGCTGCGCTGTGGGCCGCCGTTCCCACTTACGTGCCATCTTCGTCGTCGCCAAAGGCAGCGCTTGCGCTTATTGAACGAACGGCTCGTCTGCTCGACGCCACGATCGATACCACCGAATTGAAGTTCGCTACCGATGCGTACGAACACCAAGTGTCATTGCTTGTTGCCGAAGACGATGAAACCACCGAATACGTTGCTCATCTTGAACAGCGTTACGACGAAGAACCCGATGCGTTCACCGACGGCGAAAGTCTGGTCGACGAAGTCGAGCGTTTTCTTCGTGATCAGGACTGAGAATTAGTCCTCGTCAGTGAGATCGACAACAACATGATCGCCCTGCCACACCGGCGTGCGTGGGTGATCGAAATGCACATCGACATTCGCGCCGCTAAATGCGTGCGCAGCAAGCGGACCCCAAAGGTCTTGGCCAACCGCCATGTCGGGAAGCGCGTCAAGCGGGAAGAAGCCGACGTCACGTGTTTCAAGCGGATGCGCCTTCAACGAACCACCCGTTGCTCGGCAATGAAACACGAGTGAGTACAGCGGAACACTTGTGAAGCGACGCTGAAGACCGTCGTAGACCGCGAGTAATTGCACTACTTCGCAGTCGATGCCGGTTTCTTCACTTACTTCTTTGACCGCGACTTCAGCGGGCGAGTAACCGATGTCGGCCCACCCGGTTGGGTACAGCCACACACCGGAATCGGAACGTTGTACAAGAAGGATCTCGTCTTTTTCGTTCTGGACGATTGCGCCGACTGCAACCTTGGGCGTTTGGTAACCGGGCACGCCAACGCCAACCGACTTCATCCACTCGTGTACGAGATCGTCGGGGTTGTACGAGCTGCCAGCGGCCACCCGCATGTCGGCAGCAACGGCGAGCACTTCTTCAAACCGTTCCTGCTCGTACAAACTCTGCGTGAACCCAAGACCGGTGCGAGCGATGCCGGCGAGCGCTTCGCTCCAGCGAATGAGGTCCTGCGGGGTCACCGGATCAGCCATGGCCGAACGCTATCGGTCCTGATCAGTTACCGGAAGACCGCTCCAGCGAATACAGCAATGACCGGCGAATCTCGCCCAAGTAATCGTGATCGGTGATCTTGCGACCCTCAGAATCACGCACATAGAACGAGTCGACCGCGTCGGTGCCGATCGTCTGGATCTTGGCCGAGGTGATGTCGAGATCGAGTTCATGCAGCGCCCGGGTAATGCGCCACAACACACCAACGCCATCGGGGGCTCGAACCTCGAGCACCGTCGCATCGTGAGACAAGTCATTGTCGACAATCACTTCGGCATGAGTGACGAGACCAGGAAGTCGGCGAGGACGCCGATAGGTCTTCGACCGTTCCTCAAGTCGAGCGGCAAGCGCGAGGCGACCATCGAGGGCTTTCTCAAGATCGCGGATGACGCGATCCCACGGAATCTCAGCATCGAAATTGCTCTGAACTCGAAACTGTTCAAGCGCCATCTGGTTCTCGGCTGAATGAGCAGCAGCTTCAAGAACCGTGAGTCCGTTCAACGACAACACGCCGGCAACTCGAGAGAACAAACCGGGACGGTCGGGGCTAATGACAACAATCTGGTCGTCAACTGCTTCGATGATTCGGCGACGTTGCGCGAGCAGATCACGTTGGTGCGAGGTGGGAAACCCGGTTTCAGTGGCATCAGCAACCGAACCGCCCGAGAGCACGTGTGCGACCCGATCGACAAGTACACCGACGAGTTCTTCTTTCCACGACCCCCAAGCAGCGGTACCCGTTGCAATGGAATCGGCTTCTGTGAGCGCATCCAGAAGTCGAAGGCAGGTCAGCGTTCCAACCGATTCAGCAACGAAAGAAACTGTTCCGTCATCGGAAAGGTCTCGCCGAGTGGCGGTGTCGGGAAGCAGAAGATGGTGGCGACACATTTGCTGAAGAATCAATGTGTCAGCTGCATCGAATCCCATGCGGGGAGCAATCTCTGCAATGAGTTCAACGCCGACATCGGTGTGGTCGCCCGGGCGACCCTTCCCGATGTCGTGCAACAACGCTCCGATCACGAGGAGGTCGGGGCGATCGACACGGTCAACCAACGCTGCCGAGTTCGCTGCGGCTTCACAGAGGTGACGATCGATCGTGAAGCGGTGATAGGCGTTTCGCTGCGGACGGCAGCGGATGACCGACCACTCCGGAAAGATCGGTTCCCACAATCCACGCTGGTCGAGCGTTTCCACTACCTGTACTGCTGGGCGACCCGCAAGAAACAGTTCAACAAAGAGTCGGCGAGCTTCTTCCGACCACGGCGTCGTGAGTGGCTTTGACTCCGCCAATCGATCAAGCGTTGTGCGCTCGATACGGGCGTCATTTCGAGCGGCAGTTACAGCAACCCGGAGAACGAGATAGGGATCATTCGCTGGTTCCGCCCCAGCGGCCAGCGCGACGGAACCGTCCCGAACAATGACACCAACTAGTGCCTCCTCGTCGCGTCGCGTCTTGCGTCGTGAAGGACCATCGAGATGGGAGCGAACACGCAACCACAATTCATCGCTCACCCAAGCAATCGTGCGCGCTGCAGTCGAAAGTGCACGCATAAGGACATCGGCATCGTCGAAACCGAGCCCGGCAGCAACCGCATCTTGCTCCTCGAGTAAAAGAATGTCTGAGTGACGACCAGTACGACGCTGTAGTTCAACCCGAGCTGACAACACGACTTCGTAGGCTTCAGCGATCGCATCGTGATCACCGGGGAGAAGCGGTACGCCAGCTCGTTCGGCCCATCCAATGGCATGGACATCACGTAAGCCGCCGCGACCATTTTTGAGATCAGGCTCTAAGAGAAATGCGACTTCGCCCGATTCGTCGTGCCGGTCACGAACACGCACGTCCATTTCATCGAGCCAGCGTTTCGAGCGCTTCTGCCATAGCTCGATGCCTTTTGTTGCCAGTTCATCAGACAACTGTTTGTCGCCAGCCAAATAGCGAACTGACAGAATCGCTGTTGCGGTATCGAGATCATCAGATGCGAGAGCCAACGTCTCTTTGATCGTGCGCACCGCGTGTCCCAGCTTTATGCCTTGATCCCAAATCGGATACCAAACCCGTTCGGCTAACTCTTGGACTTCTACTTTGGGTTCATAAAGGAGATAGACATCGATGTCGCTACCTGGCGAAAGTTCTGCGCGCCCGTAACCGCCAACTGCGACCAGAGCCGCACCTTGTTGGGGCCCGCCCGCCGCTTCCCATAATCCCGCTAACCAACTATCGACTTTTTCCGACAACAGTTCACAAAACGCGATACCGCGAACTGATGCGTCATCGAGTAACGCCTGTCGGTCGAGTTCAGGCGCCATGAAGACTGAGAGGGCTCGGGCGGTTAAACCGCGTCGTCGCCAAGTTCACCAGTACGAATACGAATGAGCTTGTCGACAGTGGTAATCCAGACTTTGCCGTCACCGATCTTCCCGGTGCGAGCCGCAACAACAATGATGTCTGCCACCTGATCAGCAAGTTCATCAGGCACGATCGTGTCGATACGAACTTTGGGAAGGAGATCAACGACGTACTCCGCGCCGCGGTAAATCTCGGTCTTTCCACCCTGACGACCGAAACCTTTTACCTCATCAACCGTCATTCCGGTAATGCCGGCCTCTTTGAGGGCATCTTTCACATCTTCGAGTTTGTGAGGCTTGATTACTGCCGACACGAGCTTCATGGATTTACCGTACCCCTTCGATCCTGCATTGCGGCCGAATATTGCACCGATATTTTGCGTTCATCCTCATGTCAGATTCGATCCATCGATCCGGTGTTGCCAAAGCTGTAGGCAGACTCGGCGTGCTGACTGAGATCAAGACCTTCGAACTCGTCTTCTTCCGATACCCGAATCCCCATGCACTTATCGATCACTTTGGCGATGATGAATGACACGGTGAACGAAAACGCGAGCGTGACCCCCGATGCGACGAACTGGTACCAGAGCAATTTGGCATCGCCCCCAACGAACAACCCTTTGTTCTTCACCGCCGGATTGATTGTCGCATCAGCGAAGAATCCGAGCAGTAGTGCACCCACAAGTCCTCCGACGAGATGCACGCCGACGACATCGAGACTGTCGTCGTAACCAAACTTGAACTTGAGTTGGATGGCAAACACGCACAACACGCCAGCGGCAAGACCGATAAGTATCGGTGCCATTCCGCCGACGTATCCCGCACATGGCGTGATAGCGACGAGACCTGCAACCGCACCAGAAGCTGCACCCAGCGTTGTCGGCTTACCATCCTTGATCCGTTCGAACAGCGACCAACCGATCATGCCTGCCGACGCAGCAAGGAACGTGTTCATGAGTGCCGTTGCGGCAATGCCATTTGCACCAAGCGCGGAACCGGCATTGAAGCCAAACCATCCAAACCACAAAATGCCCGTACCGAGAAGGGTGAACGGCAGGTTGTGTGGATGCATGCCCTCACGCGGCCAACCCTTGCGCTTTCCGAGGACAAGAACCACAGCAAGTGCAGCAGCACCAGCATTGATGTGCACAACGGCGCCACCAGCAAAGTCGAGTGCGCCGAGCTTCGCGAGCCACCCGCCACCAAACACCCAGTGAGCAACAGGTGCGTACACAAGCACAAGCCAAAGGGCAATGAAGATCGCGTAGGCCTTGAACTTGAATCGGTCGGCAGTTGCGCCGGTGATGAGTGCGGGAGTGATGACAGCGAACGTCATCTGATAGGCGCAGAACAACACAAATGGAATCGTGAGAGCGAATGCTTCACTACCGGTGGTTGCGTTGATGTTGTGCATCCACGCAAAGTCGAAGTTGCCGATGAACCCACCGTCACCAAAGTTGCCAAAGGCCAACGAGAAGGCGATGGTCACCCACAGGATCGCCATCAGGCCCATGGCGAAGAAGTTCTGCATCAGCATGCCCAGCATATTTTTTGCTCGAACCATGCCGCCGTAGAAGAACGCGAGTCCCGGTGTCATAAAGAGCACCAAGCCTGTTGAGATCAGCATCCACGCGGTGTCGCCACTGTCAATCACGAAGAACCCCTTCATCGCAGAGACGCCAGTAAGGCGCCATATACGAGAAAGGTTCGCGTCAGGTTGTTTCTTGACCGTTCCTCAATTGTTTCGGCTATGTAAACAAAGACTTCTCGCAGTCTGACCTATCGCTAGCGCTGACCGGCCGCCCGGCGCCGCGCCAAGAAAACATGAGCCTTGGCCGCGCCCCACACCAAGCCGGGTTCGTGAAGGGCTGGGTCGAGATCACCAAACGAGGCCGGGGTCAGGTCGAAGTCATCATCGGGGAACATTGCTCTCGCTGACTCGTCTCGAGAAGCCGCCGTAACGCCCGAATCCCGTAAGACCTGTGTGGGCCAGCGAACCGCTCCGCGGAGCAGCTCAAGGGGACCTACGCGCTGCTCGTCGATGTCTAGGGCAAGAAGCGCATGCACACGAGGAGCGATCTCGGCGGTGGCTTCGGCCCCCGCTGTTCGAGCCCGCTGACGCAGATTGCCGGTGACCATGACACCGGACTTCTCGCAAACGGTAACGACTGAACGTTCCACCCAGGGCCCGATCGCCCGTTCTATGCCATCGGCAAGCACAGCGGCGTAACCAGCGAGGGCCTCGAGGTCAGCGGTTGATGGCCCCGATGGAGCGTCACTCATGAATCGAGCGCAACGTTCAGGTTGCCCGAACGCAAGCCTTCAAGGTCGAGCGTTACGTAGCGATACCCGCAGGCCGTCACCGCATCGACAACTTCACCACGTCGTTGGATAAGAGCATCGATCGCCGAAAGCGGAACCTCGATCCGCGCTGTGTCGTCGTAATGGCGCACACGAAGTTCCCGGAAGCCCAATTCATGAAGAGCAGCTTCGGCGCGTTCAACGCGAGACAACACCGACACCGTGACAGCTGTTCCGTAAGGAACCCGCGAAGACAAACACGCTGCCGCTGGTTTGTCCCATGTGCGCAGACCAAGTCGCTGCGATGCGTCTCGAACCATTTGTTTGGTGAATCCGGAATCAACGAGTGGAAACTGCGCGCCGCGCTCCGAGGCTGCTCGTTGTCCAGGGCGATGATCGTCAAGATCGTCAAGATTCACACCAAGGATTGCAACTGCACCGTGATCGGCAGCAATCGGTTCAACAACATCCATCAGTGCGGTCTTGCAGTGGAAACAGCGATCGGCATCGTTGCGCTGGTAGTCGAGGCTTTCGAGTTCAGAGGTCTCAACCTCGACCCACGTAAGGTCCCATTCCGAGGCAAGTTCGGCGCAATCTGCATGCTCGCTCGATGCCAGTGATGGCGAAACCGCAGTGACAACCGTGCAACGGTCTGTGCCAAGTGTTTCGTTCGCGACAAAGGCGAGAAACGCTGAATCGGCACCGCCGCTAAATGCGACAACCACTGATTCAAGTTCGCGCAGTTCTTCTCGCAATCGATCAAGCGCAACTGCAAGTTCGTCGCGTTCTTCGATTGCAGTCATGAAGATTTCAGTCGATGCCGAGTTGCGAAAGAACTTCATCGACGGGCGCAACCATTCCGGTATAGAACGGTCCGAACTCGGCGTACAACGCCGAAGCGGTGTCGAATCGCATTGTGTAGACAACTTCCTTGAGATCGTCGGGGGCTGTGGCAAACAGCGTGACGCCCCATTCGAAATCATCGAGGCCGGTCGAACCGGTCACCACCTGCACGACACGGCCAGCAAAGGTTCGGCCCGATGCGCCATGTTCGTACATCATTTCTTTGCGATCGTCGTAGGGAAGCGTGAACCAGTTGTTCACATCGCCACGTTGTTTCGACATTGGGTAGAAACACCAAGCCGGCATGTCCTCGGGAGGAAGCACCGGTGTGAGTCGCGCTGAACGCTGCGGTTCTGGAACACCCTGGGCATATTCAGAAAGTTCGGTAAGCGACACATACGAGTCGACAATTTCAAGGCCAGCTCTTTGCAACGCCGCCTGCAGGCGACGGATTCGCCACATGTCATAACCAAGCGCCATAAACGCCAGATCGGCTTTGTGGCCAAGGATGGCAACGGTCACGACCTGATCGCCTTCGGCTTGCGCCTTTTGGACAGCCGACGAAATGGCCTCGGCATCGGCGAACGGCGTCACCTTGCAGAACAGGTGAACGACGGCCATGCCAATTTTGGGGGAAACGATGTCAGTCACGGGTGAGAGTCTACGGCGCACCCGCAGGGCGCGGACCGGGGCTCAGGAGACCGTCAGAGTTGAGCGATCAGCGGGGGCAAGCGTGACAACGGCGTTGTAGTCAGGCACCCGGGAAGCGCCTTCCCGGTGCTCGGGGCCCGAGGGGATCAGGACATTTCCTTCCGGCCAGTACACCTGCAACGAACGTCGAGCCAAACGAGTGACATGGAGACGTCCAGTGAAATCGCCGGTCTCTGATCGGAGCGTCACCAAATCGCCGTCGAGAAACCCAAGAGCTGAGGCATCGGCCGAATCAATCAAGATTGCATCGCGATCGGTGCCAGTGAAGGGGTCACGTTCACTCTGCACCATGGTGTTGAACTGCTTGCCGCGGCGCGTGGACACAGTGAACATGCCTTCGGGAAGATCAATTGTCGGACGCGCCAACACGCTGAAGCGACCACGGCCATCGGCGGTTGGGAATTCTCCGCCTTGGCAGAGGTGTGGCCCACCCCACTGCACCTGATCGCCAGTTGCGGCGAGTGTTTCGATTCCGGCATAAGCCGGTACGACGCGCGCGATTTCTTGGCGAAGGTGTTGGTTGTCGGCCCACTTGAATGCATCAGCCAATTCAGGCTTCACGCGAGACACGATCTCGGCGAACAGTCGCCACTCACTTTTTGCCTCGCCAACAACTCGAGAGATCTCTGGCGAAAACACGACGCGTCGTTCGGTCGTGGTTTCTGTTCCGCCACCTTCTTGTTCGTAACGAGTGTTCACCGGCAAGACAATGACGTCATCACCGGGAATGAGCATCTGCGAACTCAACACAATGTCTTGATGCACACGCAATGGCACCTTCTCAAGCGAGACTTCGACAGCGCGCGGATCGGGAAGTGACTCGAGGAAATTACCGCCGGACATCCAGAGCACATCGAGTTCACCGGCCATTGCTGCTTCCGGCATTTCTGCTGCGGTGAGACCGGCATGAGCAGGAACATCGAATCCCCACTTTGTTGCGAGCAATGCCGCATTCGTTGCGTTCGGTTCAAGGCCTCCAGGTAACGCTGTGGCGTAAGCGCCCATCTCGGCGCCGCCTTGCACTCCGCTGTGACCACGAAGCGGCATGAGCCCTGCACCATCACGGCCAACGTTGCCGCGGGAAAGAGCAAGATTCACAATGCCACGCACGCCCTCGCCTGCATGTTTGTGCTGCGTAATACCCATTGACCAAAGAAGGATCGCCGAACTCGCCGCTGCGTATTCATCGACGAACGCATCGAGTTGGGCCATGGTGAGACCGGCATCGGCAAGCAGCTCGTCGTAGGTGACCGATCCAAGATGCTCGACGATATTTTCCCAATGATTGGTGTGCTGATCGATGAACTCATGATCAACTGCGTCACGCTCGATCAATCGCTTGAGCGCGGCATCAGCGAACGCGACATCACCACCCGGGCGCACTGGCACATGCAGATCGCACATCTTCGTTCCGAAGAGTGTCGATTCAACCGTCGATGGCACCCAGTAGTGCTCGAGGCCGGGTTCGAGGAATGGGTTGATCACCACAACACGAGTCCCCGACATACGGGCCTTGTAGAGGTATTTCATAAAGACCGGTTGATTATTTGCCGGGTTTGCACCCCAGATGATCAAGAGGTCTGTTGAGATCACATCGGAGAGCGAACAAGTTGTTGCTGCGATGCCAACAGTGGACTTGAGCGCAGTAGTCGATGGCGCATGGCAGATGCGAGCTGCAGAGTCGACATTCGCGATGCCCATTGCACGTGCTGCTTTTCCGGCGACGTAATAGGTCTCGTTGGTGATGCCGCGGCTCGTGAGGAACACGCCCACTCGATCGGGGTCAGTCTCGCGTAACCGACCAGACACAGCCTCGAGTGCTTCGTCCCAAGTGATGCGCGTGAATCCACGCTCACCCCGTCGACGACGCATGGGATGGGCAAGGCGACCAAGCGCTCGCAGTTCTTGCCCTGACTTCAGTCGCAAACTCGCGGCGTCGTTGAATACTGAGTCCTTGATTGGATCAGCACAGTTCATTTCAAGAAGTCGAAGGCGAGTGAGACAGAGATGGATGTCGTCCATCGTCCAGTCGTGTAGGCCGGCGACACCAAGCGCGCATCCGTCGCACACACCTTGCGTGAGAATTTTCCACGCATATCGCCCATGGCGTTTGTTGTTCCAAGCCAGTTTTGCCATCTCGACGTAATGGAAGGGCTTCTGCAGCCCAATGCCATTCGGGCGAGGACTCACCCAGAACTTTGGATTAATACCCTTCACCGACCACTCACCTCTGGTTCGCAATAGAGATTGCATGCACCATGCCTTACAAAACCCATCAACGTCATACCCGCAACGGTTGCAGTTTCAACTGCGAGTGCCGAAGGGGCCGAGACAGCAATCATCGCTTCGAAGCCAGCAGCCCACGCCTTCTGCACGATTTCAAATGACGCCCGACCACTAACAAACAACGCGTTTCCGGTCGCGGGGAGCCCCGACTCAAGCAACAAGTGCCCGACCACTTTGTCGACAGCGTTGTGACGACCGATGTCTTCTCGGAGAACGATGATGTTTCCTTCGCGATCAAATGCTGCGGCGGCATGCACACCGCCGGTGCTCGCAAAAAGTTCTTGATCGGCGCGAACCCGATCGACGATCCCAAGCATGAGTTCTGTCGACCATGGCGCATAGGCCGGCAACGGCGTCAGGCGACTGGAAAGTTCCTCGATCTGCGTCGACCCACAAATGCCACAGGACGAAGACGTCGTCGAAAGACGAGGAGTGGGAGTCGGCGCCAATCCACCGGTATCAATACTCACAACATTGAATTCGGTTTCGACTGCGCTTCCTGTTGCGCAATAGCGACAGGTCTCGATCGGTGCGCCACCCAGCAACCCATCGGTGAAGCACAAACCTGCGGCAAGTTCGAAATCGTGACCCGGCGTGCGCATCGTGGTCGCAACGAGCGTGCCATCGAGACGAACCTCGAGCGGCTCTTCGACAATCAACTCTTCGGGTCGACGGCCTTCATCGGTGCGACCGCCATCACGCAAGCGCCGAGCCAGCACGCGTTCGGATCGTCGACGAGTCATGGCACCACGGTACCTGCACGCGAAACGGACGCCCCGAAGGGCGTCCGTTTTCAGACTGTGATGCAAGAAGCGATCAGAAATCGCCCATATCGGGCATGCCGCCGCCTGCACTTTCAGGCTTGTCAGCAATGACAGCCTCGGTGGTGAGGAACAGCGCCGCGATCGAGGCTGCATTCTGCAGAGCCGAGCGGGTCACCTTGGCGGCATCGATGATGCCGGCCTTGACGAGGTCTTCGTAGTCGCCCGTTGCGGCATTGAGGCCCTCAGATGCGCCCCTCATCGAACGCACCTTTTCGACGACAACGCCACCTTCGAGACCAGCATTGATTGCGATCTGCTTGATGGGTTCTTCGAGCGCGTGCGCAACGATGAGAGCACCGGTTGCTTCGTCGGCATCGAGTGTCTTGGCAAGCTCAAGCACCTTGGCCTGGATACGAAGCAGCGTGACGCCACCACCAGCAACGACGCCTTCTTCAATGGCGGCCTTCGTGGTGCTGACCGCGTCTTCGATGCGATGCTTCTTTTCCTTCAGTTCAACTTCAGTCGCTGCGCCAACCTTGAGCACCGCAACACCACCGGAAAGCTTGGCCAGACGTTCCTGGAGCTTTTCGCGGTCGTAGTCGGAATCGGTGCGATCAATTTCTGCCTTGATCTGCGCAATGCGAGCAGTGATGTCTGCGTCTTCGCCCGCACCTTCAATAACGGTGGTTTCATCCTTGGAGATGACGACCTTGCGAGCCTGACCGAGAAGGTCGACTGTGGCGTTCTCGACCTTGAGGCCGATGTCTTCAGTAATGACCTGTCCACCGGTGAGGATGGCGATGTCTTGCATCATTGCCTTGCGACGGTCACCGAAGCCCGGAGCCTTCACGGCAACGGAGTTGAAGGTGCCACGGATCTTGTTCACAACGAGTGTTGCGAGTGCTTCGCCTTCGATGTCTTCAGCAATGATCACAAGCGGACGTGACGACTGCATGACCTTTTCAAGTACGGGCACAAGGTCACGAACAGCAGTGATCTTTGATCCCACGAACAGGATGTAGGGGTTCTCGAGCACAGCTTCCATGCGATCGGTATCGGTCACGAAGTAGGGCGAGATGTAGCCCTTGTCGAAACGCATGCCTTCGACGAGATCCATTTCCATACCGAAGGTGTTGGACTCTTCAACGGTGATGACGCCGTCTTTGCCGACCTTGTCGATTGCTTCAGCGATCATCGAACCAATTTCGGGATCGGCGGCGGAGATTCCGGCGACCTGCGCGATTTGGCTCTTGTCGTCAACTTCGACCGCAACGGCGTGGATGCCTTCGACAGCTACGGCAACCGCTGCTTCGATGCCCTTCTTGAGTGACATTGGGTTGGCGCCTGCAGCAACGTTGCGCAGACCAGCAC
>Ga0194055_10003504_pt1 | contig 12039 bp, 12 predicted proteins | sample SepL449m_MetaG_FD_155482 | JGI IMG/M metagenome (GOLD analysis project Ga0194055, IMG submission 155482) | Anoxic zone freshwater microbial communities from boreal shield lake in IISD Experimental Lakes Area, Ontario, Canada - Sep2016-L442-9m | ecosystem: Environmental > Aquatic > Freshwater >... | reverse complement strand
CGTAACCACGGAGCAGGAAGTTGCTGTTTGTGACCTCGACCCATTGAAGGCACTCTTCGCGTGTAATTGGAGAAGAATCGCCAACAAATCGAACGGTTTCGATGTCGCCGTAGATTGACAGCATCGGCTCAATGTCGCTAAGCGTCAAACGTCGGGCGTAAAGGCGTTCAGTTTCAAAGAGTTGCATCTGTTGATTTTACAAGATGGCTTATTTTTCTTTGAAGTATATGGTTAGGGATTTTGGAGAACTAAGCCTAAGTTCGTTGCCAGTTAGTTTCACTTGGTACTGGGCGACAGCTTCTTTCTCATCTTTGAATGCAATTGTAGATCCGTTAACTTTCCATTCTAGGCTGCTGTCCACCTTTTGGGGACCAATCTGGGTACCTACAGTAGCCTGCATTCGGGCTTTCCCATCGTCTTTGAGAGACAGCTTCATCTTGCCGTCCTTCGTTGCCCATTGGCCAACTAACTTAGAGTCTACCGATCCAACAAACTCAGTTCCTGGCTTTGGAATTGGCTGTAGCACTTCAATTTCCTCTTTCGGTCCGCAACCGGTTATGATGCCGAGAAAGCAAAGCAAGGGAGCAAGTTTGTATGATGGTACAAAGTTTTTCATTGTTAAATGTTTTGGTCGGGTGGTAAATCCACCCGACCAATTATAGAACTATCTGCCGCCTGGGCCGAGTCGTCCTTTGTTCGCTTCAGACTGTGCTTTCGCATAGGCTGACATTTCCTTAGCATGATTTTGTGCCTCTGGAGGCATTGCATCAATTTGAGCTTGCGTAGGCTTTGGCGTTTCTGGATTGTTGGTGACCTGAAGTTCAGATCCACAACCAACCAGCACCCATGCAATTCCTAACAATAAAGCTAGTTTCTGCATTATGGTTGGTCTTGTCCTGCGCAGGCATTACCTGGTGAGAATAGCCAGTTCCAGTTTTCATTTGCCTCAGGTGGGAAGTGGTTGAAACCAGCATAGATCTGGGTACACCAGTTCAAACCGAATTTCTTCACGTTCTTAGCGTGACCATCTGCCCATGCTGCATTTGCAACTCCACTGTATCGATATCTTGGCATTGAGTGCTGGTTGTAGTTAGTGCCGTCGCCTTCGTTCTTTGCACCTGAGTTAGGTCCGCCAGTTAGAGCTGGTGGCCAATTTTCTCCACCGTGGAACCACCAGTCGGTCTCCATCGTAAGGGTGCCTGAATTAGCCCAATCTGGGTTAAGACCAATTGTGGTTACGATCAATTGATTTGCTGGTCGGCTAAGAGCAGTTTGGGAGATCGAAGGTCGACCTCTGCCTGTACCACCAGTTGGACAACCAGTTTCGCTTGCCCATCCGAAGTATCCACCACAGATCATTTCAGGGAAGATTGCATTGTGTGCACTATAACCGTTTACAGAGTTACCTGGCTCGGTTGGAGATCGCCAAATTCCGCCAACAGCTCGTTCCTTTCCAACGGTGTATGGGTTTGACTTGTCGCTACCGCTCTTGATGTATGGCATAGTGAATTCTCTCCATGAGTACCAATATCCGCCAACATTACCCATGTCAGCAGGGTAACCGCCACGAGCAAAGTAATCATCGTAGTCGCTTGAATACATGATTGTGCCAAGTCCAATCTGTTTAAGGTTGGAAAGACATTGCGTTTTCTTTGCTGCAAGCTTTGCTTGAGCAAATACTGGGAAAAGAATCGCCGCGAGAATTGCGATGATCGCAATTACGACGAGTAGTTCGATGAGCGTAAACGCTCCTTTTTTATTTTTCATCATTGCTTATTTGTCCTCCATTGGACGGGCGGTCGAGCTTCGCACGACCAGAGATGTAGCAAATTGTTTTGATTGAGTGATGAGGCAGCCATCGATCAGCGCAATAAGTGACTTTGCAGCATGCCTCGACATTTCATCAAACGGTTGTTTCACGGTGGTTAGATTTGGTTCTACTAGCGATGCCATTGGAACGTTATCAAATCCTACAATAGAAATTTCATCGGGAATGCGAATTCCATGTTCTTTACAGGCGGTATACAAGCCAACTGCAGATTCATCGTTTGCACAGCACATTGCCGTCGGTCGTTCCTTCAGAGCCAATATTTTTCGTCCACCTTCAATCCCTAGGCTTTGTTGAAAACCACCCTCAACGAGCCAGTCTGTATTGATTGTAAGACCGAGACTATTCATTGACTCGACAAATGCAGCGTTTCGTTCCAAACCATCAACATGATTGGTTGGGCCAAGTAGCATTCCTATTTTTTTATGGCCAAGATCTGCAAGATGCTGAACTGCGAGTTTCATACCGCTTTGATTATCAATGTCAAAATTTGGAGAGGTCGAATTCCGTCCACTCAGCACAACGTGGGGGAAGTTAATTTCTGACAAATATGCGATTCCGGCAGAATCCTGTGGAGGGGCCAAAAATATGGCCCCGTCGCATCGGCCATCAAGCAGAGGGTAGATGGCTTCTCGGGATTCAGTCGATTTGATTTGAGTCAGAATCAGGACGTCTTGCTGTAAGAGTTCGTAAGTATTGACAATGCCGTTGAGCATACTGACGAAGTACGGGCCAACGATCATGTCCATTTCGACCCTTGGAGGAACGATCCCGATGACATGGCTCTTGCGGGTGATTAAAGAGCGAGCAAGTCGGTTTGGACGATAGTGGAGTTTAGCCGCGACTTCCAAAATTCTATCTTTTACTTCGGTGGGTACCGATCGCGGACCATCGTTCAAAGCATAGCTAACGGTACTTACCGAAACTTTAGCCTCTCTCGCTATGTCTTTGATCGTCGCCATTGATGAATCCGAAACGTTTCGCGAAACGTTTCGGATTACTTTACACCAACTTAAATGAGAATTGTGTATATATTTTTAAAATTTGTTTGGTCAAGGTCAAATTTGTGATTTGAGGGACCGAAAGTATGTGGGTACAAAGGACTAATTTTTGAGTTCACGGTAACGATCCCAAGGGAACTATTAACGCCTGGTAAAAGTCCCAGTTACCGCACCGTTAGATTTTTGATAGAATAGCGGTGTCTCGCATTTATACCATCTGTTTTTTTGAGGTTCAAGTTGAAGTTATTCTCTACATCGATAATTCTCGCCTTAGCAAGTGTAGGTCTTGCCAATAATACATTTAAGATCAGCGTTCCAACCCAGGCTCAACTGAGCAAGGGTGCGGTACATGGCTTTATTCTTGTGAAGTACAAGAAGGAAGTTGCGGACGTCATTGCCACCAAAAGTAAATTGAAATCCGGTCGTCAGCAGGGCAGTTCAATTAGTGGCATGCAATTCCAGTCACGAATTGGTAATTCCGGTTGGATCATGTACAAGATTCCAAGCGTGGTTGACCCAGTGGCCTACGCCGAATATGTTCGTAATAATGAGCCTCGCGCGATCAACGTAGATACAGTCAAAGAAGTTCACACCTTGCTGTTGCCACCAAATGATCCTGATTTTGACGATATTCAGTACGATGATCCTGTTGGGGACTTCTTCTTAGATTTGAGAGATGATACAACAGTTCCCTTGCAGTTTAGGAGAGACTGGCATTTGGATGACATTGATGCGTTGAATGCCTGGTCAGTTTGGCCAAATCAATACTATACAGCCGCAAACAAGCCAACCAACACGCCCCTGATTGCGGTGATTGATAGTGGTTGCGACATGGACCATCCAGATTTTCGAAATGCCGGAGGAGTCGGAACGGACATTTCTCAAGGCGGGCAATTCGACAAGTCAAAGTCGGCTACTGTAGTTATTGGAACCGTGACTCAAGGCGGGGATGTTACCGATCATAACGGGCACGGAACTCACGTTGCAGGTCTTGCTTTGGCAGCAGCTAATAATGGCTCGTTTGCTGGACACGGAACACTTGGAACCGGATATGCATGTAAAGGAATGATCGTGAAGTGCATCCAAGACAATGGAACTGGCTTGGACTCTGACGTTGCGGAAGCAATTTACTACTCTGTTGACCAAGGTGCTGATGTAATAAGCATCAGCCTAGGAACCACTTTCTTCAGTCAGGTCATGCAGGACGCCGTAACTTATGCAACGGAAAAAGGTTCGGTTGTGGTTGTTGCCGGAAATGAGAATGGAGCTGGTGGAGGCGATCTTGGTCCAATTTGGCCGGCTGCCTGTAGCGGTGCTTTAGGCGTAACTGCAAACGGTCCAGACTGGATACCAGCGACCACGACGTTTACAGGGTACGGATTCTATGTTGACCTAGGTGCCCCAGGCGGAGACATCCAACTGGTTGGAGATCCATTTGGAGGCGACGCATATTACAAGATTCAATTTCCTTGGTCCACTGCAACTCGCTACAACAACTATATTATTGACAATGCGCTAGCTGCTCCACCGTACACGACGAACTACACATATCTTCCGGGTACCAGCATGGCCTGCCCAATTGTTTCCGGCTCCTTAGGAACCTACATGGGTAAGAATAATCTTCGTCAAGGAAACTGGACCAACCTTCAGGTATATCGAGCAGCAGAAAAGGGTGCTCAGAGTCAAGGTGCCCAATTTGGAGGCTGGGAACTAGTCAATGGATATGGATTTTTTGATTTCCAAGCGATGATGGTTGATCAAGACTCTCGTGGAGCTCAAATTGGAGGAGCTGAAGGAATCGTTTACTTTGGTGGAACACCGGTGTCAAATGCAACCGTTCGTGCACGTAAATGGGATCCAGCTACGGGCGTATTATCAGGAGCGACATTTACGACGTCAACGTTTGCCAATGGAAACTTTCGATTCGACGGCATGGGACCAGGCTTTTACAATGTCTGGGGAATTGCTTTCGGGGCTCGGAAAGACTTCTTTATTGAAGTTAAGACGGGATCAGATCGTAGCGGAATTGATTTCTACTGTGGACCTCCTGTTATCGACTCCGACGGACCAGTGGTGCCTAAGTGCAATATCACGGCTTCTTCATCGACAAATCTAACAGTAGATCACTTTGCTTATGACCCAGAAACGAGATTAGAGGATGTCACATTCCAAGTCCTCAATTCAAGCAATGCGGTTGTTGTGAATCCAAGAAGAATCATTTTTGAAACAAATCTTGTGAATTTTTCCTTTGGATCAACTTTGCCGAGCGGTACTTATACGTTGCGAGCGACCTACACAAACGGTGAAGGTTTCACTACGATTGTCAACAAGCCGTTTACAATTGGAAACACCCCAGTTTCTGTTGGTGGCACGATCACTTTGCAGAACTTTAGCGCGGTTACCAACCGAACCATTGTCATGCAAATTAGGAATCCAGGAACTTCGACGGTTGTTGAAACATACAATCTAACTGTTCACAACGGTTCGACATTCAACATCAACACCTCGTTGCGAGGCAACTATGATCTCGCGTTCAAGGGAGCTCATTTCATGAGAAAAGTTCTGACGAATGTGAACATCACGAACTCCGGTGTGGCGGGTCTTGCTCCAAGTTTAAAGAACGGCGACTGTGACGGATCTAATGTTGTTGGGACCGCTGATTTCAATTTATTGCGATCGGCCTTTGGTTCAAGCACTGGGTCAGGCACATGGAATGAAAACTGTGATCTTGATGGCAGTGGAACAGTTGGAACCGCTGACTTTAATATCCTCAGAACGTTCTTTGGTCAGTCTGGAGAAAACTAGGGACTCAAGTTCTTCAACGAAGCCCCTCTTTCAATGAAAAAGAGGGGCTTTGTGCTTCATAATCTTCTCATATGGCAGATCGGCCAAGTTGGGATACTTACTTTATGGATATCGCCCATCTGGTGGCGACCCGGGCAACCTGTCCAAGACTTAGTGTTGGTGCCGTGCTCGTTAAGGATCGCAGAATCCTGGCAACTGGTTACAACGGCGCGCCTCGAGGCATTTCTCATTGTCCGGAAGATGGTCATAAAACTGATTGGCCAGGTGGCTGCCTTAAAGCTGGGCATTGTATTCGGGCACTTCATGCCGAACAAAATGCGTTGCTATCTGCAGCGATGATCGGAACACCGTGTGCGGGATCGACAATCTATGTCACTAATCAGCCATGTAATATGTGCGCCAAGATGATCATCAACGCCGGAATTGATAAGGTGATTTATAAAGGTGAATATCTTGATGAATTCTCGTTGGAGCTTTTCCGAGAATCAGGAATTGAACTTTGCCGATTCAGGGATGGAGAATTGGAGATTGTTAACTGATGTCCGTATTTAACAATCCGTCATTGATGGAGAACATCAAGTTGACCACAATTGGGTGCGGAGTTGCCGGTGCAATCAGCTTCTTTCTAACTCCAGTTGTCCGAAAATTTGCAATCAAGAAGGGTGCAGTCGACGATCCAAAACAAGATGATCGACGAGTTCACTTGGAACCTACGCCACGATGGGGTGGATTAGCCATTTTCGCGGCAATCGTCATTTCCACAATCATCACCATGCTTATTGGGCACCGTCCTGCAGGTTCGTACATGTGGGGAATATTGATCATATCGAGTGTCTTGGTGGTTGTTGGTGCGCTGGATGACCTGTATCAATACAAAGCAAAAATTCAAGCGTTAGTTTTACTTCTTGCTGGTGTCGCAATACAATTTTTCGATGACGGGGGAAAAAATGCGCGCGTTCATATTTACGGATTTGACAACCCCTTTTCAGGAAATTATGTTCACCTCGTTTGGTTAGGAATTCCGTTGACCGCAATCTATATATTTGTGGTTACGAAAACCATGGATACGATTGATGGGATTGATGGACTTACGGCAGGAATAGCGACAATTGCAGCCGGCACTCTTTCCCTGATTGCAGTTTACGAAGGGCAAGGTCGAGTAGCAATCATGACGGGCGCAACGTGTGGGGCTGCTTTAGGATTTCTTAGGCACAACTATAATCCTGCGAAGATCTTTATGGGAACAGGTGGAGCCTATGTTTTAGGCTTTACTTTGGCGTGCCTCAGTGTCGTTGGGACTCTAAAAACCGCCGCGGCTGGCGCAATATTTATGCCTCTTTTGATCTTTGGGCTGCCAATCGTTGATGCCGTTGTGGTAGTTATTAAGCGAATCAGGAGTGGTGTGCCGATCACTCAAGCAGACAAACGACATTTCCATCATGGCCTGTTAGCTCGAGGCCTCAGCCAGCGACAAACCGTTGCGGTACTCTATACCGTCGCAGCAATACTTTGCGTCATCGGCTTACTCCTAATCCGGGTATTCGGAACTCATAAATGACCATCTTCCAATCAATTATTTATGGTGTTGTCCAAGGACTCACCGAGTTTATTCCCGTTTCGTCAACTGCTCACCTTAGGCTTCTGCCAGCGATCATGCATTGGCCCGATCCTGGAGCTGCGTTTACTGCGGTTATACAACTTGGTACCGTTTTGGCAGTCCTTATCTATTTTTGGAAGGACCTTTCGGCTGCTTTTATCGGTTGGGTAAGGTCATTTACGGGTGACAAGAATACGGTTGAGGCTAGAACCGGTTGGGCGGTTTTCTACGCAACAATCATCATTGCAGTTGTCGCTAAGTTACTTGAGAAATACATAGAGGGTCCGTTTAGGTCCCTCTATGTGGTAGCAGGTTCGATGATCGTAATGGCAGTTCTTATGTACATTGCCGATAGCAGAAAGGACAATGATCGCCCCATCGAGGCGATACAAACCACGGATGGAATAAAGATTGGTTTGTGGCAATGCCTAGCGTTGATACCGGGAATGAGTCGAAGCGGTAGTTCCATTACTGGAGCTCTGTTCGGCGGATTTGATCGCCGATCTGCAGCTCGTCTATCATTTCTCATGTCGGTTCCTGCAATTACACTGGCGGGACTTTATGAAGGTTTCAAGAAGTATAAGGAAATTGCCGATGGAATGATGACACCGACTATCATTGCGTCGATTGTAAGCTTTGTTGTTGGATATGCCTGTATTAGTTGGCTGATCAACTTCTTGTCGACGAAAGGTACTAAGCCATTTGTGGCCTATCGAATTGTGCTCGGCGTCTTGATCCTCGTCCTTTGTGCAACTGGCACCATTAACCCAGATTCTAATGCTAAGAAAGCCGATGTTCCGAAAGAAACCTCAACAACCTCAGTTTGATATTGAGTGGGTTATCGTTGGACTCGGGAACCCTGGTCCGGAGTATGCCCGGACTCGTCATAACGTCGGGTTTGATGCGATTGAGCAGTTCGCCTCCAAACACAATATTAAGCTTGATCGCGGGAAACATAAGGCCCGAATTGGTACCGGTCAAGTTAATGGAGTCGGAGTAGCCTTGGTTAAGCCAATGACTTATATGAACCTCAGTGGGCAGTCAATCGCGCCAACATTACGTGAGTTTGGGGTGAAGCCTGACCGCCTAATTGTTATCGCGGATGAACTTGATTTTCCGGTTGGTAAGGTACGAATGAAGCCTAAGGGTGGTTCGGCTGGGCATAACGGCCACAAAAGCATTATTCAATCACTTGGTACGGACGAATACGCTCGAATACGCGTTGGAATCCATTCAGAGGAACGTGGCGAGACAATTGACTTTGTACTTTCCAAATTCCATCCTGACGAACGAGTTGATATTGATCGAGCCATCGCCAAAACAATTGACGGCATCGAGGCGGCGTTAAGCGGCGGAATTGAGCGTGCCCTCATTGCCATTAACGAATAAGTCAGAACTAAGCGGCCAACAAATGGGGCTTGTTCGGCATGACCCTTCGATAGGCAATCCTTACGTTTAACTCTGGATCAATTGCGAGCCAAGGGAATTTATTGAGCGCTTTCATCGTGGGTTCTAGCTGATCTTCGTTTGATCCAACAAAGAATTCATTGCCCGAAAAACGGCCAACTACAGAATTTTCCGAATTGTTTGCCAAAAGGACGCTGGCTACGTGCCGGAGAACTTCGTCTCCAACTGTGCGTTCAAATTTTCGATTGATATGGTCCAGGTTCTGGATCTCATATATCGTTGCAAATGAACAACCCTGTGACTGAGATAATTCGAGCGCTTCTGTCTTGCTAAGGACTCCGGTGAGGGGGTCTTCTTTAAGAAGGTTTTCTACTAAGTCAAGATGGTTGGCTAGGTCAGCCTCTGAATAAACCCAATCGTTCTCGTGACACGAGATTGATTCTATTGAAACTAAGGACGGGTTGATTCCTAGGGTCAAGTCGTGGACTTTCGCCCAGCGTTCCATCCTTGACAAGTGAACTCGCTTTTCAAATTCGATTGCAGTGCGAATAGAAGTTAGGGAGGACAATGGGTTCTGAGATTTTTCCAAAACCTGCGATTGCCAGAAGTGAATGAGCGCCAGGTCAATCATTGATGTTGCGTCTGGTGCCGTATCAATTGAATCAGTCAGCAATTCCACCGACTTTTCTAGGTTGCCACAGAGATAATACGCATAACCTGTCGCTCCTTGAACTCGTGCTTCTGAGCTGTAGTGACCATTTTTCGTGGAAGACTTTAAGGCTATCTGAAGGTTCGGAAGTGCTTGGTCGGGTTTTCCTTGGATTAGTAAGGATTCACCCAGATATTGAAATGCCATTTCAACTAACGAAGGAGCAAAGTCTTCAAGCTTTTCGGACAATACATCAAGAAGCAGGGATGAAGCTATTTGAGCATCAATTTGGGAGAATCCTTTGTCGCCTATAAACGCCTTTTCCCACGCCTTCGTAACATAGCTCTTGGCAAGATCGACTTTTAGCTCTAGAAGAGCGTCAGCATCGTCAAGGGTTCTAACTATATCAAGGGCACTGATTTGGCATCGTATACAGTGATCAATGAGTCCCAACGACGCATAATTGGCTGCATAGTGCATCATGATCCACGCTGTACCACGCATGTCGCGAATCTGGTGGAAGTAGTCAAATGCTATTTGCCAATCGGAAAATGCGAGGACAGAATTGTCCTGCGTGTAGGCAACCCAACCCCGAGCCTGATGGATTCTTGCCAGCACGTATGTGAGTCTCAGCTCAAACGCTATCTTTTGTGCTTCATTGACGTGTCGCGTGGCCTCGTCGTGACGCCCAAGACTGGCGTAGCACGAACCGAGCGCGGCATATGCATAGGCTTGAGTTTCCCAATCTCCTACGCTTGCATATTTTAGGGCTGAATTTGCCAGCTCTAATGCTTGGTGGGGAACTCGATTACTCAATTCGAGTGCTGACTTTGCGTCTGCGAGTGCTTGGTCTTGTCTTCCTGTCATGAGTCGTCCAACTTAATTTTCGGCTCATGACACCGGTAACTTTACGGTTGTAAGGTCTTATTCTTTCGACGATTGATGACCCACATTATGGCGCCGAAGACGATCAAGAAGTCGTCAAGCCATCCGAGAATTGGTATCACGTCTGGAACGATATCAATCGGAGAAACTAGATAGAGAGTTGCGAATCCGCAAACAAGCCTAACTGGCCAAGGATTTTCCTTGTTATTCGCAGCCTTGGCAAACCGAACGGTTTGATTCACACTAATATGACGGAAGAAGCTATTCTTTCGTTCCACCCAAGCCTTTAACTGGGGCAGAGGACTTAATGATTGGCTGCTTAGCGGCTTTCGTTGCCGTTGTCTCAAAAGGTAACGGAGTTAATGGCGGAAGCTTGACAATAAGACCCTTCTTTTTGTAGTCATCGATTTTTTTTGTGAGTGCGTTGATCCGATTTTTATCGTCGGGGTGGGTGCTTAGAAATTCGACGTTGCCACCACCACCTTTTAGCTTCCGAAAGAGTTCAAACACAGAAATCATTCCCTCAGGGTTATATCCTGCTTTCAAATCGAAGTCGAATCCGTATTGGTCAGCTTCCTTCTCTTGCCCACGGCTTGCCTCTAGATTGAATCCGATTTCATTAACGATCTGAGCAAGGTCCATGCCTTTTTTACCAACGCCAAAGATGGTTCCTAAGGCGATAATTCCAAGACTCCTCGTTTGTTGGGCATTGACTGCGCTTGCCCAGTGCTCCCGGCGGACGTGAGTTAGTTCGTGCCCCATGATTCCCGCAATTTCATCAACGGTTGTTAGCTTATCGATCAATCCAGTGAAGAAAAACACTGGTCCACCTGGGATGGCGAAAGCATTGACTTCCTTAGAGTCGATCACATCGAAAGTGAATTCCCACGGCTCTTTTTTGATTTCTTCAGGCGTTCGAGCGTTTAAATACCGTTGACCGACTAACCTTAGAAGCCTTACTCGAGGGTCTGTGTCGGGCAAGACTTTATTCTCTTTTCGAATTTTAATTGCGTATTCCTTGCCTGCTTTGATCTGATCTGCCTTTGATGGTTTGAACTGTGCGTTGCTAACAACGACAAAAGTAAAAACGGAAACGGAGCCAAAAAATTTAAACATCTTCATGGGTATTTGACGTCTAGTGTACGGCGTCGAAATCAAATTTGAACCTGAATTTGCTCAAATATTTGAGTTTTTGTTTCGTTTGCTCAAATTCTTGCTGGAACGTGGAATAAGAGAAATATCTCTCGGTGACCGTTGAAAGAGTCAATTTCGAAAACCTAGAAATAATACTTATCTCTAAGGAAATGCGAAATGGAATCCGAAACATTGAATGGGAGCATCCCGGATTAGACTGGGAGGATGTCAAACCAAAATGAAGCGAAACAACATGCGAAAAGGAGCATTTACGCTCGTCGAAATTATGATCGTCGTATTGATCATCGGAATCTTGATGGCAATTGCGGTACCGAACTTTGTCAAAGCACGAGAAAGCAGCAGAAAGAATTCATGCATTGCTAACCTCAAGCAAACCGACTCTGCTAAGGAGCAATGGGCAATGGACAACAAGAAAGATGCTGGCGCAACTGTGGCTTATACCGATCTTGTTGGTGCGACATCGTACATGAAGTCAACTCCAACTTGCCCAAGCAGTGGAACCTATACTGTTGCAGTTATTGGTACGAACCCAACTTGCAGCAAGGCTCTTCACGTCCTGCCTTAACAAAACATTTAGGTAAAAAAGGAATTCAGACGCCCGCACGAAAAGGTGCGGGTGTTTTTTTGTGGCTTGACCTCATATCGATTCTGAAGAGCGAACGATTTTTGATGTCGCTCCGAAAATCTGAAGCATGGGGAAATTTGTTCTTGT
>Ga0194055_10003503_pt1 | contig 12039 bp, 8 predicted proteins | sample SepL449m_MetaG_FD_155482 | JGI IMG/M metagenome (GOLD analysis project Ga0194055, IMG submission 155482) | Anoxic zone freshwater microbial communities from boreal shield lake in IISD Experimental Lakes Area, Ontario, Canada - Sep2016-L442-9m | ecosystem: Environmental > Aquatic > Freshwater >... | reverse complement strand
CGAAACGCCGATTCAGCGGTGACTGCTCGATCAGAAACTACTGGAACTAAGGAGTTTCTGGCCCCAAAAGGGGTTCGAACATAGTCCCATTACCTCCACCCGGAAAAACGTAGAGAGGGGCGGGCATTGCGCCGGTCCCTCCAGCGTTGCGATCGACGGAAAGTCGCTCGGTCACACAACGGCTGCATACGAAAGCGCGTTCAGGCTCCGCGCTTCGGCCCGAACTCCAAAACGTTGCCGCCTTGTTCCTACCTTTTCCTATAAGCTCCTTTTCCTATAAATTGCCGCGATCCCTATTAGCAGGGTGCTTTATCCGGGCTAAGGGTCTCGGACTTTGAAAGGCTTTGACATGACGACCAGTAGTCAGTTCGCAGGTATTCGGTTCTTTCGCAACACTCTGGTCCTTGCAACATCGTTTGCCCTTCTCAGTGTGATGACGTTGTCTGGACTTGCCAGTGCAATCACACCTTCGACAACTGCCGTCACCTCAATCGCTGTCGGCACACAACCCCGTGGCGTTGCTGTGAGTCCTGACGGATCGAGTGTGTGGGTGGCGAACGTTGGCAGCGGCACCGTTTCGCGCATTAACACCGCCACCAATGCGGTCACCTCAATCGCTGTTGGCGATCAACCCCGTGGAATTGCTGTAAGCCCGGACGGATCGAGTGTGTGGGTGGCGAACCTTGGTATCGGCACTGTCTCTCGGATTAACACCGCCACCAATGCGGTCACCTCAGTCGCTGTTGACAATGGCCCCATTGGCGTTGCTGTGAGTCCGGACGGCTCGAGTGTGTGGGTGACAAATGCCAGTAGCGGCACCGTTTCGCGTATTAACACCGCCACCAATATCGTGACCTCAATTACTGTTGGCTCGTTCCCCTGCGGCGTTGCTGTGAGTCCTGACGGATCGAGTGTGTGGGTGGGGGACGTTGGTAGCGGCACCGTTTCGCGTATTAACACCGCCACCAATATCGTGACCTCAATTACTGTTGACTCTAGCCCCTACAACGTTGCTGTGAGTCCTGACGGATCGAGTGTGTGGGCGGCGAACCTTGGCAGCGGCACCGTTTCACGGATTAACACCGTCACCAATGCGGTCACCTCAATCGCTGTTGGCGATAGACCCAACGTCGTTGCTGTGAGTCCTGACGGATCGAGTGCGTGGGTGACAAATATCGACAGCGGCACCGTTTCGCGTATTAACACCATCACCAATGCCGTCACCTCAATCACTGTTGGTACGGACCCCTTAGGTATTGCTGTGAGTCCTGACGGATCGAGTGTGTGGGTGGCGAACACTGTCAGCGGCACCGTTTCGCGTATTGACACCATCACCGATATCGTCACCTCGTCGATAACTGTTGGAACGGAGCCCCACGACGTTGCTGTGAGTCCCGACGGATCGAGTGTTTGGGTGACGAACAAAAACGGCGGCACCGTCTCACGCATTACTTTCCCGCCACAACCTCCCGCCAACGTCACGGCCACGCCAGGGAATGCTCAGGCAACTATTTCGTGGACTGCACCAACCAACACTGGCGGAAGCCCCATCACTGGATACACCGCCACGGCTTCCGCAGGGGGCCAGAGCTGCACGACAACAACTGCCACTTCGTGCACGATTAGCGGCCTGACCAACGGAACGACCTATGACGTATCGGTCACCGCAACTAATGCTGTTGGCATCTCTGACCCGTCAGTCATTGCAGTCACCCCGTCGTCGGATCCAGTCGCACCAGCATTTACTGGATGAGTAGTCGTGGGTCGGGGGTTCGAGTCCCTCAACGCCCACGAAATCAGGGTTTGCTGCCCTAGGCCCCAATTTCTGGTGATCAGTAAGCCGTAAGTGAACTGGGCGTAGGCTTTGTTTGTCGACCGGCAAATGGTTTCTCGACTTTTATGTCGGGGGTTCTCAAATGGTCCGGAGATCAGTTCTCGCAGTGCTTGCGGTTGGGGCAGTTGTATTGGGTTGTGTGGTCGTGTCGACGCCGGCTGGTTCGGCGCAGTTTCCTGGTGCAAATGGAAAGTTCGCGTTCCATTCGCATCGGGACGATCCCAACGGTGAGATCTATACGTCGAATGCCGATGGATCTGGAATCACCCGACTCACGGACAACCCTGCAGTGGACGAGTTCCCTGCGTGGTCGCCGGATGGAACGAAAATCGCGTTCGACAGTGATCGCGATGGGGATTTCGAGATTTACGTGATGAATGCCGATGGTTCAAACCTGATCAAGCTCACGAATAACGCCGTTGACAACTATGTTCCGTCGTGGTCCCCGGACGGCACAAAAATTATCTATGAACAGGCTGAGCTCGGCGTCGACGACATCTACGTGATGAATGCCGATGGCTCGAATCAGATCAATCTGACACACGATGCCGATTCCGATTGGATGCCGCAATGGTCACCCGATGGATCGAAAATCGCGTTCTCTAGTAATAGCGATGGCGACTACGAGATTTATGTGATGAATAGTGATGGTTCAAATTCGGTTGCTCTCACGAGCAATACTGCGCGCGACCTTTGGCCGTCGTGGTCACCAGACGGAACAAGAATTGTCTTCACACGAAATGCCGCCGGCCTCGGCGCAACGCGCGAGATCTATCTGATGAACGCCGATGGTTCGAACCAGATCAATCTCACGAATAATTCAGTAGAGGACGATCATCCGATGTACTCGCCTGACGGAACGAAAATCTCATTCGAACGGTCTACGGGCCGGCCCAACCCGTATGGCATTTTCACGATGAATCCTGATGGTTCGAACGTAACTCCCATCATTTCTGATTCCTTCGATAACTCAGACCAGTCATGGCAGTCAGTGGCGGTCGTGTCACCCACCACCACCGCCACCACCACAACGGCTTCGGTGGCGCCCGCGTTTACGGGGTAGAAACTCGACGTTTTCGGCTGAGGTCTGATTCACGATGTATGAGGTAGCGACCGCTAAGGTTTGTCGGTCGACCGGCACGGGGTCTCTCGACAATTTCTTTCGGAGATTCTCGAATGGTTCGCAGAGCGGTTCTCGCAGTGGTTGCGATCATGGCGGTCGTGGTTGGTTCTGTCGTCGCATCAACGCCGGCTGGTGCGGTGGTCGACACGGCGACTGTCGTGCCGAGTCCGAGCCCCGGTCTTAATTCGAACGTACTGAATTCTGTTTCGTGTGTTAGCGCCTCATGGTGCACTGCAGTCGGCAATTCCGACAGCCCCGCTGGGGGCCAGTTGACGTTGGCTTGGGACGGAATCTCGTGGACTGACGTTGCCAACCCTGGTCTCGGTGGCTCGATGATGATGGTTTCGTGTGCCACGACTTTGTCGTGTTTTGCATTCGGATATTCAGATACGGGGTTGGCGTGGGATGGCGTCTCATGGACCGAAGAGCCGGGCCCCATGACTCGGAGCGGGGTCAGTGGCCAAGTGCTTCGGCTGAAGTGTTTCACCGCATCGCGATGTATCGCCGTCGGGGGCTACTTAGCCGTCGTCAATGCCCAGATTTTTTGGAAGCCATTGGTGATGGTGTGGGATGGCATGACATGGACTCGACAAGTAACCCCTAGCCCTGGCGGTCCAGGAACTCCCGATGATGCCGGTCTTAGTGCAAACAACTTGGCGTACGTGTCATGTGTTTCGGAGATTTCGTGTACTGCCGTCGGCACCTACGACGACGGAACCGGCGGCAAGGCCTTGATTTTGGGGTGGGATGGCGTTTCGTGGACGCAAGTAGTAAGTCCCGATCTCGGCGGGTCTGAGAACGGACTCCTGTCGGTGTCGTGCGTCAGTACCTCGTGGTGCACCGCGGTCGGCCAATACAACGATGTCGTTGGTTCCCAGTCCTTGGTGTTGAAATGGGACGGAGTTTCGTGGACGCAAGTAGCGAGTCCGAATCTCAACGCTCCCTACAGTCGGCTTGTTGAAGTGTCATGTGTGAGCGCCTCTTCGTGTGTGGCAGTCGGCCAGTACGGCGACGGCATAAGCCTTGGGGCCTTGGTGTTGGTGTGGGATGGCGTTTCGTGGACGCAACTTTCATCCCCCAATCTCAGTTCGGGCCAGAACTATCTGTCTGCAGTGTCGTGCGTGAGTGCGTCGTTGTGTACTGCGGTCGGCTTCTCCATTGACGACGACGGCGGTAATCACGCGAGGACATTGGTGGTTTCGCTTACCGTTGCTCCGCCAGTTCCGACTCCTGATCCGGTTGCTCCGGCGTTTACTGGCTAGCACCGACTGGGACTCACGATGTCCCACCACTGAATCACGGGGTACGGTGCTGCTCTGCGCATGTCGAGCGCCGCAGTGGGGGATGGAATGGCAGGGTCAGAAGTCGAAGCAGGCCACGGACGGTATCCGAGCGTCGATGAACTTTTGGCACAGGCAGAAGCAAACACGGGGCTCGCCGATTTCGGACCAGGCGACTTTCGTGAAGGGCTTGACTGGCTGCTGAAAAGCGTTGCCGATGACGCAGAGTTCGATCCGTCAGTCGACGAAGCGGTTGTGGCGACGTTTCGCCGGCGCTTAGAGAATCGCCTGCATCTTGAAGCATGGTTGGCGGCCCATCCGGAGACGCTCGATGCACCGGTGCTTGGTCCCGTTGACATCATCGGTCTTCCGCGAACGGGGACCACAGCGTTGGCCAACATGATGTCGCTTGATCCGCAGTTTCGTTGTTTGCGGAGCTGGGAACAGGCCGAACCGATTCCACCGCTGATGCCTTCGACTGAAGCGACTGATGCGCGCCGTCTGCGTGCGGCGGAAGCGAACAAGGATCTGTCGCCAGAGCTGTTGGCGATGCATCTCTATGACCTCGATGCCACGACCGAAGATTCTGAAGTGCTGGGCATGGCCTTTCATGGCCAGCAGTACACATTGCCGGTCTACAGCTACCACCAGTGGTGGCGAGCGGCAGATTTCACCGAGACCTTTCGCTATCACCGACGAGTGATTCAGGTACTGCAATCGCGATATCCGCCGCAGACGTGGTTATTCAAGTCGCCGCATCACAAGTTCCACCTCGAACCGATCGTTGCTGCGTACCCCGATGTTCGTTTCGTGATGACTCACCGAGATCCCGCAAAATCGGTGCCTTCGTATTCAAGCCTTGTGTCGACGATTTTCCCGTTAGCGGCAAGTCCGCGAGATCTTCGTCAGGTCGGCCCGCAGGTTTCGAATCACTTACGCGTTGGTATGGAACAAGCGATTGCTGCTCGTGATCGGTTGGGCGAGGAACGTTTCTTCGATGTCCATCACAACGAATTAGCGCGCGACCCCATTGGCGTTTTGCGCAAGGTCTATGACTTTCTCGGGCTCACATTCACCGATGAGACCAAAGTGGCGGTCGAAGAGTGGCAGAAGGCCAACCGTTTGGGTGCCCACGGCGAACATCGCTACACGCCGGAGCAATTCGGTTTGAGTTCTGAAGAGATACGGGCCGACTACGCGTTCTACATCGATCGTTTCGGTGTGGAACTAGAGGGGTGAACGAATGAGTAACAACAACAGCGATATGGGAGTGAGTTGGGCCGATCAGTTGGCGGCCCTGGGCCCTGTGGTCGATCGACTTCTGAAGGTTTGGCGACCCGAGGGTGCGACCCCAGCCGAGCGCCAGGACATGAACAAACTCGCGCTTTCGATTTTGTCCGAGGGCTATTTGTGTCGGGTCTATGCCGACGCCAATCGACCAGTGTTCATGCCCCTGTGGAACTACGCGTTCAATCAGGGTGGGCCATCACCTGACTATGTGTATTCAACAACCGAAGTCGCGAGCGACGGTGTGTATCGGATCTCTGGCTACCGAGGAACCTCGCGGTTCATCGAAATCACACAACAGACCTTCGACATGATGAGTCCCTCTCAAGTCGACAACGGGAGCCGTGTTCCGGCCACGCACGATCTCGACGATCTGACGCTTGGCGCCGATGGCTACTTCAGCGTTGTGCTGAGTGCGGAACGCCCCAGTGGGCACACCGGTGATTGGTGGCAGCTCGATCCGGAAACCTGTCGGTTGTTAATGCGTAGGTGCTCATGCGATTGGAATCACGAGCTCGATGCGAGCGTCGCTATTGAACGGCTCGATGACAACGGTTCGGATATGACGCCGGAAGACATCTCGCGCCGCTTCGCTGATCTTTCTCAGTGGATCGAGGGAATGATCGGGTTCGATATGCACCTTGTTCGGTTCTATCGAGAACATCATGGAGTCAATACGTTCTTGCGCTCAACGAAGATCGATTCGATTGGTGGGTTGCCGACGCAGGCCTATTACGACGGCATCCACGAGATCGAAGATGATGAAGCGCTCATCATTGAAACCGAGTTACCCAAAACCGTGCGGTATTGGCAAGCACTCGTTGCCGACGACCGCTTCGCAACGGTTGACTGGGTCAATCGCCAATCAAGCCTTAATGACGTACAAGCGCATATCGACAGCGATGGAAAATTTCGAGCGGTTATTTCACGAACCGATCCGGGTGTTCCTAACTGGCTCGACAAGGCCGATGTTCCGTGGGGAATGATTCAAATGCGCTGGAATCAGGCCAGCGATTTTCCCGATCCCACGATGATCAAGGTCCCAGTTGCTGATGTTCGTCAGTACTTGCCGGCCGACACTCCCGTCGTTACGCCGGCCGACCGGAAAGAACGTCTGAGCGTTCGTCGCGAAGGTGCGCAGTTGCGGCGGATCTGGTGAACTGAATGCACAACATCTATAGGGGGAACTCATGAGGGCATGGCGAGTCCATGAATACGGCCAACCAACCGAGGTCTTGCGTCTCGACGAGGTTGATCTCCCCGAGCCTGGGCCCGGTGAAGTGCGGGTTAAGGCGCAAGCCATACCGCTGAACCTCAACGACCTCGAGCGCATCACCGGCGGCAACATGATGGTCCGCCCCGAGTTTCCTTATAGCCCGGGCATGGAAGCGTTCGGCATTGTCGATGCGTGCGGCGAGGGTGCCGAGGAGTGGATGGGCAAGCGTGTCGCTGCTGTTACCAAGCAAGCCTTCGGTGGTTTCGCTGAATATGTCATCTGCCCCACGATCGCGGCGTTTGAAATTGACGAAGCGATTCCGCTTCCCGATGCTGCGGCACTGTTCTTTCCCTTCCACTTGGCTTGGCTTGGCCTCATTGATCGTGCTGGTCTCAAAGCGGGCGACACCGTCCTCATTCACGCCGGAGCGGGCGGTGCTGGTTCGGCAGCAATCCAATTAGCCAAAGCGTTCGGTGCTCGTGTCTATGCAACAGCGGGCGGGCCAGAAAAGGTTGCCCTGTGTCGTGAACTCGGAGCCGACGTTGCTATTGACTACCTCAGCGAAGACTTCAAAGCAGTCGTGCTGGCCGACACCGACAATCTCGGCGTCGACATCGTGTTCGACAACGTCGGTGAAGCAGTGATGCCCGATTCATTCGCGTGCACCGCGTACAACGGAACCTATTTGATGATGGGTTTCGCCTCGAACAAGGTTGTGGCCGACGAAAAGTTCATCGTTCCTCGCCACGTCACCATGGGAAATTTCAAACTGTGCGGCGTGCTGCTCAATTATCAGTCCGAAGAAATGATCGGTGTGATTAAGCAGGGCATGGGCTGGAACGTTGCTCCCCGTGAACTCGGAGAAATCGCTACTGCCGACATCGTCGAACTGGTGAAGTCGGGTGCAGTCCGTGCCGTTGTCGGAAGTGCTCCAAGTTTTGAAGACCTTCCGGCGGCGATGGAAGCGATGGCATCACGCAACACCACTGGTCGCGTCATTGTGATGCTCTGAGTCAGACCACAGAGATCATTCTGGCGGAAGGTCGAAGTGCTCGATGTACTCGCGGAATTCGCCGCGCACCGCAGCGGGGTCGATTCCGTACTGGTCGGGCTGGTAATCGTGGGTTCCGTGAACACCGGGTGGGTTGGCATCGATGAAGGCCTGCATGGCTCGCGCGGCTTCGTCGGTCATCGGTAGATCAAGCGCGTCGTAGATCTGGGTGATCACACCGAACTGATCGGTAATGAAATCGCGGAACATCATGTCGTAGAAGATTGCGGCTGGGTACTCCTGTGCTTTGCGCACATTGACCCCGTGCATGAGTACATCGCGAAGGCGAGGGATCCAGTCGGAAGCAACCTCGCGCGGGTCAATGTGATCACTTCCAACGCTGCGCACAATCGTTGTGAGCGAGGCATAGGAGGTCATCGACTTCACTGGATCTCGGTGGGTGAACACGATGCGGGCATCGGGGTAGGTAGCCAGAAGGTGTTCGAGCCCCCAAAGGTGAGCGCCGGTCTTGAGTACCCAACGATCTTGCATATTGAACGCTTGCATGTGCTGCAGTTGCTGCAAATGAAACTCATAGACATTGGCCCAGTCGGCTTCTTTGTCGATCCATGTTTGGTAGCCCGACACGTTGAACTGATTGTGAAACAGCGGTGTACACATCGATTCGCCCATCAGCGTGACGCACTCTTGGGTGAGTTCAGCGCCGAGCGGGTGAATGGCTTTGAGCTGCTGATCTTCGATCGGAGGCATCGTTGCTGCACACATCGCGATTCGCGGATCGGTGGCAAATGTTTCCGCTCGGGGCGGGGGAGAGGGAAACATGCATTCCCATGTGAGCGGTGCGCGGTTCGCTGGGTCCTGGGCGAGGATGTCGTGCAGGATTGTTGTGCCTGTGCGAGGCATGCCGATGATAAAGATCGGCTTCACAATCTTCTGTTGTGCAATCTCAGGGAATACAGCGCGGTCGTTGGTGTAGTTCAACCGATTAACGGTGTGGAGCAATGCTCGTTCGCTCGCGATGAATTCGCCAGTGGGATTGAGTTGCGCGTCGCCATTAAGGGAGTCCATGAATCGACCGAGGCCCTCGAGAAAGAACTCACTGCCATCACCAAGGTTGGTCTTGCCTTCTGCTCGACGGGAAGATTCGGCGAGGATTGCGTCAACGTTGAGGTCGGTCATGAACCGACCGTATCGCTCCAGAGCTGGTGGGGTGTTCGATCTCGACGACCAGTGAAGGGAAGCGGAACCAGAGTCTGGGGTTGATGCGCCGATGCGTATGCGGCGCAAATGACATCGAGGACCCGGCGGCCGAAGCGCGCGTCAATGGGCGATGGTGCACCAGCCACAACATCGCGAACCGTGAGCATCTGGTCGACATAGCCAAGTTGCTCGATATGGGCATCGGTTATACCGGGGAGTGCGGCGAGAACGACAGGTTCGCCGTTGTGTTCGATGCCCGGTTGCGGCATGAGTTCGGTGCGTACGACACCATTGTCGCTCGAGACTTGGATATCCCACACAGCATCGGGATGTCTCCAACTTGTTTCGATGCGAGCCCGCAGACCTGAAGCAAAGTCGATGAACACTTCGGCGTAGTCGTCGACCTCAATGTCAAGGGAATGTTCAAGGGTGGCCTGCACCCCAACTGGCGCATCGGAACCGGCGAGCAGCAGCGCAAGAGCGATCGCATGGGAACCGAGATCGAACAACACTCCGCCACCGCGGGCTGGGTCGAGGAATTCCCCCCAAGTCGGTCGGGGCGAAAGTTGGCGGATCTCCATGAAATTGAGCGAACCGATCCCGCTCACCAATTCGCTGGTGCGCACAACAAGTGGCGAGAAGGCCAGATTCTCGGCGTAAACGACCTGACCGCCCGCGGCGACGATGGCATCGGCCTCGGCCAGTGTTGAGGCCAAGGGCTTCTCGACGAGCACCACGCAGCCCGCAGCGAGGGCCTGGAGGGTGTCATTGGTATGGCGGTCCGGTGGGGTGCAGACCACCACAGCGTCGGCGCCGGCGGGGAGCTGCTCGAACGTAACTGCCTTGGCCCCGACCTGCCCGGCTCTCTCAGTAGCCCGAGCCTCGGTGCGCGAGGCAATGGCGAGGATGGGGGACTCGGTCGCCTCTGCTGCCATCGCATGGACGAGCGAGATCATGCCGGCACCGGCGAAGGCGAGATTCACGAGCGTGACGGTACCGCTTCGGCGATGAGCGAACTACGGTCGGTCCCTGATGGGGGATCTAGGGGAACTCAAAGGCATTGTCGTCGTCGATCTTTCGACGAATCTCAGTGGCGCGTATTGCTCGAAACTGTTTGCTGACTCCGGTGCGACCGTCACGCGGGTCGAACCCCCCGAGGGCGATCCGCAGCGTCATGCCCAGTGGTCGGGTGTGCCCACCGAAGGCGATGCGCCACTCTTTCGTTATCTGCGCCACGGGCAACGCTCGGTAACCGCGGTTGCTGGTGAACCCATCATCGATGAACTGTGCGCTGCGGCCGACCTCGTCATCGTGAGCGGTCCGCCGCCTGGCGAATGGCCCGGAACGGTTGTTCTCTCTACGACGCCTTACGGGCTGAGCGGTCCATTCGCTGATCGTCCCGCTACCGAGTTCACACTGCAGGCCGATAGTGGTGCAGTCGCGATTCGTGGCGTGCGGGAGTTTCCACCGATTCAAATGGGTGGCCGCATTGTCGAGTGGGTCGGCGGTGCATACGGCGCAGTTTCATCTCTTGCCGCAGTTCGACGGGCCCGTGAAACCGGTGCCGGTGAGTTCATCGATCTTTCCGTCTTTGAGGTAGCGAACGTCACTGCCACGAATTACTCAGACCTTTTCAATTCTCTTGCCGGTCGTCCCGAACCCGATCCCGCGATTCCGCCACGCACTGTAGAGATTCCATCGATTGAGCCAACGCTCGATGGCTGGGTCGGGTTCAACACCAACACGCGCGATCAGTGGGAATCGTTCTGCATTCTGATTGAGCGTCCCGATCTGCTTGAAACCGCAGAGTTCGCGGCATTGGCCGTTCGTAGTGCTCGCGCCGATGAGTGGAATGCCATGGTGCGCGAGTTCACGACGAAGCACACCACCGCTGACATCGTCGAACGAGCTGCGGCACTTCGAATTCCAGTAGCGCCTGTCGCCGACGGCAAACTGATTCTTGAACTTGATCACCCGCAAGAACGCGGCGTCTTTCTGCGCGATCCGCTTGATGAGTTCTCAATGCCTCGCCGCCCGTACCTCATTGATGGCGCCGTAGGCGGCGCGCCCGAACCTGCGCCGTCAGCGGGTGCGCAGAATGGCACGAAGATTCCGCTGCGCACCGATCGTCCGGCGGATGCGGGCACCCCACAGGAATTGCCTCTTGCGGGCATCACCGTACTTGACCTCACCGCATGGTGGGCCGGTCCTTCAGCATCAGGCATGCTGGCCACCCTCGGCGCTGAAGTGATTCATGTTGAGTCAACACGTCGTATCGATGGCATGCGCACGGCTGGCGGAATGTTCTACAGCCGCCCACAGTGGTGGGAATACAGCGCATTCTTCTTGTCGGCCAACACCAATAAATATGACGTCACCCTCGACCTTGATCGTCCGGAGGGCCGTGCGCTAGCGCTTGAGCTTGCAGCAAAGGCCGACATCGTGATCGAGAACTTCACGCCCCGTGTTGTCGAAGCTTTTGGTCTTGATTGGGATGCCATCAAGAGCGTGAATCCCCGAGCGGTGATGGTGCGTATGCCTGCGTTCGGGCTCGATGGGCCATGGCGAGACCGTCCTGGTTTCGCTCAGACCATGGAACAAATCACTGGCCTCGCGTGGATGACTGGTCATCCCGAAGATCAGCCGCGTATCCAACGCGGACCTTGCGACCCCAATGGCGGATTGCACGCGGCATTCGGCGCTCTCATCGGACTTGAGTATCGTGATCGAACTGGTGAGGGTTGTCTCATCGAAGCGCCGATGTTTGAAGCAGCCATCAACGTGGCGGCAGAACCCGTCATCGAGTGGACCGCTCACCAACTTCTCGTGGAACGCGAAGGGAACCGTAGTCCCTATGCGGCGCCGCAGAACTTGTACGCGTGTGAAGGCTTTGAGAATTGGCTGGCAGTCTCCTGTGCGACTGACGAGCAATGGCAATCACTGGCCGCGGTCATCGGACATCCTGAACTCGCGAATGATTCCTCGTTGTCAACGCTGGCCGATCGTCGCCGTGAACACGATCGGCTCGATGTGCTGATTGGGGAGTGGGCGGGCGAACGTGAGTTGAGTGATGCAGTTGCTGAACTC
>Ga0194055_10003502_pt1 | contig 12041 bp, 9 predicted proteins | sample SepL449m_MetaG_FD_155482 | JGI IMG/M metagenome (GOLD analysis project Ga0194055, IMG submission 155482) | Anoxic zone freshwater microbial communities from boreal shield lake in IISD Experimental Lakes Area, Ontario, Canada - Sep2016-L442-9m | ecosystem: Environmental > Aquatic > Freshwater >... | reverse complement strand
CAGGTAATTCATCCTTAAAAGTACCATAATTAAGTTTTAATTTATTATGAATATTAGTTAGTTTATCATTAATGTTATATATACATTGGGTAGAAATTGTATAGTCATTTACATTTATTTTAACTATATAATATTGGTTGTATTCAACTTCAGAATTATTAATTACTATAAATATACCTTTCTCAACTCCGCATATATGGTCATTAAAATATAATGACCGTGTAATATCACCGTGCGGAATAGTAATAATATTATCGTGTGTTAGTTTATTTAAACATATTTCAGTAACATCTACTCTATTTTCATCTATGCCGTAAAAAATAAATATGGTCATATAATTATATTATATATAATTATTCTTATATATATTATTTTCATAAAATACGCATTTAAAATATACTAAGCTATAATAAATATAAAGTTTTCTTTTTTCATAACGTCAATAAGTTGTGACCTATTTATAGGGCCATTCATTATTTTGATTTGGTCATATATTTCTAAACTATTGTTATGATGTATATCAAATAAGCATATATTTTTCCGAGCATTTTGAATAATATCTGCTAACGATTCATTTTCGCGTATTACCCAATTGTAGAAATCCTCCGTTATTTTATTTTCATCCTTGTATTTAGTAAACATTTTGTAAGAGTTAAATATTGTCATAGTAGATGCTCCAATATTAGTGATTGGTTTATGAGAATAATCGCATCCAAATAGAATACTCATTTGTTTAAATTCGTCCATATTCATATTGAGTGTTGTTAATATATTATGAAAATCGTACATGATTACTTTGGATGTAGACAAACTCAAATATCGAAGAACACGCGAACATCCATAGACAAACATATCTGTGTCTTCGCTCAAACACGCATATACAATATTTTTTGAAACCATCTTCGCACATAGAATATCAGCTTCACCGGGAGCTTCATAATAGGTTACTCCGTATGCCTGGAGCAATGATTTGGCATCTTGTATATGCTGATGTTTTAAAATAACAAATTTCTTCTTCAGTTGTTTCATCGCATTTCTCAATTCTTCGCCATTTGTAGTTATGTCAATATATGTATCATCGTCTATTTCTACTGTTGTCGTATTTTCAATACTTACCTCATCGATGTTAGTTGCACCATCATTGACCTGAGATTCCAAACCATCCAAAATCTGTTTCAATCTATAATATTCTTCACGAGCACTATTCTTCGTCTTTCTTCTCAATTCAATTGTCCCATTTTTTTCAATAGGCGGCTTCCCGTCAAATATAAATATCGGTATTATATTATGCTCCCTAAATATAGATATCATTAAATATAAATTTTCTAGTAGAGCATTTTCGCTAAGATATTTATAAAGATAAATACTGATATCTACTGCTATTTTTTTACCAGAAAGCGAAGATAAAGGTATACAAGATATAGATTCTTTACATTTTGATTGAATGAATCTGTTTAACATGTGGATTCCCATTGTGTCTTCTTGTGAAAGATGTGCGCTTACCTGGGAACGACGGCCTATATGAAAATACTTTCGGTTATACGTATATAGTTATTACATATAACGCTAATCAATTTTTTGTATTTTTAATCTAAATCTAAATCTAAATCATATACGAAAAATTGATATAAAATAAACATAATAAACATATAAATATAGACATAGACCTCCAAAATGCCGATAACACGACTACAAAGCAAGAAAATTAATGCAGTGAATGCAGCTGCAACAGAAGCCAAAGCCAACAACACCGACTCCAAAATACCGATAACACGACTACAAAGCAAGAAAATGAATGCAGTGAATGCAGCTGCGCCAGCAACCGCTACCAAACCAACAAATGCAAAAGCAAACCTAATACACAATATCAACTTTATAGATGCTTCCAAAGAATGGAGAAAGAATAAAGTAAAACATACAAATTGTACATTTGAATATATATGGATTTAACACCATATTAGTCACCACCACCAATAACAGTCATCCGCATCGTAGATAATAATACATTATCTGGTCTATCGGGCGTATTTTGTGTTTCTAGTTTATTCTCTATTGCTACAATAAGTTTCAAAAGATCATTGTTCTTATAATTCTTATAAATAAACTGAATAAATTCATCTATGTTTTTCTCATCTTTTTTGAAATTAAATATATTTGTATTGTTATCGATACACCATAATATGAAACCATTAAAATTGGCGAGTAATATTGCCACGACAATATAGTAAGCAAAAACATTTGTCTCTTCTTTATATAATTTATTAACCGTTACATAGTTTGCATCTGAACAATTAGATATAATATTATAATCTAATCCCATATAATCTAATACTTTAATACATTGAAATAGTGAAAAAATAGTTTCGTGTTGTATAGAATCGTAGAATTTCTTCAAAAAAATGTCGTATTTGTTTTTTAATCGCATTGTACCAGTTTCATCGGAACCGTTACCTTGTGTGTGTTCGTGACCGTGACCGTGACCGGCGTGAGTATGAAACTTAAGAGATTTTGGTGGTTCATATAGCTTATCTAAAAAATTACGCCTTGTTGTCCTGGATGAGAATCTCTTATTTGTATTTATATCAAAATAAGTTTCAAAAAACACATTCATAATTCTTGCCCATATTTCGCAATAAGACTCGTATATTTTTATATCCTTTTTTATCGAAAAAATATTCTGTAACCTTTTATTAGCATTTGTGATATTTAATAAAGAAAAATCTATACCATAATTATGCATAGTCTCGTGTATAAAAACCTTAAACCATTCTTCCTTTCGATAAACGATAATATTGGCATCTGTTTGGCATACATCGGAGACTCCCCCATTTACGTGTACGGGTCTCAAAATATTGTTATGAGCATATTCATCCTCATATAGTTCATAATCATTATAACTTTCGGAATTAATATCACCATTGTCTTTTGTGGGAGTAAATCCAGGTAGCCGTCGTTTGAAAGGTGTCAAATAAATATAAGATGACAAATTAGTACCACACTTTATATCAGCAAATTTTGCCAATAAATTTAACCATAAATATATTTTTAATATACAATTTTTGAAATACGAAGCTCCTTTTTTTCTTATATTATTTAATTCATATTTACTATCTTCGAAAATTACAAAATAAACAGTTACTGTTCGTTTATCGCCAATATCACACTTATACTCTAAAACATATCTGGATTTTTCTCTGATATATTTTACAATATTTGGAGGTATGTAAGAACTGGATAATAATGATTTCTGTATTAATTTATCGTTTGGTTCAGTTATTCGTTTAAATTTATGTTTAAAACATAGAGATGCGCGTTCAATCGTCTTAAACTTCTTAAATTCATCATCTATACAATCGTATAATGTTATTAATTGTTTATTTATTTCTGACTGTCTCGAATTTTTAACATCATTTGTAGTTTGAGTTTTATTTATACGCCTAAGTTTATTATAATATTTGTCATTCCGTTGCATCAATTGTAGTAAATTATAATCATTTCTTTTTAATTTTATGTTACCACATTTTTCTAAAGGGTTGATGTTTTGATGAAGTGGGGAATGAGTAGAGGAATAATTTGTTTCCATTTATATAGTAAACAGATTATTTATTATTAGTTATTAGTTATTAGTTATTAGTTATTAGGTATTTGAAGACAAACTATTTAATGTATTGCTTCGTAGTCATTTATTTTGCCATTTTTTGTTCTCAATTTAGAACGTACATGCATTAGATGCATAGATGGAGTAGGATGTTTTGTATGGTTATAGTTAATAAGTTTTGCATTATTTGTCATAAGGAGTATAGTAGCAAGGTCGTCGTTCTGGCTAAATTTCGCCATAGTACCTTCTTCGAGAACTCGTGAGTGACGACCATTGAAGAAATCGGGGTCAATTGCAACTGTCGACGGACGCAAGCTAACCTTTTTACCATCGATGGTTGTTGTAGGATTCTTTTTGCCAGCGACAGTAGCCAAATCAACATCACTTGAAATCTGCGATAAAATAGACGTTTCATTGTAATGTTTACTCTTTTTATTCGCATCCATTGTAAATAACAAGTAAAATTCAGGAGAAGTTTTCAAGAATTTATTTCCTTGATAGTAGTGCTCTACAGATAACCATCGATGTCCATCCAATGTAAATGGCTGACACCATTCATTTGAAATCTTTCTTCGCCAATTATTTTTACCTCCTTTTTCATTGTTACTACCACCGCCCATAAGATCCATAAAACCTTTCAAGTCATTCGCCGATACGACATCACCCTGTGCAAACCCGGGCATTTTATTAGACGACATAGCGTGATGCATTAATCGCAATGAATCATTGTAATGAGGATTTGATGATTTATCCAAATCTGCAAGTTCCGATTCTATTTCTTTCATAAAATGTTTGTTTGCAGAATCCATATCCTCTTTCATAAAAAGCATAAATTGAGGAATATTCGTATATATCCCGCTTAATTCAAAACCCTGTAAACATCGCGACGTGACCTGCAATTTTACAGAGTAGGGTATTTCGCCAAATGTAAACATCTTCGTATCGCGATATGTTATTAAATCATAATGTTTGTCTGTTTGTGAAAGCATAATATAATGGTCAGGAACAAATTCATATTTATCTCTTTTTGATATTCCTCCCATCGCCTTACTTTTTGGCTCATCGAGTCCTACCATTGCAGCCGATTTATGTTTACCGCTTTTCAATCTCTCAATCTCTTGTACAATAAATTCTTTTTGCGATTTACTTACATTTTTGCCACAATGAATAACGTTCGTCATCGCAAATACTTTATCATTATTGTCGTGAAAATCCGTTTTAGAAAAGACAATAAGTTTAATATTAAGAATAATTTCTAAAGTGGAAATAGCCCACTCATCTGCATAAAACTCACCAGCCCCTTCGCCTACACGTATAATATCGCGCAGTTGTTCGATATTATGAACACCTTTCATAAATTGAACATATTTCATATTATCTTTTATGGCTTCTCGCTTATTTTTTAATTCTTCATTTTCTGCCTTGAGCACCAATGCGCGTTCTCGTATTTGTTTTTTCTCAGACAAAGATTGCGAACCAGTAAGACGCGTTTTAAGGTCTTGATTCTCAGCCACAATTTCTTCATTTCTTTGCCTATTTCTCTGTAACTGTAGATTAAAACTATCGTATAATGATTTATATGCCGAATATTGTTCTGTGCTGATTACACCAGCAAGTTTTTCACGCAAATTTATAGCATTGATGTCGCGGTCAGGATATACGCTGCGAATAGCATCACTAATCGCATAAAAGAAACTGTCACTATCGACGGGAGATTTTACAATATTAAATTCATTATTCATATAATATTTTTGTATCCAAGGTTGGTCTGGGCGTTCGCGGAAATTACGTAGTTCGGCGTCAAATTGGTCCATCGTTTGAACCGGAAGTCTCCTTGGAACTTTTACAGGACCCCTAGAGGCATCTTTAGGGGCAGCGAGCGAAGCGTGAATTGCGGCTTGAATATCTTCATCATCGGTTTCGGTATCTTCGTCTTCTTCGGCGGCGGCGGCGGCGGCGGCAACAGCAGCGGCTACTTTTGGGAGGGCTGACTTTGCGCGTACCTTGGCGGAAGCAGATAACGCGGATGGGTTTTCTGAGATAAATACTGCTTTTTGTATTAGCGTTTTCGTGACAAATGAGTATATAAGTGGGGGTGGTGTTTTTTCAAGATTTATGTCGCCTTCGTCGTCTAGCATAGAGGCAACATTTTGCTCGAATATTTCATAAACGCCGATTTGGGATATTACCTTGTCATTTTTTATAAGATAAATAGGATAATAAACAATATTTTTATCAATAAATATGTTTTTTATTTGCCCAATACTTATAATTGTATTAATTCCCATTACCGTTGCTTCATATAATGGTGCCTTATAATTCATTTCTTTTGAATCTGATGGGTCAATCGATTTTAATTCGGTATAATTTACACTTGGATCAAGTCTTGAGCGAACCATTATATTATATTAAATATACATATTAATTTTATATTTATAAATATTTATTTACTTACAAGTATTAAATATACCGCTATATATTCTATATAATAGCAAATATTTACATAAAATGATTACGTGTGTATTAACAGGAGGTCTTGGTAATCAACTATTTCAAATATTTAATACGATGGCTTTATCTATAGAGCTAAAAGACAAATATATGTTTCCGAATAAATTATATGGAGGAACACGAACGTGTACATATTGGGATACACTTTTGAAAGAAGTGAAAAAGAATGTTATGTCAACATCAGTAATTAGTTTAAAATTGCCGGTACACAAAGAGATTGGGTTTAAATATAATAAAATATTATCATCATCATCATCATTATCATCATCATCATTATCATCATCATCATCATTATCATCATCATCATCATTATCATCATCATCATCATTATCATCATCATCATCATTATCATCATCATCATCATTATCATCATCATCCTCATTATCAAGTGATATTGTAAAGAAAAATGGCGGAGTGATATTATATGGATATTATCAAAGCTATAAATATTTTGAAAAAGAATATGAAAAAATAAAAGAATATATTAAACTTGATGAACAGAGAAAAATAGTAAAAGATGCATATTTTTCTAGAGCGGACACCGAACCACAAATCCTGGAAAACAACATTATTTCATTACATTTTAGAATGGGGGATTATAAGAAGTTACAAGATTGTCATCCAATAATGGATACCGAATATTATATAAAAAGTATAGGATTTATATTGGACAAGATAAAGTTTGCCGATTTTCCAAATAGTCGCGTAACTATATTGTATTTTTACGAGAAAGAAGATGCAGCTGATGTTCTTTCAAAAATAGGATTGATGCAAAAACAATATCCCTTTATTATATTTAAATGTGCTAACAGTGAATCCAACTTAGAAGACTGGCAACAATTATTATTAATGAGTTGTTGTCAGCATAATATTATAGCGAATAGCAGTTTCAGTTGGTGGGGGGCATATTTGAATAATAACCCTGAAAAAATAGTATGCTACCCGAGGGAATGGTTTGGTACGAAATTACAAAGTCACGATGTTTCGGATATGTATCCAACTACGTGGAATAAAATCTAAAGTTTCATAGGTATACTATTTACAGATGGCAAGGAAATAGGCTGCGGCGCAAGTTCTTTTATCTGTTGTATATGTTTAACATTTTGAACATTTTGAACATTTTGAACATTTTTAATAAGATTTACTTTATCCAAGTCCTTCATTATATTTTCATAATTTGTAGTGCGGTGTTCAATGTCACTATAATCTTCGCGCTGAACAGCTACAACTGGCGCAAGCATATACCACGTATGCATTCTCTGTAGTTGAATCCAAAACTTATCAATTGCAAACAGTGCATGCTTTTGTGGTTCTTTAATTAACCTTTCGATTCCAGCGCGTATATTGTTGATTAGAATATTATAATAACTACGTTTAACAATATAACCCGTGGTTGTTTGGCAATGTGACACACGAATACACGTATCATCCACGGTAACATACGGTGGAACATTATTTCCTGCAATTAACAATACATTCCAAGAGTCGTTATTATTTCCGTGTAAACTAAAAAATGTATTGACGTGTTGTACAAACTTTTCACTATCTAAAATTAATAAATCATCTTCGCAAATCATAACATATGGCCAATTATTCTTTTTTGCTATTTCTAAGCATTTTAAGTGACTCATACTACAACCGATTCTACCATTTTTTAATTTAATAGCATTAAAACGTCGCGGATATACAATACCAATACTTTTTAACTGAGATTCAATGTGTTCCTTTCTATCTACACGGGATTCAAGATTAATATAAAGACAGTGTTTTATATCAGAAACAGAATTTATTAGTTTATCTCCCGTATTTGTAGCCATCTATGTAAAAAATATATAATTATTTTTATATATATTTTTTGTATATATATTTTCCAGAATATTTGTATTTATCACGGAAACAATAAAAAATTAGAGAAATATTTATCAGCCTTTAGCTCATCAATTTTTTCCAGCATTTTTCTATACTTAAGAACCATTGGATAATTTAATACATTGGTTTCAAATAATACAATATTCTTAATAAGTTCCGATTTTAACATTTTCTTTGGCACCGGGGCGGATTTCGGTTTCGGTTTTGACTTTGATTTTTGATTCGTTTCATTTAATGTATCAAAAAATGATTTATTACCAGTATTATTTGATATAATATTATAGTAATTTCCTAAATGCGTTAACATTTTCATATTATAATTTATAGAATAATCTACTTCAAGTAAAGGTGCATTATCAATATTATATTTATTTTTTATATAATCCATTGTAATATTGGATAATTTTGAGATATCTATAAAATATTCGTTATCGTTCTCATTATCGTTATCGTCAAAATAATTATGAGACGATATTGAATGCGATGAAGAAGAGGAAGTAAAGTGTGTCTTAGAATCTTCTACACCATCGTAAAAAATTGGCGTATCACACTTAATTTCATTCTTTTCTGTTATAATACAATCTTGAGAAGTCAATAATTCATCATAACTACTTCCACATCGTTTTAAAATTTTACTATTATTTTCTACTACAGGTTTATCATTGTCTGCATCATTATCTGCATCATTGTCTAATTTAATATTAATTACAATAATCGCATTGTTTTCTGACTCTATATTCTCATCCGAATCAGTACTATTGTATAATTCAGGTTGTTGTTTTTTATTTTCATTTTTTATTTTTTTCCATTTATTTTTTAATATTTCCCATTCATTTTTATTTTTTTCTATAGTATATGCATCTTTATTCTGAAACATAATAATAATTATATTGTATGATATGTTTATTATTATGTTTATATATTTATATATTTATATTTTGAACATTAATTTCGCATTGTTATATTCGCATTTTAATTCTTAATTTCTTCAAGCATATCCATATGTTTAAATATTGTTTTATTTGTAACACTAGGATATTCTTTCATTTTAGGTTTGAGTATACTTACAAATTCAATGTTGCTAATAATACTAACCCAAGATTCTTCAACACTTGCCGCTGTTGACAATGATTCCTTAGATTTTGTAATAATAATATAAAGATTTTCAGTAAGCTCCTCGATTTCATTGGTCTTGTCAGATTTACAAATATATGTGCTTATTAATTTCTGTATCTGTTTTATAATATCGACAATCTCTTCTTTTTCAATAACTTGGTTAATCATAAGATTAACTACGAATAGACTCATAGCACGACGTTTGTCGTTTGTCTTTGTATAATCACAAAACTTGTCATAATTTTTCTTAGGATCAATGAATTCGATTGTGTTAAATAAATTCATAAACTCCTTAAAATTATCCTCAAAAATCTTTTTAAAAATATCATAATCTTTCATTAAAGACTTGAATAATCGTGCATATAACTCCGAATAAAAACTATTCGAACTCGCAATGTTAAAAATAGAATACCCAATTTTCATCATATTCTCTTCAGATGTTTCGTGTTTTATCAATTGCAATATTTCATTTTTAATATCCTGAATCATCACTTGCTCATTTTTATCCGTAATCTTATTCAAAAACCCACGAATATTATCCATATTTTTCTCAATACCTTCACTAATATGCTTTTGTGTCGTTTGAAAAGCACGAATTGCCTCCCAATCCTCATCAGTAATTTCATTTGTTCTAGGTTTAACCTTTTTGTATCCACCCGGATTGCCAAGTACTCCTAGATTTAACCCCGAACCTGTTCCTTTAACATCCTTCTTGAGAAAAATAGGCGTTTTTATGTATGTAGGTGCTCCTACCTGTTCCGATAGTTTAGATATGATATTTAACGTTTCTTGTGACAGATTACATATGAATCCTGCATTTGTTATCTCTTCATAATCGACAATATTGTATTGTTTTGGATACTGATTCGATTTAATCATTGCTTTAGTCATATGTCCTATTATTATATAATATAATTCATTTATATCAATTTTAATATAAATATTTTATAATATGTTAATATAAAATACAATATATACTATACAAAAATGGCAACAACTCTGTGTTTGATAGCGATATTTAAAAACGAATCACATATTCTTAAAGAATGGATAGAGCATTATTTAAAGCAGGGCGTCGATAAGTTTTTTCTTGTTGATAATGGAAGTACTGATGAATATTATTCTATCTTACAGCCATATATAGTATCAGGTAAAGTAGATTTGGTAAAAGACAATAAGAGGTACGCACAGGTAGAATTATATAATAAACATTTTCTGAATAAATGTAGACGTTATGAATGGGTTATAGTATGCGACTTAGATGAATTCATATATGGTAGAAAATACTGTAATTCTATTAAAGATTTTTTAGGCAAAGTTCATAATAATTTTTCACAGATATTTATTCCGTGGAAAATGTTCGGTTCAAATGGATTTGATACTATGGATAAAAAACAACCAAGTAGTGTAATTTCAACTTTTACAAAGCGAATTAATTATGATAATAATAATAATAATAAATTTAGATCTTTTACTTATAAAGGTAAAGTAAAATATATATATAGTAAAACGATTATCAGAACAAAATATTTATTGAAATTTGAAGTCCATAGTTCAGAAACATTAAATAATAATTATTTAACCTCGTATATTTTAAAAAGTAATGATATTCACAAAAATAAGGATTTCACGGAAATAAATGAAAATATAATTGAAAATTCGGCTTTACATCTTAATCATTACGCAATACAGTCATTAGACTGGTTTATGAAAGTAAAAGCTACGCGTGGTGATATTAACGCTGCAAAGAATGAAAATGTTAGAGATAAAAAGTATTTTGATGAATACAATTTCAACGATATAGAGGACCTTGAATTGTCAAATATAACAAATAGTATAGACAAATCTAAATAAATACGTATAATCTATGTATAATCTATGTATAATCTACATATAAATCTACATATAAAATGTTTATTTGATAAATACTTAAATGTATAAGAATATATAATATAGAATGTCCGGAAAGTACCCCCCATCGAATCGCAATAGATATAATAATAAATATAAAAACGCTGAAGAAGGTGATAAAAGTCATCCACAGCAGTTTAATAATCGTGATAATAACCCTAACTCTAGATATGATAATAGAAAAAATAATAAAATAATTTCAAGAGTCAAAGAGAATGAATATGAAGGTTTGAATATGTCGACCGCCGCTAAAACAACCATCGCACCCATCAATGATACGGATATTCAACCTAATGTTGGTACAGATGCGAATGCTTCATTAATTGTGGAAATCGGTGATGTTGTAGAATATACACCCAAAGAGTTTGATAAATGGGAAGACCTAGAGGGAATTATCAATGAGGATATTATGCGCGGAATTTACGCGTATGGCTTTGATACTCCCAGTGTAATTCAACAAAAAGCGCTTCTGACTATGTTTGACAAGCGTGATATTATTGCTCAGGCGCAGTCAGGAACAGGTAAAACTGGTGTTTTTACAATTGGTGCTCTACAAAATGTAGACCCAAAGATAAACAAGACTCAGGCGATGATTCTAGCACCGACGAGAGAATTGGCGAAACAGATTCACGGTGTTATTTCTGGAATTGGTGTAATTAATAAAGATATTCGTTATCACGTATTGATTGGCGGTACGTCTACCGATGATGATGCTTTTCAACTAAAGTCTATAGTGCCGCATATAATTATTGGATGCCCCGGGCGTGTATATGATATGATGCGCCGTAATCATATTGTTTCTAAAGATATTAGTATGCTTATTTTGGATGAAGCGGACGAAATGTTGTCTATCGGATTTAAGGACCAGATTTATAATATTTTCCAATTTTTGAATTCAAATGTTCAGGTTGGATTATTTAGCGCTACTTTACCAAACGAATTGCAGGCGCTTACTGATAAATTTATGCGAAATCCTGTTCGAATTTTGGTAAAGTCTGAATTGCTTACATTGGAGGGAATTAAACAGTATCATGTC
>Ga0194055_10003499_pt1 | contig 12050 bp, 7 predicted proteins | sample SepL449m_MetaG_FD_155482 | JGI IMG/M metagenome (GOLD analysis project Ga0194055, IMG submission 155482) | Anoxic zone freshwater microbial communities from boreal shield lake in IISD Experimental Lakes Area, Ontario, Canada - Sep2016-L442-9m | ecosystem: Environmental > Aquatic > Freshwater >... | reverse complement strand
AACCGGAAACCTCTGGGGCTGCCAATACATAAGCCTTTACATCATCGTCTTTGCCTGTGTGATCTCGCAGTTCAGGAATCCAGTGAGGATTAGAAATGAAACGCACGTCAATCACAAAGTCTGCGTCATATGGAATTCCATATTTAAAACCGAAAGAAAGAACGGTAGTGCGTAATTCTGGTATCGATGACCCACCCAAGGTACTCTCGATGCGCTCCCTTAATTGATGCACATTAAGCGCACTCGTGTCGATGACTAGATCAGCAGCAGCCCGTAAATCGCCAAGTAGTTCCCGCTCTCTTGCAATACCGTCAAGAATACGTCCCTCTGCTTGCAGCGGATGGGGGCGACGAGTGGACTCAAATCGACGGACCAACACATCATCGGTGGCTTCAAGGAAGAGCACTTGCACCTGCTCAGGCAATTCTTTGAGAGCCACACGCAACTCTTTGAAGAACGCTCGACTGCGAACATCAATAACGGCTGCAATACGAGGCGCGCTCTGAATTTCATCCATACCCGGAAGTGACGTCAGATTTGAAAGTAGCGCAGGTGGCAAATTATCAACCACGTACCAACCTAGGTCTTCAAGCACATGAGCAGCCGTACTACGGCCAGCACCGGACATTCCGGTAATTACGAGAATCTGCTCAGGAGCCACCAGAGAACTCTACGCGACTACGAGAGGATCTCCCCGGTGCCCATATCGATTACGCTCGGTTCATCGCGCGCCGCTTCTGTTGCAAACCAGGCGACGATGCGCGCCGCAATCGCCGGCCCTACTCCTGGTACCTGCGAGATCTCCCCTTCGGATGCGAGACGCAACGCCTTCATTGATGCGAAATTTTGCAATAGAGCGGAGCGACGCCCCTCACCCAGCCCTGGAATCTCGTCGAGTACGGATTCAATCATCGCTCGACCACGTTTGCTGCGGTGGTAAGTGATGGCGAAACGATGCGACTCATCTCGTAAACGCTGCAATAAAAATAGGGACTCACTCTTGCGCGGTAAAATTACTGGACGTCCGCCTTCAGACGGCCAAATTTCTTCTAGTCGCTTCGCTAGACCAATAAGCGAAATGTCGGCAAATCCTTCACTTTGCAACACCTTACGAGCCGCTTCCACCTGCGTCCGGCCCCCGTCAACGACGATGAGATGAGGTCGGTAAGAGAATCGACGTACTTGAAGGCCAGCAGCAATCTCATCTGCTCGGTCTACTGACTCCTCGTCTCGCAACCGTCTGAGGCGTCGAGTGAGCACCTCCGACATCGACGCGAGATCATCTCCGCCACCTTCACGAATTTCGAATCTACGATATTCACTCTTTCGTGGAGATCCATCTTCAAACACCACCATCGACCCCACTGCATGTTTTCCTTGAATGTGCGAGATGTCGTAGCACTCGATGCGCAGGGGCGCGTTCGGTAACGAAAGAGCATCCTGCAACTCTGACAGTGCTTGTGCTCGTTTCGAGATGTCGCTGCTTCGCGTCAATTGATGACGCAGTAACGCTTCAGCCGCATTACGGCTAACAATTTCAAGCAGTGATACCTTGTCGCCGCGTTGCGGAACTTTGAATGACGCCCGCTCCCCGCGTGATACGTGGAACCATTCTTCTAAATCTTCCACCCCATCAGGGAGCTCTGGCAGGCAAATCTCTCGCGGAATCTCTTGAGTCAAATCCGAATAGATGTCCTGAACAAGTTGGCGATACAATTCACCAATGCTCTTCTCAAAATCTCGTTCCATCACAACACTGCGCTGCCCACGGATACGCCCATTTCGAACCGAGAAGATGGAAGCACCGATCTCTATCTCACCTTCAACAAGTGAGATAAAATCAGCATCCGTATCATCGGGCAGAACAACGGTGCTTGTTTCAAGCGCAGATTCCAGTGCGATGAGGTCGTCTCGTAACTTCGCTGCTTTCTCAAATTCCTCGGCTACCGCTGCCGACTCCATCTCCTTCTGAACCCGGCGAATGTAGGGAGCTGGATCTCTGGAAAAAAAGGAGATGAATTCGCCGATCTTCTTCTTGTGTTCTTCCACCGAAATAAGGTTGACACACGGCGCGGAACACTTCTCAATATGGCCCAACAGGCAAGGGCGCCCACTCGCTACCGCTTGTCTCAGCACACCAGGCGCGCAAGTTCGGACAGGAAAGGTGCGTAGAACTTGATCAATAACGTGGCGGAGCGCTCCGGCATTCGGAAAGGGGCCCAAATAGCGAACACCTTTCTTCTTGGGAGCTCGGGCGACCATCACTCGGGGAATACTCTCTCCAGTGGTGATGGCTAAGTACGGATAAGACTTATCGTCTTTGAATCGAACGTTGTACTTTGGGTCCTCTGATTTAATCCAAGTCCATTCAAGCTGCAAAGCATCAACCTCAGTGGCAACAATGGTCCAATCAACAGAGGCGGCTTCATTGATCATCCGCGTGGTGCGCTCGTGCAAGTTCTCCTGAAAATATGAAGTGAGCCGGGCGCGTAGATTCTTTGCCTTTCCCACATATATAACGCGACCCGCAGCGTTCCTAAAGCGATACACACCTGGATCCTCTGGAATTTCTGAGGTTCGCGGACGTTCTTCCGGATTCATCAGACCAGAGCTTTCGTACTCTTCTTCTTCGGTGCGGCCTTTACCGCCTTTGGCATAGTTGGTCGCTTACCAACTAAGAGTGGCGCCAAGAACGTACCGGTATAACTCGACTTAGCTTTGGCCACTTGCTCTGGCGTACCTTCGGCGATCACCATGCCGCCACCCGATCCGCCTTCTGGACCCATGTCTATCACCCAATCTGCGCACTTGATCACGTCGAGATTATGCTCGATCACAATCACCGTGTTCCCACCATCAACAAGTCGTGAAAGGACACCAAGAAGTTTACGCGTATCCTCAAAATGTAAACCTGTCGTGGGTTCGTCGAGTACATAAATGGTTCGACCAGTAGATCTGCGCTGCAATTCTGTGGCTAACTTCACTCTCTGCGCTTCGCCTCCGGAGAGCGTGGGCGCGGACTGCCCGAGCCGCACGTAGCCAAGACCTACATCGTTGAGGGTTTTCAAATGTCGCGAAATGGAAGGCACCGCCTCGAAGAAAGTTGCGGCTTCTTCGATAGGCATATCCAAGACCTGAGCAATCGTCTTTCCCTTGAAATGAACTTCGAGAGTCTCGCGATTGTAGCGGGCCCCATGACACACCTCGCATGGAACGTATACATCAGGCAAGAAGTTCATCTCGATGGTGATGGTGCCATCACCACTACACGACTCGCAGCGACCGCCCTTGACGTTGAACGAGAAACGACCCGGTTGGTAACCACGGATTTTGGCTTCTGTAGTTTCCGCGAAGAGCTTGCGAATGTTGTCGAAGACGCCTGTATACGTTGCTGGATTAGAACGCGGGGTGCGACCGATAGGCGACTGATCGACGTGCACGACTTTATCTAGTTGGTCTACTCCAGTGACAGTGCGGTGGCGACCGGGCACTATGCGAGCACCATTGAGTTTGTTCGCCAAAGTACTATAAAGAATGTCGTTGACCAATGTGGATTTACCGGATCCGCTGACTCCTGTCACAGCCACAAAACAACCAAGCGGAAAAGTCACATCAATGTTGCGAAGATTATTCTCTCGTGCACCCTTCACCACGAGGGACCGCTTAAGATCAATAGGCCGACGAATCTCGGGCATCTCTATCTGACGACGTCCCGATACGTAAGCCCCTGTGATGGATTCTTCACTTGCCTCCAGCTCTGCAAGCGACCCAGAGACGACCACGCGCCCACCGTGTTCACCAGCGCCAGGACCAATATCAACGATCCAATCCGCTGACCGTATGGTGTCTTCATCATGTTCAACCACAATTAAGGTATTGCCCAAGTTGCGCAAGCGAGTCAAAGTATCGATCAGCCTTCTGTTATCGCGTTGGTGGAGACCGATACTCGGTTCATCTAGCACGTAGAGCACGCCCACCAGACCCGAGCCAATTTGAGTGGCAAGCCGAATACGTTGAGCTTCACCGCCCGACAATGTTCCCGCTGGACGATCAAGCGAGAGATAGTCAAGGCCCACATCGAGGAGGAAACCAAGGCGGGCATGTACCTCTTTTAGTACTCGTTCAGCGATTTGCTTCTCTCGATTGTTGAGATGCAATCCTGAGAGAAATTCATTGGCCTCTCTGATGGTGAGCTCACACACTTGGGCTATCGACTTCGCTCCGAGAGTTACAGCGAGTACTTCCGGCTTGAGCCGGGCTCCTTTACAGGTAGGGCATGGGACCTCACGCATGAATTGTTCGTATCGATCGCGGCTCCACTCAGATTCAGTCTCACCATGCTTTCGTTCCAAAAAGGGTAGGACACCTTCGAAACCAGTTGTGTACTGACGCGTACGGCCGTAACGATTCTTAAACTTGACGGAGACCTCGTATTCCCAACCATTGAGAATTGCCTCCTTCGCTTTTACGGAGACTTTTTTCCAGGGAGTATCTAAAGAAAACTTAACTTCCTCCGTGAGCGCTTCTAGCAAGCGCAGAAAATACTCACTGCTGGTGCCAATAGACCAGGGTGCGATTGCCCCATCGTTAATACTTAAGTCATCATCAGGAATCACCAACTCTGGGTCTACTTCTAGCCGGTTTCCCAAACCAGTGCACTCAGGGCAGGCGCCAAATGGCGAATTAAATGAAAAGGATCGTGGCTCGAGTTCTTCGAATGAGAGATCGCACGTGTGACAAGCAAGGTGTTCGCTAAATGTGCGCTCACGCTCAGGACCTTGTAAATCTACAAACTCCAACACCACTAGACCCGAGCCAAGAACCAGCGCAGTTTCAATTGAGTCGGTAAGGCGTTGTTTAGCACTGGACTTCACCGCGAGCCGATCGACTACTACTTCGATGGTGTGCTTCTCTTGCTTCTTGAGCTTAGGCACCTCTTCAAGGGCGAAGACTTCACCATCGACTCGTGCCCGTGAATATCCCTTCAACCCAAGTTCCTTGAAGAGATCGAGGAATTCTCCTTTACGGCCTCGCACGACCGGAGCTAAAACTTGGAATTTCACGCCGTCTTCTAGAGCCAAGATCTGATCCACGATGTTCTGCGGAGACTGCCTCGCGACAGGTTCGCCGCAGTTTGGGCAATGAGGTCGGCCAGCGCGTGCAAAGAGCAGGCGCAGGTAGTCATAGACCTCAGTAATGGTTCCTACCGTTGAGCGCGGGTTTCGGTTTGTAGATTTTTGATCTATCGAAACTGCTGGTGAAAGTCCCTCAATGAAGTCCACATCTGGCTTATCCATCTGTCCGAGAAATTGGCGTGCATAAGAACTGAGTGATTCCACATAGCGTCGCTGTCCCTCCGCAAAGATGGTGTCGAAAGCCAAGCTTGATTTACCAGAACCCGAAAGTCCTGTAAACACAATGAGTGAGTTCCGAGGGAGATCTAACGAGACGTCTTTGAGATTATGCTCGCGGGCACCCCTTACGATAAGCCGTTCACCATGCATGTGCTAAGCCCCAGATTGACGGGTTTTTGCGACGCTGGCTACCGTCGTCACCGCCAGCACACTGACAATTACGATCAGACTCACATTTGTTCCAATATGAGGAAGTTCTACGGAACCAATTTTATCCCAATGGACTCCATGGGCGGCTTCAAGAATCAACTTAAATCCGATGAACGCCAAAATAACAGCTAGCCCCTTGGAAAGGTAAACAAGTCGATTGGCCAGGGCTCCTAACAGGAAATAGAGCTGACGCAATCCCATCAAAGCAAAAGCATTTGCGGTGAAAACAATGAAGGGCTCACGGGTGAGACCAAAAATCGCGGGTATGGAATCCACCGCAAAAAGAACGTCGGTGATACCCAACGCAATAATCGTAAGACCAAACGTGGAGAGTCCTTTTTTCTTGAAGAATCCGAGAACGCGTCCTTCATGCCAATCGTCGTCTCCTCCACCGCCTTTGCCTAAATGGAATGCGGTATAGAGCAAAAAACCACCGAAGAGGAAGAAAACTGCCACAAATTTGTGAATGACGAAAGCACCTACGCCAATAAAGATTGCCCTAAAGAAGAGTGCTAACGCGATTCCAGCCATTAATGCGGACTGTTCACGCTCTTTGGGAAGTTTAAGTGCTCCGAAGATGATGATAAAAATGAACAAATTATCAATAGAAAGTGAGTACTCCGTGAGCCAGCCTGCAAGAAATTCGTTACTCGCCTGTGCTCCCACTGCTTGGGCGAGATAAATGGCGAATCCGAGGGCGAGCACGATATAAAAAATCGTCCAAAGTGCGGCTTCGAGGGGCTTTACCTCACGAGGTTTGCGGCGCGCATTGATAAAATCAAAGAGAAGCAGGGAAGCAATAATCCCCAAGGAGAGCCCCCACACTTGCCCACTGATATTCATCTCGCGCCTTCCATGCCACGCAATTCCTTCTTCAACTCCGATATTTCATCTCGAAGCCTCGCCGCAACTTCGAAGGCCAGTGAAGCCGCCGCCAGATGCATCTGCTCAGTCAGGGAGGCTATCAGTTCAAAGAGCTCCTTGCTCGGCAGATTTGCGAGGTCGCGAGCATGCTTGCCGACCTCGCCTCTAGCCCCCGCAAGAAGTTCCTCAGTGTCGAGATCCTCCCGAACAATCGAATCTGTGATGTCAGCGATCCGCTTACGTAATGGTTGAGGATCCACACCTCTTTCGGTGTTATAACGAACCTGCTTTTCTCTACGACGATTAGTCTCATCGATCGCTTTTGTCATCGAGGCGGTGATGTTGTCGGCATACATATGAACCTCGCCCGACACATTTCGAGCCGCTCGACCTATTGTTTGAATAAGTGAAGTGGCCGAGCGCAAAAATCCTTCTTTGTCGGCGTCCAAAATAGCCACAAGTGAGACTTCAGGAAGGTCGAGGCCTTCTCGCAGAAGGTTAATACCAACAAGCACGTCGTAAGTCCCCAGTCGCAATTCTCGAAGCAACTCAATCCGACGGAGGGTGTCTACCTCAGAGTGCAAATAGCGAACTCGCATCTTATTTTCCAGCAGGTACTCAGTCAGATCCTCTGCCATTTTTTTAGTTAAGGTGGTCACTAGGACACGTTCACTCTTGGCCGCACGCTCCTTAATCTCTCCCATCAAATCATCGATCTGCCCTCGAGATGGTTTGATGATGATCTTGGGGTCGATAAGTCCGGTAGGCCGAATAACTTGCTCGACAACTCCGTTCTCCGCCTTGCCTAGTTCATAAGGACCGGGAGTAGCCGAGAGGTAGACCGCTTGCCCAATGCGCTCCTGGAACTCGACCCACTTGAGCGGGCGATTATCGAGAGCGCTAGGCAACCTAAATCCATGCTCCACCAACGTGCGCTTTCTTGATGAATCTCCTTCATACATGGCACCAATCTGAGGCACCGTGACGTGCGATTCATCAATGACCAGCAGAAAGTCTTCGGGGAAATAGTCGATGAGGCAGTTGGGCGCTGAACCTGCTTCGCGACCATCGATGTGACGCGAGTAGTTTTCAATTCCAGAGCAGAATCCCACCTGACGCATCATTTCGATGTCGTATGTTGTGCGCATTCGTAAGCGTTGAGCCTCAAGAAGTTTCCCTTGGCGTTCGAAATTCTCCAACTGTTCGCTGAGTTCACTTTCGATTCCGGCAATAGCTTTTTCCATCCGTTCTGGACCCGCCACATAATGAGACGCAGGGAAGACATAGATTTCTTGCTCGTCCCTGATCACCTCCCCAGTGAGTGGATGGAGCGTGAGCAGCCGCTCGATCTGATCGCCGAACATCTCAATGCGAACGGCATACTCTTCATAGACTGGAATGATCTCTACCGTGTCACCACGCACCCGGAAAGTTCCACGGGCAAAAGCAATGTCATTTCTGGCGTACTGAATATCTACAAATTTCCGTAAGAGTGCATTCCGTTCTAGCTCATCCCCTACCCGTAAACGCACCATACGATCTACATATTCTTGAGGTGTTCCTAAACCATAGATACACGACACGGACGCCACCACGATTACGTCCCGGCGGGTCAGGAGAGAATTTGTGGCCGAGTGGCGAAGTCTCTCTACTTCGGCATTCACGGACGAGTCTTTCTCAATAAACGTATCAGTTTGCGGAACGTATGCCTCGGGTTGGTAATAGTCGTAGTACGAAACGAAATACTCGACCGCATTCTTTGGAAGCAATTCACGAAATTCGTTGGCCAGCTGAGCAGCAAGGGTCTTATTGGGTGCCATCACCAATGTGGGTCTTTGTAAACGTTCGATCAGCCAGGCCGTTGTGGCCGACTTCCCCGTACCCGTCGCACCTAGCAATACGACATTCTGCTCACCTCGCTCGATGCGACGTACCAGGTCCTCAATCGCCTCCGGTTGATCACCCGCAGGAACAAAATCGCTAATAACCTCAAAGGGATCAACGCGCCGTTGCAAATCCGTAATCGGCCTCACTGCAACGTCCGAAGACGTACTACTCGACCAGGATCGCAACTGGTATACCCGCCTAATGCGTGCACAAATCCCATTCTCAAAAAGGCGTCATCTTCATTATTTATTTCGATAATGTTTTCTGCGATGTGAGTAGCTGGTGAGATTGCATTTAAGCGTTCAAGGACCCGCTCGAACGCCGCCGCCTCCGATAATTCATTGGGGCAATGATGCCCGGGTTGAGCCGCAACGCCTCTGGCAATGTGAGTAGCGAAGGGTAAAAATCGATGCTCCATCAACTCGGTCGCTATCGATGCAATCGCGGAATCTGGGCCATCATTGTTGAGCACAATGTCAGCCACTTTGCGTCGCTCTTTATCACTTGCCTGATTCTGCATGCGTGTTTTTGCCAACTCGGGCGACAACCCACGCTTTTCCAAACGTTGAAGTCGGTTCTCCATGCTCGCTTCGATGATGACAACGAGATGATAACGGTCTTGCGCCCCCGTCTCCACCAGAAGGGGGACGTCATGTACGATTACCGTTCCCGGTGAAGCCTGTTGCACTCGTTCTTGAAAGATACGAGCGATGCGCGGGTGCGTAATACGTTCAAGATCTGCTCTTGCGATTTCATCAGTAAAGACAACGTTGGCTAGCGCAGTTCGATTGAGAGAACCATCGGCGTGCAAAATTCCGTGACCAAAGCGCAATTGGATCTCGGCTAGACCTGGCGTCCCCACTGCAACGACTTCACGAGCAATCAGGTCTGAGTCAACGACCTCAGCTCCGGCCCGGGCAAAGGCCTCGCACACGAGAGACTTCCCAGCACCGATACCGCCGCTGAGTCCAATAAGAAGCATGGAATGAGCCTAGACGGGAAAAGGGGCGGTCAGCGACCGCCCCTTCCCATAAGTGACCTACAGACCTACTCGGCAACAGCCTCTTCAGCAGCAACAGGTGCTGCCTCAACAGGTGCAGCTCCAGCACCTTCGGCTTCAGCCGCACGAGCCTCAGCGGCTTGCTTGCGGTGAGCTTCGAAGCGCTTCTGGGCCTCTGCATATTGGCGCTCCCACTCTTCGCGAGCGGTTTCAAAGCCAGGCTTCCACTCATTGGTGTCAGAGTCGAAACCTTCTGGGTAGATGTAATTACCGTTCTCATCGTAGTGAGCTGGCATTCCATACTGAGTGGGGTCAAACGCCTCGACAACGGTGTCGCCGTTCTCATTTGCTTGCTTGAGAGAGAGCGAAATGCGACGACGTTCGAGGTCAATATCAATGACCTTTACGAAGAGTTCATCGCCGACTTGAACAACTTGCTCAGGAATCTCTACGTGGCGCTCTGCCAACTCAGAGATATGTACGAGACCTTCGATGCCCTCATGAACGCGAACGAACGCGCCGAAAGGTACAAGCTTGGTGACGTTACCCGGCACTACCTGATTGATGGTGTGTGTGCGAGCAAAATGTTGCCAAGGATCCTCTTGGGTTGCCTTCAGTGAGAGTGAAACACGCTCACGCTCGAAGTCAACGTCGAGAACCTCAACAGTTACTTCAGTACCAACTTCGACAACTTCGCTTGGGTGATCAATGTGCTTCCAAGAGAGCTCAGAAACGTGAACCAGCCCATCTACGCCGCCAAGATCGACGAAAGCACCGAAGTTAACGATGGAGGAAACGACGCCGCTACGAACTTGGCCCTTTTGAAGCTGATTTAGGAAGGTGGTGCGAGTCTGTGATTGTGTTTGCTCGAGCCATGCACGACGTGAGAGCACCACGTTGTTGCGGTTCTTGTCGAGCTCGATGATCTTCGCATCGAGTTCTTTACCGATGTAAGGAAGGAGATCGCGTACACGGCGCATTTCAACGAGTGAGGCAGGAAGGAAGCCGCGGAGCCCGATGTCAACGATGAGTCCACCCTTGACCACTTCAATAACCGTTCCAGTGACAACTTCGTCGCGCTCTTTCTTGCCTTCAATGGTTCCCCATGCACGCTCGTATTGTGCGCGCTTCTTGGAGAGAATGAGGCGGCCTTCTTTATCTTCCTTCTGGAGCACAAGTGCTTCGACAACGTCGCCGGTCTTAACGACCTCACTTGGATCAACATCATGCTTGATGGAAAGCTCACGAGATGGAATGACGCCTTCGGTCTTGTAACCAATATCGAGAAGGACTTCGTCGCGATCAACCTTGACCACGATTCCGGAAACGATGTCTCCGTCGTTAAAATATTTGATAGTGCCATCAATGGCGGCGAGGAAATCTTCTGCAGTGCCAATGTCATTTACTGCTACAACTGGGCTAGTAGACACAATTCTCCGTAGGGATAGAAAGTAGTAGTTCGCTCACCTCCGGCTCCTGATTTCACTCAGGACACCCCCTCCTCGGTCTGAGGGAGTGCAGGCAGATGAACCCCAGACGATACGGTGGTGTCGTGATGAGGGTCAATTTGGCGGCGCGGGAGGAGCGAGCGTGATTGAGCGTGGATCCGTGAGCCCTGCGAACGCAGCCGCCGCCCACCGGAGATGGTGGGATGAGAATGCCCAGAGCTACCTATCCGAGCATGGGCAGACCCTTGCCGGCAGCCTCCAATGGGGGCCAGAAGGGGTGACCGAAGGCGATCTCAGGCTCATGGGGGAAGTATCCGGGCGCACGATTCTCGAGGTCGGCAGTGGGGCCGGGCAGTGCAGCCAATGGCTCCGCTCTCAAGGCGCCCATTGCATTACCTCAGACATCTCCCTGGAGATGCTCAAAGCCGGCGATCCGGCTCTCCTCCGCGTCCAAGCAGATGGCTATCAGCTTCCCTTCGCAGACCGTAGCTTTGACATCACCTTCTCCTCTTACGGCGCCCTCCCCTTCCTGCCCGATGCCCCAGCCGTGCTTCGAGAGTGGGCACGAGTCACTCGAGAATTGGTGATTTTCTCAGTGACACATCCAATTCGCTGGGCTCTGCAAGACGACCCTGCGGATCTGACCATCTCTCGAAGTTACTTCGACCGAAGCACATACATTGAACGCGACGCCCACAACCAGGTGACCTACACGGAACACCATCGCACCATCGGCGATTGGGTGGGCGCGATCGTCACCGCAGGGATGTCTGTTGCAGAGATCGTGGAACCTGAATGGCCCGCATTGAATAGCCAAACATGGGGCGCATGGAGCCCGGAACGTGGAAGGTTGCTTCCAGGAACGGCAATTTTCGTTGCTAAGGTGACGTAGTGCGCCAATACCTCAGAATTCTTCGAACAAGAGAAGCACGGCGCCTACTCCTCAGCACCATGCCAGCGCGCCTTGCATACTCGATGGTGGGGCTATCACTCTTCTTCCACGTGTTACAAACCTCTGATTCGCTCACCAGAGCCGGACTCACCATTGGTGTCAACGGAATCTGCGGCGCTGTGAGTGCGGGGGTCCGCGGCTCGTTGATGGATCGCTACGGGCAGACCTGGTTGCTTTATATCCTCGTCCCCTCCTATACCGCGATGCTATTAGTAGTGAGTTTCTCCGCTAACTCTTCCCTTCTCCTCGCAGCAGCCGCCGTACTCGGCATTACTGCGCCACCGATCAATATGTCTTCTAGGCCACTCTGGAAAATCGCTGTCACTCCAGATCTG
>Ga0194055_10003496_pt1 | contig 12053 bp, 9 predicted proteins | sample SepL449m_MetaG_FD_155482 | JGI IMG/M metagenome (GOLD analysis project Ga0194055, IMG submission 155482) | Anoxic zone freshwater microbial communities from boreal shield lake in IISD Experimental Lakes Area, Ontario, Canada - Sep2016-L442-9m | ecosystem: Environmental > Aquatic > Freshwater >... | reverse complement strand
ACCTGCCGCTGGTCCGGTTGGAAAACCTCACTCCCGAACAGCGGCCGAAGCGACGCATCATGGGTCAGTTTCGTGGCGGTCCGCAGCCCTTCTCCGCTCCGCGGCAGAGCGACTACTGGACAGTCACATCCAAAGATCCGCTGGTCGATGCCAGGATACTGCTGGCGAACTTCCTGCCGCTGGCGTTCCGTCGGCCCGTCGCCGCAGACGAACTGTCGCCGTACATCGAGATCGTCAAACAGCGACTTGCCGAGAATTCTCGCATTGAAGAGGCGATGCTCGCCGCCTACGAAACCGCGTTGTGCTCACCCGATTTCCTGTTCCTGCGGGCATCCGCCGGTCCGCTGGACGATTTTGCCCTCGCCAGCCGCTTGTCGTATTTCCTGTGGAACTCGATGCCGGATGAGGAACTCTATCGACTGGCGCAAGAGGGAAAACTTCGCGACGCAACAGTTTTGAAATCGCAAACGGAACGGATGCTGGCCGATCCGAAAGGGACACGGTTTATCGCCGATTTCATCGATCAGTGGCTCGACTTGCGGCTGCTCGATGAGAATACGCCGCATTCCAAACTTTACCCCGAGTTCAGTCGGCTGCTGCGAGATTCCATGCTCGGCGAAACCCGGGCGTTCTTCCGCGAGTTGCTTCAACAGGACCGGCCCGCGGCGAACATCGTCGATTCCGACTTCGCGATGCTGAACCAGCCTCTATCAGAGTTCTACGGCGGCAACGGGCTGGTAGACCTGGAAGACTACACCATTACGCAGGAAAACCCACGGCCAAAGCAGGCCCGTGAGACATTACCGCGACCTGTGTTACCGACCGATCCGGTCGCAGGTTTCGAGTTTCGCAAAGTTTCACTTCCGGCTGATTCGCAGCGGGGCGGCCTGCTCACTCAGGCGGCCGTGCTGAAAGTAACGGCAAACGGCACAACCACATCGCCGGTCCGCCGTGGAGCCTGGGTGCAGCGCAAACTCGTCGGCAAGCCACCAGAACCACCGCCGCCCAATGTGCCGGCCGTCGAACCTGACACGCGAGGCGCCACGACGATCCGCGAACTGCTGGACAAGCATCGGTCCGACGCGGCATGTGCCGCGTGCCATCGTACGATTGATCCACCCGGGTTTGCGCTGGAAAGTTACGACGCCATCGGCGGGTTCCGTCCGCGCTACCGTTCGCTGGAAAAGGGTGACCGCACAACGCGCCCGCCAGTGCTGGCCGGTCGTCATGAATTCCTGCTGGGGCTGCCGGTTGATCCCTCCGGGGAACTCGCTCCCGACCAGACATTTGCTGATATCCGCGAATTCAAGCAGCGGTTGCTGCAGGTCGAACGGCAAATCGCCCGGAATTTCACCGAACAATTGATTGTGTATGCGACCGGCACGCCGATTTCCTTTGCCGACCGCGACATGGTTGACGGGATACTGGATGAAACGTCGAGATCAAAATTCGGTGTGCGGTCGATCCTGCAAGCCGTGATTCAGAGTGACCTTTTTCGGAATAAATGAATCCGTTCGCCAAAGTTCGGCGAATTCACATTGTCGTTATCTGAAAGACAAGGAAATACATGCATGAACAAGTTTACTACGCGACGCTGTTATCCCTCGGGATGATGGCCGCGGGTTTTGCCCAGGGAACAGAACCTTTAAAGACTTCTGGAACACTTCCATCGCTTCTCGGCAAAGCCCCCGTCTTCGCCAGGATCACGAAAGTTGATCCAGAGAAAGGCACGTTCGATTTCATACTGTTGTTCGACGAGATCGTGAACACCGAAACGATCGTCACCGATGGTCAGGGCAAGACTCTCAAGCAGACCTCCGACAGAGTTATGACGAGCGGAGTTGTGGAGAAAACCGACCGTCCGCTCAAAGGCAGCATCGTGTCGACCGGTGAAGGGCGGATTATCCCTATGAACCAGGCTCAAAAGGAATTGGCGGGCAAGATCGTCATTATGTGCGACGATTTTGAAGGCCTGCACCCGGTCTTCCGGAAAATGCTGGCGAAGGACACCAGGATCATCGAGATTGAAAAGCCGCATGGATTGAGGGTCGAAAGCCCACAGGAACGGCTCGATGCCCTCAAGGCAGAGAAAAGCGTTTCCGGTGAGCCGCAAGACCCGCCGAAAAAGCATGCTGCAGACTTGGGTGGCGGGGTGAAGATGGAACTTGTGCGCATCCCAGCCGGCAAGTTCAAGATGGGCAGCGGCGAATCGGCGGAGGACACGGCGGCCTACTTCAACAAGACCTACCGCGAGAATTTTCCGCCGGACGGGATGGGGGGACTGGAAGCCAACATTTTCGAAAACGAGCATCCGCAGCACGACGTGCGGATCACGAAGCCGTTCTTCTTAGGCATGTACCCGGTCACACGGGGTCAGTTCCGGCAGTTCGTCACCGCCACATCGTACAAGACGGACAAGGATAAGGATAAGAAGCTGTTGGCATGGGGCTGGGATCCTGACAAGAAGCAGTTCAGCAACGACGAGAAGTATTCTTGGCGATACACGGGTTTCGAGCAGACTGACGAACACCCTGTGGTGAACGTCACCTGGAACGATGCGATGGCCTTCTGCAAGTGGCTCAGCGAGAAAGAAGGCACGACCTACCGATTGCCCACGGAGGCGGAGTGGGAATACGCCTGCCGTGCCGGGACAACTACGCGTTACCCCAGTGGCGATGATCCGCAGACGCTGGGCAAGGTCAGCAACTTGGTCGACGTGACGGTCAAGGCGAGAATACCGGACTGGAAATACATGATCTATCACAGCGACAACTATGCGTTCACGTCGCCGGTGGGAAAGGCCAAGCCCAATGCCTTCGGGCTGCACGATATGCACGGAAACGCATTTCAGTGGTGCTCAGATTGGTACGGGGAGAATTACTATGCCGCGTCCCCCGCAAATGATCCGACCGGCCCAGATTCAGGTACGCAGCGTGTCATTCGTGGAGGTACCTGGAACTTCAGGCCGCTCGGAGCCCGTTCTGCTGAGCGAAACAAGACCGAGCCGGACAGCCGGAACTGCAGCGCAGGGTTCCGAGTTGTCAGGACTCAATAAGACTTTCATTAAACGGAGGTTTAATCACATGAACGTTCACCGAATGTCAACGAGCTTAGTCGCTCTCTTCATTCTTACCGCGACGACGTCTGCCCAAGCGGACGAGCCGGCTGGTTCGCCTGAACGCGAGGCCGTGCTGACGAAACTCAAGGCCAACAAGGTCAGCCTGCAGAGTCTGACGATCGAAACAAAGGACGGCGGCCCGGCGATCAACCTCGGCACCGGCGAGAACGGAGGCGAGGCAAACAACGCCACCGACGAGAACCTGCGGCTGATTGCCCAACTGCCGGAGGTCGAGCGGGTGATGGTGTACAAGGGGAAGGTCTCCGCCGACGGGCTGGCTGCCCTCGCCGCACTGCCGAAGCTCCGCTACCTCCAGATGTACGCGACCGACGTGCCCGCCGCTGCGTTCGCAGTCCTGCCGAAACTGACGCAACTCAATTCCCTGAGCCTCGGCAGCTACCCAGTGACGGACGAGATCCTCGGCTACGCCGGGCAGATCAAGGGTTTGAAAACGTTCGACCACACCACGTCCGCCATCACCCCGGCGGGCTTCCTGAAGTTCCTCAATGCTGTCGAGAGCCTCGAACAACTCACCCTGTTCGGGGACTTCGTCGACGACGCTTGCATGAGGCGGATCGGCCAGATGCAAGACCTGAAACGATTCTGGACGAACAGCAAAAACGTCACCTCCAAGGGATGGGTGCATCTGGCCGGGTTGACCAAGATGGAGGATCTCTTCCTGTCCGAAACGAATTTTGGGGACGACGACACGCGATTCCTGGAAGAGATGACGAATTTGAAGTACCTCGGCTTGAACAAGACCAAAATCACGGACGCCGGGATGCCGTGGCTGGCCAGTCTGACGAAACTGCACGACCTTGGTCTGGATGGCACCAAGATCACCGACACGGGGGTGGCTGCTCTGAAGGACATGGGCGAGTTGGAAAATCTGTATGTGGGGATGACCGAAGTCACCGCGAAGGGGCTAGCCGTGGTGCCTCAGAAGGATCGGATGCAGATGATGCGGGTCGGCAAGGGAGGAATGACTGCGAAACAACTGGATGAGATGATGGAGATGTATCCCAAGACACAGATCTTCGACCCGAGCGGCTACTGGACGCCGCAGCGGATCAAGGCGGCGATGAAGGAACTCGGGAAAGATGTACCGGGGTGGAAGAAGGACGTCGATTCGATCGAAGGGCGGAAAGTGGAGGCGGCCTCCCAGAAACGATGGCAGGCCATCCGCGATCAGGACTTAGTGGCGTACAACACTTTGGTCTTTGACGCCGAGTTCAATCGGACGGGCCCCGACGCGAAGCGCCGTGACTACACTGCGGTCGTGTTCGAGACGTTGAACGACCCGACCAAGAAGCTCGACAAGGTGACGGTTTCGGACCAGGTGATTGTGGTCCTCGGCGGCGAGACCGCGATCGAGACCGGGAGGGCCTTGGGATCGAGGAAGGATCTCAAGGAGCCGGTTTGGGATGTCCTGTATACTGCGACCTGGGTCCGCAAGGACGGGAAGTGGTGGGTCGTCAACGAACACCAAAGCCCGGCGAGGTAGGATGCCAAACCAACCGCCCGCGAAGAGTCTCGGTTATCCCAAAATGTCATCAGGGCGAATGAGAAACAGAACAAGCACTCGACCGATAGCAGAAGGAACGCAGATGTACACCCTCAATCGGATTTGTTCCCCGTCAATCCTCCTGATCCTGTTCGCTGCCACGGCCGCCCGCGCGGACGAGCCCGAAGAACCAAAACCAGCTCCGTGGGTTGGTGCCTGGCGTCTGGCGTTGATGGAACGAGCCGGAGTGAAGGCGCCTGACTCCCGCCCGCCGTCGTACTTTGTCGTCACCAAGGACACAATCACAGGCATGAGTGTCGAGGGCGAAGTTCTTAGTCTGCTGAGTTACCGCCTCGATGGTGCACAGACCCCCGCGCCGATCACTCTGACGACCGAAAAACCAGTTCCCGGCGAGACGCGCGAGGCGATTATTGGCGTCAAAGAGGGTAAACTGTTGATCTGCTACAACCTCGATACGAAGGGCCGGCCAAAAGACTTCGTCACCAGCACTGAAGGTAACAACGACCGTTTGATGCAGTTCGTCCCCGCGGAAGACCCGCGAGAAGTGATCACGGCCATCAAAAACAATTCCGAAAAGAAGTGGCTGGCATTCCAAAATGAAGACGGCGAATTCTTCAACGGACCACTCGTGAACGAGCGCCTGACGTTTATCGGCAGAGATGGCCTTCTCCAGAGTCGTTACCAATTGGTGATGGACCTGTGGTTCGAAAACGGGAGAGAGGAACCACCAAAAGTCAGCTCGCCCGAACCTTTCTACAAACCGAAAAAGAAAGACCCCAAAAACAAAATTGATGCCGTGAAGATTTCCGAGCAGAAGATTCGCATTGTAGGCGATACTGTGATCGAAACCGGCCGCTCCGTGGCCACGCGGGCAAGTCAAAAAGAGGCGGTGTGGGATGTTCGTTATACTTCGGTTTGGGGCCGCTTCGGGAAGAGCGAATGGCAACTGATGAGCGAACAGCAGACAAACGTGAAATAGATGGATAAATACTTCGTCGTTCATCCGGGGCAGCAACATCCACCAGACAGTCAATCAGCAACCTGGATGAAGACCATGAGTTCCTCCTTTCACGTCCCGCGACCGTCCATTTCACGCCGCACTTTGCTGCGCGGCATGGGGGTCTCGATGGCGCTTCCGTTTCTCGAAGCGATGCGGCCTCTGTTTGGGTCCGCCGCCCGCGCGGCCGACGCCGAATCCGCGGTGCCGCGACGCCTCTTGGCGATCGAGACGAACCAGGGAATTCTGCCGCAGAAATTTTTCCCTGAGCAGAGCGGCCGCGACTACGAACTTTCGCCGTACTTGAAAGTTCTCGAAGCACACCGAAATGATCTGACGGTCTTCTCCGGCGTATCGCATCCCGACGTGGATGGCGGGCACGAGGCGGAAATCTGCTTTCTGTCTGCGGCCCCCCATCCGTTGTCGGGCGGATTTCGGAATACGATTTCGCTCGATCAATTCGCCGCCGAGCAAATCGGTACCAAAACGCGGTTCCCCTCGCTGAGCGTACTCATCGGACCCGGATCGCGGGGACTGTCTTACACTCGCAACGGCGTGATGATTCCGCCTGAAAGCAGCCCGGCGGCGATCTATCGCCGCATGTTCATCCAAGGCAATCCTCAGGAAGTCGCCGCGCGGCTGGAAGATTTGCGCCGCGGACGCAGTCTGCTCGATTTCGTCAGCGATCGCGCCCGGCGGATGCAGGACACACTGGGGGGCGGCGACCGGCAGCGGGTGGATGAATACTTCACCGCCGTGCGGGGGTTGGAACGACAATTCCAGGAATCGGCCGCATGGGAACAACGTCCCAAACCCAAGGCAGTCGTGCCGGAGCCGCAGGAAATTAACCTCAAAGACCATTCACTGCTGATCGACAAGATTCAGCAGATGTACGATGTCTTGCGGCTGGCAGTGGAGTCCGACAGCACTCGGCTGATCACGGTGTTCGTCAGCTTCACGACGCCGCCGCTGAGACTGCCCGGAGTGAGCCAGGACACCCACAACCTGACGCATCACGGCGGCAGCACAGAAGCGTTGTCACAACTCGAAACAATTGAGAAAGCGGGCCTGGCCAAATTCACCGGCTTGCTGGACGGGCTGAAATCTACAAAGGAGCAAGACGCGACGCTGCTGGATCGCACGATGGTGCTGTTCGGCACTTGCATGGGCGACGCCAATACGCACTCCAATGTGAATCTGCCGGTGATGCTCGCGGGAGGCGGCTTTCGGCACGGACAGCATCTCGCGTTCGATCGGAACCGAAACTATCCGCTGGCCAATCTGTTTGTGAGCATGCTCCAGCGGCTCGGCGTCGAGGCCGACCGATTCGCCTCCAGCACCGGCAACATGCGCGGGTTGGAATTGTCTTAGGCGAGTTCACGGCTTGCATCCGCGGCGGACGGTGCAACGCACTCAAGACAGTGAAGTTCGTGGGTGCGAAACAGCTTGAAACGAGGCGTCAACGCCAATGGGATTTAACGGGAACATTCGTGACAAAACAGCTACTAGCCGCGTTTCTACTGATCATGCTTGGGCTTCACGGCGTCCTCTTTGCCGAGAGTCCTCAAGATCGGCTCAAATCGCTTCACGCTCAACCTGGGGTGTGGGCCGGAATCTGGGGCGAAATCGGTGACGCCGACACGACGGGCATCCTTCCGGCGCTGGAAACCGATCCTCGGCAAGCCGGGATGAAGTATCTGAAGTTCGTGGAGGATTTGGACCAGCGCGTCCGACGCCTGCAAAACATCGACGCAAAGCATTCCCCGCCGTCGATCGGAGAACTGTCGCTGCTCATGCTCGCTGGCCTCGACCCGAAATTGCCCATGGATCCGCGCGCGGATCGAGAGTTGGCGTATGGCGTCATTCACCAATCGTTCAAGCCGCTGATGAACGAGATTGTTCCGCGCTGGGCGCTGTTGAAGGAATTGCTCAAAGCCTGGATGAAGGCCCGTCTGTACGGTTCCCGAGAGTATGCCTGGATGGCGAAGCAATACGGATTGGCTGAGTTAGCTCCGAACTTGGCCACGGTCGTCTTGGATCCGAAGATCGACGGCGAAGTACGTTTCAATCATCTCTGGCCGCTCGCTGATTTGGGAGGCGACGCCGAGATGGTGAAGTTGCTCCCGATGCTCGACAAACCCGACTTGGTTCCCGACAGTCGGTTGCCGCCAGCGTTGTTGGAACGCGGACCGCAATCTCCTCAGCAATCGCGCGACGTCGTATTGGGCGTGCTGGTGCGAAAGTCCGGCGAGAAGCTGGCGGACTACGGGTTCAAGTATCCCAACGACGGGTTAATGCCCACAAACCCCGGCATCGACTTTGTTTTCCGCGACGACGAAGCGCGACAAAAGGCGTTGGCCAAGTGGAAATCGCGTGTGGTTAAGGTGGCAACAACGGAAGGTTCTCAACCCTCGCGGGCCCTTCCGCCGCTTCCCGGCAAAGCGCCGGTCTTCGCGATCATCACCAAGGTCGACGAATCCGCAGGAACGATCAACTATTTCTTGCTCTACGACGAGGTGGTGATCACGGAGAAATTCTTCACCGACGTCGGCGGAAAGACTTCTAAAACGACATCCGACAGAGTGATGACGAGCCTCGTCGAGGAGAAGGTCGACCGACCGCTGAAGGGGAGCGTTGTCTCGACCGGTGACGGCCAGGTCATCCCAACGGTTCAGGCATTGAAACTCTTGCCCGGGAAACTCGTGCTCTTTTGCGACGATTTTGAAGGCCTCCACCCAACGTATCGAAAAATGTTGGCGAAGGACACGTTGATCCTCGAAGTCGAGAAGCCGCGCGGACTGCGAGAGGCCGAATAGTGATTGCCCGGATGTCACGATCGTGACATCGGATATCGTGTGATTCCTTACTCGGCGTTCAGACGCTGAGATTACGAATAATGACAAACACGGCGACAGCGAGGATGGCGACCACAAAGACTTTCTGAAGTGTGGGGCCGGACAACCGGCGACCGATCTGCTGTCCTGCAAACAAGCCACCAATTCCACCGATGACGAACAGGCCTGTGACAAACAGAGAGATGGCATGGCCGGCCCACAGTTGCGACGCAACGCCAGACACGCTTACCAGCGCAATCACCATCAGGGATGTGCCGACAGCGCGGTGAATCGACATGCCGCTGAAGAGCACCAGGGCGGGGACAATGACGAAGCCACCACCAACTCCGAAGACTCCCGACAACACCCCTGTCAACACGCCCACGATGAGCAGCAGCACGGCGCATCGCGAATTCAAGATCAGTACTCCGGCCGCGTCACGCTGGCAGGTGGGACCATCGGAATGTTCGGGAGTCGGGCAAGCCGGTCCTGGGAGGATCGGATGCGACGCCTGTTGCCAAAGTCGCACGGCAACAATCACCATCAGGCCTGCGAATGACAACAACAGCACGGTCTCAGGAAGAAATCCTGCGCTCCAGGTGCCAATCGGAGCGCCGACCATCCCCGCGAAGGCAAACAACAATCCGGTGCGGATCTCGACCTGGCCCAGCTTCCAGCGATACAGGAAGCCAACGAGTGAAGTCGCCCCCACTGCGGCCAGCGAGATTACGATTGCCTCTCGAGCATCGACACCGAGACCATAGACCAGCAGTGGAACCGCGAAGATCGCACCTCCACCACCGGTCAAACCGAGCGACAGCCCGACGATCGCTCCGAAAATCAGACTCAGCCACAACATCGTAAAGCCTCCAACGATTCATTCGCCGATCCGTGTGAGCTGATAAGCGGCCTCATTCACATCCGGGCTTGCTCACACGAACCGCCTGATCCGCGGGGTCAAGATGCGAGTCGTGTTTGGCATGTGGCACCCGGCAGGCACCACTCATGCAGGTTGGAATTCCAAGCAGAGGCAGAATCCAGACGTTGAGAATAATCCAGCCCGCGATCAGGCTGACAAAAAACAACAGGTCGTACATGGTAAGGACTCCTTGTGAGCGTGAAGGGTTCTCAATCACTTCGTGCAGGCCGTGCCACACGTGGCCGAAGCGGTTCCGTCGAATTCGGTCGGTAGCTTCGAGGCAATCCAGGCTTTGATACCACCGACGAGGTCACTGACATTCGTCCGTCCCGCTTCCGCGAGAAGACTGGTGCCAATCGCCGAGCGATACCCCCCTTCGCAATGAACCACGACCAGGCGATCCTGTGGGACTTCCACGATGCGTTCCCGCAGGTGCGTCAACGGGATGTTGTAGCTGCAGGTCAGATGCCCGGATTGCCATTCCTTCTCGGATCGGACATCCAGTACAAAAGGCTTCGGCGACTCGGCCTGTCGTTCGGCCAGCGCGGGGGCTGTGATCCGCGAAATCACCCGGACTAACTCGGGACGCGGTTCCAGTGCTGCCATTCCGTCACGGAGGTAACCGGCGACGTTGTCGAAGCCGATGCGGCCTAACCGCATCACAGATTCTTCCTCGCTCCCCGGATCCGCGATCACGACGATCGGGCGATCATGGCTGAGGATTGAACCGCACCAGGTCGCATATTTCCCCTTCAGGCCGATGTTGATTGAGCCCGCCAGATGCGCCCCCTCGAAATCGACCGCTTCGCGGACATCGACCAGTTCCGCACCCTGGCTCTTCATCTGGAGGACTTCATCGACACTCAGCGGCTTCAGCGAAGTGAGGAGTGTTGCTTCCAGATCGGGCCGTTCCTGTCGGTTCTTGATGGCATCGTAGACGAAATAGTCTGGCGCTTCCGGCTGATCGCTTGTCACGAGCTGCTTGAAGTCGTCGAAGCCCATCGGTTGCATCGCATAATTGAATTTCTTCTGTTCACCGATCGTAGAGAAGGTCTCCTTGCTCAAGTTCTTCCCACACATCGAACCGGCTCCATGTGCCGGATAGACGAGTGTCGAGTCCGGCAGGGCACGCAGTTTGTTGAGTGAGTGGTACAACATCTCTGCCAACTCGTCCGCCGTGACTCCGATGGAGGCCAGCAGGTCTGGCCGACCAACGTCGCCAATGAAGAGCGTGTCGCCGGTCAGGACGGCGTGTGGAACGGTATCACTCGTCTTCCGGTCGAAGACCAGAAGAGAAATCCCTTCCGGCGTATGCCCCGGTGTCTCCAGAATCTGGATGCGGACATCTCCGAGTTCGATCAGGTCGCCATCTTTCACTTTCTGAACATCGAACTCGGCTTGTGCGCGGGCACCCATCACGATTCGAGCGCCGGCGCGATTTCGCAGTTCGATGTGACCCGCAAGAAAATCCGCATGAAAGTGCGTGAGTACCACGTACTTGATCGAGTAGCCGCCCTCCTGAGCATCGCGAAGGTACTGCTCGATGTCTCGTTGCGGATCGACGACGATGGCCTGACGGGTGCGTTCATCTGCGATCAGGTACGACGCGTGCGCCAGACAGCCAAGATAATATTGCTTGAGGATCATGATCGATTTCCTGACAGGGGAACGGTGTGGTTACAGAAGCGAGCGGTACGGTCCGTGGTTATCCCACACGTTGATGGGGCGTCGAAGCTGTGCCAGTGAGTTTTTGAAGCGCGTTTCGCAGGCTCGCTTCGGTGGCAAGCCCTGACGTCCGGGTAACAAGGTTGCCATCGGCAATGAACACGAGTGTGGGAATGGATTGGACCTGAAACTGACTTGCGAGTTCCGGTTCCTGATCGACATTGATCTTCACAACCGTGGCTCGTCCCGCAAATTCGTCAGACAGTCTTTCCAGCGTCGGTGCCAGCATCCGGCAGGGACCGCACCAGTCAGCGTAGAAGTCGACAAGCACAGGAACCGGTGATTGCAGCACTTCGGTTTCAAACGACTGAAGTGTGACATGCTTGACAGTACTCATGATAAACTCCTTGAATGGGATGACGGTTAATGTCAGGTATTCATTTTCAACTGCAGCACGAAGTCGACGACCTTGGGGGACACGTTGCACTCTTTTGTGCCACCCCGGTGGGAGACGCTTTCGGAACATGGTTCCATGGCATCCGAGCGAGTAGCATTCCCATCCCGCAGGTATCTGTGACCCCGGCAAACGTCAGCCCCGCTCCGACGAACGCCGACAGACCGATCCAGTAAGGGCTGACGAACGCCCCAAGCACTGAGCCGAGCAGCACCAGCATGCCTGCGGCGATCCTGACTTGCCGTTCCAGCGAAATGGCCTTCTGGCCACGAACGACAGGCAGCCCCGCCTGATCCCACGCCAGCGTTCCCCCCTCGACGTTCACAACATTCATGTAACCCGCCGCGAAAAACTTCTCGCAGGCCTGGTTCCCGCGGTTGCCCGAGCGGCAGATAACGTACAGCGGCTCAGTGCCACTCAACGCGGGTAGCGATATTTTGCGCAGACGAAACACTGGTAACCGAACTCGTGAGAGTTCGGAGATGGTTGAAAACCTCTGAATTCTCACGAATTCAGCTACGAGTATCGTTACCCCCGTTGG
>Ga0194055_10003495_pt1 | contig 12053 bp, 6 predicted proteins | sample SepL449m_MetaG_FD_155482 | JGI IMG/M metagenome (GOLD analysis project Ga0194055, IMG submission 155482) | Anoxic zone freshwater microbial communities from boreal shield lake in IISD Experimental Lakes Area, Ontario, Canada - Sep2016-L442-9m | ecosystem: Environmental > Aquatic > Freshwater >... | reverse complement strand
ATCTGAGGTAGGGCCACTTGTTATTGGTCCGCCATCGAGATCCTCAGTTAAGACTATCTCGAAAAAAGTCTGTGGGGAATGTTTAAAATTATGCCAATCATCATCATCGATTTATAGAAAAAAAAAGAAAGATGATGAAAACACAGAAACGCAGCAACCTAACGACCAGATTAATGTCATTGGTCCAACTATAAGCGAAGAATCGTCTACTAGTGTGTTCGTTAAATGTCCCGGGAAAAAAACCGCAACAAAAACTGAACAAAGTTTAATTGAAACAAAGATCTTGACACCAAAGGAAATTGTCCATCATTTAGACCAGGTTGTAATAGGTCAAACTGGGGCTAAAAAGCAATTGGCTATTGCTGTTGCAAATCACTACAAGAGGGTTTTTTCCAAAAAGGTAACCAAAGAATTTAACGAGACTAAGATTGAAAAAAGTAATATTTTGTTGATCGGGGGGACCGGCACTGGGAAAACCCTTTTAGCAAAAACTATTGCTGAACTTCTAACTGTTCCCTTTGCAATTGCAGATGCGACGGCCTTTACGCAAGCTGGGTATGCCGGTGAAGATGTTGAATCCATAATTTCAAAACTATTAGTAAACAGTAATGGCGATGTCGCCAAGGCTCAAAATGGGATTATCTTCATCGATGAGATTGACAAAATAGCTAAAAAGGGAAAAAGCCTCAGCATTAGTCGCGATGTAAGTGGTGAAGGGGTTCAGCAATCGCTTCTGAAAATCCTAGAAGGTTCTGTTGTAAATGTGCCGCCGAACGGCGGGCGGAAACATCCCCATGAAAAATTCATTGAAGTTGATACCACCAATATTCTATTTATATGCGGTGGTGCTTTCTCTGGTCTTGAAGAAATTAGTAATCGAAAAAACGAACTAATTTCCAATAACACTATTGGGTTCAATTTTAACTCCCAAATAAAGGCATCCGAGGTCAAACCTATACAAGCAGTAGCTTCAGGCGAATTGCGAATCAGCCAAGACGATGTTATTGAGTTTGGTTTAATTTCAGAATTTGTCGGGCGGCTACCTGTAATTGTTCAATTAAACAATCTAGAAATTGAGGACCTCGTAAGAATAATTAGAGAGCCACGCAATGCGATAATGAAGCAATATCAGAAGCTATTTCTTTTAGATGATGTCGAACTCAGTTTTTCAGATGAGGCCATTTTATTCATCGCTGGATTAGTTTATGAATACGGGACCGGAGCCCGCGGCCTTCGATCAGCAATGGAGACTATTTTAAATGACACCTTGTTTAATGTAGATGAGTACAAAGGCAAAAAGGTTGTAATTGGTGTTGATTATGTGCAACAAGCTCTTGGGCTAATTATTGCGCAGTAGTTTTTAAAACCAATTTTGAAGGGACTAAACCATGTGCGAATTGTTGGGTCTAAATTTTAATGAACCTGTAACATGTTCTTTTTCATTCCTAAGGTTTCGCCAGCGAGGTGATGACCATCCCGATGGATGGGGTATTGGCAGATACGATGGCAAAAAGGTTGTAATTATCAAGGAAGCCAAGAAATCTTCAACCAGTGAACTTTCCGAAGCTGTAGAAAATGATAGTTCCTTTACTAGTAAAATGTTTATTGGCCATGTAAGAAGTACCAGTGGAACGGATATATCTTTTTTCAATACCCATCCGTTTTCGCAGAAATTCCGAGGCCATGATTTCATGTTTGCCCATAATGGGAACCTAAATAAAAATAAAATCAGTTCCAATTTAGACTTTAAGCCAAAGGGGGAAACCGACTCAGAATTGTTAATGTGTGCATTACTTTTTGATATCCAAAACCAAGGCTTGGGCTTTAGTGATTTTGAAAAGATTCGGGATTTGCTGCACCAATACAACAAATTTGGCACCATGTGTCTGTTGTTTTCTGAAGGTGAGCATTTATTTGCTTATCGTGATTTAAAAGGTGAGAAGAAGCTCTGTTATACTGAAAGAAAAAGTCCTTATGGGGAAGTTTCTTTGGAAGATAAAGATTGGCAGGTTAATTTGAAGGAAGAAAAAAGCCCAAGCCAAAAAGGGGTTGTCATCGCAACGAACGGTCTTACAAAAAGTGAAGATTGGAAACTGTTTGGTAAAGGGGAACTGAAGGTTTTCAAGAATGGGGAAATGTTTTTTCCATACTGAAACCATCAATATTGTTGGTTTCAAGTTGGCTTGAGTTGGCTTCTTACTTTGACATGGTTCGAATAGATACTGAAAAGGATTTATAAGAGAGTATTATTTTCATAAAGTTAAGCTTTACTTCAGATGACGCTGTGGTAGTGTACATAAAGCTAGTACCGGTAGAATGGTTTTCGAATTTACTTTGGTAATACTTAAAAGTATAGGTGTTTTTTATAAATTCGATGATATGGCTCGGCTCGGTTAATGCCCGCTGGTCTGGCGCGGGCGATAAGGTTTCAATCACCAAGGTGTACATATTGGGCAGGCCAATATCTTTCTCTATGAGCAGGAATTAAACTCGCAGACTTGGGTGTCGTTTATCTCAAATAATGAACACATAATTGGCCTTTAGGGGTTACTTTTAGAATTTTATTTATGTTGATTTTAACTAATTATTTTGGGTAAAGGTATATATGAAAGTTGTTTCCTTGTTTGCAAATATTGGGGTTGCTGAGGCCTATTTAAAGGAAATAGGATTTGAAGTGTTACTTGCAAATGAGATTAATAAAAAAAGAGCGGATCTTTATTCAAGAATTTATCCAGATACTAATATGATTAAGGGCGATTTTTCTGATGGGGCGGTTTTAGATTTATTAGTTAAGGAGGCAATAAGGCTCGGTATAGAATTGGTTATTGCCACGCCACCATGTCAGGGAATGAGTACTGCAGGACAACAAAAAGCTTACGATGAACGAAACAATTTGATTGTACCCACCTTGGACTTCATAAAAAAAGTAATGCCAAAATATGCTTTAATTGAAAATGTGCCAATGTTTCTCAAGACTAAAATCAAAGTTAATGACAAGAGTATTTTAATACCTGATTTGATTGAAAAAGAGTTGTCTGATTTGTTTTATATTGAGTCTGAATTGGTTGACGCTCAGCATTACTCCGTCCCTCAGGTCCGCGAGAGAAGTATTTTGTTGCTGACTAATAAAGAGCTTTTTGAAAACAAAACGATTTCTAGAAAATGGGTGATACCTCTCAAGCATAAAACATTGGTTACGATGAAGGATGTGATTGGCGATATGCCGCCAATTGATCCTTATATAAAAGATGTTACTGAAGAAGAGGTGCTAGAAATATTCCCAAGTTTCTTTATCAAGAAAAAAAAAGCGCTATCAATTTCGAGGTGGAACAATCCCCCTCATCATGTGAAGAGGCAAGTGATTGCGATGATGCATACCCCTGCCGGCAAAAGCGCTTTTGAAAATGAGAAATATAAGCCATTTAAAAAAAATGGTGAACTTATCAAGGGGTTTTTAAATACATATAAGCGTCAGAATTGGGATCGGCCGGCATACACTATAACAATGGATAATGTGAAAATTTCCTCGCAAAATAATGTGCATCCCGGCAGAGCAATTGGGGAAAACGAAAGTGGGGAGGCCTTATACTCAGATCCGCGTGCATTAACTCTTTTCGAATTAATGTTGCTGATGTCCTTGCCAAAAGGTTGGCCAATACCCGATGACACTTCTGAGGCTTTTTTGCGGCGGGTCATTGGCGAAGGAATTCCTCCTTTGCTAGTTAAACATATTTTTGAAAATCTAAACGATGAATAAAGATACAAAAATTGTTGGATTGTCTTTGTTTGCAAATGTAGGCATCGCTGAGGCTTTGCTTTCTGAAATTGGGGTGGAAATTAAGGTTGCAAATGAAATTGATGAAAAGCGCGTGCGATTTTATCGGGCATTGTACCCTAATGCGGAAATGATTTGGGGTGATATTACTGATCAAAATATTATGGCGCAAATTGTTAAAGAATCCAAAAAACAATTGGTTGATTTTGTTATGGCTACCCCGCCATGTCAGGGCATGAGTGAGGCAGGGAAGAGGGATGCTTTTGACGAGAGAAACCAGTTGATTTCGTATACAATCGATATTATTAAGTTGTTGAGGCCCAAGTATGTTCTGATTGAGAATGTGCCTACATTGCTTAAAACGAAAATTGTTATTGATGGAGAGGTTGTAACCATTCCTGATTATGTCACCCGAGAGCTTGGCGAGCTTTATACTATAAATGAAAATACTTTGCTGAAGGCAATGGATGTGGGTGTTCCGCAAATGAGGAAAAGGAACTTTTTTCTCATGGTCCGAAAGGATTTAAAACTTAAATGGAATTTGCCGGCAAAAGAAAAAGAGATAACTCTGGAGGACGCAATTGGTCATTTGCCTAGCGTTGATCCTTTGTTAAGAGAGGGGATTGAGTTTACTCTTAAAAAGTTCCCAGACTTTGAAGCAAAAAGGTCCCGTGCTTTAAAAGTTTCTAAATGGCATAGTCCGCCAGTTCACTCTTGGAAGCAGGTGGAATGGTTATTGCATACCCCGTCAGGTAAGTCTGCCATTTATAACGAAAAGTATTTCCCTCAAAAAGAAGATGGGTCAAGAGTTAAGGCTCACCATAATAATTACAGAAGAATGAATTGGTGTAAACCTTCCAGGACAATTACACAAAACAATGGAGTTATGTCTTCTTTATGTTGTGTTCATCCAGGCCGAGAGTATGTTGCTGGCAAAAAAAAACTTTATTCAGATCCAAGAGTATTAACAATATACGAAATATTGATTGTAAGCTCTTTGCCTTGTGATATTAATATACCTGAATGGGCAGAAGATAGTTTTATTCGGAAGGTTATTGGCGAGGGTGTTCCTCCGCTGATGATAAAAAAAATCATGGTTGAGCTGTTAAATCTTTTAGGAAAATAATTATGCCTACACCTACACCTACACCTACACCTACACCTACACCTACACCTACACCTACACCTACACCTACACCTACACCTACACCTACACCTACACCTACGCCAGTATCTCCGCCAGAACGCTTAGCGTTTCCGAAACATGGCGGCAATATTGAAAGGTTTCGAGTAATTCTTGAGTATTATTCTGACAATAAGGCACATCATACGCTTGATAATGGGTACATCGAAAGTGATGTTTATAAATCTGGAATCTGGCCTTTAATTAAGCATTTGGGTTACAAGAGGACTAAAGTAGAGCCTCAGTCCTTGACAAAAGAGTGCCAAGTTTTTAATATTTTAGGTTTTTTAGAATATAAAAATCCAGACAGTGATCGTTCGGCTAAGAGGATTACGGATGCAGGAGAGAGGTTTTTGTCTGCATGGAAGTCTAATTCTGCTAATGGCCAAACGCTTATGATGGAGTTGCTTCTTGAATCTTTAGAAACAAATACGTTTGGAAAGAATGTTTCAGGTAGTATTACCAATTCTTTTTTAGAGCCTTATAGTATATTTGTTAGAGCTATTTTGGTTCTTAAAAAAATAACTACAAAAGAGATAGGTTACATATTACAAGAAATGGATTTAGGAGGTCGTAAATTTGATGAATTGCTTGCAAAGATTAATTTTGACCGTAGTCATCCTTCAGGAATGTATGGTATTAGGTCTACGTACGCAGACATAAAAACTTTTAAAGCACTAACAAGTTGGGGCTTCCTTGTTAAGGAAGATGAAGATGAAGATGAAGATGAAGATGAAGATGAAGATGAAGATGAAGATGAAGATGAAGATGAAGATGAAGATGAAGATGAAGCCGGAACCGGAACCGGAACCGGAACCGGAACCGGAACCGGAACCGGAACCGGAACCGGAACCAGTAGTAAGTACTTAAAGTTGAATGAAATGTTAATGGGTCCCCAGTATCTTAAGCGATTGGTAGATTTAAAGATGTTTAATGATGATGATAAAAGCACATTTAGCGAGAAGATTGTTGGAGTTGTTGAGGTTTTTCTTCTTTTTGCAAAACAAGGTTCACTGCGTGTTAAATCTGAGCTTGTTCTAAGGTTTGCTGCCAGTTTGTTGTCAAAACGCTTCTTAATTCTTACAGGCCTTTCAGGTTCAGGAAAAACAAAAATCGCTCAGTCTTTTGCACGATGGATCACACCCCTATTGGTTCCGGCGGACCCATTTAAGCCAGGGAGCACAATCGAGGGGAATAGCACAACAGATTACACAGTAGTTTCTGCAGATGCAGAAAAAGTTGTGTTGAAGCAATCTGATAATAATAATATTATGGCAATTCCTCGCGTGATTATTCAGGAATGGGCCGAGTATATTCATACAAATGGTGTGCCGAAGGAAGTCCCTGCAAGAAAACTACGAGACGATATTACGCTTGAAAGTGAGTTTTTCCCTTTTGTTCATAATTGTGAGAGCCACTATAAGCCCACTGCCTTTGCTTTGGTTGCAGCTTGGAAAACCCCTGTACATGCAAAATGCTATTCAATTGTGCCAGTTGGAGCAGACTGGTCAGGCAATGAGAACATCCTTGGTTACCCGAACGGACTAGATGAGTGTAAATATGTCGCCAAGCCTGCATTGGATTTAATTCTTCATGCCAGTGACGAAGCTAATAAGGACATACCGCATTTTCTCATTCTTGACGAAATGAACCTATCCCATGTTGAGCGGTATTTCGCCGATATCCTCTCCCTCATCGAGTCGGAGGAAGGGTTGGAGCTTTATTCTGGGGACATGGATAATGAGGGAAGTTGGCGGTTAACTTCAGCGGGTAAGAAGGTTCCACCAAAGCTCAAAAAGCTTCCCGAAAACCTATTCATTATCGGCACGGTAAATGTGGACGAGACGACCTATATGTTCTCTCCGAAGGTGCTGGACCGGGCGAACGTCATTGAATTTAACATGAAGGGTGAGGAGTTGGAAGACTTCCTCAGCGATCCGGCAAAGCCGGACCTATCGAAACTCGATAGCAAAGGGGAGTCGTTTGGAAAGGCATTCGTGGATGCGGCCAAGAGCGCGGTGGCTGTTCCCTCTGATGTGAAGGCATTTTATGATGCCGAAATGATGCTATTCTTTAAAGCATTGCAGGCTGATGGTGCTGAGTTTGGCTACCGTACAGCCTATGAGGCGGCGCGATTTATCCACTTTTACAAACTGCTGGGCAATCATGCGGACATTCCTGCTGGGGCTACTATTGTTGCTGGGACTACTCGAGTGCGGACGTGGTTTGATTATGCTTTTGACTGTGTAGTTTTCCAAAAGCTTCTTCCCAAGCTGCACGGCTCGCGGGCGAAGCTGGGGCCTGTACTCAAGAAGCTATGGAACCTCTGCGTGAACGATCCGGCTGCCCGCTTGACCGAAAAAAATGATGATCCATTGGTTGACGTTCCGGCTAATGCGCCTTATCCCTTGAGCGCGGGGAAGATTTTCCGGATGTGGCGGATGTTGAAGGACGGATTCGCCTCCTTTTAGGGATAATGAAGTCATGCGCAGTCTTACTTATAAAAGAGTTCCCTTTAGCTCGCCGTCTGGCGAAGTGGTGGCTCATCTCACTTTGGATCCGGTTAGGCGAGACAAGAATGCCGTAACAGCACCTCTGGTGGAGATTGACGAAGAAGATGGCCGTGAACATGGGGAGACGACCGTTCAATTGCGCGAGTCGGAGCGATATGATTATAAGGTGGTGCCTGTAAACAATGCCGACTTGCGGCTGCGGTGTAGCCTTTCCAGACGAAACCGTAGTTTTTCACAAGAGGGTGAGCCATCTGATACTGGCCTGATCAAGAATGGTAACCCATCTGATGTTGGCCTGATCGAGACGCGCTCCTTTTGTGGCATGCTCCTGCTGGAACTGGTCGAGGGTAATGCCTTAGACGAGAATGATGACTTAGATATGTCAAAACCAGCGGTGGCATTTGTATTGCTAGATGTGCGTTCGGTCAAACTGGAATATCGGACAGAATATCGTGGGATGTTAAAACGACTCTCAAAAGATATGGCGGACCTGGTGGTGGATGCACGGTCATCGGCCAAGGCGGGTTTTCGTTCGACCTTTGAAGACCGGACGGATGCGGGCTGGCTGCAAATTCAACTGGAGTTTCTGCGCGAGACGCTGGACAGCGCCGATTTCTCCGCTGCTTTGCAACGCATCCTAAACTTTCCGCATGAGCGGTTGTCCACGGTGAGCGATTCAGTTTCCACCGACCGGCCGATTCGATGGACTCCCTCGGCAGTTCGGCAACTGGTGACGGGTAATCCTCGTCGCAAGGTTCCTGATATGCATCCGTTGCGCACTCAATTCGGCTTAAAGTCGATCGCCGAGCGGGTGCTGGTGCCGCGCAAGTTCCGAGACTTAGATACTCCGGAGAATCGGTTTGTGAAGTTTGCGCTTAAGGATTTCCGGGCTTTCCTCACGAATGCGCAGGGCATTTTCGAGTCTAAAGATTATTTAAAGGCATGGGGCGCATCGGCGGCATTGTCGCGTCGACTGGCCGAAACAGTGGAGGATTGGCTTGGGCGCAGCTTATTCCGTGAAGTAGGCGAGATGCGTTTCACGCCGCTGGGCAGCCCGGTATTGCAGCGCAAGGCGGGCTATCGTGAAGTGCTTCGCTGGTGGTTGCAGTTTGGAACGAGGGCGGAACTTTCGTGGGAAGGCGGCTCGGATTTGTTTCGCGCAGGGCAGCGCGACGTGGCGAGTCTCTATGAGTATTGGCTATTCTTCGTGCTGCTAAAATGGTTCTGCGATACGTGCCGTGGAGGAAATAGCCCAGCAGTTGAGGAGTTGATAGAAGGGCTGGAGGAAGGTTCGCCGAATTTGCGGCTGCGAAAGCAGTATCAGCTTGGACCTTTTGAAGGAACGTTCGTGGGGCAAAGTCGCAAGTTGAAAGCCCAATTTACCTACAATCGGCGCTTTAAAAGTACGACAGAGCGGCATGAGGTTGGAAGCTGGACGCGAAGGTTGCATCCCGACTACACGCTGACTTTCTGGCCGGCAGATTTAAGCGAAGCGGAAGCAGAGGAGCTTGAGTCGCTGGTTCATGTGCATTTCGATGCAAAATATCGCGTGAATGATATTAATGGTTTATTCGGGGTAGACTACGAAAAATTAGGCGATGAGGATCAAGCCGCCGCACAGTCCGAGAAGGAAGAAAAAGAAGAGGCAGAGGGCAATTACCAGCGGGGAGACTTGTTAAAGATGCATGCCTACCGCGATGCCATTAAACGCTCACAAGGTGCCTATGTACTTTATCCGGGTCAGGGAGACAATAATCAGCGGCCATTCAAAGGCTTTCACGAAATCCTGCCAGGGCTCGGGGCATTCGGAGTTGCGCCAGACAAGGAGGGAGAGGCCGAGGCCCAGGGATTGAAATCGCTAACCAATTTTTTGGACGATGTGCTGAAACATCTTGGTAACCGCACGACGGCACAGGAACGAGTGAGCTATCATGTCGCAGAGAGCTACACGCTGAAGGAGCAGCCGGTGCAGTATGGCTCGCTTGTGCTGGCGGAGCGGGATGAGATAAGCAACACCATGCGGGCCTTGCCACCGTCTGAGCATCATGTAGTGGTTGCTTGGTATGAAAATAATGAACAACTACTGTGGATAAAAAGGAAAGGCATTGTAGTTGTACGCTTAGGTGATAGGCGCGAAACTTGGCATGTGCCGCCCGAGTTTGCGTCAGCGCGACATGTTTTGTTGCACACGCACAATGCCAAGGTTGCTGATGGCTTGCTTATGTTGAAAAAGCAAAAGCCGGGATACAAAATCTTTACGGCTCTTGATCTTAAGGCAAAAGGATACCCATGCGCGGCAGGTATAGACATTTGTGCGGTTCTTGATCTTAAGGCAAAAGGATACCCATGCGCGGCAGGTATAGACATTTGTGCGGTTCTTGATCTTAAGGCAAATGGATACCCATGCGCGGCAGGTATAGACATTTGTGCGGTTTTTCAGAAAGGAATTTCTTCGTCGCCAGACGGAGATATTTACGCAATCTTTGAGGTCGAGCCTGATCCTGTATTTATTGCGCAGCGTTGGGATGGCATTAAGCTACAAAGCGTTATAAAGGCCTTTGAGTCGCGGCGTAAATATCGAAAATTCAACAGGCTTGGTCGTAGTTCTGCGATTCCGATGGTGTTAAGTTTGCAGGATTTGCTAAAGGCAATGGGGTAAGGGCACCGCATTCAGTATAAATTTGGCGGCAAGGGGGTTGAGAAAATCGGAGAGATAGATTCAATAGACTGAGCCAAGGATTGTAGACTCTAAGTTAAGGTCAGTGCTCACTCAAATAACCCGGCCTATGTTTTTTTCTTTGTAGTGGGGCTTTTTTTGGATGCTGATTTAACTTCAGCAATTGCTGATTCATGTTCTTTCTTTATGGAATCACATTCCTTTAGGAATTCTTCCACCAGTTCTGGTGGGTGGATAATTGTTGCAACTCCCCTAGCAGCATGAACCTTCGAAAAGATTGTCTCTTTCACTGCTTCAACCTGGTAAATATAATTTTCACCTTGCTTCTCCATAAATTTTTGATGGAAAAACCATGGTGTATAAATCACATAGTCATTGAAAGTTTTTTTGATCAAAATTTGTGCTGTTAAAATTTCTACCTTGGAACGAATGTAATTGCCTTCAAGGTCGTCTGAAATAAATTTCCTGATGGTTGACCGCTCTTCTTCAGTCAGCACAAGTTTTTTGGTTCCTAGTTTTGGATTGTTAATCTTCTCAAGGCGGTATGCATAATGGGATGGAGTTGGAAGTAGTTTGCCCTTGTCGTCCTTTTTTTTACCACCGGCTATAAGCCAAATGGTGCCATTCGAGATATTAAGATCGATGCCCACAGGCTCAATTTCGTAGGGTTTTTCCACGTCTTCGTCTCGGTTTTTGTAATCAAATTTGATTTGCAAGTTTTCCTTTAATGCAGTTTTAATCAAGGTAATCAAGTTTTGGCATTTGTGCGCATTTAACTTAGCAGGGAACCCCCCAGTTTTCAGTATCAGTATCGGATTTTTTTCGGAGTAATCACCAAGCTCGCCCAGAATAGTGCTGCCATGCATTTTTTCAAGTTTTGAAATGCTTTTTTGTTTTCCATCGATCACATCGTCAATGCCAACAATATGGTCAAGAAGATGAGTGTAAAGTTGGAATTTTTGATAATAAATAGATTGGTCTTCGGGTGTAATTTCAGTGAGTGGAAATTTAAGATGATAACGATTTGGTTTACTCGCATTTCTCCTTGGAACTTTAAGGACCCTGTTCTCGTTAACTTTCAGAAGTCTGTGAGAACCTGGATTTTCAACCAAAGTAGTTACATAATCCGTTATTTCTCTACGGATGTTCCCTAAATTTTTTTCATCCTTAGGCATATGGAAACTAGGGATCAGGGATCTGGTAATCTCATCCATGATTTCCCTGATTGTAACCTTGGGGGGTCTTTTTTCAGGGATGTCTTCGGGTGTGATGATTGCCTTTTGTTTAACTAATAATTCATAAGCTTTTACCTTATCAAGGTAAGCCACCAGCTTCTTATTCAAAAAGAAAAGGATAAGGTTGTATGCATATTCACGACTAAAAGTGCTATCTGGCATGAAATCTCTAATAGACATGGTTTTGCCTTTTGCTTTAGCTAATGAATAAGAGAACCTAATCCATGGGTAGTTTTTGATAAAAACTAATGAAGATATATTACCTCATTTTCAATAACTTACTTCATCAAATTCTTCGATTAACAGAAGATATTAAATCCCCGAAAGCATTTTTAAGACAATCGTACAAGATTCAGCTATGTTCTTTTTTAAATCATCTCCTGCATCCCTTATTTTTTCACCACTAGTGATAACTGTTTTTGCCTTAATTAAAATGTCATCGATGGTTTCTGCGGACTTGGTTATCTTGGCAATTGCATCTTTGATTTTTTGGAAGTCAATAAGGCTGCCCTCTTCCATTCTTGCGGAGGCAACCAGCATGCTTCTGCCAATTTTGTATGCTGCATCAAGAAAAGGCAATGGTTTTCCTTCTTCGAAATCTTCTTTCGATATCGTTACATAATAATCTTCGCCAATTCGCTTAAACCCTTTTACTTCTGCGGGCTGCCTA
>Ga0194055_10003494_pt1 | contig 12055 bp, 20 predicted proteins | sample SepL449m_MetaG_FD_155482 | JGI IMG/M metagenome (GOLD analysis project Ga0194055, IMG submission 155482) | Anoxic zone freshwater microbial communities from boreal shield lake in IISD Experimental Lakes Area, Ontario, Canada - Sep2016-L442-9m | ecosystem: Environmental > Aquatic > Freshwater >... | reverse complement strand
CCTTAATATATTTCTCTTTGGTTTCTTGTTTCCAAATTAATTCAATATCTTTCTCCGTCAAAAAATCTGTCTCACCTAAATCAGGTTGTCCAAAATATTCATAATTTAACTGATATTTTTTTTCGTTAGTTAGATTATACCACCATACAAGATGTGGACCACAACTTAATGGGTTTAGTTGTCCTGTAAGTTCTTGATAGAAAGGATTTATGTCTCCTGTCTGTGGGTCGTGAGTTGGTATTTCATTATTCATAGTAACAATTATAATAATAAAACCACCATAAAACAATAGTTTTGGTTTTTTAAGATATTTATTTAAATAAAATAAGATTATGGGGAATAAAATTGAGATTATCTCTGAAATAACAAGAATGAGGGAATTGATTGGGCTTAAACCCCAAATCAATGAACAAAGACGATTAGTTTTTAAAACTGAAACAATTGCTAAAATTCCTTTAACTAAAGGGGAATCTGCAAAAAAAGATTATGTTGATTTTGGAACTTATTCCGTAGTAACTCCTCAAACAGAATGGGACACTTTTTTATTGGAGGATGGTAATATGGTAAAATTAATGGATAAAAAATCTAAAATAAACTGGAGTAAACTTAAAATTGATTCAACCCATAAAGGATATGCGGTGGCATCATTAGAAAAATTCAATAACACTTATTCCGAAAATAAATGGACAAAAGTTACTGTCGGGGACAAAACAAAAATAACCTCAACACCAGTCGCGGAAAATGAGACTAAATATCCTGTAGTACCCATTAAATTTCCCGCTGACATGTCAATTAATTCTAATTTTTTTAAAGATAATTATTTTTCACTTACCGATTTATTTATACAAGCGGTTAAGTCCGATATAATAGACCCTATTAGTTCACAATTATCATTAATACCTGAGCCAACAAACGGTACTCCAAAAGCAATGTTAAATAGTATGGACGTGATAACCTCATCTTCAACGTTACCTAACGGTCAATCACCAGATGGTAAAACATATTCTTTTTCAGAATTATCTAAATTAAGAAACGACACGGCAAAAAATTATGTAATATCAGAATTACAAAAAATAGGGGTTGTTGTAGATTCAAAATCAAAAATAATTCAAGATTCTTTAGGAACAAATAAAAATGGAACATCAGGTCCTGTTTGGAATTCTCCAAGTAGTTCTAAAAATAAGTCAGATTACTTACAATACAAATATTTAGATATAGATTTAGACGTTATTTTTAATCAACCCGTAGCAATAAATCCAATTGATGTCCCTGACAAAATAACAACAATTACTTCAGACATTTATAAAGTTTCTTTTGCCTCACCAGGAAAACTAGGAAAATCAATAAAAATAAATTTACCACTATTAGACCTTGTTGGTACTAAAAAAAGACGTTCAAGACGTGGTTCAAAAATTGTTGCGTGTTTTCGTTTTTAATCGTAGATAATTAAAAAAATATTTAATCTTTTAGTATTCCCCTAATTATAATATAGATACAACCTTTATTCATTGTCACACCAAACCCATAATTTTTAATTCTGTTATCTAACAATGCTGACATGTGAGCGGGACATCCTACAAAAACATCAAAACAAGATTCTGCAACTATTTTATTAAAATTGCCATCTTCTTTAGTAACTTCAGTAAATAATATGAATGGAACACCTGCAAGACATTCTGATTGATTACTTGGTAATCCATCGTAGTGAACATAATTACCAAAGACTAATTTAGAGTATTCTACACACTCTTTAGTAACCATTGTGTCCTCAACGATTGAGTCACATTTATAATCATGTCTGAACTCATTAAAAGCGGTTAATAAGTAAGATTGAATCTTTACTACGTCAATATTTTTTTCAACGTATTTAGTGTTTGTCTTGAAATTACCTCCGTTTTTAGGTAAAAGTTTTGTAGTGATAACATTATCGTTTTTCACGTATGAGGACTTCCAAATTTTAGAATATAGTGGACACTCATTTAAATCATAAGTTTGTCCTACCAAAGTCAAAGACAGTAACACAAATAATATAGATAAGATTGTTTTCATTGTATTTTATTTATACAAATATACACATTATAATCACACCAATAAAAATTATCTTTTATTTCTCATCATCATAATCATAATCCTTATTGTCATTGAATGATTTTAGATTTGCATTATCAACTGAGATTCTTGTTATCTCGTCTTTGAGTATCTTCATATCATCCAATTTTTCTTGGAATAGTTCGTATGTAAACTCGATAATCATTTTCTCATTATCGGTTAGTTCCTCTCTAACAAATTCAATTTTTCTATCAGGAAACAGTTTGGAGATAATCAACTCTTCATACTGTTCCTTTAGTGTTTTAAATTTAAACATCCCCCTCATAGTCGTCATCTTCTTCTACCTCTTCTTGGCATTTTTCGTTAACATAATTTTGTATTTCTTTCAAAGATTTTAAAAATTGTAATCTAAGTTCATGGAACTTCTCGTCTTTAATCTCCTCGAAACTACTATAGTGTTCAAAACAATAGTCAATACCTTCATTGTCCATTCTGTATCGAACCATATTCCACTCATCTTGTTCTTCGTATGTCATCTTCTTCAGTTTTTAATTCGTTAATTTCAGTTTCTACTCGTTTAATTTCATCTGACAAATCTCCTCGATAATCTGGAGATTCGTTATATTTTTTAATAAAAGTTAAGAGTCCGTTTAACCCTTCAAGTTTACCTGAAATACGAATTAACTCACAATCTTCGTTGGTATATCTCATTTTATTTTAAATTGTATTGTTATTCTATGGTAACCCGCCCAATGATTTTCTACTAACACTGTTCTGAATTCTAATTCTGTGTCTTGAATGAATCCATCCTCAACCATAACTCCTTCACTACATGATGTCATATTCTCAATCACTCTATCAAATAATCCTATTCCTAAATTGTGTTCGTAAAACTCAGTGGCGAATTTATTATAAACTATCACATCAATTTGTTTTTGTTGACTTCTTGTTGCAACTTTGAAAAATGGTTCGGAATAAAGTGTCCATTTCGTTAAGTCTTTTTTCTTGTATTTTTTAGCCTCTCTTACTCTACCTGTTTCAGGGTGAACAATGTCGTACTTACACATATTAGAAGATTCGTCCAATATGAATAGTTCGGGAAGAAACCTACAGTGTCTCATTTTTTGAATGAAACTTCTACCCTCACCACTCCACTTGAACTTGGGTGATTTGGGCTTAACTATCCAACCATCTTTGATTAAAGATTGTTCAAACAATTTTCCACTTTTTACTCTGTTTTGTACGCCCATTCTAAATTACTTTAAGACAAAGGTAGACATAAAATTTTACATCTTCAAACTATTAATAATCTCTTCTTGATTATAAATATCTTTTAATATATTTATAGTTATGTCAGGAAAGAAATCTATTGAGGATATTGTAAAATCGTTAACCAAATTACTTGATTCAATGGTTATTAAAGGTAGAGTTAAGTTTAGAGTCGACATTAATTCGTATACAAGTGAGTATTCTAATAGATGGGCAGATGATGAAGAATCTACCACACATTACCCTATCACTTACACCTTTACTAATGACCATGCAAAGTATTGGGAGGATTCTCCACAGTTTTCTCAAGAGTATAATGACCTGATTAATTCAATTGATTTTGATAACCTTTCTGATAAATTGGAGGAGATTCCTAAATATTTTTTATTCGGTGAATCTAGTGAGATAACAATTAGATGGGAACATTATAACACAGACACATATAATCCGTTGTTGGATGCTTTAGGTATTGAAGAAATCCCTTATGTAACTAAATTTACAATATACCAACCAAACATAAACATAATTTTATCTGACGATTACATCTTTGAAAAGGGTGACTTACAAGTAGACTTAGGTTTCGCCTTTGATAACATAGTAATGTATTCAGAAGATATATCAGGAGACAAATGAAATATATAATCTCAGAAAATAAAATGTATAACACATTTTCATCATTCCTAAATTCATTAGGATTGTCAGATGTTATGTCACACGGTAATGGCATTGATGGTTGTTATTATCCTGTTGAGTGGTTTGAATATAACTATGATGAGGATGGGTACGAACCAGCCCCTTGTTTATTCCGATACTTTAAATCCGAATACGATTATAGTGAATGGCATGGAGTAAGTGATACTTATTCAAATCAAGATTATCCAATAATTGAATTGGATTGGGAGATGTACAAACAAATTGAAGATTTATTTGGTGAAAGAACCATTACTGAGTTCGGGCCTAAATTTTTTCAAGATGTTGTCCATCAGGAAGTTAAAACTATAGTATCAGAATAATTACTTACTTATTTCGTATTCAACTTCACCTAATTTATCTGAAAGAATTTCATTATAACTTTGTTTATCAATATCTGGATACCATCTATCGTCAACACTAAATGTAGGTTGGTCAATTTCTTGACCAATCATTTCACTAAACACACATCTTAAATCATCATCACATCTTTCCATATAATCATCGTACCATGAGTCATCTATATCGTTTAAATACTTTTCCATGTTAACAATTATAACAATCCCTTCATCGTCAAATTTGGTTACCTCACCCAATTCCTGAACCGCATCTTTTAACGTATCGTATAACATATTATGATAACTGTCTTGTTCGGCATTATTAATGGCGCTTGATATTGCACTTCTAAGGTCATGATTATCATCATACTCCTCAATCTTATCTTCCAAACTCATAGAATTAAACTCTTCCTCATCAAAATCAGGACTGTCTTTGGTCGCAAGTATCTTAACTAACTCGATAATCTTTTCCTCATTTTTTTTATCACAGTAGTAATCAATTCCACTCTTCCAATCCGCATCATAATTATCCCATAAATCCCAAGTCTCACCCGCTAATATAGTTTCAAACATTGTCCTCGTTCTAGTCGAACCTTCCTTAGTTTTCCATCGTTTAATAACCCAATCACCTGAAACAAATCTATCCAAATCATCAGGATTAATTTCCACCTTAACTTTATAATTAATTTCAGGTTTCTCAATAATACCCATATCCATCAGTTTTTTTTGTAATCTTCTTGATGAGAATAGGTCAGGTCTATTGTGGTACAAATCTACTATAACATCATTTGGTAAATCAGTTATCTTAAAATCTTGCTGAGACGCATATTCAGAGCCAAACTCTTCAATTAGATAATCGCCATGGTCATCTTTAACATAGAATAGTGGTAAAATATAGTTGTGATATTCCTCTTTTGGTTTTGAGTTTTTATGTCCTTTTAGTTGGTACAATACACTATCATTTCCAATGGCGGCAGTTAAATGACTTTTGTTTAATGTATATTTATCGCCAGGTAATTGTTTAACTTCTCTTAATGAAACTATTGTATTTTTACTCCCTGTTCTACCACAGTGACCCATTCTATCACATTCCTCACTAGAGTTGTTTGTGTTTAAGTCAACCCAATAAAACCCTTCACCATTTTTATTTCTGAAATCTAAAATAATATCATGAGTGTGTGGCTCAACGTAATTAATCTTACCTTGACCAATCTGTAATGAGTCGTGCCATTCTTTTGATTTTTGAAAAAGTTCTTTGAAGGTTAGGTCTTTGTACCGATTTATGTTACCATTAAGTCCTATTCTAATCCAATCCATTATAGATTGTATATTACTTGAGGAACGGATGACCAACTTATTACTGTTGATTTTCTTTATTAACTCTTCATTACTCAAATTATTGTATTCCCAACTAAGTAAAATTTCATTTTGAAATTTTTTAATTTTCTTAAACACCCATACTGCAAGAGGACCACAATTATCGTCCAAAAAAGTGGCCTGTTCAATATCTAACCCTTCTTTATCTGTAAGAATCTTTATTTTAGATGATTCAGAGATAAGTACATTATCGTATATTGAATTATAACTACGAAGTGTTTTAAGAATCTCCTCGTCTAATCTTTTTAAATCCATACTAATAAATACCAAGTAATAGGATTAAATAACGTCTTACTTTTCAATTTCAGTTGTTAAGGCAGATATTCATTAAAACAACTTATACCGAATATAAAATAGTCGGATTATCTTTATGAACGTCAAGGTCAGGATATTTTTCCTTAAATCTTTTTAGGTTAAAGGGTCTTGTGATAATATGAACACCGTTCTTAGTTGGAATGAAATTCAACATAGGTTCTCTACCTGTCTCTGTTTGTAAGTCAACTAATAATTCTCGAATCTCAATTTGTTCTTTGGAGTGATTGAAGACATCAAGACTAACGTCATCAATATCAACAATCCATTTCTTATCCTCATCACCATGAAACTCACCACTAACCGAACTAAACGCGTTTTTAATCGCCTTATAATTCTCACTAATGATGTGTTCGGTAACTCTCTTTAACATTTGCATCGCGGTTTTCTTAGAACTACGTTTGTTAATTCGGAAATACGCTCTCGCGTTGTGAGTAATACATGTTTGGATTATCTCGTCCTCCATCCTATTAAATTGGTCCATAGAATAAATAAAATAATCCCCAATCACTTTCATATCTTTACCCAAGTCAAGATTATCTTTCCTACGCTTTAAAATCTGTAGAAAGTAATATGTGTCAGAACTATCAAAGTCCATTATTTTTCTAATCAAATCAAAATTATTCTTCATAAAACAAAGGTATGGATTATATTTTAATTTTACAAGGTATTTATGTATTATGGAAGGGTCTAAATTAGAAGCGTTAAGTGATAGAATATTATCTCAATTTTTTATCCAATTAAGAAAAATATATGGTGAGGAATTATCAAATAGTCCTCATTACCCATTAATTGAGGAGGATAGTTTTACTGATGCGTGTGATACTGTGTCAAATATGTTTGGGGTCGCTCCTTGTGATTATATAGACCTTGATTATATTATAACAATAATTGAAATGAATCCTAACATTAATGAAGGGATAATTAACAAACGACCAAAGATAGGTTATTATAGTTATGAGATTGATGTTCACGAAAGTGTTAGTCAAAGAGTTACTTATAAACATCGGAGTGAATCGTATAGTCCAAGTACATTACTTCAAATAGCAAAAAAAATGGAGTACGATGGTGGTATGAGTGTTTGGGATGGTGAACATGTTGATACGGATGTATATGATTCAGAGACTAGCGACATTAAGTATGATAAAGACTCAATCACTAAAATACGTTAATCCCTATTTTTTTGTCTTTCCGTGTCTTTCCGATAATTTTCTAATAATCGGTAACTGTTCTTCAACAATCACTCGATATACTTTCGGTAAATAGAAATGTTTATACCATGTAAGTACATCTTCAATACCATCAAACACTTCTCTAGTCTTTAAAAGGTTAAAAACATCACCATCACATGATAACTCAATTTTATCATCATCTGTTAACTGTTCATAATAATGAATTTCCACAGGAATTCCTGACTCTCCCTCCCAAAATGGTGTTGCATAAACAAAAACCTTTTCTTTAACCCCATCAGATTCAAACACTCCGTCCCAATCAACAGTACCTGTTAAACTATCAATAGAAAGTGCAAATTCTTTATATTGTTTAGGTATCTTCCCCTTCGACATTAATTCTATTAACACCGTATTAGCTAACGATAAATCAATCGTTATTTCACTAATATGAATTAACTCAACAGGGTTTATGCCTGCGATTTTTGAGGCACCATAAATTCCCTGCGTCTCAATTAAGTTTAATAACAGTTGTCGTCTTTTTTCGGTCATTAATAATAAATATAAGTATTTATAATTATGAATAGAAAACTGTATTTATATTTTCATAAGTTTTTAAAACCTTTATATGATTTTCATGGGTTGACACTTAAACCTAATTTTTTACCTAATGAAGAACTAATACGTTGGTCGGTTGAAAATCCTCAGGACAAATCATATAGTATGGAGACGTTGATTGCTTTTACGGAGGAACTTTTTCTTACTTTTTGTAATCTTATTGAGGGTGGAGTTATGTCAAGTTTTTATCGGGATAATCGTAGATACGCCTGTAGTTTTGAACAATCAGATAGGTACTATTACCTTAATAAGTCGGACGATAAAAAAATATTAAACAGTATTAAACAAATTACTAAGATTTATTATAAAGAAGAGTTTTATAGTGACGTTGAGTGTACCTATGTCGATATTTATCCTGCCGAAGATTTTACAGTTACTATTGGAATGAAACTTTTAAATCCTCAGGACAAACAACATCACAAATTGATTGGTACGGAATTAAAAGATGCGTTAATAGACTTGGTTGAGGATATGGATTTTTATACTGAGTACGAGTACAATTTATTTTCCCCTACGCTTGACATTATTAGGGGCCTACCTTTATTGTTCGATAATGAATGGATGTTTTTTACACCTGACATTGATTTCAGAAATAAAAACAATAAAAATATAAAATTATATTAAATTATTTTAATCTGTTTTTATATTTTACCATTAAGTGAAGTACAATCATTAGACTAACAACCCCTATTACCATTAAATTAATTATTATTTCCATTTTATTTAAAACTTAAGAATTTATCTTTGTAAAGTCAAACTCAGGTATCATATAGACATGAGGTAGTATAGAATCAATATCTTCAACTACATCCTCACCTAATCTATCCCAAATACTTTCGGAAATATCATCTTGTTTAAACCCGTGTTCCCAATCATCGTTGGCACCGAGTGAAACCTTTGTTGGTTGGATGATGACGGTCCCTAAAAATAGATAATCTGGGTCACTATTATTCTTTTTCAATAAAACTTTTTTTATTTTATATTCAATGTGAACATCAACTTGGTCTTCATTATCCGAGTAAGGCATAGAATACCAATCATCAAATTGATTTTTGTCTTTTAACAATTTGTGAATCATTTCAATAGTTTGTTCAGTGTGTTTGTCCATTTCCATACTATATAAGTATTTATAATAAACAAAATATTTAAATTATGAGTTATACTAGAGAACAAATTGAATCAGCGGTTAAAGGTAAAGGTCACGTATGGTTTGAGGACGCAAACAACAAAGGTTTTGATGTGAACATTGTTGGTATTAGAAATGAAACGACAGGTGATAAAGTAACAAATGTATTCGATGATTACTTAACGTTATCATACAAAGAGAATGGCTCTTGGAAATTCCATATTTGGCCAGCAACAACTGACCCAGGAACTAAGGGTATTTTAGAAACAACTAACAAGAGTGGAATCGCTCGATTAGTAGAAGGTCAGTATCGTGGTTCTCACACTATAAGACTACATCAAGGTAAATATGAGGCGTTAGGTCAATCTAAGAACGTTAAAGTCTACCGTGACGCTAATCGTGATATGAAATATGACGAGACTAAAATTGAGGAGGGTATTTTTGGGATTAACATCCACCACGCAGGTGCTGATTCAACATATGTTAACGATTGGTCTATGGGTTGTCAAGTTTTTAAAAAAACTAAAGATTTTGATGAATTCATGTCAATCTGTAGAAAATCTAAAGATATTCATGGTAACTCATTCACATATACTTTAATAGGAAGTAACGATATTAAATAATGACTAAAGACCAAGAAATACGAGCGTTAAACAAAATTATTAACTCAGGTCTTATATTATCTGTGTACCCCAATGTTGACCATATTGATGTGTCTTTTGATGAGGAACACGAGCCATATCTTATTTATAAAATGTATTTAAAAGATAAAGATACCACTAAAAAAGATATGTACGATGATGTCGACCCTTTTTATTTAATTGACTATCACGTAATGAAAACCATTACCAAACTAATTCCTTTTGAACAATTACCAATCAAAGATAGTGGTTATCAACTGATTGTTTATAATGGAAGTGGTATTCCAATTTTTGATTGGGAGTACGACCTAAGTACTATGAATTCTGGTCGTTCAGGTAGAACAGATTGGGAACGAAGAATTAAAAACCGATAAACTCAGTTTTAACATATTCAACCATCCATTCATTGTCAACTAATGCGATTTCTCCTTCTAAGATTTCATCAATATTAGAATAAAAATAGTCTGTTTCATCGTATTTCCTTTTTTTTTGAAATGACTGGAATTGTTTCACAGTAAACTCAATTTCGGATTTACCTCTACCTTTATTTTGTGTGTATAAAAAGGTTTTTAAAGGTTTGACATAATTTTTTATTACTAAACCATTATCATTAATCTCTATTTCAACATTAACAGGTTTAATCTGTATCTCGTGAGGACCAACTTTTAATACTTTAACAGTTTTAAGATAGTTTTTTATTTTTGTGAGTAATTCTTCATTAATGTATAAAGATTCATCGTCACTTGGAGACTGTATAAGTGTACGGACATCTTTTTCTACCCCTAATAATTTTTGAAATAATTGCATACTTTCATTAGTAAACCCTCTTAATGCCGAGTAACTATATGACACATCATTAGGGTTAGTCATTTCAAACACCATAGTATTACTATAATCAAAACCAAGTGGTTGTAATAAAACCCCATTAACATTTAAATGTCCATTAAGGTATTTGGTATATAATTCTAAATACTTTTTAGTTATCATCCTATATTTGACTTATAATTTATCGAATCCATTACAAATGAAATCCCTGTTTTATCTTCAACATTATCACTAATGTAATCGTAAATACAATCCTCAATTTCCCCCTCAATATCCCAACCATAATCATCACTATCACGAGCATCCCTCAACTTATGTAGAGTACCGTCCACCAACATTAACATAACCTCGCCATTTATATCATCAACTGTTACAGTAACAATAAATTGTTCCCCATCATCCTCAACATTATCAATAGTAAAATTAAATTCATAACCGCCACATTTGTTTATGGTATGTTCTTTCTTATTGAAGAACTCCATGGCAATTTCTTGAGCTTTATCCGTACCAAGATATTCGGTTAACCATCTTTGAACGTCAACCATTCTAATTCCTGTTTGATTATTAAGTCCACCATAATAATCAAAACCAAATAATTTTGTCATATTATCAGTTATACCAGGACCAACTTTGTCCCAATATTTAAACAACATCTTTTTATAAGACTCTTGTTCTTTTACTTTGTCTAATTGGTCTTCAGTTATTCTAATTCTCATATAAATAAATATAAGGTTTTGAGGTTTAGTTCACCTCAAAAACCTTATCTAAATATACTTTCATTGGATAGCACATGTGGTATTCTTTAATGTCTAAACTTTTAATGAAGTCCTCGTTCTCTTTCTTATACATCTCGAACATACGACTACCTGACATCTTAGAATACTCAACGTTTGCAATTCGGTCACACATCTTAACAAAGACACCATATTTTTCAGACCTAATACCTTCATAGTACTTATCATTGGCACGTTCTTTACGAGTCTTACCCTTCTCATTAGTTAAGGCGTAAACCAAATCAGCAACATAAAAACCTAATACCGATTTAACATCGTTGTAAGTAACATGAGTGTCCTCAATGGTGTCGTGAGCAAAACAAGCTAACCTAACATCTTCTCGTTTTATCTCCTCAACCAAATGTTTGAATCTCTCGAACACTCCAACCACCATTCTTAAATGATATTCGTATGGAAGATATTCCGCATACATGTGATTAGTATTCTTATGTTGGGCGATAACCCATTCTATTTTTTCATTGATTAATTTCATACTACAAAAATAAGAAAAAATATTTATAAAAGTAGTATTTTACACATTTAAGTGATATTTATAATTATGAAACCAACAAAAAAACCTGAAGATAGGAAAGTCAAAATATCGGTAACATTAAGTCCTGATATCAATAAAAGATTAGAAGACGAATTAACGAATAAATCAAAGTTAATTGAAAAATTACTAAGAGAGTATTATGGAAAAAAAGATTTGTAGTAAATGTAGGGTTGAAAAGGAAGTTTGTGAGTTTTATAAACAACCTAATTCAAACGGTGGTTTTCGTAGTTCGTGTAAACAATGTTTAAAAATAACACAACAGGAATATTCAAAAAATAATAGAAAGATTAGAAACAATTTACAAAATAAATGGAG
>Ga0194055_10003489_pt1 | contig 12062 bp, 7 predicted proteins | sample SepL449m_MetaG_FD_155482 | JGI IMG/M metagenome (GOLD analysis project Ga0194055, IMG submission 155482) | Anoxic zone freshwater microbial communities from boreal shield lake in IISD Experimental Lakes Area, Ontario, Canada - Sep2016-L442-9m | ecosystem: Environmental > Aquatic > Freshwater >... | reverse complement strand
TGACCGTTACGTTCGACGCCAAAATAGCAACCTTGCTGGGATGCATGGAATTCAATTCCCAAAAATACGTTTGACAAACGATTCCATGAGTGGTATTCGATATACAGACACGGGCCACTTCGTGTCCACTTCAATTGTCTACGACTTTGTCCACTTTGCCTTTGGTCGCGAGGCAGGGTGTTCATTTAATCTCATCACATTCGTGACCAGTCTAAGGGAGAGAACGATCATGAAACGTTCACATGTGGGCCGTTGGCGCGGGTTTACTCTGATCGAGTTACTCGTGGTTATCGCAATTATTGCCGTGTTGATTGCTCTGCTTTTGCCCGCCGTTCAGCAGGCTCGTGAAGCCGCCCGGCGCACTCAATGCAAGAACAATCTGAAGCAGATGGGGTTGGCTCTGCACAACTACCACGACGTCTTCAACAAGTTCCCCATCGGGTCGAACAACACTCAGGGTGGTCAATGGGGATGTCCGTTCTGGACTGCTGTGCTTCCCTATGTCGATGAAGCTCCGATGTACAACAAGTGGGACTTCATTGGTCAGGCGAATCAAGTTGGCTGGATCGACGGAAACGCCAACAACGGTGCGTTGGTCAACGGCAAGAAGATGGGAAAATGGTTCTGCCCATCAAGCCCACTATCCGAACTGGGGCGAGCCCGTGGAAATGCTCCACAGGGAATTGCCATCCCCACGTATGCCGGTAACGCCGGGACCGTCGGGGCCTTTGGAACGTTCAATGAAACTCGCGTTCGTGCGAACTGGTCTGGCCAGAACGGCCTCGGTGGTTTCTTCACTCAAATGGACTGCCATTCGATCGCGAAGATGACTGACGGAACCACGAATGTTGTCGCTCTGGTTGAACAGAGCGACTGGGTTGTCGATTCTGCGAACCTGGCAGCACGAATCGATGGTCGTTCCAGCGGTGGAGACACCTGCTGCGGATACGGCTGGCCAATGGGTAGTGCCAATACGGGAGATCGCCAGTACGGAATTACCACTCTGCTGCTCCAACCGGGAACCAAGAAGATTCCTCGTGGTGCCAATGGCTACGGCGACGACGGTGGCGGTAACTACACAGCTCAGTCGGCACATACGGGCGGTTCGCACATCCTGATGGGTGACGGTTCGGTGAGGTTTCTGTCGGACAATGTTGACTTCACGACGTTCCGCATGATTCTGACCCGCGATGATGGTCAGACTCCTGGCGAGTTCTAAGATCGACTTCAGATCAAAAATTGAGAGAGGTGATCCCTCGGTCATCTCTCTTTACCTTTCAGCGATGGCAATCAACTTGAGGAGAGAAGTCCATGAGATTTGCGAGGAATTTGTCCGCGCTGATGGTGGCGCTGGTGACCATCTCTGTGTTGGGTTGTGGCGGTGGTGGTGCGAGTGGCCCTGCCGCTCCCAAGGGACCCAAAGGTTCGGCCAAGATCAAGGTGACGCACGCCGGTAAGCCTGTGACCGAAGGGATCCTGATGCTCGATAACGGCAACGGGTCGATCATTTCGGGCAAAGCAGGAGCTGATGGCGCGTATAGCCTCAATGGTCCTCAGGGTGACGCTGTCCCCGTGGGCACGTACAAAGTCTCGATCTCTCCGGAATCGAAACCACCAGCCGCCGGCGCGACGGCAATGCCGGGTCCCCCGAAAATTGAAGGGGTACCAGAGAAGTTCTACAGCGCCGGAACAAGCGGTGTGACGGTGGACGTCAAGGAAGGCAAGCAAGACCTTACGATCGAACTGAAGTAAGTTGGACGTGGCTTTCTGCGAATGAGTTCTGGCATCAGGGGCAACCTTGATGCCTTTTTCATTGATAAGCCTTGAGTCAGTCCTGTTGCGAGAATCGCAGAAAGCATTTGGTGACCGGCCTGCCAGATTTTGTTTGATGAATTGAGATCCGAGCGATATAACAGCAACTCCTTCAATTCTCGGTTGTCCGCTCCGCCTTCGATCGCGAGGCAGGGCGTTCATTCCATCGCATTCGCGATCATCCCGGAGGAACGAGCTTATGAAACGTTCGCAGTTCGGCCGTTGGCGCGGGTTTACTCTGATCGAGTTACTCGTGGTGATCGCAATTATTGCCGTGTTGATTGCTCTGCTTTTGCCAGCCGTTCAGCAGGCGCGTGAAGCCGCCCGGCGTACCCAATGCAAGAATAATTTGAAGCAGATGGGGTTGGCTCTGCACAACTACCACGACGTCTTCAACAAGTTCCCCATCGGTTCGAATAACACTCAGGCCGGTGGATGGGGTGTTTCCCTGTGGGTGGGTGTGTTGCCCTATGTCGACGAAGCTCCGATGTACAACAAATGGGACTTCTTGAGCGCCCATACCGGATGGGTCGATCAGAATGGCAACAACGGTGCTCTTGTGAATGGTAAGAAGATTGGGAAGTGGTTCTGCCCGTCCAGTCCGCTGCCAGAAATGGGTCGAGCTCGAGGCAATGCTCCGCAAGGACTTGCCATCCCCACGTATTGCGGTAACGCAGGGACTGTTGGGGCCTTTGGAACATTCAATGAAACGCGAGTGCGCGCGATCTGGTCCGGTCAGAACGGCCTTGGCGGTTTCTTTACCCAGATGGGTTGCCATTCCATCGCCAAGATGACAGACGGGACAACGAACGTCGTCGCTATGGTTGAGCAAAGTGACTGGGTTATCGATTCGAACAATGGGACAACCCGACTTGATCATCGGTCGAGTGGCGGTGATGTCTGCTGCGGTTACGGTTGGTCGATGGGATCGTCCGGTACGGGTGATCGCCAATTCGGGCTGACGACGTTGCTGCTTCCTCCAGGTACGAAACGAGTCCCTCGCGGAGCCAATGGATATGGCGACGATGGCGGGGGCAATTACACCGCTCAGTCAGCACACACAGGTGGCTCGCACATCCTGATGGGCGACGGTTCGGTCAAGTTCCTGTCGGACAATGTGGACTTCACGACGTTCCGCATGATTCTGACCCGTGATGATGGTCAGACCCCCGGCGAGTTCTAAGATCGATGCCGTTCGAAGATTCAGAGAGGTGATCAATGGGGCACCTCGTTGTCTTTTCAGAAGCGATGGCCAGCCGGGCTTGCAAATGTGATCAAAAATTCAAAGCATCAGGGAGAAGTTCCTGATGCTTTTCTTGTATTGAGCAAGCTGAAAAATGAGTCACGATTCCGCCCGGCAAATTGCACCCCGGAAACGAAAACGATTTCCCATGGTGGTGGCGATTGGCCTGGTGGTGATGGGTTTGCTGATTGCTGGCTTGTTTCAGGTAATACAGGAACGGAGAACTCAGCAGGATCGTGTCGATTCCAAAGTCGCAATTCGCGAATCAGATTTCCCGCGGGCTCGCCAGACTGCCGAACGGCTTCTTCGACGCAATCCTGAAGATGCGGAAGCATTGCTGATCGCTGCCCGTTGTGCGGCTGCCGAGCACAATCTGCCAACCTTGGCTGAGTACTGTCAGCGAATTCCCAAATCGCAGCGGAACTCGATCGTGATTTCACTGGTCGCCGAAGGAAAGCGACTGGTCGAAGAAGGGCTTGCTCGACGTGCCGAGGATGCTCTTCGCATCGCACTCGAAATGGCTCCGGCAAATTCTGACGCCAATTATGTTCTGGCATTCATTCTGGTTTCCGAGTCGCGCGCCTGGGACGCCCTGCCATACTTGAAGACAGCGATTGAACACGGGCGCTATGATATTCCTCACCTTGTCATCACTGCTGTCCCCGACGAATTTTTTCTCGATCAGCCTGAATTTCTGAAGCGATGTTTGCGGGCGAAACCTGACGATCGGATTCCCCGTTTGCCCGAAGCCCGTAATGCATTGACTCGCAATGACACTGCGATTGCCGGAGACGTCTTGAAGCAGATTGTTTCCGCTGATCCCTGGTTTGTCGAAGCTCAGGTGCAATGGGGGAAGTGGCTGCAAAATCAGAAGCACGAAGAGTTATTGCTTGCCTGGCTGCGAGGCTTGACTCCTGAAATGGAGACTCATCCCGGGACGTGGGCGATTCGAGGTCTCTGGGCCGTTGAACACGGCCAGCCGCGAGCTGCCATACGCTGTTTCGCCGAAGCGGCCCGGATCGATCCCAACCTGCGAGTTGCGAACTATCATCTTGGTCTTCTGCTTCCTGATGCTGGGTTGAAAGACTTGAGTCTTCGGTTCGGCAAACGGGCTCAGTTGCTGTCAGAATTGCATGTCCCGTTAGGGTCGATCATGCAGCAGCGTGATGTCGCAATCCTTCAGCGAATTGTGGGTCTGCTGGAGATGTTGGGACGTCCGCGCGAGGCGGTCGCCTGGACGGAATTGTTCCTGCGCGAGGCAGATGGCGACTGGGCTGTGAACACCGTGATGCGGCTGCGCCGTAAGTACCCGGATGGCCTTCCCTGGATCGTTCAGGGGGAACGGCTGGCCGATCATATCGACGTGGCAACGTTTCCGCTGCCGCGGCTCGAGGTCTCGGCAGCGTCGCCAGTCGAATCTGGTTCGACTGCTGATTCCGGGATTCAATTCATCGAAGAGGCTGAAACGCTGGGGATTCGCTTTCAATATTTGAACGATGCGAAAGATCCCAAGAATGCCTTAAGGATGTTCGAGTTCAGTGGAGGGGGCCTGGCAATCCTGGACTACGATCTGGACGGCTGGCCTGATTTATATGCCACTCAGGGGGGACGTTTTCCTCGTGAACCGGAATCGACAGAACATATCGACCGATTGTTCCGAAATCCGGGATCGTCTTCCGAAAAGGTGTCTCGATTTCGCGATGTCACCAATTCTGCACAGCTCGGAGACCCACAGTATTCACAGGGGGCTTCAGTCGGAGACTTTGATCAGGACGGATTCCCGGATTTGTATGTCGCCAACATTGGCCCGAACCGAATCTATCGAAATAACGGAGATGGAACGTTTACTGATATCACTCCGTTGTCGGGACTCAGTGATGATGACTGGACGACAAGCTGTCTGCTGGCTGATCTGAATGGTGACGGGCTTCCGGATCTTTTTGCCGTCAACTATCTGGGTGGTCCGGATGTTTATACGCGAGTTTGCGAATCAGGGGGATTGCAGCGCCAATGTCCACCAGCAACATTTCAGCCCCAGCCTGATCGTGTCTGGACCAACCGGGGTGATGGTACGTTTGACGAGGCAAAATCCGTATTGCAGGCAGAGGCCGTGTCAGGACGCGGATTGGGAATTGTGGCAACACGATCGGAACGTTCTGGTCTTCTGGATGTTTTCGTCGCAAACGATACCGATCCCAACTTCTGGTATGTCAATCAGACGGATGTCTCCACGCATCGACTGGTATTCGAAGAGCAGGGTGTCGCATGCGGTCTCGCGTTCGACGCTGGGGGAAATCCACAGGCGTGTATGGGAATCGCCGCGGGAGACGTAGATGGAAATGGGCTCCTCGACTTTTACGTCACAAACTTTTACCGTGAATCGAATACGCTCTATTTGCAGCAGCCGGGTGGACAATTCACGGATCAGACTCGCTCGGCAGGACTAAGGGACGCCAGCTATTCGATGCTCGGGTTTGGAACGCAATTCCTTGATGCCGACAATGACGGTTGGCTCGATATCGTTCTCACGAATGGACACGTTTATAACAACAGTCATATCGGCGAACCCTGGAAAATGTCACCTCAGTTCTTTCGCAATGTCGGCAAAGGCCGGTTCGTAGAACTGAGTGCGGATCGCGTGGGAACCTGGTTCAGTGGTCAATACCTGGGAAGGTCGCTCGTGAACTGGGACTGGAACCGGGACGGATGCGCCGATTTTGCGGTCTCTCATGCAGATGTTCCATTGGCGGTTCTCACAAACAAGACCGCTCATGCGAACCACTCCGTGATCATGTCTCTGCATGGCGTAAAATCCAATCGCGATGCGATTGGAACAAAGATCGTTGTCAAAGCAGGAACCGAGACCTGGACTCATTGGCTGAACGCTGGAGATGGCTTCCAGGCGAGTAACGACCGACGGATGATCATGGGGATTGGGAAGCACACCGCTGCTGATGAGATCTTGATTCATTGGCCCTCGGGTGAGACTCAATCGCTGACTTTCGTTGCTGCAGATCGAGAGTGGATCATCGTTGAAGGACGCGATCCCGTCGAATGTCCGAAGTAGTGGGTAAAGCCGGGGCTGTCTTCGCATAGCGCCAGTCCCAACCCTTGAACTTATCCACAAGTCGACAGGCGGCAATTAAGTCAGCCGCCCCGGCGATGTTGCGAACGACGGCCTTGGAGGGCCACAAAAGGCCGACGGAATTCGAAATCCTTCAGAATCGAAACGCAGAGGGCGCGGAGATCGCAGAGCAAAGACAGAAGAAGGCGATTGCCACTTGCCATTACCTCAGCGTTCTCTGCGCTCTCTGCGTTTCAAAAATCAACTCGTTAGAAAAACAGAGGAGCTAGCCACCCAACCCCAAAATCAATGAGTCCGGACAACGTACTACTCGAGATTCACACGAATTAATCCTCGACCTTGAATCGCAACGTAGTATCCTGCCACGACCTCTTTCCATTGTTCTGACTTCCCGTCTGGCCAGGTCATTGTCAGGCTTTGAAAGCTTGATTCCCCAGCCAGTGGCAAGTGAATCTCCTGTGCAGAAGCGGATTGAAAACTGCCGCCACCTGCCAGTTGTTTCTGGTAAATCGGCAAAATCCCATCTGCAACGATCCGGCAGCCGATTCCACCGCGGGGCGACTTACCACATCCTACTGGCCTGATGATGACGCTCGTTCCCTGTCGCGGTGTGTCGTTGATCAACAGGTGTGAGGGATCGACTTGATGCGAAATGACGATGTCCAGGTCGCCGTCGCGATCCAGGTCACCGTACGCCAAGCCTCGCCCCACCCAGGTTGAACGGAAGTAATCTCCGGCGGATTCTCCCACATCCGAGAACTGGCCGCTTCGATCGTTGCGGAACAGTAATGGCCGCATTTTATAGGGTTCCGTTCCTGTCCAAGTTCGATCTTCCAGGTGTCCTGTCGTCACGATCAGATCCAGCCATTGATCGTGATCGATGTCCAGAAATGCCGTTCCGAACGCTAATGAATTGCGGCTGACCGGCCCTAATCGAGATCGTGTCGATTGATCGATAAAAGACTGTCCTTCCAGATTTCGAAATAGTGTATTGGCTTCGAGGTAGAAGTTTGTGACGAACAGATCGTCCCAGCCGTTCCGATCATAGTCGCCATGAGCAATTCCCATCGCGGCCGTCGCAGCGCCGTCTCCGTTCAACGCGACTCCGTACTCAATGCCGCATTCCCGAAACTGCGGGAGAATGATATCTGTTCCAGCAATGTACCGTTCGGGTTTCGTCTCGTTGAGGTATAAAAAGGACGCGGTCAGATCATTGGCAACAAACAGATCGAGCTTTCCATCGCCATTGACATCGTCCGCGACCACTCCCAGTCCACGCCCGTCAGGCGCGGTAATTCCGGCATCGCGCGTGACATCAAGAAATCCCCCGCGGCCATCATTCACAAGCAGGAAATCGTCCAGCGCGGAAAACATTGTTGGTGAACATTGCGTTGTCCCCGTCGGACTTCCTGGTTCACGACAAATTGTGGGAGGATCATCACCCGCTTTCAGGTAGGCGGCCACATAGATATCGAGCCAGCCATCACCATTGAGATCTGCGATCGCAATACTCGTTCCCCATGTGTCGACGACCGGACTCGATGCGGTAGCGTCACGAAAGGTCCCGTCGCCGGAATTCAACCAGATAGATGAGCGTCCGTAACTGCTGATGTAGAGGTCGGGGAAGCCATCTGAGTTCAGGTCACCCACGGCGCATCCTGTATGAAATCCGGTTTGCGTCAGCCCCGAATGTGTCGTGACATTTGCCAATCTTCCTGGACCGCCGTCTGTTCCAAGATTTCGAAACAGTTCGTTGGACTTGTCCTGGGGAAACTTCTTGAGAGGCAAGCGGCCTCCCTGAGTAAAGAACAAGTCCAGTCGTCCATCGAGGTCGAAGTCGAAGATCGCAACACCTCCGCCGTTTCCCTCCATGTTCCGATTGTCGTTGCTGATGTCATCGAATCGTTGGAAATCGAGATACCATTCTTTTGTCGCATCACGCCATTGAAATCTCGCGTCAGAATCATTTGCTGGCGAAGCCGCAACGCCGTTTACTGGTGTCTCTGCGGGGATGGACGTCGGACGATGTTTCCAATGAGAAAGAGGGCTCGTCGTTCGAGACTGAAAGCGACTTTTCGATTCTGCCGCGCGGGGGTTTCCTGGGTCGAGTCGTTCGGCCAGTCGGCTTAGTATCATTCCCTCGCGATTCAGGTCGAGTTCCAGACAGGCGTCGGCCACATCCAGAAATGGAACAGGATCTGTTGGCTTTTGCAGGCAGCGACTGATCTGGTACTGAATTCTTCCCAGTCCAGCGGCCATCTTGATTGCATGATTTCTCGCGTCTGATTCGCCGGACGTTCGGGTCACCTGAACCAGTCCCTGCCAGGCTTGAGTACAGGTGTGATCCCTGCGGATTATCGCTTCGAAGTACGCAACTGCCTGCTGGAACTGATTCACCTGCAATGCATGTTCGGCTCGCTGAAACTGCAATAACCAGGGGTCATCCGGGGACGCGGGGGGGAGTGAATCCATCTGCCGATTGAGATCGGGATCATTGGCTTCACGCAAACAGGCAATCAGTGCGGCTTTGACCCCCAGATCCTGGTGTAACTCTTTAGCCGCTGCTTCCAACTGTGTACGCGCTTCAGCCAACCGTCCTTGAACTGTGTAGTACCGTCCCAACGCTGCTCGCAGAATTGGATGCTCTGGATCGATAGCGTAAAACTTCTCCAGGAATTCGAACCCAATCGGCGAATTCCATCGCAGGTGAGTCGGGAAGAGCGCTGCCAACGTCTCAAATCCGTCAGTCTCGTCCCGTTCCAGGAATGGTTGCAGTAACTTTGCCCGTTCTTCGAACCGGAGTTCCACTTCCAGAATGTGACGCAACTGCTGACGTGCGCTGACTCGGAATCGGGACTCCAGCTTGGGATCGTTCTCTTCCAGCGCGAGGAGTTCACGAAAGTTCCTTTCCGCTTCGATCGCTCGATTCAAGCTGAGCAGTATCTGCCCTTGCTGAAATCTTGATCGTCGGCCGAACTCTTTGTGGGATGTCGGGATCTTCGCGTAACAAGCAACGGCATCTTCGAACCGCTTTCGTTCGGCAAATGATCCCGCCAGCCAAAATACCAGTTCATCTGCAGTCGGCTCGTGACCTTGAGCGAGCATGAACGATTCTTTTGCCAGTTCAATCTCTTTCGCTGTGACGAAGTCGGGGAGTGTAACGGTAGAGATTGGCTTGCGAAGTTGGTTCATCGCAACTGCTGCGCTGATGACCACCAGAAGAGCCGCCATGATCCATCGGAATCGTGATGCGGCGACAGGTCGATTTGTTGGTGCCGGTGAATTCGACATTTTCTTTACCCCGAACCGCTCACCATCCGTTAACAACAAATTGACTTTGCGCTGCATCTGTCCGAAACGGACTGCTCACGTCCCACAGGTCGGCACCGTTTCCTGTTGAGGGCGACTGCATGAAATGAACATTCGCTACTGCGTTAATCGCGATGAGATCCGTTGTCGTAATTCAAGAAAACGCCGACTCTCGGACTCATTCCCCTGTTTGGCATGGGCTTGCGACAACCATTCATACAGAGGCAACCGGCGAGGTTCAAGTTCGAGTGCACGTTGGGCGAACGGGATGGCCTGGTCGAAGTTCCCCAGTTCTCCAAGGATATGTGCCTGGCGGAAAAGTGCTGTCGGATGACTGGGATTCACCTTCAGAAAGCGTTCAAACAGGTCTTTCGCGTCATTCATGCGACCCGAGTCGTGCGCCAGAATCGCCAGCCGTAACAAGGTTGTTTCGTGTTCTGGCGAGAGTTTTAGAACCGCGTACCAGTGCCGTTCGGCGTCTTGTGGTCGACCAAGTGTCAGGCTGGCGGCTCCTAACGATTCCAGGACTGGTATGTCATCCGAGGCCGCTGCCAATGAACGTTGGAGTAAACTGTCCGCCTGTTGGGCCAATTGTCGATTAGCTGATTCTTCGGCAAGTTGCGTTAGAAAGATTCCGCGGGCGCGCCCCATTTCCAGTTCGCTGATTTGTAATCCCACTTCATGATAGACCGTCAATGATGGTGGAACTTGCCGTGCCGTTTTTTTCAGTGGCCGACGCGGTATCCGGTGATCAGAGACACTCGTGTGAGGGACATCTCCTGACTTGAGATTGGGCATATGACAAGCAATGCACGACCCACTCGCAGGCGGACGCTCCCGCTCGACAGATGTGACGGAACAGCCTCGATCCGAATGACAAGTCTCGCATTTGGCACGATAAAAGTTGTGACGATCACTTGCCGCAGGTGAATCATGGGGGTCATGACATGACGTGCAGCCCATCTTCCCCTTGCTTTCGAGATAACATTGACTGGCCTGCATCTGCTCCACCTGTGTGACGAGGTCAGCCGAGTCTGCGGAATCGACAGACGAACTGTTCAGGAAAACGGTCCAGTTGTCGCCAATCTTCTGACCCGGTCGAAAGTCAACGTTTGATCGCCCGTAGCGCAAGACTCGTTCGACACCTTGCAAGTGACACTGGCTGCAGACCGCATCTCGCTCGGCCGATGCTAATCGAGAAGGATTGACGATCGGATCAGTACCCATCGTTGATTTTGATTGACGATACTTCACATGTTGTTCGCCAGGGCCATGGCAGCGTTCGCAACCGATGGCGATTTCTATCAGTGGCGGTGAAGGAAAATGATTGACTCGATCACGATCCGTATGAACTTGCCCCGAGTGACAGTGAAGGCAGGCTTCAGAGATCCGTCTTGAAAAGTGCTGGTGCCTTTGCGGGTCATAACCAGGCGACAGGTCCCATCCACGGGACGTGTACCAGCCAATTGATGACATGCTCAGGATTTCGCCCCGTTCCGACAGATAGCTACGTCCATTCGCACCCGACCCGACGACATGTTGGATTTCGGACTTGATGTCGTATAGCACTGTCCCATCGGTGTCGCTCAATTGCTCGTGGTGCACAAGTCCTTGATCGGACTTCACGACGCGATACTTGCAGGCTCCTGCGGTAAATGATGTTTGACGTGTATAGTCTTCGATCGGTGTCGCCGACGTGAGAGTCGCCATCGATTGCGACATTGGGTGCCGCCGATACGATTCGGCAATCTGGGCATGGCATGCCGTGCACTTCTCGCTTCCCACGTATCCCATCTCTGGGTCAACCGGTCGGGAGATCATTGATGGTGGTTTGGGCGAGTCATTTTCAACAAGCTGTTCCGGTGACTTTGTCGACTTTCTGAACCAGAAACTCGCCGCAACAATTCCAACGAAAAAGATGATGCCCAGCCCGGTAGCGAGAAGCCCTGTCCGCCGTCGACTCTGATCCGTCATGTCGTCACCACCAGAAAACGCCGTCAAGATTCGATTTCGGAATTCATGCAGCATACCGGAAGAGGTGTCAGCAGTCAGCGGTCAGCCCATTACGGGCGATTTCTGCCAAAAAGGCGCTCGTCCGTATGCGTCATTTGTCCCAGACGACCGTTGGCTGTGTCGATTCCAGCTTTTCCTGATCATCTTCCTGGAACTCGGGGAAGAAATCGTAGCCCGTATGTTCTTCAAGGAAATCGATCGTCGTCAAGAATTTCTCAAGCGGCGGCGAGGCAGGGTACTTGGGAATATTCGGAAATAAGAACGCCAAGGCAAACGCAATTTTCCAATTTGTTTGAGCCGTTCGCGTTCAGCCATTTTGGGCGGGATGCAGGTCAATAATGACGCTGACGGCATTTGTAAGGCTTAGTTGACACAAACGGGGGAGATGTGAGTGCCTGAAGGTTGAGCGACTATCTGCGCTGAGAGGTGGCCGTTTGAACCGCCGATATCACGTGCGGCGAAGGGAGTGGTGGTGTCATCATGGACTTGCCCAAGAAAAGTGGGCGCGAGGAGAGAGATTAGACGGCCTGCTCGAACATTATGGGAGAGAGGTATCCCAAAGTCGAGTGCCTTCGGACTGAGTTGTAGAAGGTTTCGATA
>Ga0194055_10003488_pt1 | contig 12065 bp, 17 predicted proteins | sample SepL449m_MetaG_FD_155482 | JGI IMG/M metagenome (GOLD analysis project Ga0194055, IMG submission 155482) | Anoxic zone freshwater microbial communities from boreal shield lake in IISD Experimental Lakes Area, Ontario, Canada - Sep2016-L442-9m | ecosystem: Environmental > Aquatic > Freshwater >... | reverse complement strand
GGTATAGCCCGCGTTCGCTGCGCAGCGCATTTTATCGCATTTCCTAGGCGATTATAGGCGGTTGTGTGCGAATGTAACGACATATTGTAACATTACAATTCGTCGCATCATCTCGGTATGCAGGATACCGGTACGGTTTCGTCGGCATACGCTCCTGCCGTATTGCTCGAGTGTAAATCCATTGTGGATAGATTTTAGCATGTCTGCGGCTGCTGGTAATTGCCATTTTCCACGCAGTAGTAGCAACAACATTCTAAGCCCTGCGGGTTTGAGGGATTGTAAGATCGTCCAGTGCCGCCGCTCGGGTATGGGGGACAACCTTCACCACCCCGAGTTATTCCAGATGTCCAGCCGTCTTGCTGACAAGCACTAGCACATTCGCCGCAGTTTGTTTCCGCGCACGATTTTCCTTTTCTGAAGTCTTGATCGCACTGATCTTCCGTTGTTTCGACGCAGTTTTTTGAAGATCTAGTTGCCACCCAACAATCTCCTTCCTGTGTAACTACGCAACTACAGAATGTACCTTGTGGCTCGTAAGTCTGTTGGAATCCATAACAATCAAGATCGGCTGCTCCCTTTGGATTTGGATGATCTGCGGGGCAGTAACTGAGCGCCGAGGGAGGACTACAGGCACAACAAGCACCGGGGTCGCATTTGCAGTCTTGGGTTGTTTTGTAGCTCTTTGCGTTGGGCTTGTTCGCGAGGAGCTGAGCCAGTTCCTGTACGGTCAGTTTATTGCATGCCATGACATTATGTACGCCCCCCCCGCACAAATATGGCGCGGCTGTGGAGATGGGTTGTGCCGGGTTAGCATGGAGTTTTCCCGAACGGGAGTTTATTCGAGGAAGTGTAGATTTTAAACTGTGGTTACGGACAAGGAGAGGACTGGTTCGTAGGACTGCCACCGGAGGCGTAACAAGCAGAATTGGCGGCAGCAGGATCATCCATGCACCCAATGGAAGTACGGACGCGGCGAATACATCTATACGCCCCTAAATGTGACTCGGATGTAAACCCATCCGGACAACCGATTGGCTCAGGCGAATAGTTTCCCTCTGTCGTGCATGTAATGCAGCAATCCTCCGAAGGCGTAGCACAAGTCACGGTGACTGTCGCGCCCGGGTACACACTCTCGCCGGCACTGTTTCTGGCTTGCACGCCGAATGTGTAAGTAAGGCTGGGGGTCAGGCCGGTCATTACCAAACTTGTGTTGGGAGTGTCTCCGTTGCTGTCACCTGGTCCGCCGCCAGGCGACCTGCTGATATGATAACCGGAGACGGGATCGCCACCGTCGTCCTCCGGGGGGCTCCATGTCAAAGTAACCTGACCATTATTGCAGGGGCTGCTGTTGAAGTTCGTTGGAGCTCCCGGTCTGGTCGCTGGTGTTACGGCCGCCGAAGGCGCTGAATATGGGCTAGGTCCAAGACGGTTCCAAGCCTTCACCCTGAATGTGTAGCTTGTGCCGTTGGTCAAGCCGGTCACTGTGTGGCTGCCGGGATAGCCGCTTCCAGTGTGCACCAGCGTAGGGCCGCCTTCGATTGTGTGATCAGTTATATCGCTGCCACCACTGGACCCATCATACCACGACACTACAACCTGACCATTGCCACGGACGCCACTGACGTTTGTAGGGGCGTCTGGTACGCGCGCCGGCGTCACGGTGACTTCCGGGCTTGCGAATGGGCCAAAGCCAGCAATGTTTGCGGCTCTCAAGGTGAATGCGTAGCTTATGCCGTTGGTCAAGCCGGGCACTAAATAATTTGTGCCGGTAGTTTGTCCGTCGCCGCCACGGGGGACGGCCCATGGGCTGTTCCAAGAGATGTGGTAAGTCGCTGGCGCGTTGCTGCCGTCGGACACGGGAGCGTCCCACGACAAACTAACCTGGCCGTCGCCGCCCTCACCGATGAAGTTTGTTGGGGCGCCCGGCTTGGCGCAGCATTTTCCTTCGCAGCATTTTTCGCCCGCCTGGCAGCATACTTCGTTGCAGCAGATGCTGGTGGCGATGCTGGCTGCCCACCCTCCGCCTATTTCGGGACATTCTGCGCCCTGTGCTGGGTCATACGGTGCATATTTACGGCAGTTCCACATTGGGATTTGGCCGCCGATGTTAGTTTTAACCTCGGTTCCAGCCGGGCACTCCTCCCCGTCGCTAAGGATGTAGTCATACGAACACTTTTGGCATTCGTCGCCGGTGCAGCAGTTGCAGGCGGATTCCTTTGCGAACCCTTTCTCTCTTTGTCCCGCCGTGAGTCCCATGTATTCCTGCACCGTCAGTTGCTTGCATGTCATGACATTATGTAGGGGGGTCGCACAAATCTGGCCCTTGCATTATGTAGGGTCTTGTTTTTTCCCTATGGAATTGTGCGTGGTTGGGGTTTTCCCGGGGAACTAGGGGCACCACACGGCGAGCTGCTCGGCGGGCGGCGTTGCGGGTAGAACTATTCCATCATCAAGTAAATATCCACCCGGACCACTCCACTCGTCAGTACAGCCATAAAATATGCGATCTTGGCAAAGGTTGGGAGGGTTTGTAGCAAACCAAGCTTGTACTTCGGTTAATTTTTGATTGCAGTCTTGAATTGTTGGATAAGCTTCTGAGGCATATTGAGCATATCCTGGCAGCCAGTGAAATTGCGGCTCGCATGAAAAAGTAAAGCCTGTTTGGTTACCATTCATAATCTTTAAACCAGGAGGAAGTTGCTCAGAACACCCTTGGTAACCGCCGGGGGTCTGGGCGTCTACATTTACCATAAACATAAATCCACGACAATCTTGAGTTGAACAACATCTTTCACCAACAGGATAATAATCAGCAGGACATTGTGGCGTGGGTTCGCAATCTATTGAAGTGGCAGTTGGCAGGAACCATGTAAGATTGGGATCTTCCGGCGTTGGAGTAGGAATCTGAATGCCAGGTCCAGGTCCATCAAAAGATGGATATGGACAAGTACAACCTGAATTACAAGGTACTATGCTACCCCAAGTGCGGGTCACACTATCCCAGTTCCAATAACAAACACCACACGTGACGCAGTTGCAGGCGGATTCCTTTGCGAACCCTTTCTTTCTTTGTCCCGCCGTGAGTCCCTGATATTCCTGTGGTGTCAGTTGTCTGCATGCCATGGCATTATGTAGGGGGTCTAGCACAAATCTGGCTCTTACATTATGTAGGGTCTTGTTTTGTCCCTATGGAATTGTGCGTGGTTGGGGTTTTCCCGGGGAAGCTCGCACAAATCTGGCGCGGCTGTGGAGATGGGTTGTGCCGGGTTAGCATGGAGTTTTCCCGAACGGGAGTTTATTCGAGTAAGTATCGGAATCTTACCGAGCGGGATTTTCCCAGAGGTGGAAATGGAGAAGGCCCCGAGCCTTTAGGCCGGGGCTTTTGTGTCGTCGGCGAGTTTGCGCTGTTTTTCCTTGAAGTCGTTCCAGCGGCGTTGGGATCTCTTGGTCTGTTTGGGGAGGCGGGGGTCGAATCCTTTGTGCTTGAGTGGGGAGTTGGTCCTGTTCTCGAGCCAGGTGCTGAATTTCATTTGTCTCCTTGGTTGTGTGGTATATAGGCGGTTTCCTCGAAGGATTGTCTGGCTTCTGGATTGTGCGTGATGGAGGACTGCGCGATGGAGTTGGATCCTGAGTTCATGGGTGAGGTCGTGGAGTTCATGGCGGGTCTCGGTCTTTCTGATCTGGATGGTTCGGGACTTCGGTTCCCGGCTTCGGGCTGGGACCGGCTGGACTGCTGTACTGCTTGTGCGTGGATGTCGTTCCATGGTCACATCCTTCCTGGGAACCTTTCTTCGAGGATGCTGCTGGGGCCTCCGAACCCGATAGTTGTTTTGTGGAGTCGTTGGGAGTCCTCTCGAGTTGTTTCCACGAGCGTTGTGTCGCTGATGGACTTGGCCGGGTAGCTTCGCACAAATTCTGGGTCATCGTGTGTTTCCTTTGGTTTCTGGGGTGTCTGAAAAAATGGGCGTCCGGGTTTCTTCGAGTAAGTCCGACGAGCGTGTGTCGTTCGAGCATTTCGTGCGTTGCATGGATGTATTGTGCGATGTTTCGGTGGGTTTGAGCGGCGTTGTTGAGGCTTTTGATGGTTCCAGGGAGCGTACTTACACGGTGCGGCGGTGGTACAGGGGTGGTGGTTGGGAGATGCAGATGAAGCCGGCGGTGGCCGCGTATGTCCATAGGTGTCTGGGACACAGGCTGGACCGGCCCCTGTTGATGCGTTTTCCCCGGCTTCTGCCCTTGTGTGCGCTGGTGTTTTACGAGGGACGGTGGCGGGAGGCCGAGGGGGTTGTCGGTGGGGATCATATAGCCTGCTACTTGTACGCCAGGGTTTTGGGTGGGGTGCTTCCTTCTCCGATGCACAATCGTCTGTTGCTCGAGGGCGGTCCCGTTGCGTGTAGGTATGTGGCGGACTTTTGTTGAGTCTGGTAGTCTTCCTCGAAGGAATCGGTTGGCCTGGGAATGGCAGGTGTCCCCGTCCCGTTTGTGTGGGTGGGGAGGGCAGGCTCGAAGAAAGCCTGTCGGTTTGGAACGGATGCTGTCGGGCGTTTTTGCCTGACCTAACAAGGAGACCTGTTCGATGGCCGACACTCTTATCGAAAAGGGCAATCCGATCTCTGGCGACCTGACCTCCGAGGTTCGGGCTTGCCGCGAGGTGGATCAGCCGAGTTTGTTCTTCGGTGCCCCCGGCGTGGGCAAGAGCGATCAGATTCGCTTGGCGGCGGATGAGGACGATCTGGTGATCGACCTCCGGCTCAACTCGTTGGAGGCCATTGATATGCGTGGCCTTCCGATCATCCGCAAGGATGAGAACCGCAACCCGATTGATGTGCAGTGGGTGCGTCCGGAGTTCCTCCCGTCGAAGGAGGGGATCGTGGTGGACGGTCGGCTCTACACCAAGGGCATTGTGTTCTTGGACGAGTTGAACACGGCCCAGCCGTCGGTCCAGAACCCGGCGTTGCAGTTGGTGTTGGATCGTCGGATCGGCAAGCATGAACTGCCCCGTTCGTGGTACATCTGTGCCGCGGCGAACCGTGCGGAGGATCGGGCCCATACCTATCCCCTGTCGGCTGCCCTCTTGGATCGGTTCGCCATCTATGACTACTCGCCCTCGCACCATCACTGGACTTCTTGGGCGATGCGGGCCGGGGTGCATCCCGATGTGATTGGGTACATCTCGTTCAGCCCGTCCGCGTTGCTTTCTCCCCGCAAGGACGAGTATTCGGCCTCGGCCAATCCTCGCTCTTGGGTGGTGGTGTCGCGTCGGCTCAAGGCCGGTCAGAAGAGTCAGCACCAGATCCGTGCCTGCGTCGGTTCGCAGTCGTCGGAGTTCTGTGCCTATCTTGATGTGTGTGCCTCGCTCCCCAACATCGCCAAGCTGGTGGCGGGCAAGGAGACTTTCGTTGAGGATCGTCGGAAGATTTCGGTTGCGTATGCCGTCGCCAACGCGGTGGCCTCGCACTTGATGCAGCATGACGATCCGAAGTCGGTGGTGGAGAATTGCGTCACGGTGGTGGCGGGCATCTCGCCCGAGCCTGCCTCGCTCTTCTTCCGTCGCGTGATGCTGTCTGGCAATGAGAAGTTGAAGACCATGCTGTTCCATTCGCAGGCCGTGACGAAGTGGATCAAGGACAACAGCGAGTTGCTCCACGGTGCGATCAGCGTGACTTGACGGTAGTCGGCCCCTGGCAAAGTGTCGGCCTCCCCCTCCCCTCTGGTTCGCTACTAGGGGGAGGGGGATGGTCTTCTCGAAGAAACCCCGCTCGTTCGGAATGTCTGGAACAAGGAGAACCCCCATGACCGCGACCATTGACAAGAGCCGTTTCGGCAAGTTTGAGAAGGACCTGAAGATCATCATGCTGGCCTTCGCCCGCGAGTTCCCGTTTTGGGGCGTGCTTTCGGAGCGTTGTCGGTTCAGCGTGACCGAGAACAAGGAAGTCTGCGACACTGCCTGCATCACGCCGGCGGGTCACATCATCTTCAACATGGGCTTCTACGAGGGTCTGACCCAGCGTCAGTTCCTCTTCCTCGTCGCCCATGAACTCTGCCACTTCATCTTCGAGCACAACGGTCGCAAGGCCGGTCGTGACCACTTCCTGTGGAATGTGGCGACGGACTTCGCCATCAACCTCATGCTCAAGTTCCAGTTTGAGAAGAGCGACTTCCTGCTCAAGGAAATGCTCCTTGACACGAAGTACGAGGGCTGGACTGCGGAACGCATCTACGAGGATGTGTTGAAGAACCCCCCGAAGAAGTCCAAGAGTTATGTGATGGACTTGGGCGACGGCGAGGGTGGCGAGGAAGAGGGAGACGGCGAGGGCGGCGATGTGGTGACGGTTCGTGATCGTCGCGTCCCCGTGCCGAAGAAGGAGAAGGGTCAGACGGAGGAACAGCATCGGCAGGAGGTGAAGGACTGGATCCGCGGTGCGATCTGCGAGGCGTATGCCACTGCGAAGTCGCAGGGTTCGATGCCTGCGGGGATGGAGCGGGTGATCGTCGGCCATCTCAAGCCGAAGGTGAACTGGCTGCAGGCGTTGCGTCAGCGGTTGCGGTTCGGTGCGTCCCGCAAGGCTTCGCGTGACATCACATGGTCTGTCCCGAATCGTCGGTTCCTCAACGCGGGTTACATCTTCCCTTCTTCGGTCGGTCCCGACCAGCCGAAGATTGCGTTCGCCATCGACACTTCGGGTTCGATGAGCGAGAGCGACTTGAAGCAGGCCATCGCGGAGTTGGAGGACATTCGGAAGCAGTTCAACGCACAGGTCTACTTCCTTGACTGCGATGCAGGGGTGTACCAGTCGCGTTGGATCAGTCCGTATGAGCCTCTGCCGTCCTTGCAGGGCGGCGGTGGAACGGACTTCGCTCCCGTGTTCAAGCATCTCATTGAGAACCGAATCCAGCCCGACTACTGTGTCATGTTCACTGACGGGTACGGCAACTTCGGTGACGATCCGACTCAGAAGTTCGATGTGCTTTGGGTCATCACCAATCAGCAGGTGATTCCCCCGTTCGGTGATACGATCCGCGTGGCGGTTGACAACGAAAGCAACTAGGAGAGGGTCATGGCTGCGAAGAAGCAAATCTGGTACGGCGAGATTCCGGGCATCTTCGGTTGCGGACTCTATGTGATCTCCGAATCCCGTGCGGGGGCAATGAAGGGTCTCCGCGAGGGGTACAGGAGATGGAAGGAGGTACAGCCCGATCCGGACACCAACTTCAAGACTTCATTCGAGGAATGGGGCGGGCAGGTGTCCAAGGTGGAGTTGGACAAGTCCTACAATGATTTCCCTGGGAACGATTGACTGTGGCTCGAAGCAACCCCCTTGACTAGGAGTGATAGACATGGACATGGAACTTCATAGTGCCCCGCCCCTTCCGATCTCCGAGGCGACTCGGGCGTGGCTGAACGGTGGCGAGGGCGAGCCGGATCCGATCAACGCCTATATGGATCAGCTGGGTTTGTTCCTTGTGAACTCCCGGTGCAAGTGCGGTGCGAGGTTCGCCACCGACCTTGCCGCCAGGAACCATTCGCTGATGCGAAAATGTGAAGATATTCAGATCGAGTACCAGGAGAAAGACCGCACCTGGCGGTGAGGTCGTTCAATTCAAGGGAGGTTTTCATGAGGAAGGTCGGAATCGCAACTACTGACACGGATCAGTACCTCGAGGGCAAGGTCGGGAGTTATGCCCGACACATGGACTCCTGCGGTCAGCAGTTCAACAGGGAGGCCGACTCCTCCAGCCTCGCGGAGGCTCTCAAGGGGGACAACGCCAGGTCTCTGGCCCAGTACAACGAGGTGGTTAGGGTCCTGACAGAAATTGTCCAGGACCAGACGGAGGACAAGATCCGTCTGCACCTTTCGTGCTGGGCGTCCGCCGCGGTGTCCCAGATGAGGAGTGCCGACACGCCCAGATGGAGGACTCTTGCGACCGCGACGATCCTCGAGACTCTCTTGGATTGCCTCAAGGTTGACGCCGGCGAGTAGTTTGGGGTATAAGTACGCCGCCAATGAGACAAGGAGGTTCGCATGAGATACGGTTTGGCCGCGGGGCTCGTTCTGTTCGTCTGCCTCGTCGCAGTGTTCATGAACAGTGGCGACACCCCGCCCGCAGTCCCCGTCGCACAGGAATCCGTCAAGGAGCCTGTCGAGCGGATGACTCACTACCAATACGGCTATTTGAAGGGCAAGAGGAACATGATGATCCAGATGGGCATTGCCGATGTTCCGCCTCTTCCGAGCGTTGCAGAGTACACGACTTCCGAATCTTCCTCCGAGGAATCCCAGGAGGAGGAGGACAGAGGTTATGTCGATGGGTACCATCGTGCCGGGGAACTCATGTTTGATCTCCGGGGTTGCACGAGGTAGTTTTTCAAGGAGGATACCGATGAGATTTTTCGTTTGCGCGGTTCTTTTCGTGTCGATGGTTGGCATCGCCGAGGCTCGTCCCCGCCGGTACTACCAAACCCAGAGCAGTCCGTCCCAGCCTGTTTCCAGCTACACGAGTGGTCACGGCGGTAATGACCAGGACCGGTGCCAGGCCGAGGCCAACCACATGGCGGCCAACAACATCACCGGTCATGTGTGGAGCTGCATCGGCAGTTTCGAGGGCGTGGGCTACGGGTCGAGTCCCAACTGCAACACCTGCACCCCGAGTGGCAGCATGACAAACACGGGGGATGCCTCCGCCCAGGGCCGGAACGGAATGTGGTATCGCGTTCGCAGCTGGAGATGACTATCATATATCATGATTCCCGACGGGGCGTCTTGATCGGCGAGCTTCTCGGCCTGCATTGTGGGGCCGGTCGTAAATATTATATTGGGTTTTCTTGATAAAGGCCGTGTTCGTACACTGAAGGTTGGGATGCCTCGCCGCTCCCTTATCCCTTCAATGTACGACGCGGCCTTTATGCTTTCTCTAAGGAATCGGATCCTTCGGGAACTGTGGGCATGAAGAAGAACCCGGTTCTCACGAAGCAGGCCGAGCGACGGATCAAGAGCCGTCCCTACTACGCCTATCTGTACGCCGCCAACATCCTCGGTGGCAGGCTCCCGGAGCGACTCGAGTCCGTTTTCGTGGGCGATCCCGTGAGTGCATACCTGTACGCCAGGAATGTCCTCGGTGGTAGACTTCCCGATCCTGTCCACAACGCCCTCGTGATGTACTCCCTCGAAAAAAGGGATGTGACCGGGTATGTGGAAGCGTACATCAACTGGCTGGAGGGGAAATGATAGTCGAGTTCGAAGTCTCCGCGTTCAGGGGTAGGGCCAAGGAGCTTATCAATGTCCTTCATGGGCTAAGGGAGGTGGGTCAGTGGCCGCTCCAGCACCACAAGGATGTGGAGGGGATCATCTGCAAGAGCCCTAGTTGGGCCTACAACTACACCAAGAAGGTGGTAGGGGCTTTCGGCGTGTCCGGCGGGGGCGAGCGGGTTTTCCTGAAGAACCCTGGGATCGGCATCCGATACCTTGAGCGTGTGAACAGGGATCACTTCCTCGTGGAGGACACGCAGCGTCGTTTCTTGAAGAAGGTCGTGAAGAGTCCCGATCTTGCCCTGCAATGGGCCGAGGCCTTCCGCAAGCGTCTTCCCGAGGAGGACGAGATGGTCTTCGTGCAGGATCCCGTTTGTGCGTATCAATACGCCCGAAGGATCATCAAGGGGCCTTTCCCGGAGAAAGTCCACCACGCTCTCGTCCTGAGGAGTTTCGAGAACATGAACGATTACGACGGCCGTCGGCTCAAGGAATACATCGCCTGGGCCGCGGCGACGCTGAAGAGTCTCGAAGAAACCAAGGCATAGGGGACTGAAGGACATGAACACACCAATCAGCAGCGGCGTGCCGAGGTTCCGCACCACCGTCCGTCTTATGCAGTGGGTCAGGCGGAACAAGCCGTATCGTCGCCTGCCGGCTTCCAGCGAACAGTGCTTCTTCAAGTCCAAGGAGTCCCCCGAAAGGATCTCCAACAATATTCTTTTGTATTGCGACAATGCCGGTGAACTTAGTGATGAACTTGAATCCTGCCTTCTTGAGAAGGATGTGCCGACCTATTTGGCTCGTATGAAGCGCAAGGGGGTGGCGGTCAAGGAGTCCCTCTTGGATCGCGTGACCGATCAGGACAAGCTCGCCAAGCTTCCCTATTCCATCGGCAGGCTCCCAGAGAGTGCGGAGGCCCGGATCACCCAGGCCTCCGCTGTGGCGGTCTATGCGGAGCATGTGCTGGAAAAACTCCCTGCGGACATGGAGTCTCGGCTGGTCGGTTGTCCTGATTCGATCATCAAATACTTCAAGGTTCTCGGCCGGAACATGATCGACCCCCCGGAATACCTCCTGAAGGCTCTGGCTGGCCACGACACGACCTATATGGAGGTCTCGCGGATGTTGGGGGGTCTGCTCCCAAAGTACCTTGAGGACACGATTACGACGCCCAGGGTGGCACTCTGGTACGCCAGCAAGATCCTGAAGGGTCGTCTTCCCTCCCACTTGGAGGAGGTTCTTCTGGGTGACGCGGACTGTGCGGCGGGCTATGCGTTCGATGTGGTGCGTGCCTACTCCAGCCCGAGGCTCCCCGATGTCCTCCATAACTCCATCCTGATGCGTAGTTATTCCGATCCGAACAACCAGTTGATCCGCCAGTATGTGGCTGAGGTCGAGAGAACCTCGAAGGAACCCGGTTGATCAGGAACCCATCCCAGAAGGAGACCCCTCATGTCCGAAATCAAAATCCCCAAGTTCCGTACCTGCAAGCGTCTCGTCCTCTGGATGGAGCGTAACTGGAACCTCTTGGAAGATCGGCGTCTTCCCGCCGAGTACGAGCGGGTCTTCTTCAAGAGCAAGAAGGAGACTCCCGTGGAGGTCGCCTCGGCCGTAGCACGCTATTCGTGGTGGGCCGGTGCCCTCGGCAAGCAGATCGAGTCCCTGCTCGTGGGCCACAACGACAGCGTCACCACCTATGTCCGCAGTCTCCGTGCCAAGGAATGCGAGATCGACCCGGATCTCATGGCGACTCTGGCGGGGGACAGCAGGAACCTCTACAAGTTGTCGAAGGACACGGGCAGGCTCCCCGAGCACCTTGAGGACACGATCGGAGAGCCGAAGTGGGCCTACTTTTATGCCAAGGAGGTTCTGCTCGGTCGTCTTCCCCGCCATCTTGAGGATGTCTTCTTCAAGGACACGGTCTACGCGGCCAAGTACGCCTTCGAGGTCATCCGTGGTTTCTCGCCCGTGAAGCTCCCCGACGAGTTGCACGCCTTCATGGTCATGAAGAGCTTCGAGGATCCAGAGGACGAGGACGTTCGCGACTACATCCTTGCCTCGGAGAACAGCCCGGACAAGGTCGGCAATTCCGTGCGTTAGTTTCTAAGGTTCCCTTCCCAGGAGGATTGGCTTTCATGTACAATACGACCGACTTAGGCAACATCTGCGTGTTTGGATTCGTCATGTTCCTGCTCGTGGCCCTGATCGGTCACGCGGAGGCCTGGCCCATGGTGGGCGGTCTGGGCTTCCTGATCTTCGTAGCCGTCATGCTGCATAAGTGAGCGGCTCCATAGTTCAACGGACAGAACAAGTGCCTTCTAAGCACTGGATAGAGGTTCGATTCCTCTTGGGGCTACTTTCAAATGGACTGGGACAAGAAGTCGCTGTCTGAATTGGTCGGGCTTTTCCGGAAGAAGCACTACCACATGCGGGCGGAGTTGAAGACGGATCGCAGGAACTTCAGTGCGATCTGGAACAGGTACCTCGAAAACTACGGCGTAATCCTGATCAGTGACCTGACGAAGTCGAACAAGCCCTACAGGAACCGTTACCTTCAGACCGACAGGATGCTGTTGAACTTGATCGACATGGTGAACTTAAGGAACGGTGACATTTCCGACGCCCTCGTTCTGGACAACCCGGATCGGCCAGGCCAGTACATCCTCGTTCAGAGGGACATGGCCGAGCGGATCTTCGTCCTTGGGATGCTATGATGTCGAAGTACGGCGGTGATTCCATCGAGCGGGAGTTCGCCCAAAAGGTTCTGACGCTGGGGGTGTTTCCTTGAAGACGAAGGTTTCGATTGTGGAGAGC
>Ga0194055_10003487_pt1 | contig 12065 bp, 5 predicted proteins | sample SepL449m_MetaG_FD_155482 | JGI IMG/M metagenome (GOLD analysis project Ga0194055, IMG submission 155482) | Anoxic zone freshwater microbial communities from boreal shield lake in IISD Experimental Lakes Area, Ontario, Canada - Sep2016-L442-9m | ecosystem: Environmental > Aquatic > Freshwater >... | reverse complement strand
GGAGTTGCCATTGAACGCATTGTTCACGTAACTGCAGGATGGCAAACAATTAGCGTTGACTACTCCGCTAACTACACCTCCGGCAAGAACTACAACGTATTGGCTCTTATGCCAAACATTGCAGGTGTTGGTTGTGGCAATTGGGATTGGGGAAAGCCTCTTACCACTTGGTACGTAGATAACATTTCATACCCAGGTGCAAGAGATGCAGCTGAAGCTGTTGTTGTAGTTCCTCGCACTGCTCCTGCAACTTTGGTTAACTTCGAAAGCAATGACTCATCTGGTTATGCACTAACTAACTTTGGTGGTGCAAGTTCATCAATCGTTGCTGACGCACCTGCTGGTGGTTCAGCTGGATCTGCTGCTGCATTGAAAGTTATCTCTGTAGGTGAGACATGGGCTGGAACTACATTCTTGACAAAGGGTGCAAAAGTTTCTCTAATCTCAACCGGCAAGATGGTTGCAAAGGCAAACATCTATTCACCAACCGCTGGTCTAATCATTATGATGAAATTGGAAAACCCAGACGTTCCTGGACTAGTTGCTGAAGTTCGCGCAACAAGCGTGGTTGGTTGGAAGACATACAGCTTTGACTTCATCGTTGGTGGCGACACAAACAATGATTACCCAAAGGCTTCATTGTTCTTGGGCTTTGACAACAACCAAAAATCAGTTGCACCTTTCTATGTAGATGACATCTCATTCAATGGCGCTGTTGGTGCAGAACTTACAGCCACAGGTCCAGCAGTAACTCCTGTTCTTGTGAACTTCGAGAGCAATGACGCTACTGGTTATGCATTTACTGACTTTGGTGGTAACGCTTCATCCAAGGTTTCAAATGCTCCTGCTGGTGGTTCTGCTGGTTCAACTTCAGCTTTGAAGATTGTTAGCGTTGGCGAATGCTGGGCTGGAACAACTTTCCTTTCTGCGGCAAACACATTGCTTGCAAATGGAAATGCTGTTGTGAAGGCAAACATTTACTCTCCTGCTGCTGGTCAGGTAATCAAGCTAAAGATTGAGAACTCTGACAACGGCGATCAAAACAAGGAAGTGGATGCTACTAGCGTTGCTGGTTGGAACACATACAGCTTCAACTTCGCTGGTTTCGATTCTGCAATCAAGTACAACAAGGCTTCGATCTTTACCAACTTCACTTGTGGTGCTGGTGCTAAGAATGACAGTCCTTTCTATGTTGATGACATCGCGTTCCTAGGTGCATCTGGCGCAGCTCTTGCTCCAGTTATTCCTCCTGTGCTTGTCAACTTTGAGAGCAACGACACTTCTGGTTATGCATTCACTGACTTTGGTGGCAACACTTCATCCAAGGTTTCAAATGCTCCTGCTGGTGGTTCTGCTGGTTCAACTTCAGCTCTGAAGATTGTTAGCGTTGGCGAATGCTGGGCTGGAACAACTTTCCTTTCTGCAGCAAACACATTGCTTGCAAGCGGAAACTCTGTTGTAAAGGCAAACATCTACTCTCCGGCTGCTGGTCAGGTTATCAAGCTAAAGCTTGAGAACTCAGGCAACGCAGACCAGAACAAGGAAGTAGACGTAACTAGCGTTGCTGGTTGGAAGACATACAGCTTCGACTTTGCTGGTTTCAACCCAGACGTTAAGTACAACAAGGTTTCAATCTTCACTAACTTCACTTGTGGTACTGGAGCTAAGAATGACAGTGCTTTCTATGTTGATGACATCGCGTTCCTAGGTGCTGCTGGTGCAGCTCTTGCTACCTCAGCTCCAACACCTTTTACAGGTAACGCAGTTATCCGCCTAGTTGGTGCAGATGCAACTAACACATTCAACCGTCAAGCTGACGCTGACTACTTCGTAGGTCAGGGTTGGTACCGCGGTGGTCTTCGCACCTTCACTAAGTTGGTTCCTGTTGGTTCAACCCAGCACTTAACATTCGTAGTGTCTAACGCTGCTGATGGTAAGAACTTGGCTAACACCACAGTGCACTTCGTATTCAACAAGGAATACTCAGGTTCAAACGCAAAGGTTAACATCGGCGCTGTTTCTTCAACCGGAGCTCAGCAGATTGTTGATGGAGTAACTGGTTCAGATGGAACTGTTTCATTCGATCTAGTGAACACCGACGTTGCTGCAGATGCATCTGATAACCCAGGTACTGTCTTGTCAGGTAACTACACAGGTAAGCACCTATTCAGTCAGGTAACCGCTTGGGTAACTGACCAGGGTACAGATTCAATCGACCTGATTGACTTGGCTTACTTCAAGCCAGCTGAAGCTCCAGTAGTGAAGACTGTTGTTGCTCGCATGAATGGTATCGACACTACAAATGCCTTCCTAGGTAGCTGTACTGTTGGTGACTGGTGCAAGTACTACGCAGAAGGTCTTCGTTTCTTCGAAAAGGGCCTAGCTGTTGGAAGCACAACCACCTTCTCTTACACTGTCAGCGACACCAACGGTGCTCCTTACGCAAACAAGAACGTTTACTTGCTTCTTGGTAAGGGCTACTCAGGTTCAACTGCAAACGTAACCGTAAGTGGTAACACAGCAAATGGTTCTGAATGCTGGTGTGGTAATGACCAGGCAAAGATCACATTGACAACAAACGCTCAAGGTCAGGTTTCATTTACTCTGACCAACAACGACGTTGCTGCTAATGCCGATCCTTACCAGGCCGGTAACCTTGCTCACCCTAACGGTGGCAAGCACCTGTTCACACAGATGACCTTGGTCGGAGAAAAGGGTAACGCAGATGTTATTGACATCGTTGACCTTAACTTCTACAAGACTCAGGACGCTGTGGCTCCAACTGTTTACAACGTACGTCTTGCTGACTGGACAGCTAGCAACTCGTTCGATGGTACTCACGTATGGGGTGACGCTGGTCTTGGCCAGGGTTGGTTCGACGCATACACTGGTTACTTCGCTCACTATGTAGCTGCAGGTTCAACATTCAACCTTCGTTACAAAGTGACAACTGCTGCAGGTGCAAACGCTGCTAACGGTACCGTGGTGACTGTTCACCTAGGTGCTGCTTGGTCAGGTTCAAACGCATCATTCGCAAGCGGTTCAAACACTGTAAACGGTGTTACCAAGTGGGGTAATGGTGGTGAGCTTGACCAGAACAGCTTCACTACAACAGTCCAAAACGGATTTGTAACTATTCCATTGACTAACTCTGATCTAGCAGTAGATGCAACACCGAACCCAGGTTCTGCAACTGCTAACCCAGATGGCCGCAACCCGCTATTCATGCAGGTTAAGGTAACTGTTGAAGGTAACTCTGTTACTCATCAGGACTGGGTAAACATCGTAGTCACACAGCCAGCAGGCGCTCCTACCATTTCATCGGTATCAGCAACTTCTGGTAAGAAGGGTCAGGCCATCGACATCGTTGGAACTAACCTTGGTGACGCACTAGGTACTTCAGTAGTTCTTTACACAGCAGCTGCTGGTAAGGTCGCTGCGGTCACAACCCCAGTTACAGTTCTATCGGTTAACGCCGCTGGCACCGTAATGACAATTGCATCTCCTGCAGTTGCTCAAAAGGGAACTCTAAAGGTTACTACCGGAGGTGGAACTGCTTCAGCTACTGCACTATTTAGCTCAAGCTCAACTGCAACCAGTAAGCCAACAATCACTTTGACTGCATCATTCGTCAAGGAAGTTGGCTCAACCTTCACACTAAACGGAACTAACATCGCTTCAGCAACAAGCATCAAGATCGGCGCAGTATCTGCATCGTTCTCAATCTTGACTGCTAGCAGCGTTCTTGTAACAGTTCCTGCAGGTGCAGTTTCAGGTTCAACAATCAGTGCTACCAACGTTGGTGGCACAGTCTCTTCAACCAAGTTCGTGTACCAGGCAGCAGTAGTTGCCACTAGAACAGCGGCTGCAAGAGTAGGTCAGACCGTTACCATTACCGGTAGCAACTTGGTAGCAACCAGCGTTATCTTTGGTGGCAACAAGTCAGCTAAGCCAGTAATCAACAACGGTTCAACCTTGACTGTTGTTGTTCCTACCGGAGCGCTAACAGGTGCAATCAAGATCACAACTGGTGCCGGTGTTGTTTACACTGATTCATTCAGCGTGACCCCACCAGCACCGACCGTAACCTCTTTCACACCATCAACTGGTAAGAAGGGTGTTGCAATCGTTACCGTAAAGGGAACTAACCTAACCGGTGCAACAGTAACTGTTGGAAGCACAACAGTTACCTTGTCCGCAGGTGCAAACGGAACATCGTTCAAGTTCGTTATTCCTGCAGGTGCAGTCACCGGCAAGATCAACGTAACAACAGCGGGTGGAACTGTTTCCTCAAGTACAAACCTGACTGTGACTAACTAGTCATAGACAAAGTAATCTGGCCCGTCCATTTAGGTGGACGGGCCAGATTCTTTTTAACTAGATTTAGTTGGTAGCTATCGGAACCAGAGCAGTAAACTCAGTGCCCTTGGTTTCCTTGTTATAGCTCAACTGGGAGCTCAAACATAGTGAGTTGAAGATTGATGTTCCGATACTGCTGGCTGCTGACTGCTTTAGCTTAGTTCCGTTATTGACCACGAATAGATTGATTTCTCCAGGTGTTGGTTCAGCAAAAGTTATCTCAACTTTGGTGGATTGACCGTGTCTAACTGAATTGCTAAGTACTTCTTTTAGAAGTTCATTAAAGATGATCACAGATTCGCGAGAATTATTGATTTCTTTAGCCAACTCTTCAGGGATATCCACTGTGATTTCAACTATTCCAGCCCAGGTATTTTTTAGCTCCTCTAACTGATCTTCCAGTTGAAGCCGCTCAGGGATTGGGTTTCTCAAGGCTTCCATAGCACGATTAAGATCAGCAACTATAAGATTTTTTACTGTTGGACTTTTCTGATCAATCGCAGTTGACCTAATTGATGCCGCCGTAACAGCTGATTGAACTGTGCCATGGAGCAGTGTGTACCAGATGTGTCTTGCTACCCAGAGCCTTTGCTCGAATAGCTTGTTCTCTCTAGCAAACTTCCCCACTACCTCTTCAAGGCGGTTTAGAACCTCTGTTTTACTGAAGCTAAGCAGGTAAGCATGAGAGATAGAGATTGCGGACCATCCCGCTGTGATGTAGGTGCTTGGCAGCAGGGTTGCTTGGTTTTGAGTATGTGGAATTTGATACAACAACCAGAATGATGGAATAGCACACAGTATGCCTGGGATTGAGGAAAAGAGAATGGCGACATTAAGCGAAACTGGCTTCACTTTGTGCAATAAAGCCTTCAATACATACAGCAGAGCCAAGAAGGGGAGAGATGCAAGAAGCAAAGTGACAAAGCTAATGTTAGGGAAAATTATTGGCGAACCCATGAACCAAGCAAATACTGTCAAGAGCCAAGTCCCTAAAGGCAAAATAGTGTTCTTCAGTTCAATTCTTGGTTTCGGTGGATCAATATTCTTTAGCTCCTGAACTTCAAGAACCCTGCTCAGCTTGGAAGCTTCATCGGCAATGCTTTTACTCAATGGCCTGATCTCGTTGGCTAAAAAAGTCCTCAACGTTTCTGTGAGATTTTGAGACTCATTCTCAGATTTAACTTGATTTTGAATTTCAAGAAAACGGGGCATTAGTGCGTCGCTAGTTTTTTCAGTCAGTTCCCTTTGCTCATCTTTGTAAAGATCATTGACATTCTCACGAAAACCAAGAAGCGCTCGCTCTTTGGCAACTAGCTCCTCTAGATGAGATTGAGTTTCTAGTTGTGAGCCAACCAAATTAGTAAAAATTAGCAGGAGCATTATTCCAATTGAAAATCCTCCAAAAAACCTGCCAATGTCTGCTCCAATATCCTCTATTCCAAATCTGTTTGCTAGCCGCAAAGTGGCGGCATTCTTTAGACCCATTGCTAGGCCAGCGACAGCCAAATTGAATATAGGGTGAGCTGCAGTAGGGTCAGAGAACTTCTTTAGGATTATCAAAGCTAAATACACGAATCCGCAGGCAATCGCTAACGCGATTATGTTGACTGGGATCCAAAGCCATGTGTAGTTACTTAGACGAATGGCATCAAAAACGAAACTAAAAAAGGCGATGTTAGCGGCCATAAATAGTAGGAATTGCCAGCTCCATACCTCAATGCGCCCAACACGGCGCCAAAGGGGGAGAAGCGCTAAACCTTCAAGCTTCAATCTGTAACCTTCCTAGCAGTCCTATAAAGTCTAGTTTTACCCAAAATGTAAGGAACCTAACAATCTGAACTCGGGGCGTTTCTTGCTGTTTACTTGCCTGTAACCTGATTAACAGCAAGTTAACCAAGTAAATCAGAAGAAGGAACCCTTTTATGGATCCAATTTTCATTGTCGGACTGGTTGTGGCCATTGCCCTCTTTTTCGACTTCACAAACGGTTTTCATGACACAGCCAATGCCATGGCAACGCCTATCGCCACTGGAGCGTTGAAGCCCAAGGTGGCTGTTGCTATCGCGGCTCTAATGAACTTAGCTGGTGCATTCCTATCAACAACAGTGGCTAAAACTATCTCTGTTGACATGATCAATGATGGCGTTTCCATCACAGCTCAGATGGTTTTTGCGGGTCTAACCGGTGCGATTCTATGGAATCTGACCACTTGGTTTTTAGGTCTACCTTCATCTTCATCGCACGCGCTATTCGGTGGACTAATCGGGTCTACGGTTACCTATTTTGGTCTAGCAGGCGTGAACTTTGCCAAGATGATTGAAAAGGTTTTCATTCCTGCATTATTCGCTCCTTTGGTAGCTGGCCTAGTTGCTTTTATAGCAACCAAGGTCGCTTATGTGATCACCGCTAGAAGCCAAGCAGAACGCAAGGAAACAGATATCTCGACGGGTAGAAACAAATTCAAGATCGGTCAGATCTTCTCCTCTTCACTTGTAGCTCTTTCACACGGAACCAACGATGCTCAGAAGACTATGGGTGTTATCACTTTGGTTTTGGTCGCTGGTGGCGTTCAAGCTTCGGGTGACCACGTCGAACTCTGGGTAGTCATGTCGGCAGCAGCAGCTATTGCTCTTGGAACATATGCAGGAGGCTGGCGAATCATCAAGACTTTAGGAACAGGGCTTTCAGAGATTAGACCACCACAAGGCTTCGCTGCTGAAGTTTCAACCGCAGTCACCATTCTTGCTTCAAGCAAGTTTGGTTTTGCTCTTTCAACAACCCAGGTTGCTTCTGGTTCTGTTATCGGTGTTGGGCTGGGTCGCAAAGGCGGAGTTGTTCGCTGGAACAAGGCTGGACAGATTTTTGTTGGCTGGTTACTTACTCTTCCTGCAGCAGGTCTAGTCGGTTCACTATCAGCGCTACTAACCATGCAAGGTGACTGGGGTTTGATCGTTGACGGTTTGCTAACACTTGCTGTTGCAGCTGCCATCTTCACAATTTCACGTCGAAACAGAATCAACTCAACTAACCTACTTTCAGAAGTTGAGGGTGCCAGTGAGGTTGTTCTATCAGCTAGACAGATTCAGGCAAATGCCAAAGCACAGAAAAAAGCAGACGCTAAATCCAAGAAGAAGAGTAAGAAGGGAAAGAAGTAGAGATGAATATCACAATTAACTGGAGCGCTTTTATTCAGGTTTTAGCTGCAGCTCTTGGTTTTACAACATTGATAGTTGCTTGCTTCTCAACAGGAGTTAGATTACTGACCAATGCTCAAAACGTCGCTAGCAAGGCTCGTAAGAGCAACGCTAAGGCTCAGCAATCAGAGTCATTGAACCTAATTGGTGCTTATCTGACCTTTGCAGTGTGTCTATCTGCGTTGGCTTACGGCATCTACCTTGTAGTGCCGTTCCTGCCTCACTAGTCCTCTTCGGAAGCTGTGCCGTCATCCTCGGCCTCGCCTGCTAAAGGCAAGCCGAGGATTTCTGCTGAGGAGGTTCCAACTTCGAGCTCTTCAACCTTGCTCAGAGACTTACTGACAGCGCGGGTTCTAATGCCAGCCTCGTTGACAGTGTTTTGAGCGGTTTCAAGCTGCTTAGCTAGCTTGTCTAAGACCACTGAATACTTGTTGAACTCGGTCTTAGCAGCGCCTAGCACCTTCCAAACATCAGAAGCGCTCTTCTCAATTGCAAGTGTCTTAAAACCCATTTGCAGGCTGTTCAGTAGCGACATCAAAGTAGTTGGTCCGGTAACTAGAACACGGTAATTGTTTTGCAGATCGCTGGTCAAACCAGGACGTCTAACGACCTCAGCAAACAATCCCTCTGTTGGTAAATACATGATTGCAAAGTCGGTGCTTATCGGAGCATGAAGATACTTATCTGAGATCAATTTGGCTTGAGCTCTAATAGCTTTTTCAACTGCTTTGGCTGCAATTGCAACATCGTCAGCAGAACCAGCATCCTGCGCCGCTTGTAAGCGTTCGTAATCTTCTTGAGGGAATTTAGAGTCAATCGGTAGATAGACATATTCGCCATCTGCTCGTCCAGGAAGCTTCACTGCAAACTCAACAAGATCATTTGAATTTGGTTTGATCTTTACATTTTTCTCATACTGGCTAGGAGCCAACACATCTTCAAGTTGACGCTCTAGCTGAACTTCGCCCCAACCACCACGACTTTTCACGTTACTTAGAACTTTCTGCAAGCTACCAACATCGTTAGCAAGTGTTTGCATTTCACCAAGTCCACGCTGAACTGCTTCTAGGCGGTCGCTTACCAACTTGAAAGATTCACCTAGACGCTTTTCTAGGGTGCCTTGTAATTTCTCATCAACTGTCTCGCGCATCTTTTCTAGCTTCTCTTCGTTACCCTTGCGCATTTTGTCAATCTCGGTTTGCAAAGTCTGCTGCATCTCGGTCTGCTTTTTTGCATTTGAATCAGTTAGTTCAGCAATTTTGGTTTCAAGATTCTTCATAGATTCGTTCAGAGATTTTTGTAATTCAACTCTTGAGGTTGCTGATTCATCACGCTGTAATCTTGCTGAGTTCTCCGACGCTTCAGTGAAACTGGCTAGCCGCTTCTCAACAATCTCATGGTTTGTTCCAATGGCAGCACGTAGTTCATCCCGGTGCACTTGGAGATCTCTGCTAACATCCAAGGTTCCGGTTGCTTGCTTACGAGTAAGCAGCACGGTAGCCAGTGCGGCTATAGCTACTATGTTCAAAATTGCTAAAAGGGTCAAGATATCCATGTTGTCTCCAGGTCCTGCGAGTATTTGCCTCACTGAAAAACACTAAGCGCAAGTAGTGACAAAACCTTCCCAGATTTCGCCCGTGGCTTAGTTACTTGACCTATGTTTCAAGGACTTAGTTTGTCGGTGTTGAACCGTATCCATTTGAACTGTAGTAACGGAAGTAGTCAATGCTGAACTGAGCCTTAGTCAAGCCGCTCTGAATGCCACCACCGTAACTGCCACCCATTGCTAGGTTGAAAATGATATACATCTTCGGGTTCACACCAGCAGAGTTAGGACCAAACGGCCAGTAGGCCAAGCCTGTGTCAGCCTTTGTAACTTTGGCTACCTGGCGATCATCGATAAACAGGGTTATTTCGTTGGGTAACCAGAGCATGCCGTAGGTGTGATAGGCCTGAGAAAGGTTAACTCCACTATTGAGAGCACCCATCTTGTAGTCATGGTTGCCTTGAGCATTCTTATAGTGGAATGCTCCAGTGCTTACGTTTGGGTTGTTTCCTGCATATTCAACGATGTCTAGTTCGCCACAGTCAGGCCATGGCACTGAATTGATGTTTGAACCTAGAGCCCAGAACGCAGGCCAAGTGCCACCGCCAGCAGGCATCTTTAGCCTTGCTTCAAAGTATCCATAGGTAAAGGTCTTCTTGCCGTAACTGGTGAACTTTCCGCTAGTCCAAGCATTAGAACTAGTGCAGGAAGCGTCACCCGCAGTTGTAGAGGCAGTGATAAGCATTGAGCCAGAGCCATCAGCTTTGTTAGCACAAGCTGCATATGCTTCAGCTTCTCCATTACCCCAACCACAACCAGCAGGGTTATTACAACCGTTACCTATATCAGCTGTCCAGTTAGCGGTATCAGGAGCTGTCCCAGCAGACCCATTGAACTCATCAGACCAAATCAAAGTCCTGGTATTTGTTGTTCCACCGCCTGTTGTGCCCCCGCCTGTTGTTCCTCCGCCTGTGGTTCCGCCACCGGTTGTGCCTCCAGCTGGAAGGCTGTATTCAAGATTTGTGATGTCGATAGTGTCTTTGTCTAGACCTGTGATCCAAGCTGCGATTTGGGTGAACAGTCCACCTCTAGGTGTTGTGTCTAAACCAGTAATGTCGAAAGAAACAACACCTTGCGCATTTGTAGTTCCTGTAACGAGGAGTTGATCTAATGGAGTTCTATCTGAACCAGTTGTGCTTTGAGTGCCAACTTGGACTTTTGCATTTGAACCACCATCGCGTTTACCAACACTTAGATTGATGACTTTGTTAGGAGTTGGTTTACCCAAACTGTCGGTAACAAGGTAACTGATTTTTGTAGTTGATTTCACTTGAACTTGAGCTATCTGGAATCTGAGACCTACGTGATACCAATTGTTACTAACCCAGCTGTTTGCATCAGCTGCTCCGTTAGTTGAGTTACTGTCATTGAAAGTTGTTTGACGAATAGTCCAAGGTCCAACCTGAACCGTGCTTGGAGGTTGAATAGTTGAAGTTAGAGCAATGGTCACTGATCTAGTAACACTCTTGGCTGGATAGAAGTTAGTTGAAGACGGGTTACTTGCTCTGAGTGTGCAAGTGCCAACCTTGATAGCTTGCACTTTGTTATCAGTAACACTACAAATCTTTGTTGTTGAAGTAAGGGTAGTGACACCGTTACTCTGAGTGGTGCTCACTTCAGCGGTTGGGTTTGCCATAGAAATCCAAGGAAAATCCGAAATAGTCAAAATGTTCTGAGCTTTAGAGATCATGAAACTCTTGTTTACAGCTCTTGCAGGTTTGTAACTTGCTGTTCCTGGGTTAGTGGCCACCAACTTACAAGTACCAGCAGTGATGATGTGAACAGTTCTTGCGTTTGGCAGGGAACAGACTTCTGGACTATTTGAAGTAACGGTAGTGACCCCAGCGGTCTCGGTTATGTTTAGGGCAATATCAGCGTCTCCAAAGACAGCTTTTGGAATGGCAGCAAAGGTAATCGCCGTAGTTGGCATGGTGACCGCTCCAGAAGATAGAGCAACCCCAAAGACCATGAAAATGGCGGAAATTAGGGCTGTTACGGTTCTGGATTTAGGGGTCATACTCACAGCCTAAGTGTTGTGAAAGGGCTTTCACGGAATCCAGAGAATTCCCAGCAAATCGTGATGTTTGATGAAAACGCTTTCGGTTAGGGCATGTGGTTAGGTTCTTTCTAATAAAGCCCCAAATGACTCTGAAACTTGTAATCAGGCGACAAAATTAGAGACATGCGTCTAACCATAAGAATTCTGATAGCAATCTTCTTGCTCAGTGGAACACTGCATTTAGTGAACCCAAATGCTTTTATGTGGTTGATGCCGCCCTGGTTACCGCAACCAATGATTCTTATTTACCTAAGCGGGGTAGCAGAGCTTACCTGTGCCATCGGTTTACTCATGAAGAAGAAATGGGCTGGTTGGCTAAGTGCAGCAACCTTATTAGCAATATGGCCAGCAAACATTTGGTTTGCATTTAGCGTAATACCTCAAGGATCTATTGGGTTGATTCTCGCGGCTTGGATTAGATTACCGTTGCAGATTCCATTGATTTATTACTCAATCAAATTTGCAAAGAAGAACTAGAGTCTTGATTCAACCTTTGCTTTAGTAGCTTCAAATCTGTCTTTCAACAAAACATATTCACGCTTCCAAGGCTTGGATGGTCCTGCCCAGTGAATGATTTTAGGTTCGTTATTGAAATCTTGTGAGGGAACATGGTTCCATTCAGGACCTATTTCCAACACTCTGTTTTGAGAGTAGATATTGAATACGTCCTGGTCGTTCATACGACACTGCTCGACAAGGTACAGATGGTTCGCTGTGAAGTTCTCTTGACGCATAACTCTTAGGTTCAAAGTCAAGATACCAGCATTGAAAGTTCTTGAGGTTAGGTCAGATTTATCGTGCAGACGCTTTCTGATATCCCAAGCCTTCTCTGGAGCAAAATGAAGAG
>Ga0194055_10003486_pt1 | contig 12068 bp, 12 predicted proteins | sample SepL449m_MetaG_FD_155482 | JGI IMG/M metagenome (GOLD analysis project Ga0194055, IMG submission 155482) | Anoxic zone freshwater microbial communities from boreal shield lake in IISD Experimental Lakes Area, Ontario, Canada - Sep2016-L442-9m | ecosystem: Environmental > Aquatic > Freshwater >... | reverse complement strand
GCCGGGGGCGTCGCGTGCCCCGGGCCGTGGCGGTGCTGGTCGTGGTGGCGCTCGCCGGGGCGGCGGTCGGCCTGATCGGGCCCGGTTCCGCCGGAGCGGCCGTCGGTCCGAAGTCGGGGGGTGCGATCACCTTCGGGCTCGAGGCCGAGACCACCAGTGGCTGGTGCCTGCCGCAGTCGCAGCTCGCGGCGTCGGGCATCGAGGTCGCCGGGGCGATCTACGACCCGCTCACGGTGATCAACGCGAAGAAGGCCTACGTGCCCTACCTCGCGAAGTCGCTCACCCCGAACGCCACCTTCGACCAGTGGACCATCGCGTTGCGCCCGGGAGTGACGTTCCACGACGGCACGCCGGTCGACGCGGCGGCGGTCAAGTTCAACCTCGACTCCTGGCGCGGGGCGAACCCGCGCCTGCCGGCGCGCCTGCTCCAGTTCGTCTTCGCCAACGTTGCCGACGTCACGGTCGTGGACCCGCTCACGGTGTCGGTCACGACCAAGACCCCCTGGCCCTCGTTCCCGGCGCAGATCGCGGGCGCGCGGTTCGGGATCACCGCCCCTGCGCAGCTCGACAACCCCGACACCTGCGCGACGAACCTCATCGGGAGCGGACCGTTCCAGCTCCAGTCGTGGCGGGTGAACGAGAGCCTCGTCGTCACCCGGAACCCGCACTATTGGCGAACGGGTCTGCCCTACCTCGACCAGATCACGTTCCGGCCGATCACGGACGCGACCTCGGCCATGAACCAGTTCTTGGGCGGAGCGCTCGACGTGTTCCACACGACGAACATCAGTGACATCGTGGCCCTGAAGGCCGACGCCGCCGCCGGGAAGGCGACGGTCATCGAGCAGTCGAGCGGGGCGGAGGTCGCCTACGTGATGTACAACTCCTCGAAGCCGCCGTTCAACGACCTCCTGGCGCGTCAGGCGGTCGTGCTCGCCCGCAACACCGCCCAGGTCAACCAGATCCGCAACCGGGGCCTGCCGCCTCTGGCGAGCGGCCCGTTCTCGCCGGGTTCGGTGGGGTGGCTCGCCGACAACGGCACTCCGAAGCCCGACCTGAAGAAGGCGAAGGCGCTCGTCGCCGAATACACGGCAAAGTACGGCGCCCCGCCGAACTACGAGTACCTGACCACCACCGACCCCAACAACGTGGCGATCGCGGAGCTGGTCAAGGGGCAGTCGGCCAAGGTGGGTATCGAGGTCTCGATCCGCACCGTCGACCAGTCCGCGCTGATCAACGACGCCCTGGCGGGCAACTTCCAGGCCATGTCGTTCCGCAACCACCCGGGTGGTGACCCCGACACGCAGTACGTGTGGTGGAAGTCGACCTCGCCCCTGAACTTCGGGCGGATCAAGGACCCGGAGATCGACCGGCTGCTCGACGCCGGTCGGGTCGAGGCCGACCCGGCGAAGCGGACCGCCATCTACGAGGACCTCAACCGGCGGTTCGCCGACCAGGCGTGGGACCTGTGGTCGTGGTTCACATTGTGGACGATCGGTGCCCAGACCTCCGTGAAGGGAGTGGCGGGTCCGCCGCTCCCCGACGGGGGCGGCAAGCCCTTCGCCGGCTTCGGTGGCGTGGTGCCCGTGGTCGGGATGTGGCGCTCGGGTCGCTGAGTGTGTCGCGCTTCGTCGAACACCTCACCGATGCCTGGTCCGAGCTGTGGAACGGGGGCGACGCCCGCTCCGCGGCCATGGTCTACGCGCCCGACGTCGTGTTCTGGAATGTCGGGCGCGGGCCGGGCGCGGAGGTGTCGGGCACCGACGCGCTGATCGGCGAGCGCTTCGCCTTCCTGGCGCGGGCCGATCGCCTCGGGGTGCTCGTGCGGCGCGCCGTGGTCGACGACGGGCTGGCGGTGGTGGAGTTCGTCATCGCCGCCGACGAGTGCGGGGCCCCGGTGGCGGCACCCGGGTGCGCGTGGTGGTGGTTCGACGACAACGGGCGGATCGCACGCGAGGAATGGTGGTTCGACCGGGAGCGGTGGGCGCCGGCGGACCCGGCGGTCGCCGGCCACGACGTCGAGAGCCGGGCCGATGATCCCGGGCCGGTCGCCCGGCGCGAGTTGGCGGAAGGGGTCGTCCGGGCCCTCGACGCGTCGCCGGCGGCGGCGGTGGCCCGGTTCTGGGCCCACGACGCGGTGGTCGACCTCATGGGGGGCGACTTCGCGGCCGGCCGAGAGGTCGTGCTGCGGGGCCGGACCGCGTTGCGTGACGCGGCGGCCCGGGAGGCGGCCGACCTCGTGGGGTGCGCCACGACCGTGCTCTCGGTCGGGGGTGCGGGACCGGTGGTCGCCTGGACCCAGGTGACCGAGGGCACGACGCCGTCGGGCACGCGTCGGGCCGTCCCGTCGGCCCGGGTGTGCACGCTCGACCTGCACGGTCGGATCGCGGGGGAGCACCGCTACGTGCTCCGGGCCTGGCCCGACCGCGCTCCTCGATGACCGACGTCGCGTCGGGTCGCCCCCTGCCCAACGGACTACGCGCACTCGGGTCGCGCGACTACCGGGTCTTCTGGTCGGCGGCCCTGGTGTCGAGCGTGGGCTCCCACATGCAGCTCGCCGCGTTGGGCTGGGTGGTCGTGGTGCTCACGGGGAGCGCCACCAAGGTCGGGCTGGTGGCCTTCGGCACCACGATCCCGCTGGTGGTGCTCAGTCCGGTCGCGGGTTCGCTCACCGACCGCTTCCCCCGCCGGTCACTGCTCCTCGTCACCCTCGTGATCCAGACGTTCCAGGCCACGGCGCTGTTCGTCACCTGGTACTCGGGGCTCCGCGAGTACTGGCTGATCTTCGCGCTGGCGATGCTCGGTGGGGTCGCCACCGGGCTCAACGGTCCGGTCTACCAGGCGTTCGTACCGGAGTTGGTGCCCCGGTCGGACCTCCCCAACGCGGTGATGCTCAACTCGGCGCAGTTCAACGTGGCGAAGGCCATCGGTCCGATGGCAGCCGGGGTGCTGCTCGTGAACACGGCCGGGGCGAGCTGGTGCTTCCTCGCCAACGCGGTCAGCTTCGGTGCCGTCATGATCGCGGTGGCGCTGATCCACGAAGGGCCTCACCCTCCGCCCGCGGTCGACACGCACGGGTTCTGGCGCGACTTCGTCGAGGGCGCCCGTCACGTCCGGCGCGAGCCGGGGCTGCGCACGGCGATCGGGATGAACGGCTTCATCGCGATGGTGGGTCAGCCGCTGGTCCCGCTGATCCCGGTCGTCGCGTTGCGCCTGTACCACGCCAATGCCGTCACGTACGGCGTGCTCGCCGGGGCGCTCGGGGTGGGCGCGATCCTGGGTGCGGTGCTGGCCGGGCGCCTCGACGGCCGTTGGCGCCCGAGTTCGGTGCTCGCGATGGGCCTCCTGCTCTACGCCGGGTTCACGGTCTTCGTGGCGTTGGCGTCGTCGCTGTCGGTCGGGCTGATCGCGATCGCCGGGGCCGGTGGCGGGTTCTTGGTGGTGATCGCCACTGACAACAGCGCCATCCAGACCCTGGCCCGCGATCCCTGGCGGGGTCGGGTCATCGGGATCTGGCTCATGGTCTACGGCTTCGCCTACCCGGTCGGGGTGCTGGCCCAGGGAGCACTCGCCGATGCGATCGGGGTCCGAACGCTGCTGTTGGCGGACGCCGCGGTCCTCGCAGTCGTGACGACCGTGCTGATGGTGCGCGGTGCGTTGCGCGCGGTCGACGTCGAGGCCGAGCTGGTCTGACGGCGCGGGGGTCAGTCGATGACGCGCAGGGCACCTTCGGGGCAGTTGGCGACGGCGCTGCGGGCGGCCGCGTCGAGGTCGGGACCGGGCTGGGCCACCACGACGATGCAGTGCCCCTCGTCGTCGGGGGCGAACACGTCGGGGGCGAGCGCGTAGCAGCGGCCGTGACCGGTGCAGGCGTCGGAGTCGAGGACGATGCGCATGGCTTCCCCCGGGGGTCGGTGGGGTGGTGGGACGGGTTGGCGCCCGGGTCGGTTCCGCACTGTAATTGGGGTGTGACGACGCGTTGGTCCGGATCCGATTCGCCGCGCGGCGACGACTACGACGCTCGCTGGGACCACCTCACGGCGAGTGGTGCGGCCGTACACGGCGAGGCCGATCTGGTCGATGCGCTCCTGCGGGAGCGCGGCGGCCGTCGGGTGCTCGACGCCGGCTGCGGCACCGGCCGGGTCGCGATCAACTGGCGGCCCGGGGGTACGACGTCGTGGGCACCGACCTCGACGACGCCATGCTCGCCACGGCCCGCCGCAAGGCACCCGCCCTCGAGTGGGTCACCGCGGATCTGGCCGACCTGGGAGCCGCCCCGGCCCTGGCGGCACCGGTGCCCTTCGACCTCGTGGTGCTGGCGGGCAACGTGATGATCTTCCTCGCCCCGGACGCGGAGGGCGCCGTCCTGTCCGGAGTGGCCGACCGCCTGGTGCCCGGGGGGCGGTGCGTGGCCGGGTTCCAGGTGCGCTCCGGGCGGTTGTCGGTCGAGCATTTCGACCTCCGGGCGGCCGCGGTGGGGTTGGAGCCGGTCGCCCGCTACGCCACCTGGGACCGTGATCCCTATCGGGGTGGCGACTACGTCGTCCTGGTGCACGAACGGGGCTGACCGGGCCCGCGACCGGTCGCACCGGGTGGCTGGGTACCATCGCGTGCCTGTCCACACCGGCCTCAACCGTGCTCATGAGCAACACGAGCCGACCACGGAGCTCTCCGACCGTGACCGCACCCGTCGCACCCGCCGGACCCGCCGCGACCCCAGTCGCCGGTCCGGGCCCCGCCCACCGCCTCCGGCGCCGCCGCGCGGGCGCGGTGGCAGTGGTGGCTCTGGCGGTGGCGGTCCTGGCTGCGGCCTGCGGCGAGCCCGATCCGCCGCCGCCACCCGCGCCGCCCGAGGTGACCACCACGACCACCACCGCCCCCGTCGTGTGCGATGCGCCCGCCGGATCGAGCGCGTCGCACGTCGTGGTGATGGGGCCCTGCCCGCGGTTGAACCCCGACCAGATCGTGTGGTGGTTCTTCGCCAACACCAAGGTCCCCTACAACGGCACCGTTCCGCTGGCCGACCTCGTGCGGATGTTCCTCGACGAGGGCCGCGCCGAGGGCGTGCGCGGCGACGTGGCGTTCGCGCAGTCGATCGTGGAGACGGGCTGGTTCCAGTTCCCCGGCGGCGTCCCCGCGTCGGCCAACAACTTCTCGGGGCTCGGCGCCACCGGCGCGCCCGGCGTGTACCTCACGTTCCCCGACGCCCGCACCGGGGTCCGGGCCCAGATCCAGCACCTCCGGGCCTACGCCGACGCCACCGCCACGTCGTGCGCCGTGCCGCCGCTGCACTTCGCGTGCGTCGATCCGCGTTTCACCTACGTGAGCCCGAAGGGCAAGGCGCCCACCTGGAACCAGTTCGGGGGTGGGATCTGGGCGGCCGATCCCGGGTACGCGCCGAAGGTGCTCGGCGTCTACACCAACATGCTCGCCCTCGTGAGCCTGACCCTGGCCTAGCGCCGCGCCGACTCGTGCTGGCCCGTGCCGGCTCGGCGGTCTCAGGTGGCGGGCAGGCGAACCGTGAACCGTGCGCCGTGCGGCTCGGCGCGGTCGACCGTGACGGTGCCCCGGTGGCGCTCGATGGTGGCGCGGACCACGGCCAACCCCAGTCCCATGCCCCCGGCGTCACGGGCGCGGCCTGCGTCGAGGCGCGTGAACCGCTCGAAGACCCGCTCGCGGTCCTCGGGGGCGATGCCCGGACCGTCGTCGGTGACCACCAGCACCACCTCGCTCGCGGCTTCGTCGGCCTGCACCGAGACGCTGACGCGCGACCCGGCGTGGCGGCACGCGTTGTCGACCAGGTTGCCGACGACCCGCGTCAGGGCGTCGCGCCGACCGAGCACCCGCCCCCCGGACACCTGGCGGGTGTCGATCGGCATCGGGTGCGGTCGCTCGCACACCTCGAAGACGATCTCGTCGAGGTCGACCTCGACCAGATCGGTGGGGTCCGCGTTCTCGTCGAGGCGGGCGAGGTCGACCAGATCGGTCACGGCCTGCTCGAGCCGGGCGTCCTCGCCGAGCACGCGCTGGGCCACGCGCTCCCAGTCGGCGTCGGGCCCCCGGCGCAGCGCCACCTCCAACTGGGTCCGGATCGACGCCACGGGGCTCCGGAGCTCGTGCGACGCGTCGGACACGAAGCGGCGTTGGCGCGCCGAGGCGTCGTCGAGTCGTTGGAGCATCTCGTTCATCGTCATCGCGAGGCGGGCGACCTCGTCGCGGGCACGCGGCACCGGAACGCGGCGGTGGATGGTCGCGTCGGTGATCGAGGCCGCCTCGGCGCGGATCTCCTCGACCGGTCGGAGGGCCCGCCCCGCCATCACCCAGGCGATGAGGCCGACGAGGAGCACCAGGAAGGGGAATCCGAAGTAGAGGCCGTGGGTGATGCCGGTGACGGTGCCGTCGACCTGAGCGGTGGACCGTTGCGCCACGAGCACCAGCTGTCCCTGCGCTGACTTCACGATCTGACGCGTCTGGACTTCGCGCGCCTGACGCTCCTGCGCCCGCTGGTAGGCGAGGGCGGCCTCGGTCTGACGGGTGACCGGCACGAGCCGTCCGTCGGGGAGCACGTAGTACCGCGCTCCCGTCGAGTTGTCGACGACCTCCAGCACGGGCGAGTCGCGCGACGACGGGGGGAGGTCGACCCGTCCGGGAACCCCGTCGGCGACCTGGGCGGCGAGCGCGTCGAGCTGTTGCTGGTCGGTGCGCTGGATGCTGCTGATGACGTTGTTGCGGACCGTGTGCACCAGCGCGTACGACGCGGCGCCCAGGGCCACGGCGAACAGGCCGGCGGCCACGAGCGTGATGCGCCAGCGGACGGAGAGGCGGCCGATCATTCTTCGGCGTCGATCCGGTAGCCCGCGCCGCGCACCGTGCGGATGAGATGGGAGCCGAACGGGGTGTCGATCTTGCGGCGGAGGTAGCCCACGTAGACCTCCACCACGTTGGGGTCGCCACCGAATTCGATTCCCCACACGTGGTCGAGGATCTCGCTCTTCGAGGCCACGTTCCCGTCCCGACGCATGAGGTATTCGAGGAGTGCGAACTCGCGGGCGGTGAGCTTCACCGTGGTGGCGCCGCGCTCGAAGCGCCGGGTGCCCGGGTCGAGGCGGAGCGGTCCGAGCTCGAGCACCGCGGGTCGCGGGGGCGCGCCGCGGCGGACCAGGGCCCGCAAGCGGGCGAGCAGGACCACGAACGAGAAGGGTTTCGACAAGAAGTCGTCGGCACCGGTGTCGAGGGCTTCGGCTTCGTCCCACTCGCCGTCCTTGGCGGTCAGCATGAGGATGGGGGTCCAGACCCCCACGTCGCGCAGCCCCTCGCACACCTTGTACCCGTTCATGCCGGGAAGGAGGATGTCGAGGACGATGGCGTCGTAGGAGCCTTCTCGGGCGCGCCACAAGCCCTCGTTGCCGTCGTGGACGACGTCGACGTCGAAGCCCTCGGCCATCAGACCGTCGCGGACCGCCTCGGCCAGTGCCACTTCGTCCTCGACCAACAGCACGCGCATCCCGCGATCGTGCCAGGCCCCGGGGCCGGCCCGGGCGCGAACCTGAGAACCTGAGAAGGGGTGCGGTCGGGCCTGCTGAACGGGGGCTGTGCGGTGCTGGACTCGCCCGACCCGGAGCGCGAGACTGGCGTCATGCGTTCAGTCTCACGCTTCCGTCCGCTCGCCGTCGCCGCCGTGGGCGTCGTCCTCGCCGTCGGCGTGGCCGCCGGTCCGGGGGTGGCCTCCGCCGCCGGGAACGGTGGGGACGACCGCGGCCGGGGCGACGTCGTGGCCTACCGCCAGTGCGTGCGCGCGGCCATGGCGGTGGGGGTCACCCCGCCGGGACCCGGTGGATTCTCCGCGCTGAGCGCCGATGACCGGGCAGCCGTGCGGGCCGCCCGCTTGGTCGCGCGCGACTCGTGTGCATCCTCGGCGCCGGCCCGGTTGCGCCAGAAGATCGCGCGTCGGGCTCAGGGGCGCGAGGGTCGTCGCACGCCCTAGGGCCCGACGAGCTCCCAGAGGTTGCCGGCCGGGTCGGTGACGAAGGCGTGACGGTCGCCGTCGAAGGCGATCGTGCGGGTCGAGAACCCGCCCGCCTCGAGCCGCGCCACGGTCGCGTCGAGTTGGTCGTCACAGCGGATCGCCGTATGGGCGGAGGCCACCACCGCGTGGTCCGGACCGGGGGAGAGGTGCACCTGGTGGCCGTCGTCCGCCTCGAACCACCAGACCCGGCGCCCCATCCCCTCGACCATGGTGCGGATTTCGGGTCCGGCCTCGACCTCTCGGTACCCGAGCATCGTCACCAGCCACTCACCCATCGTGGGGGCGCCGTCGTCGGGGACCGACAGGTTCACATGGTGGAGACCGCGGGGCACGGTGACAAAGCGTAGGCGCGTACGATCGGGCCGTGCCGAAGTCACCGACGCTCGCGATCACCGGCGACGCCGCGGCCGATGCGCTGCTGGTCTCCGACCCGCTCGCCCTCGTGATCGGGATGCTCCTCGACCAGCAGATCACGATGGAGATGGCGTTCCGAGGCCCCGCCCGGCTCCGGGAGCGCCTCGGAGGCCTCGACGCCGCCGCCATCGCCGCGATGGCGCCGGACCGGTTCCTCGCAGCCTTCTCCGAGAAGCCGGCGCTGCACCGGTTCCCCGGGTCGATGGGCGCTCGGACCCAGGCGCTGTGTCAGTACCTCACCGACGAGTACGGCGGCGACGCCTCGGCGCTCTGGGCCGGCGTGGCCACCGGTACCGAGCTCTTCGACCGGGTCCGGGCCCTCCCCGGGTTCGGCGACGAGAAGGCCAAGATCTTCGTCGCGCTGCTCGGCAAGCGGTTCGGGGTGAGGCCTCAGGGTTGGGAAGTGGCGTGTGCGCCCTTCTCCGACGCCGAGCCCCGGTCGGTGGCCGACATCGACTCGGCGGAGGCCCTGGCCCGGGTGCGCGCCTGGAAGAAGGCCAAGAAGGCCGCGGGCCGGACCAAACAGGACTGATCTCCGTCTAGCCTGGGCGACGAGCGGGTCCCGCCGGGTCCCGCCGGGTCTTCCTCACTTCGCCGGGACCGCCGGGGATCGACATCGTCGACGAGGACGACCTTCCGTCGCCCCGATCCTCATTCGATCGGTGACGGGTCCCCTGAGCCGCCCCTCCGGGCGCCTCCCGCACGAAAGCCGACCCCATGTCCACCACCTTCGAGGCGCTCGGCGTCTCTCCCGACCTCGTCGCGCGCCTCGCCGCCGACGGTATCGGCGCTCCGTTCGCCATCCAGATCCTGACCATCGCCGACGGCCTGGCCGGCCGCGACGTCTGCGGCAAGGCCAAGACCGGCTCGGGCAAGACGCTCGCCTTCGGGATCCCGGTGGTCGAGCGCGTCTCCTCGGCCTCGCCCCACCACCCGACCGGCCTGGTGCTGGTCCCCACTCGCGAGCTCGCCAACCAGGTGGGCGAGGTGCTCACCCCGCTCGCCGCGGTGCGGGGACGCACCGTCCAGACCGTCTACGGCGGCGTGGGCTTCGAGGCCCAGCGTGACGCGCTCCAGCGCGGGGTCGACATCCTCGTCGCGACCCCGGGACGCCTGATCGACCTGATGGAGCAGGGCGACGTCGACCTCGACGCCATCGAGGTGCTCGTCCTCGACGAAGCCGACCGCATGCTCGACATGGGCTTCTCGCCGCAGGTGCAGAAGATCCTCTTCCGGATCACCCGTCCGCACCAGACCATGTTGTTCTCGGCCACCCTCGACGGGGCGATCAAGCGGATCGTCGACCGCTACCTCTCCGACCCGATCGAGCACGAGGTCGAGTCCGACGAACCGACCGTCGACCAGATGGAGCACCGGTTCCTCTACGTGCACCAGCTCGACAAGGTCAAGGTGTGTGCGGCGATCTGCCGGAGCACCGACCGAGTCCTGGTCTTCTGCAACACCAAGCGGGCCGCCGACCGGGTCGCACAGCAGCTCACCCGGGAAGGGGTCGACGCAGCGCCCATCCACGGCGACCTCCGTCAGACCGCCCGCGAGCGTGCTCTCGCCGACTTCGCGTCCGGCAAGGTCCCGGTGCTCGTCGCCACCGACGTCGCCGCCCGGGGGTTGCACATCGACGACGTGGGGATCGTGGTGCACTACGACCCGACCGACGATCCGAACAACTACCTCCACCGGTCGGGCCGTACGGCCCGGGCCGGGAGTGACGGCGTCGCCGTGACCCTCATGCTCTGGAACCAGGAGAACGAGGTGCGGGTGGTACTGCGGCGCCTGGCTATCGACCAGCCGATCGTCGAGGTCTTCTCGAACGACCCGTGCCTGGCCGACCTCGCGGCCTGGGACCCGGCCCGCTCGGCCGAGTCCACGTCGGCCGGCGTCTGATCCGGTCTTCCGTTCGCCGTCCGACCGCCGCGCCTGGGAGGATGGCCCCGTGTCCAGCGAAAGCCGTGTCTCGCTCAAGATCGGCGCCATCGCCGAGTCGGCGACCCTCGCGGTCGACGCCAAGGCCAAGGCGCTGCAGGCGTCGGGCGAGCACGTCATCAGCTTCGGTGCGGGAGAGCCCGACTTCCCGACGCCCACGCTGATCGTGGAGGCGGCCGTCGCGGCCTGCCTCGACCCGAAGAACCACCGGTACTCGCCGTCGGCGGGGTTGCCCGAGTTGCGCGAGGCGATCGCGGCCAAGACCGTGCGCGACTCGCGCTACGCCTGCGAGGCCGCGCAGGTGCTCGTCACCAACGGCGGCAAGCACGCCGTGTACAACGCCTTCCAGGTGCTGTGCAACCCCGGCGACGAGGTGTTGCTCCCCGCGCCCTACTGGACCACCTACCCGGAGGCGATCGCGCTGGCCGACGCCACCCCGATCGTCCTCCCCACCGACGACTCCTCCCAGTTCCGGGTGACGGTCGACCAGCTCGAGGCGGCGCGCTCGCACCGCACCAAGGCGCTGGTCTTCGTCTCGCCGAGCAACCCGACCGGTTCGGTCTACCCGCCGGCCGAGATCGAGGCGATCGGGCGCTGGGCGGTCGAGCACGGGATCTGGGTGATCACCGACGAGATCTATGAGCACCTCACCTACGGAGCGCACACGTTCGCGTCGCTGCCCGCCCTCGTGCCCGAGGCGGCCGACACCACGATCGTGCTCAACGGCGTCGCCAAGACCTACGCCATGACCGGGTGGCGGGTCGGCTGGATGATCGGTCCGCGTGACGTCATCACGGCGGCGACCAACCTCCAGTCGCACTCCACGTCGAACGTCGCCAACGTCTCCCAGCGCGCCGCCCTGGCCGCGGTGTCCGGCGACCTCTCGGCCGTCGCCATGATGCGTGAGGCCTTCGCCCGGCGGGCCGTCGCCATGCACGCCGGGCTCACCGCGATCCCCGGGGTCACCTGTCTGGAGCCTCAGGGGGCCTTCTACTGCTTCCCGAACTTCGAGGGGGTCCTGGGCGGCGAGGTGGGGGGCTGGAAGGTCTCGACCACCTTGGAGCTCTGTGAGGTGCTGCTCGAGGTCGCCAAGGTGGCGCTGGTGCCCGGTGAGGCGTTCGGAGCTCCCGGGTACGCCCGCTTGTCCTTCGCCCTGGGCGACGCCGACCTCGCCGACGGGGTCGCCCGCATCGCCACCGCCCTGCGCGCCTGAACTGCCGTGCCCGTTTCGGCGCGGCTCGGGGGACTGACGGTAACGTCGTCAGGGTGACGAAAACCGCGCGAGTGCTGGTCTCGGAAACCCTGGCGCCACGCGGGCTCGACGCCCTGCGGGCCGCCGGCTTCGAGGTCGACCTGCGTACCGGGTTGTCGCCCGCCGAGCTCTGCGAGGCGGTCGTCGGCGCCTCGGCGCTGGTGATCCGCAGCGCGACGGAGGTCACCGACGCAGTCCTCGAGGCGGGCCGCGACCTGGTGGTCGTGGGGCGGGCGGGCATCGGTCTCGACAACGTCGACGTCGAGGCCGCGACGCGTCGCGGCGTGATGGTCGTCAACGCTCCGCAGTCCAACGTGATCTCGGCGGCCGAGCACGCCTTCGCCCTGCTCATGGCGCAGGCCCGCAACATCCCCCAGGCCAACTCCGATCTCAAGGCCGGCGCCTGGAATCGGTCGCGCTGGGAGGGCGTTGAAC
>Ga0194055_10003485_pt1 | contig 12070 bp, 10 predicted proteins | sample SepL449m_MetaG_FD_155482 | JGI IMG/M metagenome (GOLD analysis project Ga0194055, IMG submission 155482) | Anoxic zone freshwater microbial communities from boreal shield lake in IISD Experimental Lakes Area, Ontario, Canada - Sep2016-L442-9m | ecosystem: Environmental > Aquatic > Freshwater >... | reverse complement strand
CTACGGTTGAGTCCTTGATCGGGTCAGAAACGGCCACGAGTCCGGCGAACCGCCCGTCCACGGCGACGTACATGACGGTGCGGCCTTGCTGCTGCAATTCGTCGGCCCGGCCGTCCAGTGCGGCGACGTTTTGCACGCTCTGTTCTGCGAGGAGCGACTTCTTGCCGATCAGCACGCTCTTGCCCTCGACCGTCCCATGAACACCACCCCCGGTCACGGACTCGAACGCTTCTACAGTTGGAATGTTGATACCCCGATCCTTGGAGCCGGTAACGATGGCGTGTGCCAAGGGGTGTTCACTATTCTGCTCGACGCTTGCAGCGAACCGCACAACATCTTCTTCGGTGAAGGGCGAAGCGGGAACGCACTCGGTCAGCGTCGGTCGGCCCTCGGTCAACGTGCCTGTCTTATCGATCACGATCGTGTCAACCTTCTCCAACGTCTCCAACACTGCGGCGTCCTTAATAAGAATGCCTTCCTTCGCTCCCCGGCCAATGCCGACCATGATCGACATCGGCGTGGCGAGGCCCAAGGCGCATGGGCATGCGATAATCAACACGGCCACGGCATTGACAAGGGCCCACGCCAAAGCGGGTTGCTTCGGTGCAGCGATTGACCACACCAAAAACGTGATGACGGCGACCACCACGACAACAGGCACGAAATACCCTGCCACAAGGTCGGCGACTTTCTGGATCGGCGCACGGCTTCGTTGGGCAGCAGCTACCATATTGACAATCCGAGCAAGCACAGTGTCCTGGCCGACTTTTTCAGCGACCATGAGGAATGAGCCGGTTTGATTGACCGTTCCGCCAATTACGGGATCGTCCTTGTTCTTCTCAACTGGCAATGGTTCGCCGGTAAGCATTGACTCATCGACCGTACTTCTGCCTTCTGTGATTTTGCCATCAACAGCGATCTTCTCACCGGGTCGCACACGCAAAATGTCGTTTTGGTGAACTTCGAGTAGCGGGACTTCTCTTTCCTGACCGTCACGCACGATACGGGCTGTTGGCGGGGCCAACGAAAGTAACTCTCGAATGGCGGTTCCGGTGCGGCGTCTGGCTCGTAGTTCCAGCATTTGCCCGAGGAGAACCAGGGTGACGATTACCGCCGCGGCCTCGAAATACACTTCCAGCATGCCGTGATGTTTAAAGTCTTCCGGAATGAGGCCAGGAAACAGGACGGCGACGACGCTATAAAAATAAGCCGCTCCCGTGCCGATGGCGATGAGCGTGAACATATTGAGGTTCCAGGTAACGATGGACTTCCAGCCGCGCTCGAAAAAAGGCCAACCACACCAAAGAACCACCGGCGTACTTAGAACAAGTTGCAGCCAAGAGTGCAGCGTGGCTCCTAGCCAGCGGTTCACTGGAACGCCGATCATCGGCAACATGGCGAGCAGCAGCACAGGGACGGTCAGAACGAGGCCGACCCAAAATGTGCCGGTCATATTCCGCAGTTCGGAATCGTCCTCTTCGCTCTTTGCTTGAGCGATCTTCGGCTCCAGGTCCATGCCGCACTTCGGGCATGATCCCGGCCCTTCCTGTTCGATTTCCGGGTGCATCGGACAGATAGAGATGACCGTCTGCTTCTGGGCCGAAGGACGAGCCGATTCCAGGGCCATGCCGCACTTGGGGCAACTTCCAGGCTTGTCGCTCTGCACTTCCTGGTGCATTGGGCACGTATATTTTCCCGATGCGTGCTGATTGGATGCGGCGTTGAGATCGAGGAGGGGATTTTGTTTCTCTGGGGCAGGGTTCCCGAGGAATTTTTGACGGCAATGTTCGCTGCAAAAGTAGACGGTCTTGCCGTCACGCTCAGCGCTTCGGGCGGTGGCTTCATCCACCGTCATGCCACAAATTGGGTCTACTACCATAGATGATTCGGCCAGGTTCCGCTCGGGAAGATTAACGTGGAAAAAGATAGCCCGGTCAATTGCACCGCCGCAATCATTTTCCGGTCAATGACCAGTCGATGAGCCACGGACTTCGTTTTCAGTGCTTTCGCGGAAAAGGAGATTACCAAAAAAACTCGTCGTAATCGGAGGATCGCCGGGCGACATTGGACACGATCGCGAAGAGGATCGCCGCATTTAGGCCCGCAGCGAGGATGCCGTTGGTGGCCTCCATCGGCTCGAGCACGCAGTACGGGGGCATGAGCAGATGCTTGCCGGTGCCGAGCGTGGTGTAGGTGGTCCCGGAAAAGTAGACCACGTCGGCGATCTTTTCGAAGCTGGCGTCACTCATGGGGGCAGGTCCCACAGTCCGAAGATCCATGCCTCTTAAAACGAACTGAGTAGGGGTTATAAACATTCTCCCAACCCATGCCACAAAAGCCTCTCAGGCTTTTTTTTGGGATCGTAAGACCCGTGCAAATCTCAATCGAAAGGATAGTCCGGTCAATCGCACTTGTGCAAAGGTTTGCCGGTTGAATATCGGCGATGAGCCAAGGACGTCTTTTTCCGTACCGTCGTTACCCTCACAAACTTCGGAGCCATGACGTGGACATCACTCGCAACCCGTTCCATCAGACCGCGACCGCAGCAGTAGGAATCACCTCAGCTACCAGATGCATCGCATAACCGCGACCTCGCCGCCCGCCTGCATCCAATCGACCGGGTGCACACCTACGGCAACTTTCACATCTCCGAGCTGTTGTCAGGCAACCAAGCCCTCGCTACCGGTGGGCTCCGCCGCCTGCGATCACTCCGCCATGAAGCGAAACAGACTCCGCTCGCCGCGGACGAAGATCGAGTCGCCGGCCGGAGCCGGCGTGGAGTCGACTCCCTCGCCGACATCGTTCTCGGCTACGATTTCGAGCCTTGGTCCGTCCTTGATCACGGTGATCCGGCCGCTGCGGTCGGTCAGGTAGACGTGACCACCGGCTGCGACCGGCGACGCATAGGTGCGGCTGACGCCGGGAATGCGAGCGGTCTCGTAGTGCGGTTTGCCAGTCGTCACGTCGACGCAGGTGAGCAGGCCGGTCTTCTCCTTATAGTAATAAAGCCGGTCGCCGGACAGCAGCGGCGAGGCGACGTCGGGAGTGCTCTGGTGCTTTGTCCATCGCAGGTGCGCACCTCCAGCGAGGTCGCCGCGGCCGGCCAGGTCGAAGGTGCCGAGGAACGAGCCGCGAAACCCGCTGCCGATGGCGGCGGTGCCGGCAGCGGCCACGGCGGACGCGCAGGGCCGCTCCGTCTGGCCCCCGCACCGCCAGAGTTCCCGGCCTGTGGTTAATTCGTAGCCGCGGGCCGCCTTCTGGCCGTTCATCACGACTTGCATCGTGCCGCCCGCGTCGGCAACGACCAGCGGCGTGGCCCAGCAGGTGGGCTCGTCGCGGGGCGTCTCCCAGACGCTCTTGCCCGTCCGCCTGTCTACGGCGAAGAGCATCGACGGGCCCTCGTGGTCCCAGGGCACGATCAAGAGATCCCCGGCGAGCGTCGGCGACGAGCCTTCGCCGAAGCCGTGGCGGACGGTCATGTCTCCAAAATCACGGCTCCAGAGGTGCTTACCATCGACCGCGTAGCAGTGCAGTCCGCGCGAGCCAAAGTGCGCATACACCCGCTCGCCGTCGGAGCAGGGGGAGGCGGAGGCAAACCCGTTGGTCTCGTGGGTGCCCTCGTGGGGCTTGGCTTTGACGCAGGACCGTGACCAGTTCTCGCGGCCGTTCTCGCGGTCGAAACAGATGAGTCGAAAATCAAAAATACCCGGCTCGCCATCAACGGGCACGGCCGTCGTCACGAACACGCGGTCGCCGACGACCACCGGCGAAGATGACCCTCGGCCAGAAATCTCGGCTTTCCAGCGGAGGTTGGCGTTGAGGCCGAATGCCACGGGCGGCCGGGCCGTCAGCGACACGCCGTTGCCTCCGTCGCCCCGCCAGTGCAGCCAGTCGGCCCGGGCTGTCGCGACCACCCAGCCCAGGACGATAGCCGCAAGGGCCGCGCGGTATGTGAGAGCATTCCGCATTTCTTTTTCTTTCTTTCCCGCAGCGTCCGGTCGTCCGATAAGCCTAGCCAGATCAATGGCACTTTCGCAAGGTGACCTGCCAGCCGCAAGGTGACCTGCCAGCGTGACCCGTGCGTTTTGGAATGCAAACCCTCCCGAATCGATTCGGCCAGCGATGTCTTTCCTTTCATCGGGTCGCTGCCAAGGGCGACGGCCCGCGCAGAACCAGGGAACGGTTGAGGGAACCTCTTTTCAGGGATTATTTTGGGCTCGGAAACAGCCGAACTGAATGGGTTCTCCGGGGCCCAGAGGGCCGGAATCTCGGGAGGTAAAAGAGTTACGTCCCAGTAGTGTTCGGCACGGTCTTGCCGCCGTGCAGGTCGCGATTGCCTGCCTTGTCACGCTGCGTCTCCACGAAGTGCAGCCGTTCAATCAACCCCTGCAACGCCTTGAAATACTTCAAGCCGTGGATATCCTCAGGGCGTATCTTGCGGCGAGTTGCTGCCATGGCTCACACTGTGGCAACTTCGAGTTCAGAGCGCAACTCCGCCCATCTTCCCGGGTTTCTCTGGTTTCTCTGGTTTCTCTGGCGCAAATTTCGTGCCCAACACTACTGGCTGCGTCCTCTTCTTCTTTTTCAAGAGCCGTTAAAGAGCCGTTAGCTGTTGCCAGCGCGTTCGTGCTGCCCATATCGCCCGTCAAGGATCCCCACAAACGAGAGGTCTTCGTTGAGCGTTGGCCAGTGCAGCCCAAATGGTGAGATTTCAATTAGCCCAAGGTCTGCTTCTTTGGCCGACTCCAAACGCGGGTTGCCCTTGATTGGAAAACTCAACTCGTGGCCACTCACGAACTTGACGAAGATGATGCCCCGGTCGTGCCATGCCTTGAGCACACGGTCGGCTAAGGTGGTCGGCCCATTTCTGCTTGATGAGTTCGAGGTGGTCATGGATTAGTTCCTCCGCTCGCGATAGCTCCCGCACATTGAACCCGACGGATTCACGCAAGTCCACCTCAGGCTCAACCACGAACACTGCCTCACCGTCATCACGGCGAACGTGGATGTGGATTGGTGTGTGGTCGTTTCCCGCTGGAAAAGTGCATCGAGCAAGTACGACTGTACGGGCGTTTCGTCATCCGCTACCCTCAGAGGTCGTCTCGGTTCGACGCTGCCAAAAAGGTGTTCTTATGACATTTACGGCTGTCAACATGCCCGTGACCGAAGGCTTTATCGGATTCGTCGAAGAGATTCCCGTCGCCAACAGTCAAGGTGAGACGCTCGAAGAAGTTGGTGAGAACCTGCGAGAAGCCGTTCAGTTGGTGCTCGAAGCGAATTGAGAGCTCGCTGAACAGGCACTGGTTGGCAGGGATGTGGAAAGAGAGCCATTTGAGCTGGCTTCTGATCAGAACCAAGCGATGCAGCGGACTCACACTAACATTGGCTGGGTGGAAAATTCGTAGGTCGCGAACCGCTGATCGCAATCGTTCGGCCATCATTGAGGAAGTTTCGTGATGCAAATCTTTGCCAAGGCAACTCGTTGGGCGACGATTGGAATATGTCGCGGTCGTCGTGGACCTGCATGAACTCGACCCGGGCCCGGTGGAGAATCAGGCAAGGATGTCCTTCACGACAACGCCTCCCACATCAGTGAGTCGCCGTTCGAGGCCATTGTAATAGAACGTCAATCGTTCATGGTCGAGCCCGAGCAGGTGCAGGACGGTCGCATGGAAGTCATGGACGGTGCAGATATTCTCCACGGCCTTATAGCCGAACTCGTCAGTTGCGCCGTAGGTAAACGGAGCTTTCACGCCAGCGCCCGCCATCCAACAGGTGAAGCCTTCCGGGTTATGGTCACGGCCACTGGCGCCTTTCTGGAATGTCGGCATTCGGCCAAATTCCGTACACCATACGACGAGCGTATCTTCTAGGAGTCCGCGTTGCTTGAGATCGGTAATCAAAGCCGCCGTGGGCTGATCAAGCACAGGGCCATGCCCGCCATATTGATCGGCAAGAAGCTTGTGACCATCCCAGTTACTAACTCCTTCACCGCCTGTCTGGTACGCACCATTGAAAAGCTGGACAAAACGAACGCCCTGCTCAAGTAAACGTCGAGCGAGGATGCAGTTCTTTGCATAGGCTGCCTTCAGCGTATTGTGAGTGTCGTCGGCGCCGTACAGGGCTAGCGTGGAGGCGGATTCAGTGGACAGATCACGCACGTGCGGAATACTGAGTTGCATCTTTGCGGCAAGTTCATAGCTGGAGATACGCGCTGCCAGTTCTGTATCTCCTGGAAACCTTTCCAAATGTCGTTCGTTCAGCCGCTGCAGGAAGTCAAGAGTTCTTCCATCCGCGGTTTTTGCAATAGCATCTGGTCTCGCTAGATTTCGAATCGGCAGCGACGTATTAAAGTCGGTCCCTTGGTACGCAGCCGGAAGAAATCCTGGGCCCCAGTTGTTTACAGAATTCTGCGGCGTGCCACGAGGATCGGGAATGGCCACATAGGACGGCAGGTTCTCATTTTCCGTGCCAAGTGCAAACGTCGTCCACGCGCCGATGCTGGGGTAGCCATCCAGCGTAAAACCGGTAGACATGTAGTTCTCGCCGGGCCCGTGCGTGTTCGTCTTTCCCTTTAGCGAATGCAGGAAGCAGATGTCATCTGCCAGCGCGCCAAGATGAGGGACAAGATCGGAAATCATCTTGCCGGATTCGCCTCGCGGCCGAAACTTCCACGGGCTGTGAGTCACATTGCCCTGCTCTCCCTGAAACGTAATGAGCTTGTCCGCGCCTGGTAGTTGCTGACCGTGGCGAGCAATCAGTTCGGGCTTGTAGTCAAATGTGTCTAGGTGACTGCAGGCGCCGGCGCAGAAGATCACAACCACTCGCTTGGCCGCCGCCGGAAAATGCGACGTCCGCGACGAAAATGGTAGTAAAGCATCAATGATCGGGCGAATCGGGCTCTTGCCTCCAACGGTATTTCTCTTCGCGTCTTCTGCCTTCAGTAACCCCTGCTCCGCCAGCATCATCGACAACGCAATGCTGGACAGACCTGTGGCGGTATTGTCTAGAAACCCACGACGGTTAAGGAGGTGGTGGTTATTCAATGCCAGCGGATTTCTCATGATGCTGTGGCCTGCCTTGGCATGAATCGATGTGGCAATCAGCGGTTAGTGTAAAAAGACAAATTCATTGCTGTTCAATATCGCGCGGCAGAACGCGGGGAGGCCTTCGGCGGCGATGAAGTCGCGTGAGCCGGACACTTCAACCGCATCGGGTTGGCGGCTGCAGCAGAGCCAGAAGGCCTGCGTGACTTGAGCTGAAGTGTCGTTGCCGCATTCGCGTTGCAGGCGATCGGCAAACAGTTGAGCCTGCTGCAGCATAAACGGGCTGTTGAACAAATTCAGAGCCTGAAGCGGAGTTGTGGAACGACCACGTTTTGGCACGGACGTCGCTGCGTCGGGGCAATCAAAGATGCCGAACACAGACTCCTTTTCCAGCCGCACTTTTGTCATGTAAATCATGCGTCGCCAGTCTTCGGGGCCGTAGGTCTGCTTGGGGAAGTAATGGCGGACGTTTTCCATCGCCACCTCGAAACCACTGAAGCCCGGGCCGTACATGCGATTATCCAGCACTCCGGTCACAGCCAGAATGCTGTCGCGGATTGGCTCAGCCTCGAGGCGTCGCGGTGGAAATCGCCACCAGAATTCGGTGGCCCCGTCCGCCTGAAGGGCTCCCTCACGAGGTACGCTGCTCTGCTGCCAAGTTGAAGATGTAAGAATCAGACGATGGATGTGCTTCAGTGACCAGTTGTGATCCATCAGTTCTCGTGCTAGCCAGTCGAGAAGTTCCGGATGCGTCGGTGCAATGCCCGCTTTTCCAAAGTCACTTGGAGTTGCCACGAGTCCTTTTCCGAAATGAAACTGCCAAAGGCGGTTCACGATGACTCGCGCTGTCAAAGGGTTGTTTGGCGATCCGATCCACTCAGCCATCGCCAGTCGGCGATGTTGTTCGGGGGTTGCTTCCTTGATCGCCAGTTTCCCCAATGCGACGACTGTTCCGGGTTCAACCACTTCTCGTTTTTCAAGTGGCTCACCACGAAACAGGCGATGTGTGAACGCGGGCTGTTGAAACGTACCCGCATAAACCGTGGCTGTTGCCTGCAGTTGCGATTTGCGTTGTTCGATGTCCTGAAGCTGCTTGAAAAGACTTCGACCACGCTGAGCGTCTTCATCCAGAAAGTTTTCAAAGTCGTATTCAGGTTGTCTGGCTTGGCCGCTGAAGGGAATTCGGTCTGCGGAAGAAGCAACTTCTTTCCATTGGTCGGCTTCGACTGCGACTTCAATCCGGTATTTCGTGGCCACACGATCGCTGAACTGTCTATCCCGATCACGAGCCCAGGCAATGCGATTGATTAGCATGACTTTCGGCAGTTCAATTTGCACCCAGCCCTTTCCGGCTTCATTCGAAATCCAGCTTCGCGAATTTCCACTCTGGCCATCATTCACATGTTCAAGCTGATGGCTTGCATAGCCGGGTAACGTGCTGGAGGCCGTCGCTTTTGCGCCACTCGAAGCGAGCGCCACGTTCGTTGTCTCATGAAAGATGGCCAGTTCATCGACGCACGGTTCTCCGCCGCTGGTTTCTTCAATCGTGAATCGAACGTACTTTGCCGGCGTTGCTGCGAACAGGTCGTCGTTTCCCCGAGAACTCACCGGCGGCCGAGATGGTCCGGCATTCTTTATAAATGGTTCTAGATCGCTAGAAAGCTGCAGTATCTGCCGCTCAATCGACGCGACTGCCTGCTGCGTTTTTTCTGACGGAGGAATTGCTCGATCACCATGCTCAATGCCCGCAAATACTGCTTGGATAGCGTAATAGTCGGCTTGGCGGATCGGATCAAATTTGTGATTGTGACAGCGTGCGCAGCCGATGGTCAGGCCCAAAAATGCGGTGCCAGTTGTTCCGATGATATCGTCGAGTTCGTTCTGGCGCTGCATCAGAGTCAGATTGATGTCAGGACTCTTGACGAGATCATACGGTCCGGCCACAAGATATGCAGTGGCTTCTGGCACACCGAGGGCGTCGCCCGCAATCTGTTCCTGAAGAAACTGGTCATACGGTTTGTCTTCATTCAGTGCGCGGATCACGTAATCTCGATACGGCCAAGCATTTGGCCGTTCACGATTGGTTTCAAAGCCATTGGTTTCGGCGAAGCGAACAAGATCGAGCCAATAACGGGCCCACCGTTCGCCATAATGCGGACTTGCCAGAGTTCGCTCCACGAGTCTGTGCCATGCGTCCGGTGCATTACCATCGACAAAGGCGCGGACTTCTTCGGGACCTGGTGGCAGCCCGAGCATGTCAAGAGAAAGTCGACGAATTAATTCTGTCTTTGTGGCGCGAACATTTGGTGTAAGAGAACGCTCCGTCAGCTTCTGAAGAATAAATCTATCGACAGGATTGCTAATAAATTCGTGCGTGACATTCGGCGGCTCTGGAGTTAGAACTGGCTGGAAAGACCAATGTGTAGGCTCCAGCGTTTTCTCATCGGATTCATTCTCCGAACCAGCCCAGCTCGCGCCGGAATCGATCCACTGACAGAGGAGCTGAATTTCTTCAGGAGTCAGTCGCTCGGACTCGTTCGGCGGCATCAGCTTTCCCGCCTCCCGGCCGGAGACCAAGGCGATGAGATGACTGTTTTTGCTGTCACTAGCGATGATGGCCGGTTCCCCGGAATCTCCCCCTTGTAACATTGATGTCTGGCGATCGAGGCGAAGATGGCTTTCTTGAGTTTCGGGGCCGTGGCACTCAAAACACTTCGCCGCCAGCAACGACCGAACTCGGGATTCAGACTCTGCTTTGTCACCGTCCGCGGCAACGCTGGTGGCAGCGATTAAAACGAACAGGGGCATGAACAGTCGGAGCGACATAGTCATTGATGAAGTTTAAACAAAACGGCGGTAGGAGACAGCACTCGATCATAGTGTGGCTGTAATCCTACTCCGCGTCCAACGCCACAAGCGTCAGAAGGGAGGTTCGCGGCAGGAGAGAACGGCCAAACGGACACCTCTGCAAGCGTTTGCCGGTCGGTGTAAAACATGGCCGCGCAGGGACTCTTTTGAATCCAATCAGCAATTGCGTGCGAATGCCCTATTACTTCCCGGGCTCCCAAAGAGTGAAGATTCGTCATGGGAAAAATTTGCAACCATCGTCGAAGATCGTGGCGTCGCTTAAGTTTCAGCGTGATGCTAAGCACGGCTCTGCTAGGCATAACAACCGAGGCCCATGCCATCTGTGGTCTCGATGCCGCAGTCTTTGTACAAATCCGCAACGTGCAGGATCTGGACGCAGCGCGGTCCTAGACACGGCAGATTTTGCAGAACAGGGGAATGTCATGCGTCGCGTGCCATCGAGACGGTTTCGGCCCACGCAATCAGTACGGCACCGCGATAAACCTACTCCTAACAGGAAACGATCGTGATGATGCCGCACGAAAACGCGAAGCGGGACGAAGGGTCAGCGACATCCCGGCCAACCCTTCCTTGCTCGAGTCGCTGACGTTTGGTGATCTGATTCAGCAAGGCTTTCTGCCCGCGTTGGACCTCACGTCCGACCTTCCTGCGTTCCGGAAACTGCCGGTCAAACCGTCCGAGCAAATCACGGTCGAGCGAGCGCGTGAGTTGGTTCAGCAGGTCCAAGAGGAATCACGTTTCGGGATCCTACAACTCAGCCAAACCTACGAGATGAACCAGGAGGCGGCGGCAGCGCTCGCCCAATTCCGCGGGGTGATGCTGATCCTCGGGGGTCCTGGTTCTTCAGTCCTTCTGCCGGCGATCAAGACGCTGTCAGTGGAACAGGCAAAAGAGATCATTTTAGTCAATCGACTGTTCTTTTTGGAAGGGACGGTTCTCCCGCTGAGCGTGATCACGGAGGAAGTCGCGGCCGTGTTTGCGGAGAATCCGGCGCTGGGCGGCTGGAGCTTGGGGGCGTCGGTCCGATCTCCAACGCGGCCTTAAAGATTCTCGTGCAAACCCAGCTACGAATCGTCCTGCGGGAAGTGGAGTCGCTCAACAGCGAGCAAGTGCAGATCTTGGCCATCGCGTCGGGCTTTGTCTCGGGCGGTCAATTTGGTGGGCAGGCGAAGGTCAGTATGCCCAAGCTTAAGACACTGGACTCGGCGCTACTCGCGCAAACACTGCTTCAATGTTCGTCCGATTGTGGTGGCGTCGTAACGATCTCGCCCGAGGCCGCAACCGCTCTGGCAGGGGTGCCGAACCGAGAGGCGATAAATCCCAGCGGCACGGTTCGAGTTCTTCCTCCGTATGGTTTGTCGTTTCCCTGCTTACAGGAACTGAACCCCGCTAACGCTCGGCTGCTCATGACGCACTCCTAGTCTGGGATCTGGGACGTTTCTCTCGAGACCGTTCTTAGTCTCGTGCGGCAAACCTGCAATTTGTCGCTGGACATGACCACTCTGCCGCCCGAACGTGCCTCCGCATTTGGTGCGATGGCCAGCGATACGGGTCAGCTAAGGGGAGGAACGCTGGTTTTTCCTTACTGAACGGAACTGTCGCCGGAGGCTGCTGGGATTCTCGTAACCTCACTGAACCGCGGCAAGGAGGTTGCCGTCTGGGGTGGACTCGACAAGGCCCCGCAGTTGTTTACCGGTGGACGCGGTCCTGTCTCTATTAAATAAAGGTGGTTGTCCGCCGCTCACCCCGGAACTGGCGACTGAACTCGCTCAGTACCGGGGCTGGTTGTCGATCTCCGGCCTCCAAGAACTCTCGCCGCAGTCAGCTGCTGCACTAGTGTCTTATCGCGGGCCGAGGCTCGAGTTGTCTGGCCCCGCGACAGACAAACTTTCCCCCGAAACGGCGACAGCACTTGCCAATCTGCCGGGAACGCTAGACATGCCGCTAGAGATACTCGACTCCGTACCCTTAGCTGAAAAATATGCCCGACAATCAGGGCGGACGCTGGATGGGCTTGAGGCTATATCGGCCGCAGCGATTGCGGCGTATGTGAAATCAAATGGTTTTTTTCACGCTCAGGAATCTCGCTGTTCTCGATTCGCCCGCGCTGGCAACGCGGCTTATTCAGGATTCATCAGGCTCGGTGATGCCCGCAC
>Ga0194055_10003482_pt1 | contig 12073 bp, 13 predicted proteins | sample SepL449m_MetaG_FD_155482 | JGI IMG/M metagenome (GOLD analysis project Ga0194055, IMG submission 155482) | Anoxic zone freshwater microbial communities from boreal shield lake in IISD Experimental Lakes Area, Ontario, Canada - Sep2016-L442-9m | ecosystem: Environmental > Aquatic > Freshwater >... | reverse complement strand
CAGCTCCACAACGGTTACATTTAAGGGTATGTATTCGGGCGTACCAAAGATATAAGCCCCCACGCTTGCCTTCAGCCATGGTTTCCAGGGCACGCTTCATGTGTGGGCAAGGTGTCAATTGGGAGGTTGGGTCGTTCATTTTGACTCCTGCGATTTTGTTATATGTCCGCAGAGGAAAAGTCTGGCGCGAGATAGGCGTGATCGTATCGTACCCACAGGAACGTTTAGTATTCGCGCTGCTTCTTGATAGCTACATTCAGCTAAGTCAACAAGTTCTAAACAGGCTCGCTGATCGGCAGGAAGTTCGTCAAGGGCAGAGGTAATTTCTTCGGACAAGGTCAACCCATCAAGGATCGTTGCCGGAGTACTGGGATCTTCGGCAAGAGCAAATACACTGCTTTCTAGCGGTAAGACGTCACTGCGTTTGTCTTTGCGTCGATGGGCTAGGAAATCGCATGATATTCCTCGAATGAACCAGGAAAGGGAGCCGGCAGTTGGTTCAAACCGACCGTCAAGCATCATTTGGTATCCCCGAATCATCGCAGTCTGGACGAGGTCTTCGGCAAGGGCGACATCGGGATATGTTAAGCGCATTGCCGCTCTCATCATAGATGGCGACAAGGGAATTACGAATGATTCGTATTGTTCCCTTGTCATTGTGGGCCGCGAATCGCCGAATATATTTGCCCCCATTGCAAGAGTCACGACATCACCACAATGATCCTAATTCATAAGCCGTGCCGAAAGTTCCAAATGACGATGGAACTTTTTGCGAAACTCAAATCTTTGAGAGATGCGACCCAATGTCGCAAGGAAAATCTTCATGAAATTACTCGCAGCTCTCGCTTTGGTCACTGTTAGTGCCCTTTCACTCGCCGACTATGATACGAAAGTTATTAAGTCGGGCTTGGCACGTCCAACCGGCATTACGGTGTCTGGTTCTGGCCACGGTGTCATCGTCTACTTTAGCCAATTACCAACGCCAGGCGTAGCTGGTGCCAACGGAGGAAGCAATTCGGTTGACGCTTTCATTCCAAGTTTGAATTTTATGACTAACCTCCATATGGGAGAACCTGAGCCACGCAACTTGGCGATCGGGGTTGATGGAAGTTTGTATTGGACATGCAAATCGGCAGGAGTCATTTTGGAGCGCAAACGAAACGGTATGACTGCACCTCTTTTGACGAACCTTGCTAAGCCAAATGGTGTAGCTGTCGACCGGTGGGGAACCGTCTTCTACACTTCATTGTCGACACCAGGGGTTCCGGGAACGATGGGCGGAATGAACACGGTTAATTCCTACGACGGAAACATCATTACTCAACTTACTATTGGTGAGCCCGAGCCAACTGACATAGCCGTGAACCCAATGAATGGGAATATTTACTGGACTTGCCGAACGGCCGGCGTTATTCTTCAGCGGACACCTTCGGGAGCAGTTTCCCTGTTCCTCCGTGGCCTCAATAAGCCAACTGGAATTGCAATTGACAGGAAAGGGAATATGTTCTTTACTGAAGTTCCAACCCCCGGAGTATCTGGTGCCAATGGCGGTGGAAACTTCGTGTGGGAAGTTGACCTTGGGACTAAGAAGCGAGAAATCGTTCATTTTGGCGATCCAGAACCTACCGACGTAGCCGTTGATGGCAGCGGACGGGTCTATTGGACTTGCTCGAGTGCTGGTGTTATCGTTCGAGCCACGAAAAAAGACGACTAGGAGTTCGAGGATGGAACGAACGGCAAATTATGGTTTGCCGTTCGTTTGGACGGGCGTAAACTGTCCTACGAAGCCGCCACCGTTGGCGGTAATTGGAACACTTAAAGCATCACTTTTCGTAACAGTCCTTGACTCAAAAATCAAACGATTCGGATCATTTTCTGTCTCGGGCGAGTCTTTCCAAAGCTTCGCGGAGTAAGACCCGTTGCCAAGAAAAGAAAGGGGAAGCGATAGCGAATTGAATTTCTTAGAGGCCATTGCTCCCACATACCATGTCTTGCCTTTTCTTCTGGCGGTGACAATATAGGAGCCTATTTCGGAGGCAATAATCCGAGTTTCATCCCACCATGTTGGGACAAGTTTTAGAAAGTCAAATCCTGGTTGGTTAGCATAGGCATCAGGATAGTCGGCAACCATTGGGTTAGGGTTGTCGAAACAAACGTAGGATGCCAACATATTGCATCGACTTCCCAACACATTTGGTCCTACAAAGTGAGCCGCGAAATTCTGTGGCTTGACTGCGCGGAAACCGCCGGAATGGTAGTCCATTGGACCAGCCAACATTCTTGTGAACAGTAAATTTAGTGTGTGCTCGGGGTTAACGCGCCCCCCCCATTTATATACTTCTAGGTTCAAAGATGCCTCGTTGTTCATGAGGTTGGGAAACGTGCGCTCCAATCCCGTTGGCTTCCAAATTCCGTGAAAATGGATGAGGATGCGGTGCTTTGCTGCGGCCCTTAATATCGCTTCCGCATGTTCAACCGAATCCTGGTCATCGTGATCGAAAAAATCCACCATCATACCTTTCCATCCGAATTTCTCGAAAGCTGCGAACGCTTCCTCCACCCGGCCTTTCAAGGCAGCTTGATGAACCCAGGTCCACAATCGAACACCTTTCGAATCGGCATATTCTTTAATTGCTTTTAGGTCTAGTTCGGGACGGACTCTGGTTACGTCGGTATCAGGTCCTGGTGAGACGCCTTGCTTGGTTTGGAAGTACCACGGAGTTGTTGTGTTATCCGCAATGGTTGACTGATACAATATTCCGTTGGCAGCACAGAAGTCGATGTATGTTTTTTGGGCTTCCAGGCTGAAAATCGGAGGTTCATCTTTTCCGTCTTTGACAACATTTCCATTCCACCACGGCCATGTCATTTTTCCTGGCTTTATCCAGCTTGTGTCGCCTATTTCGTTCGGTTTGTTGAGGCAGTGCAACACATTTGATTCCAGCAAAGAACCCGCGCTAGTTCCAACTAAGACGACTCGCCATGGGGTTTCCATGGGAAGTTCACGGATAACTTTGGTTCCATCGGTTCGAGGGGTAAGTTTGCAAACCAGGGAGTTATCACTTGCTGTCCGCATGAGTGCCATCCCAGCATATTGTCTGAGGGCAGCTTCGGTGATCGCGACGTGAATGCCGTCCGGATAGACAAAAGTTGCTGGCATATCCAGCAAACTGTCCGGTTTGATACCATTCAATTGCGTGACATCAACCGCATGTTCATGGGAAGTCTTGTAGTTCTCCAGATATTGAACAAAGGCTTTTGGATTGCCCGCGAGCTGAAATGAAGTTCCTTCATCGGCAATAACAATCTTTTGTTTCGTTCTAGTGCTTATTTCGTATCGAAGAGCAACCGCATCGTTGTAGCATCGGAAAACCGCAGTGACAAGATCCTTTCCGGGGGCTTGAAGCTCAATTCGCATCTCCCGAAAATTGTCGTATGCATAGTCAACTTTGCCTGACAGAACCCGAATGCGTTTGTTGCTCGAGTTCCTACTTTCACTCTTTAGTTGGGCCCCGCTGAACAAATTTCCTTGACCGACAAGGTCAAGGCTTAATGCACACCCGGTCAAAAATTGCTTCCCGAAAAGTGTTGCCGACCACCGGGGAACTTCGTTTGAACCTTGGTCTGGCAATTTGAGTTCAAGTCCCACCTGCCCATTTGGAGAGGCCAATGAATAGTTAGTGGTAGCCAGCGCTGATTTGGTGAAAAACAAAGCTGAAAGAATTGCAAAGGATTGACCTAGATGTTTATTCATTTCGTTGGTACCGCCATTCTACAACGTTGTCAATATTCAAGCTTCCAAATCCAGTCCGGGACTCTGACCTCGCCTTTTGGAGTGTCGTATGGCGGATAGTACGGCTTGATGTCGATAACGGGGGTGCCGTCGATCGCATCAAGTCCTCTGACGCGAAGGGTTGTTCGCTCGATAGAAATTAATTCGACCACTGTCAACCCGACCGGGTTGGGACGTTGAGGTCAGCGGCAAGCGAACATGCCAACTACGGGGACTTCGGGGTTGCTTTGGGGTCTTGTAGTCGGAATGCTATCAGTCATCTCGCTGAGCCAATAGATTACATGGATGTGCGAGAAGTCCTGCAACCCAATTAGGTACTCGGTGAACTCATCTCTTAGCTCGATAAGGCTGTCAGTTCCAATAAATCCACCTGTTTGTTGTTCGGCGACTTGGGACATTACCAAGCCAATTGGTTGTATAGGAATCAAATCTAGTTTCATTTTTTGACCGGACACGAATTTGTCCTTTGAATTTCACTATACTTCTTCTCCATAATCGAAAAGATACGTGTATAATATCGAAATATCCCGATATAGCGATATGAATGCTCTCATCAGTTTTGGAAAGGCGCTTTCCGATCCTACACGGATCAGAATTCTGCACGCCTTGCTACAATGCGAACTGTGTGTTTGCGAGTTGGTCGATGCTCTCGACGTTAGCCAATCGACGCTGTCCACGCACCTCCAGTCGCTACGCAGTTCTGGCGTGGTTGTTACCGTAAAGCGTCAGACTTGGATCATCTATGATATTGGTGAGTCCTACCGAGATGCTATTTCCGCGGCAATAGAACGGTTTCCAGTTAAGGACACTGTCTTGGTGCGGGATCGCGAACGGATTACCAATCGCCTCAAACTCCGAATTGACGGATGCTGCGTGATTGGATCACGAACATTAAAGAAAGAGAAGGAATACACATATGTCAATAACTAAATGCCCTTGCTGTGAAGGTGAATGCACCTGTCCGAAAGAATGTCCAAACTGTGACTGCTGCTAAGCTATGAGAAGAAAAATTACCGCATTTATCGCGCTTCTACTGAGTGCGAATGGACTTGCCCAGGACCAAAAGTCACCACTTCAAGTTCCCACGTGAACCGGATGACCCGGTGAAGGGGGCTTTCTCAGTTCGGGGGAGTTAAATTATAAGTGGACTTGGAGTGGTCGATTTGTTGACGTTAATGTGCCAAGGGCGAAGTGGCGCACTACTCTAACTCATCGCTTTACGCCTCGAGTACAAGCTGGATTTGAGTGGAATCCAAACGCTCAGGAGATTAATTTGATCGGAAATTGGATCGCAAACTCTGAGTCCGAAAAGTTACCGATGATTAACTTTGGTACGAGCAGTGATCGGATCGGCACCCCCGCAGGACAGCATGCATACTACGTGACGTTTGCGAAAAGCATTCCGAGTGCGAAACTTGGACCATACTTCTCGATTAACTATTCTGAGTTTGATAAGGGCTTCAATTTCCCTTTTGGAGCAAACTATCAGATTTCGCCAGGGCTGACGACCATGTTCATGAATGATGGGCGGAAGTCTCACTTGCTGTTGACGTACACTAAGGATAATTGGAGCGTCACTCCTATCTTGATCTGGATGAAGCATCCAGGAATTAGCATCAGTTTTGGATTCTAGAACCATGAAAACTCTTCTGTCAATTATCGTTCTCTCAACAATGGCATTGGGTCAAGAAAAGGCAATCACCATCGCGAAAAAGGACTTACCAAAGTTAGCTGAGTGTTTGATTTGCAACGCAAGTGGTACCCCGATGGGAATGGAGAAGCCTGCAGCTGGTGCTACTTATAAAGGAAAGAATTACTACTTTTGTAATTCAGCCGAACTTCCCAAATTTCTAAAGAGTCCCGAAGTATATATACCGCTCGAACTTCCGATGGTTCTGCCTGATTTCAATCTTATTGACACAAGTGGAAAGGTTTGGAATAACGAAGCCTTTAAGGGCAAGCTCGTTTTGCTTGACTACTGGGCGACTTGGTGCAAGCCGTGCCTTGCTTTGAAGCCAAAATTAGACACTATTCGTGACTCATATAAGGACCAAGGACTTGAGATATTGTCGATCAGCACGGATGAAAAGCAGGCGACATTGGACAAGTTTTTTGCCAAGGCAAAGTGGGATAATCCGGTTGCTCGTGATACCAACAAGACGTGGGCAGGATTGAAAGTCATCACGATTCCAGCTCTCTTCTTAGTGAAAGACGGAAAGGTTATTGCGGAGTTTCGAGGAAATCCAGATTTGAAAGCTGTTGAAGCAGCAGTGAAGGCAAATCTCAAATGACGAAATTGCTTTCGGTTTTGAGTTTTGTTTGGTTGCTTACTCTGGTTGTAGAAGCGCAAGAAGCCCGCTGTCCGTTGTGAGCCGCAGGTGGATATGCATCCGGTTCGGATGCCAAGTATCAGTGGTTGATTAACACGGTTTATGCGCCGGGTTCTTTGACCAATGCGGAGACTTTTGTTTGGTATCGAGCGCATCCTAGGCTCCGATTAGGCGTTGCTGAGTTGAGCAAACAAGGAGCGTTTCGGTTTCTTGCTAGCGGAACGTTAGCTTTAGAATCTGAACACTCGCCTTCTGTAAATTTCAGTGTTGGGGTTCAAGGTATCGGAACCGGAAATCCTGGCTATTCTTCCACTTTAGAGAAGAATTTTATGGTCGGAGATCATAACCTAAATCTCTTTTTTGGTATTGGCTTTCGAAGCAATGAGAATCATGGTCATGCGGTAGGTGGAGTTCGGTTTTCGATGGAGAACGGAATTGGCTTGGGAATCCAAGATGACGGTCACCAGCGGAGCCCATTTGTGACCTATAGCCGAGATCAGTGGCTAGTTGGACTCTATTACGTTGGCTTTAGGAATCCAGCCTATTTGGTTGGCTTGAAATTTTAGAAATGGTGCCCGAATTCGAGCCGACAAACAAAGTTTTGCGTCATTTTGTGGCTTTACCGCGTCTTAAATGGTGTCTTTTTACTACGTTCGTTTGAACCAAGGGAAACTACCCTGTGGAAAACGCTGGGGTAGACCGATAACTGTATTTCGTGTCAGAATAGATACGTTTCGTCAATTTTTGTTTGTTTGAGGAAGATCAAATAAGCACCCGAATGCGTAGCCAAGCTAATAGGAGGTGACCCCGAATGCGCAACTACTCCCAAAAGGTGAGTATTACAATCTTGGGACTTTCAGTCGCGATGATCGCGAGTGCAGGACCCAAAAGAGAAGAAGTAACCGAGTCGGTTACTCAAACATCGGTATTGAAGTCCGATGTTGTTTACGAATTCAATCGTTCGGTTGGACTCGGTCGTATCGTCAAAGCCAGTTCAGGTAAAGATGGTTCCATCACGAAGGTCTATAAAGTGACCAAAGTAGATGGGAAAATCGTGAGCAAGGATCTTCTCCGAGAGGAAAAGGTTCCTGCGGTTAACACGACTTACCACATCGGAAAAGGTGGATATCAGTCAAGCCGTGGAGCAACATCGTTTAACAAAGTTAGAACGATTGAAATGAAGGCTTCAGCATATGAGCCAGGACCACGATCCAACGGCAGGTGGGCAGGAACAACTACTTTAGGAATTCCACCACGATACGGCATTGTCGCCGTCGACCCTCGCTTTATCAAGCTCGGTAGTTTGTTGTATGTAGAAGGCTATGGCTTTGCGTACGCTGCCGATACTGGTGGAGCTATCAAAGGCAATCGAATTGACCTTTGCTTTGCAACAGAAGCTCAATGCCAGCGTTTTGGGCGACAGGTCGTTACCGTTCACGTCCTTTCGGCACGGTGAACTTAACAGACGCCGGAGAACTAAAAGGATTTCTTCGGAAGCATGGCCTAAAGGCCGATAAGAGTTTGGGGCAGCACTTCTTGTGCGCCCCAGACATTGTTCAAGCAATCGTACGCGCCGCAGGGGCTTACTCTGGGTGCTTAGAGGTTGGGCCAGGCCCAGGAATCCTCACCACATTTTTAGCCAAGAAATCTGAGGCTATGTCGGCTGTGGAGTTCGACCCTCGCATGGTCAAGCCCCTCGCTGATTCAGCACCCAAATGCAAAGTCATCGTTGGCGATGCCCTTCGGGTTGATCTTGCCGCAATTTTAGAAGAGTTACCAGAGCCACGCGTATTGGTTAGTAACATGCCGTATTACATCACTGGGCCGCTTCTGGCGCGTTTTTCTGAGGTTCGGCACCTGTGCAGCGCAATGGTGCTGATGATGCAGAAGGAGGTTGGGGAGAAGATCGTTGCTGAGGCAAAGAATCGCGATCGAGGCGCCCTCAGCGTCAATATTCAATCCATGTTCACGGTTGAGTTCGTGGTTAAAGCTGGTGGCGAGTGTTTTATGCCGCCGCCAAAGGTCGACAGTGTGGTTTTGAAACTGACGGCAAGAAACGATGTATTTCCCGAAGGCTTTGCAAAAGTTGTTAAGGCGGGCCATATGCAGCCACGTAAGACACTGCTCAATAATCTTGGCTCAACGTTCCGGAAGGATCGAGCGGAGGTCTACGAAGTGATGAAAGGGCAGAAGTTACTTGAAACGGTTCGAGGCTTTGAGCTGACAGAAGCACAGTGGGTTTCGCTGACCGAGAGTATCATGAAGCTTGGATGGACTTAGTTGACTCCAGCGAACTAAAGCGGATTGCTCTTGAGCTTGGGTTCACAACCGTTGGAGTTGCTCCAACAGTCCCAATTCCGGAAGCTCTTAAGGCCTACCATGATTGGCTTGGCCACGGATATCACGGCGAAATGCAATACATGGCGGATCATGAGGCGTTAAAGCAGGATCCTTGTTCTTTATTGCCTTCAGCAAAGTCAGTGATCGTAGTTACCATGAATTACTTTCAGGAGCCAGCTTCGCCAGTCAAAGTGGCGCGGTATGCGCTGGGGCGGGACTACCATAAGGTCTTGCGGTCTCGTCTGAGGCGTTTAGCATCTTTATTGTCCTCATTGTATCCAGATGCTCACTTTCGGGCGTGTGTGGACAGTGCGCCGTTATTAGAGCGGTCGTATGCTCACTTGGCAGGTTTGGGTTGGTTCGGCAAGAACACAATGCTTATTGACTCGAAGCGGGGAAGTTGGTTCTTTATCGGAGTTTTGCTTTCATCAGTTCCGTTCGTTTCCGATGAGCCTTCGCTTGGGGGATGCGGCACATGTAGGGCATGTATCGACGCTTGCCCGACGGGGGCGATTGTCAACATTAGTGATCGATGGCAGGTCGATTCTCGTCAGTGTATCAGCTACCAGACGATTGAGAAGAGCGGTGAATTGACCGTTGATACTGACGGTTGGGTGTTTGGTTGTGACGTTTGTCAGGAAGTGTGTCCGTTTAATTCTCCTCGTGAGACACAGCCAATGCGGTCGGCGGTTACTACCGAACCTGACTTTTTGGCGACTCGTCGGTTTCCAAGCCTTGTTGAGTTGGCGCAGATTAGTCATGCGGATTGGGACGCCTTGACTCAGGGATCTGCGCTACGACGGACCGGATACGAGGGACTTAAGCGGAATGCACGGCACGCATAGCTGATCAATTTGTATGTATGGCGGGAATTCTCGCTAGCCACTATTTCTTGGCCATGTCCAGGCATACCAAACAATGAGCGAAGTCAGAATGATATCAAGTGTGCCAAAGAATAGGTAGAAATTCCATGAGCCGGGCAGGGTCACTAGTACAAAGAGGCTGTAAATGACCCCAATAAAGATGTTGGCAAGTCGGCTTGCCTTGGCTTTGAGTGCCAGAGAAAGAAATACCATCAGACTCGGAACAGCCATCGAAATAGAGAGTGCTAACAACACGCCTTGACTTGTTGGACCAAGTGGTTCAAGGTTACCGGCCAGCATTCCTTTCAACTTTCCTGGCTTGTAGAGGCCGAAGTAGTCTCCATATAGATAGCAAAAAAGAACTGCTGTCCAAAGTGCGGATAGTTTTAGCTTTACATGAACCTTGATGTCATCAAGGGGACCAAAGTTGTTCTTGTTCAAATTCATGGATTTCAATGAATTACGGTGAATCATCTTAAAACGGTGTTCAACGGGTCCGAATCCTCATCCCAGATTTGAATGATCCGCTTTATTCCCACTTGAGGTTTCAACGACTCAATGTAATCGAACCATGATTAAATGAAAATGAGAGTAGAATGACTCGTCGGCTTCCTTGAGCAGAGGTCGATCACGGTCTCAGGAGACTCGCCGTCTCGCTGGGGCCATTATTGCTTTAGGCGCAAAGACCCGGCTTTTCGCAAATCATTTCGAGACCTGCCCGTCGTTTTATTGCCTTTTCGTAAAGTTCGGCATACTTCTTGGCACTTGAGGTCCAATCATGGTTTGCATTCATTGCGTTGGAAACCATTTTCCCCCACTCCGGGGTCCCAAACGTTTGGTGAGCGCGAGTAACGGCATCGATAAACTCTTGTCGATTCCGATGTTCGAATACAAATCCGTTTTGACCTTCGATTACAGTGTCTCTGAGGCCACCGGTCGCCCGAACTATCGGAAGCGTTCCATATCTCATTGCGATGAGTTGCCCGAGGCCGCATGGTTCAAATGAGGAGGGCATGAGGAATGCATCGCATCCAGAATATATTTTCTGGGCTAACTCCTCATCGAATGCGTTCAGCATCCGAAATTGGTTGGGGTATTTCTGTTCAAGAACCTTTAGCCCGTCAATAATTTGGGGATCACCAAGGCCCTGGACAACCATTTGGATTGGGAGCTGGAACAGTTCCTCGGCTGCGGTTACCAGCAGGTCAAAGCCCTTTTGGGTTGAAATGCGGCTGATCATACCAATCAATGGCGCACCTTCAATGGGAGTAAATCCAAGTAGCTCTAGGAGAGCCTCTCGACAAGCACCTTTGCCATCAAGTTGATTACTTGAAAAGTTTGCCGTGATTCGGCGATCGGTTTTTGGATTCCAGACGTCGTAATCAAGGCCATTCAGGACTCCGAACAGGCGATCGTTTTCTGCAAGATATCGGTTTAGTCCATCAAGGCCACAACCATATTCAACCGTTTGGATTTCGTGGGAGTAAGTAGGGCTGACCGTATTAACAACGTCAGCGAAAGACATTCCTGCCTTCATAAAATTCACTCGACCCCAAGCTTCTACTTGCTCGTAATTGTAGAGGTCGTGGGATAGATCTAACCAATCGAGGGCTTCGATACCAAATTCGCCTTGGTATGCCATGTTATGGATCGAGTAGACGCTTGCAGTTTTGTCCCAGATAGCACCTGCCTTCTCTTTGATCAAAACCGGAAGAAAACCTGTATGCCAGTCATTGGCATGAACCACGTCAGGAATCCAATGGATCGCTTCCATAGCTCGAAGGGTTGCGGCAACAAAGAATGCGTGGACTTCGCCACCGGGTTGATACATTGATCCGCTGTCTTTTGCTTCGGTAAACCATTCGTCGGTTTGAATGAAATAGTAAGTCATTCCTTCAAAATCGACCTGGTGGAGAGAAGCTGATTTGGTCCAAACAGGATTCATTTGGACTTCAAATGATTCAACGATTACCTTCGTTTTCCATCTGGAATTGTCGGCAATCATTTGATAGTAGGGGAGAATCACTCGGCAATCGTGACCCATAGATTTGATTGCTTTCGGCAATCCGGCAGCAACATCCGCTAGTCCACCGACCTTTGCAAACGGAGCCACTTCCGCCGAAACGTATAAAACCTTCATTTTGCCCAACCGAGACATTGGATAATGCCAATCAATGGGGTGTTCCATCCGAAGTGAAGTTCAAAGCCCAATCGTTTTACCAGATAATCGTCGATAGGGCTTATTACCTTCTCGAAACCAATTGGGAATATTTGTCCGTATTTTCGTCCATGAAACGAATTTTGTTCTTCGCGCTTCCCATTGCCCTTACCGGTTGCTCCCACATGGACATAGATTTTGGACATTCATTTGGCGGATCTCAAGGAACAAAAGGAAACGGTAAGCCGCAAGAGGTATCCCGATCTGTCAGCGATTTCGACAAAGTTGAAGTTGGTTCAGCATTTCAGGTCGAAGCGACGGAAGGACCGCTGGGGCCAGTTAAGGTTAGCGCCGATAGTAATCTTCTTGGTCAAATTAAGACCGAGGTCAAGGACCGGACACTGAAGGTTTGGATTCAAGGTTCGATGTCTTCTTCATCTCCACAGAAGATCACTCTTTCAACTCCAAAGATCAACTCTCTGGTGGCTTCCGGGGCGACAGAAACGAACCTTAAACTTGCTAGTGTTCATGCCTTTAATCTAGAAGTTTCAGGAGCCTCAAAAGTTATGGTTAAAGGTGTAGTAAATAG
>Ga0194055_10003481_pt1 | contig 12080 bp, 11 predicted proteins | sample SepL449m_MetaG_FD_155482 | JGI IMG/M metagenome (GOLD analysis project Ga0194055, IMG submission 155482) | Anoxic zone freshwater microbial communities from boreal shield lake in IISD Experimental Lakes Area, Ontario, Canada - Sep2016-L442-9m | ecosystem: Environmental > Aquatic > Freshwater >... | reverse complement strand
CAGGAATCTAGGCTTGATCAAAACGTGAAGAGTCGAGTAGGTGCCGTTGGCGTGATGCAGTTGATGCCGGCAACTGGAAAAGAATTAAAGGTTGGCGACATTCATAACCTCAATAACAATATTAATGGCGGTGTTAAGTATGTACGCTACTTAATAGAAAAGTATTATGCCAATGAGCCAATGACTGAGCTTGATAAGGTGCTTTTTGCATTTGCGGCTTATAACGCTGGTCCTAGCAAGATTCAGCAGATGCGTTTGGAGGCCGCTAAACGAGGACTAGATCCAAATATCTGGTTTGATAACGTCGAAAGAATTGTGGCTGAACGGATTGGTAGTGAAACGGTACAGTATGTGAGTAATATTTATAAATACTCGGTGGCCTATAAATTGGTAAGAGAGATGCCCGCCAAGCAATAAATTTTAGAATTGGTAGCCAATACCAATTAACAGATTCGAAGAGCTTGCACTTACAGTAGAGCTTAAGGTTGCTGGCACCCGTAGGCCAGCAGGATTAACCAATGTGCCATTAATTGAGCGATTGAGACTGCCATAATTGGCATAGTTAAATTCGCCAAAGCCATACCAACCATTTTTGATCATTTGCTTGTAACCAAGCCCCAGCGAATATCCAGCCATATAAAAATCAGTATCAATGCCATTGGCGCTGGCAGCCGAGTACCCCACTTTGCCATACAGTAATTTACTCGGATCAATGGCAATTCCCGGCATCACAAAAAGGTTAAGTGAATTATTGATATGCACCGAAGCAGATTGCGAATAACTCCCTTGAACTCCCTTGTAACTTGCTGTCGCTGTCGCATTTGGCGTGGCAATGGGGTTGAAATCAAGCCCTAGTCCCAGTAGAAATTGCGGCGCTATTTGAAAGTTATAGCCTGCCGAAATCGCGCCAGTAAAGCCGGTTGCATTGGTCGCAGAAATACTTGGTGTGAGGATTTGGCCACCAGCAGAGAGGGAAGAGTTAGAAAAGGAGGGAGAGGCGCTTTGATAGCCGACGCCAATTTGCCCATAGGCACCAATAAATTGCGAGCTTTGTCCATAGGCTGTAAAACTAGCGGTAAATAAGGCAATAAGGATCAGCAGCTTTTGTCTTGCCATGGCAGCGCTCCAGTTGAGTTGCTAAAAATAGATCTCTTCACAATCTGAGTGTGAGTGTAAAACAACCTACTTAATCAGGCTCAGTCACAAATCCTAATTTAGTCAGGCCTGCACGTCGCGAGGCAGCTAAGACCTGGGCAACATTTTCATAGCGCACCGCTTTATCTGCACGTAAATTAATTTCTGGCTGAGGCTCTTTCTTCGCAGCATTTTCAGCGTAGCCTGTAAAGGTTTTTAGGTCGATGGGTGCGCTATTCCAAAAAATTTGTCCGGTCGAATTAATGGTGAGCTGAACTGACTCAGGCTTAATTTCATTACGAACACTATTGGCTTTCGGTAACTCAACTTTTACAGCCTGCTGAATCACTGGCAGGGTAATAATAAAAATGATCAACAACACTAGCATGATGTCGACCATCGGCGTCATATTAATTTCTGCCATGATGCTGGAATCATCATCCTCGTTGGAGAGTTGATTAAATGACATGATTAGGCTTCGATTTCAGGGTTAATAACACGCGCGCCGGTAACAAAGTAAGCCAGTAAATCATTACCAAATCGATTGAGGTCAGCCATGACTAATTTATTGGCCCGATTAATGGCGTTAAAGCCTAAGACCGCAGGTATTGCAACCGCTAGACCAAGCGCAGTCATGATGAGCGATTCGCCAATGGGGCCCGCTACCTGATCGAGCTGTGCACTACCAGAGCTGCTAATAGCAATGAGGGCATGATAGATACCCCAAACTGTACCAAAAAGACCAATAAAAGGAGCAACTGCTCCAGTTGAACCGAGAAAAGTGAGACCCTTTTGCAGTTGTCCGGCGCAGCGATCAACGCTAGTCTTGATTGAGCGGGCCATCCATTCAGAATAATTTAAGGTTTGTAGTAATTCACGGCGGCTCGACATTTGGTTTTGATGGTGGGTCGAGGCATTTGCGCCGCCTTTAGCGATAAAGTAATAAGGGTTGAAGGCCGGATCAGTAAAGCTATTAAGCCCATCTTCAAACGAAGTAGCACGCCAAAATTGTTCGGTTTGTAGTTTGACTTGACCTAATTTGCGCAAACTCCAGTAACGCGACAATAAAATAACCCAAGTGATGATCGAGAGGGTGATTAATAGAATCGCCACAAAGCGCGTAATTGCATCGCCTTCAAGCCACAGATTTGCCATGCCAAATGCAGTATTCATAGTATTGATTACTTTAAGTTAAATTTAATTAATAAGTTAGTCGAAATTTTTACTGGAGCGCCATTCACTAAAAAAGGTTTGAAGCGATAACGCCGACCAATTTCGATTGCAGCCCGGTCTAAGCGTTGAAAAGTGCTCGATTGTAATAAGGCTACTTCGTAGACTTCCCCGCTTTCGTTAATAATGAGTCTTACAACCACTGCACCTTGTTCACCTGCTCGTTTAGAAAATGAGGGGTAATACGGATCGGCGTCGGGTTGGTATAAAACAACTAGTTTACCAATATCAGTCTGAATCGGCGTACCGCTTGCCCCTCCGCTGGACGATGGAGCTACAGCGGCATTTGATATAGGTGAGTCGGCAGCCTTATTTGGAGGGGTGGGCGGAGGTGGTTCAGCTTGTTTTGGTGATGGCGCTTCTGCAGTTTTGGGCTCAACGGGTTTTTTTGCTTGCTCTTCCTTTTTGGGCTTAGGTTGTGGAGCAGGTGGTTTGGGGGTGTCGGCTTTAGTGGGCTCAGGACTGACTAAATTAGCCATAACTCGAGTGTCATCGGGCGGCGCTTTTTTTTCGTAAGGGAATTCAAGGTAGGGCACAACAAAAAATAATACGTGCACCAACACCACTATCCCAATGATGATCCACTCAGTACGACTAATGAGTAAAAAGCGGCGCTTGGGCGAGGGATTTGTAGAGGCGCTCATAGAGTCTATTTATTGCACCCGTAGCTGTTGCGCACTGACTTGGCGCTGGTGCAATGGCGACTGGAGTAGTTGTTCGCTCATATGGAGGAGTTTATTGCAATCACCCGAAGTAATCAGGGTAAGCCTACCTTTGTGCGCATCATCGACTTGATTAGCGCTATTACGGCCTGGCATTTGCAATAATAATTGTCGCGCTAGTTGTTTGATAACTGCGTCACCGGTATCAATTAAATTAATTTTATTACCAATTATTTTGCGAATTAATGGACTTAAAAAAGGATAATGGGTGCAGCCCAATACTAAAGTATCAGCACCTGCTAGACGAATGGGCGTAAGGTGCTGCTCAAGCAGGGTTAAGGTAGCAACACTATCAATTTGACCGGCTTCAATGAGGGGTACCAAGCCAGCGCCTGCTTGTTTTATAAATTGACAACCCCCGGGTAAGGTTGCGAGTAGGGCGTTAAATTTATCGCTATTTAAGGTTGCTTGAGTTGCCAACACCCCGACAATGCCATTTTCGGTTTGCATCGCTGCAGGCTTAATGCCTGGCTCGACACCAATAATCGGAATTTGTGGCAAAGCTAGCCGAATTTGTGCAATTGCTTCAGCAGTCGCGGTATTACAGGCAACTACAATCGCTTCACAGCCTTGCGCGACTAAATAGCGGCACAACTCAAGGCTACGTAGCGCAATCCAGTTGGCTGATTTTTCGCCATAAGGTGCATTAGCTGAGTCGGCTAAATAAATAAAATTATCTTGGGGTAATTGCCTAAGTGCTTCATCCAAGATCGATAGCCCGCCCACACCCGAATCGAATACGCCAATCAGCGCCACTGAAAATAATCTCTGTGCTTAGGGTTTAATGCGACTCGGCTGCATCATGCAGTTCGGTAATCGGGATTAAGCCGATTCGGGTTTGCCAATGAAGTGGACCTGCCTTATGCATTGATACCCCAGTAGAGTCAACGGCGACTGTCACGGGCATATCTTCAACATCGAACTCATAAATCGCCTCCATGCCGAGGTCGGCAAAGCCAACCACTTTTGCATGTTTAATTGCCTTAGAGACTAAATAGGCTGCACCGCCTACTGCCATTAAGTAAGCCGATTTGTGTTTTTTAATCGCCTCAATCGCCACTGGCCCACGTTCTGCTTTACCTATCATCGCAATTAAGCCAGTTTGACTGAGCATCATTTCGGTAAATTTATCCATCCGGGTTGAGGTTGTCGGGCCAGCGGGACCAACTGCCTCATCGCGCACGGGATCGACAGGACCAACGTAATAAATGACGCGGTTTTTAAAGCTCACCGGTAAAGGTTCGCCTTTTGCCAGCATATCTTGAATGCGTTTATGGGCCGCATCGCGACCCGTCAAAATTTTGCCATTAAGTAATAAAGTTTGACCCGGTTTCCAGCTCGCCACTTCTGCAGCGGTAAGGGTATCTAGATTGATGCGATTGGATTTTTCAATATCTGGCACCCACAAAACATCTGGCCAATCCGAGAGGGCGGGCGCCTCTAAAATAGCTGGACCGCTGCCATCTAAATGAAAATGAATGTGCCGAGTTGCTGCGCAATTGGGAATCATCGCTACCGGTAAAGAAGCAGCATGGGTGGGGTACTCTAAAATTTTCACATCAAGCACCGTAGTTAAACCGCCCAACCCTTGCGCACCAATACCTAAATTATTTACCTGCTTATAAATCTCAAGCCGTAATTCTTCAGTACGATTTTTGGGTCCACGGGCAATTAATTCTTGAATGTCAACCGGACCCATTAATGATTCTTTTGCTAAGACCATGGCTTTTTCGGGAGTACCGCCAATGCCAATACCCAAGATCCCTGGGGGGCACCAACCAGCGCCCATTGAGGGCACCGTTTTTATTACCCAATCGACGATGGAATCTGAAGGATTTAACATCACAAACTTTGCTTTGTTTTCAGAACCGCCACCTTTTGCCGCGCAGGTGACTTCAACACCATCCCCTGGGACGATTTCATAATGGATAACAGCAGGCGTGTTATCGCCGGTATTTTTACGTTTACCTGCCGGGTCGCTGAGGACTGAAGCACGCAATGGATTGTCGGCATTCAAATAGGCCTGGCGTACGCCCTCATTAATCATGTCGCTAACGCTCATCGTGGCATCAGACCATTGCACATTCATGCCCACCTTAATAAAGACCACGGCAATACCCGTATCTTGACAAATGGGGCGTTTTCCCAAAGCACACATCTTGCTATTGGTGAGAATTTGGGCAATGGCATCCTTAGCCGCCTCACCCTTTTCGAGCTCATAAGCCCTTCCCATTGCCTGAATGAAGTCCTTGGGATGCAGGTAGGAAATGAACTGAAACGCATCGGCAACGCTTTTAATGAGGTCGGCTTGCTTGATATTAGTCATAGTTTAGGGTCTAAATTAGGGTGTAATTATTACTAATTCTCTATTTTAAGGGTTTGCCATAGGGCAAAACTAAATTGATTTGAATTATCTTCGAGGGTCTATATAAGCCAGAATTCAAGGTATTTTGCTTTATTTATACAATAGCTATTAATAGTACAAAAACTAGTACTAATTCATCTGAGTTTTTTTTAGGGGTAATGCAACTATGGCCGCACCAATGGAAGCAATGAGTAATGAAAGCCGCGTTTTTCACCCACCAGTCGATTTTGCCAAAAATGCGGCAATTTCCGGTATGGCTGCCTATCAGAAATTATGTGCTGAGGCTGATGCAGATTACGAGGGATTTTGGGCTCGTTTAGCAAAAGAAAATTTATATTGGAAAAAACCGTTTACTAAAATCCTTGATGAATCAAAAGCACCATTTTATAAATGGTTTGAGGATGGCTTAACCAACGCTTCTTATAATTGCCTCGATCGTAACATTGAAAAAGGCGATGGTAAAAAAACAGCGATTATTTTTGAAGCCGATGATAGTACTGTTACGAAAGTAAGTTACGAGGATTTACTCGGACGAGTCTGCCAACTTGCTAATGCATTACGCAAGATGGGAATTCAATCTGGTGATCGCGTCATTATTTATATGTCGATGTCTATCGAAGGCATTATTGCAATGCAAGCTTGCGCCCGAATTGGTGCAACACACTCGGTGGTATTCGGCGGTTTCTCAGCAAAATCATTACAAGAACGCATTGTTGATGTGGGTGCAGTCGCGGTGATTACTGCTGATGAGCAAATGCGTGGCGGTAAAGAGTTGCCCTTAAAAGTCATTGTTGACGAAGCACTGGCATTGGGTGATTGTGAAAAAGTAAAAAATGTCATAGTTTATAAACGCACTGGCAGAACCATTCCCATGCAGGCTGGGCGTGATACCTGGTTACATGATGCGATGGCCGGACAACCTACTACTTGTGAACCTGAATGGGTTGGCGCAGAACATCCCTTGTTTGTTCTCTATACCTCGGGCTCAACTGGTAAACCCAAAGGAGTTCAACACTCTACTGGTGGTTATTTATTGTGGGCAATTCTCACAATGAAATGGACTTTTGATATTAAGCCAAATGATATTTTTTGGTGTACCGCTGATATCGGTTGGGTGACAGGACATTCGTATATTACTTATGGCCCGTTAGCGGTAGGTGCTACTGAGATTGTGTTTGAAGGTGTTCCAACCTACCCCAATGCGGGCCGTTTTTGGGACATGATTCAAAAGCATAAAGTGAGTATTTTTTATACTGCCCCTACGGCAATTCGCTCTTTAATTAAAGCAGCAAGCGGGGATGAGAAAATTCATCCGAATAAATATGACTTAACGTCACTGCGCTTATTGGGTTCAGTTGGCGAGCCGATTAATCCTGAGGCATGGATGTGGTACTACGAACAAGTCGGCGGTGCGCGTTGCCCGATTACTGACACCTTCTGGCAAACCGAAACCGGTGGCCATATGATTTCTCCATTGCCGGGCGCAACGCCCATGGTGCCAGGATCATGCACTTTGCCATTGCCAGGCATTATGGCGGCGATTGTGGATGAGGCGGGTCATGATGTACCTAATGGCCACGGTGGAATTTTGGTCGTAAAACGCCCATGGCCTGCGATGATTCGCACTATTTGGGGCGACCCCGACCGTTTTGTCAAAGCCTACTTCCCAGAAGAGTTGGGGGGCACTTTGTATTTAGCGGGTGATGGCGCGATACGCCATAAAGAGACGACTTACTTCACTATTACTGGGCGGATTGATGACGTACTTAATGTCTCTGGCCATCGCATGGGTACGATGGAGATTGAATCTTGCTTAGTGGCCAACCCTTTGGTTGCCGAAGCTGCAGTCGTAGGACGCCCTGATGAAATGACGGGTGAAGCTATTTGCGCTTTTGTGGTTTTAAAAGGCGGCAGACCTACTGGCGATCAAGCCAAAATGATTGCCACTGAGCTACGTAATTGGGTTGGCAAAGAAATTGGCCCGATTGCAAAGCCAAAAGATGTGCGTTTTGGCGATAATCTGCCTAAAACTCGCTCCGGCAAAATTATGCGTCGCTTACTTAGGGTGATTGCGAAGGGCGAGGAGATTACCCAAGATACCTCGACTTTAGAAAATCCGGCTATTTTGGAGCAGCTAAAAGAAACGATCTAAAGAGAGTAGATCAGGCCAGAAGTGCCATCCATTCTCTTGGGATTCCGATAAGCGTATAGAATTACGGGTTCCGGAGAGATGGATGAGCGGTTTAAGTCACACGCCTGGAAAGCGTGCGTAGGGTTAAACCTACCGCGGGTTCGAATCCCGCTCTCTCCGCCAAACCATAAAATACAGCAATGAAGTCATTTAATACAATGACTTGTTGAAAACAATGGAAATTGATTTAACCCATGTTTTCAACCTCTGTCTAATTTAGACGTGTTCGCATAAGAACGTACGTGTAATTTCTCCTCCTTCCATGACCTTCCTCAGTGCCAATGAATGAGGAAAAACCAGGAAAAAGGTATGTATCTATGTCAGTGTATTCACCGCTAAACTATTTGCAACCAGCAATACAACGAACCTCTATGGGTCCGGCGTCACGTAAGGCGGAGTTTCGAACTGAGTCAACAGTGACATGAATGGGATCCAGATTTTGTGCAATCGCATCTTTAATAATGGGTGTTTCACGAAAAACCATAATGCATTGGCAAACGGCAATTATTGTTAAAACAGATTTGGTATACCGATCAATGTTCATATAGCATCCTTAGGTTCGATTGGTTAAAAAAAGAAGTCTTACAGCGCTGTTCAGTAAAAGTATACGAGCAAGATGATGAATAGGAAACTATGATTAAATTACTTTGCAGTGCATTAGCCTAGGAACCCCTAGCACTGAATGCCTGAATGCCTGAGGAGCTTGAATTAGTTTGTCTATGGTTTCTTATTGGGTCAATAGCCTATTTTCAAGAATAAATATCTATGCTAGGATTTTATTGTGGATTTTCCATATTTCATAAAAATAATAACTAATGGAGGTTTTATGAAAGTTAGCTCACTGATACTAGCTGTTGGATTAATTAGCCTTACAGCACCATCTTTTGCTCAGTCTAAATTTGAAGGCTTTTATGGTCAGGTCGGTGTTGGCTATGAAGGCATTAATCCTAGCCTGACAAACTCTCCCTTGGTAATTAGCGGAGCTAATACTGGCACCATTCCCCTTTCTACTTCTGCTAGTACAACATCAGGGGCTACCGGCAATGTCGCTGTTGGTTATACCGCCGCAGTTAATAAGGACTTCACTTTAGCCCTTGGGGTGGAGTACTATCCCGTGAATAGTCAGTCGGGTAACTTCTCTGCCACCGCACTTGGCAATACTTTTAATGGTACCTACCAAAAACAAAATGTCTATAACATTTACCTAGCCCCGGGTATGAATATCGGTAAAGATGGTTTGGGATATTTCAAAGTTGGCTACACGAGCAGTTCGGTTAAATATACTTTACAAAGTGATACCTCGACCGACACCTTAACAGGTTATTCATTAGGTCTTGGCTATAAACAATTCTTTATGGGTAATTGGTATGGCTTTGGTGAAGTTAACTACTTTACTTATGGAAATTTAACCTCTACTAGCAAAGCCCAAGTTAGCGGAACAGCAGCGTCCCTATCAACTACCTTTAGTGCCAATGTCTATAACCTATTGGTAGGTGTTGGCTATAAGTTTTAGTAAACAAATAGTGTCTTGGGGTGGAATCCACCAGCGCTAGGATTCTTGGAGCCGTTAGCAAAAGATCTCACAGTCTACTCTGTATGTCTAGGTCATTCTTAATTTTTGCTGATAGGGTAAAGGGATGCATGAAAATTTCATCAAGATTTAAAGCGCTAACTAAATGTAAGATTATGAGAAAATTATGTGGTATCGCCTCGTAATAATTATTGCCAATGCATTGCTTGCTTCTTCGGTATGGGCATTGCCTGATGGATTTGTTTATGTTGATCAGGAAATTCCCGGAATTCGGGTTGATTTGTTATATGCAAGCGGCAATAATTTCGTTGGCCGCCCTATTAATGGCTATGTTAGTAAAAGAGCCGTCTTAACCAAACCGGCAGCCAGGGCACTTGCCGATGTTCAAGCTGACCTCAAACCATTTGGGCTAGAATTATTTATCTTTGATACGTATCGGCCACAACGAGCGGTTGATGAATTTATTACTTGGGCCAAAGATCTAAAAGATATACGCACAAAAGCAAAGTATTACCCTCGAGTGGCAAAAGAAAATTTATTTTCCGAGGGTTATATTGCTGATCGCTCTGGCCACAGCAGGGGAAGCACTATCGATTTGACGATTGTTTCGTCATCCTCACCATTTAAACCACTGAATATGGGTACTAATTTTGATTTCTTTGGGCCAGAGTCATGGCCCAAATTCGCTGGGGCAACCCCAGAACAAAGGGCAAATCGACTGCTACTTAGAACGCTTATGCTCAAACATGGTTTTAAACCATATGAGATGGAATGGTGGCATTTCACCTATGAAAAGGAGCCATTTCCTGAGACTTATTTTGATTTTGTCGTCGATTAAGTGTTTTTAGCTAGCCCCCAAGGGCCTGCATAATAGTAAGACAACCTATAGGCCTAAATACTGATATTATTTTTTGAATAATAATTAATTAGGGGCAAAATTGTCATATTTCTTAAGATTTTTCATGATTTTGGTCTTTTTTGGCACAAGCTCCAGTGTGTTTGCACAATCTCGTTTTGAGGATAGCTTTACCCAAATGGGGGTAGGCTATGAAGTCTTAAAATTTTCCTTTACGGGTGGAACGATTAGTGACCCTCCATATCAAGGGGTTCCTTATACCGCTTCGGCACCCAATTCGAATAGCCTAACCCTCTCGGCTGCTACCGGCTATAGTTTTTTACTACACCCCAAGTTTTTATTAGGCTTTGGTGCTGAATATAACTTAATTGATTCAAAAAGCTCTAGCTATACGATTACTGCTAGCGGTCAAAGCGCGGACGGCCAATTTAAAAAAGGAAGCGCAACTAATTGGGTTAGCGCTGTTGCGAATCAAGACTTCAATGTATATGTGGCACCTGGATATCCTATTGGACTTGATAAATTAGTTTTTGCAAAGTTAGGTTATGCCAGTACTCGAATGTATTCGGGTGGAGGTGAGTACGATATGGTTAGAGGGCCCTTAATTGGTCTTGGCTATAAACAAGTGATTGCCGATTTTGATTGGATTATTAAAGGTTATATCTATGGTTTTGGCGAAGTGAACTACATTAAATATGGCAATGTTTATGCCTCTGGTGCAACTGGATCTTATTCTGCTAATGCAGCTAATGTTCGCGTAGGCTTGGGCTTTCTTTGGAAGTGATGTAAGGGATCATCTGATTTAGATAACTAAATAAAGACTTGAGCTAATCATGATGAGCTTGCATCTGTAACAGTAAAGCATAGTTTCAGGAGGGTTGGATTGAAAAAGACTTTTTTAACGTTACTCGTTATTTTCGCACTGGGAACCCAACTCGTATCTTGCGGAGGAGATAGCGGAAGTAGTAGTACTTCATCCTGCGCTGAAACCGGGCTCTATGCTTGTCAAACAGGCGCTACTGAACCCCTATATACCTATCAATGGGCTTTAAATGCTGCGCAAAGTTTCTTTGCTAGTTATACGCCCGTATCTGACGGCACCACAGACTTAAATGTTGATACAGTGCATAAGCAAGGCATTAAAGGACAAGGCGTTAATGTTCTAGTTTTAGATGATGGAGTTGAAATAAATCATGAAGACCTCAAGGATAATGTCAATCCCAGCATGACTTGGAACTTTCAGAATAATAATACTGATCCAACGCCTTCTAATCCACAAGATGCTCACGGCACCAATGTTGCTGGCATTATTGCAGCCGTTCAAAATGGTATTGGCGTAATGGGGGTCGCCCCTAGAGTCACCTTAGGGGCGGCAGGCAAAATGGACAAAGGACTAAATGCGGCCCAGCAATATGCCGCCTTTGGAGGCGCGCCTTGGTCAATTAATGCGCATATTATTAACTACTCTTTGGGAGATAATCCCAAAAAACCAGTCTCCTATGAAAATGCAGAAGCGGTTGGTGGTCAGCCCTGGACAAATTTACGCAGTAATAAAGGTTTAATCGTTGTTCAATCTGCTGGTAATGAGTATATTTATGTCGACGATGAGGATGGTACTCCGGTCCGTACATGCCCTAAAGTTAACACCACCACACAAATCGTATCTTGTGAAAACCCGGCCAATGATACTGATTTGTTAAATCCCATGCGGTTATCCATTGCGGCTGCGAATGCTAAAGGTTATCGCGCAAGCTACTCTAGTGCGGGATCGATTAATTGGGTCACCGGATTAGGGGGAGAGTATGTTTCAACTGGTAATTACGGTGAGGCAGGTAGTGCTGCCAATGCGGAAGGCCCGCAGATTTATTCTACGGATTTAATGGGCTGTGATCGAGGCTATAGCATGAATGGCTTGTCTGCAGTTGATAAAGTTCAATTTATGATCGGTGGCTCGCCCATTAATATGGAAAAAAATCCAAATTGTAATTTTGATCAAATGAATGGCACATCGTCTTCAGCGCCCACTATTACCGGCGTTGTTGCCTTAATGT
>Ga0194055_10003480_pt1 | contig 12082 bp, 12 predicted proteins | sample SepL449m_MetaG_FD_155482 | JGI IMG/M metagenome (GOLD analysis project Ga0194055, IMG submission 155482) | Anoxic zone freshwater microbial communities from boreal shield lake in IISD Experimental Lakes Area, Ontario, Canada - Sep2016-L442-9m | ecosystem: Environmental > Aquatic > Freshwater >... | reverse complement strand
CTAGTTGTCCTATTTTCTTCAATGTACGCTATTGGGGAATGGTATATATATTCTCAAAAGAATGATGCAAAAACTCTAGGAGTAAGTTTTGTCCCAGACTATGCAACTTATCTAGGACTAGATCCTAAAGAAACATATCAAGCGCTACTAGGATTAAACATTAAAGAATTTAGACTAACTAGTTATTGGAGTGATATTGAAAGTACTAAAGGGTCTTACGACTTTTCTACTTTGGACTGGGAATTTAATCTTGCCAAGCAAGCTAACGCTAAGATAATTCTTGTTGTAGGTCTTCGTCAGCCTCGCTGGCCTGAATGTCACATACCTTCCTGGGCAACCAACGAATCAAAAGATGTCTGGCATCCACAACTGATGAATCAGATTAAGGCAGTAGTTAATAGATATAAGGACTATTCTAATCTTGCATCATTCCAAGTGGAGAATGAGTACTTCCTAAAAGGATTTGGAACCTGTACAGACTTTAGTAGAGATAGACTAGTTGAAGAATACAATCTTGTTAAGTCTCTAGCTCCAAACAAGCCCATAATCCTTGCTAGAAGCAATAATGCACTAGGAATACCAATAGGTTATCCTAAGGGTGATGAATACAGCATATCTATATACAAAAGAGTATGGGATAAGACTTTAACTCATAGGTATTTTGAATATCCATTTCCAGCCTGGTTTTATGGCTTTCTATCAGGCGTTCAGAAAATATTCCTTCATAAGAATATGATAGTCGGCGAACTTCAAGCAGAAGCTTGGGCTCCAGACGATAAATCCTTAACTCAAATTTCTGTTGCCGAGCAGAATAAGTCACTTGATAGCAATAGACTAAAAGACAGATTTGAATACGGTAAGGCTACTGGAATGAACAATATAATCTTATGGGGTGGTGAATATTGGTACTACAGAGACAAGGTACTAAACGATCCAAGTCTATGGAACGTAGCTAAAGAGGAATATAAATAATTCCTATTAACAGATAAGTAAAGTAAAATAGAGCTAGGTATGAAAAAGAAGAAGCCACAGATTAAGACTATTCGAAATAAAAGAGCCGCCTATGATTATCATCTGGAGGATTCTTTAGTGGTAGGTATAGAACTAAACGGAAGAGAAACTAAAGCCTTAAGACTAGGACATGGTCAACTGGTTGGATCTTACGTAAATATTAGAAACAATGAACTCTATTTAGTTAACTGCCTTATATCTACATCCAATACAATGCAGATTCCTGAAAATGAGCAAACTAGAGATCGTAAACTTCTAGCAAAAAGAAAAGAAATAGATGCTCTAATTGAAGTAAAAAAACAGGGAAGAGCAATACTGCCAACAGAAATACTAACTCAAGGTAGATTCATTAAAGTAAGAATAGCTATTGGTAAAGGTAAGAAGAAATACGATAAAAGACAAACCCTAAAAGCTAAAGATGAGAACAAAAGAATTAATACTGAAGTAAGTTGAAATATTTAAAGCTATCATAAAAGCTAATGCATGCAATTTAATTAAATTTTCATTATAATTTAATGATATGCCTGATGTTTATGACTGTGTGGAATTATGCACAAAAGCAATTTGTTCTGATAATGCAGAAATATTCGCAGTCAAAATTGAAAGCTTAAAAAATTCAAACAAAATTCAAACCCTAAGAGAAAAAAATAGGGATTATATAGAAACTTACTTAGACAATAATAAAAAATTTATTAAAAAATATTTATCTAAAGAATATTACCCCGAAAATTATGATTACACCAAGATAGAATTATTTTTATCTAGTAAAAATAATAAAAAGGGGGCAGATATTTATCATAATATAATATCCGGAAAATACGCCGGAAAAAAAATAGAAATAGAATTAAAATTTGGATCCGAAACCAACAATAATAAGGGTATGGATATTTTTTGTGATATATTTGGAAATAATGTATTTAAAGAGGCTTTAAGTATTGAAATTAGAAAATCTTGGTTGATCCAATTTGAAAAAGAATCAAGAGATGAAGAACTTCAATTGACGAGACTTTACTCCCAATTAGACATTGCTGTAGATAAATTTAATGATTATTGTGAAAATAAAAAATGGACACTAGATAAAATTGGAGAAATAAATCTCGAAAAATATATATTAAATAGCACAGGTGATGGTTTGAAAGAATATGACTTCTTCGAGAAATTTTCTTTCAAAGCATACACACCCCTACACGTACAACGAATGGTGACCGGTAGTGGAACATGGGAAATTGAAAAAATAAATAATTGGGACCATGTTACCAAGAAATATAGAGTAAATATCAAAATAAAAAATATTATTACATCTTCTGAATTTAAATTTGTACTTAATTGGAAAAATAATTACAAACTAGACGAAAAATCTAAGGCTAGCGCCAAGTTGGGCTTAGGCTCTCCAAGTTGGAACGTTTTTTTTCGATCATTATAAAGATTATCGTACTCTACAATCACATCAGCCTTACCAAATCCTGGTGTGGAAGTATTTTTTTTCGACAATTTGGTAAAGTCTATTTTTTTCAATCTATCCAATACCTCACTATTATTTGCTTTAAAAAATATCCACTGAGTTCTTTTGTCTAATTCAGATTCATTAGTCACTCTTAGATTATAATTTTTATAACCTTGTCTCGGAACAGCAAAATCCCATTTATATATTTTTTTATCAAAATATTTTTCAGCAGCTCGCGTATTATTATATTGCCACATTTGAAAATCTGAATGTTTAGTCTGAGGAGACTGAATAATTCTCAAATTTATATTAAATTCCTTAAGCGTCCAGATCTGCAGACAACATCTTACCGAATACTCAGAACCTTCAAAAATGAAACTATTTTCCTTTAATCTTTCAGAGTATATCAACCTAGCATTTCTATCTATCCTGCTCTGAGCTGAGTATTTCATAAATTGAAGAGGCAAAATAAATATAACTGTATCGCTATAACTAAAAGCTCTATTAATAAAATTAATGGATAGTTTTGACCTTTTACCAAAAGGTGGATTACCGAGAGTAATCAAATTACTCCTATTGGGAAGTTCATTGACTAAATTGGCGCTAAGAAAATCAGCTAATTTGATATATTTATGTTTTGGGTCTATATCATAGCAATATGTACGAAAGCCGATTTTTTTTGCTGCCTTAACAAAAGCACCGTTTCCCGCTGAAGGTTCAAGAAATGATATTTTAGAAATGTCATAGTCTAACATCTCTATATATTTCATGGAGCCCCTTAAACACTGAACCGCTATTTTATCTTGCGTAAAGAATTGATCTAGTTTTTTAGCATCACCCATAATATGTTTTATTTTAAATTACTCAAATTATAACACGAAGTTTTTTAGTTTTCATGGTACATTAATAGTTTGATTTATTATGTGGTTTTCAGATATAATATCTCCAAATGTTTTTGTATTAATATTATAAAAACTATTTTATTCCGGAGTAGCTCAATGGTGGAGCAAGAAGCTGTTAACTTCGAGGTTGCCGGTTCGAGCCCGGCCTCCGGAGCCAGAGTAAGCAGAGAACCGTAGTGACTAGGTCCTTAGACCTAACACTACTTCTCTCCTTACTCAGACAAATGCTAATTTACGGTTCGTAAGTTACGAATGTTGGAACCACCAGTAATGGTGGTTCTTTCATTTCCACCCCTGTAATTTGGTTCGAGTCCAGTCGCTCTCTTCTTGAATGAACAAGCACCCCAAAACCAGACCCTTTCTTTAGACCTGTCCCTGAATTTGGCACAAAAAAACACTAATTTTGTGATTCTTTTATAAAACTGAGCTGAGCGTTTTTAATCTGCAGCTTTGTAGTTATTCCGTCCGCTAATGCAGACTTTTCAGCCTCGGTTCCCACAGACAGCACGTACCTTGAATATTCGATCAAAGGAACGTCTAGTTTCTGCTCAATTTTGTAGTGATCCAAAAGGCTCTTCGTCACATACATATGCTTCTCAATTTTTGCCTGACATTTTATCTATATCCTCCATAGATATATTGCTGGGCTGTTTTCTATAAATTGCCTTGAAGATATATCTAAGCAATAGATATATAAGTAGTGAAGTAGACAGAGCTAATACGGAGAGAATAGTATAGTTAATTGTCATATCTAGAACTTTTCTATGGGCATAGGCTGTTCCTCCAACTAATATAGCTAGAATAAGCTCTGTATCACCATCTAGAACCTTACGCTTGGTCATTATTAGGCTCCGTTTCTTCTAGAAGCTTCTTTATTTCAGGTATATCTACCTCAAAACTGTCTTCTAAAGTTATATTACGGAACCAAACGCCGAGCCAAGCCGTAAAAGATAAAGTCAGAACTGTGAAAATGGTTCTGACTTTTTATATACCCACAATAGATCTGAAACCAATTACTTTTGATATGATTAAAGAGTGTTAATTTTCATTAGTGGCAGTATCAATTCGGGAAAGACGACGACTTCTAAGGCTTTGGCTGAAAGGCTAGGTGCGGCATTTATAAATGTTGATGACCTAAATGACACCATACCGAACTTTAATCTTGCGACCGATTTAGATAAGTCCATGGATTTAGCAATCAAAACAATCAACGACTATTCAAAACAAGGTAAAGACGTTATTGCAAATTATGTAGTACGGCGGAAAGATTTCGATCGATTTGCCAATGAGATTGAGACACAACCACAAATTGTCATCACATTAGCTCCGCGACTAGATGTTGCTCAAGGAAAAAGAGGAGATCGTGAATTATCTGAATGGGAAGTCTCGCGAGTAAAGCATCATTACGATACGGGAATAGCTTCACCAGAATTCGGCCATATCATAGATAATTCTGAACTTACAATTGACGAAACGATAGGTCGCATTATAGAAATCGTAGCTGCAGTTAATTCTAAATAGCTCGGCAATCTTGCTTAATTACAGCTATAACGTTCTCTATTGTTATGAGCCAAGTTTGAAATATTAAATAATCATTAAATTCTAGCAAAATATTATGGCAATATTCACTTCGCCTAGTATAATTGGAATATGCAAAGCTTAGACGATGATGAGAAAAAACAAGTTCTAGGTGAAGTCTTAGCAGATGAACTTAAAGCGATTCATGAATTAGTTAAAGATGTGCCCCTAATAAAAAAAGATGTAGGCGAATTAAAAGAATATGTACATGTAATAAAAACCGACATCAAAGTTATAAAGGCAGTAGTAACGGAACACTCTAGTGAAATTAAAGACTTAAATCGTCGCGTATCTCAACTTGAAGCTGCTTAATAGACTAAATTAATAAATCATACATAATTTGTATTAGCATAATCAAAAATCACTAAGTTATATTCCAGAACTGACTGTCGAGCCAGACCATGTATTAACAAAATTAGGCCAGGTGCTATGCCTGGTTTTTTGTTTTAGAGTAATATGCCATATTCTTCGAATCTTAACTTAGGTAAATTTAATTATATTTTTTATAATTGAATTTATGTACAAAGTCGGACTAGTTGGACTACCCAATGCGGGAAAATCGACTCTATTCAATACAATAACCGGAGCGAATGTATTGACCGCTCCATACCCATTCTCAACAGTTGACCCAAATAAGGCCACCTTCAAACTCATAGATAAAGATATACTGAAAATGGCAAAAGTTATAACTCCTAATAGCCTTTCACTAAGCGAGGTCGAGGTTTGGGATATCGCAGGTTTAATTGATGGTGCTAGTGAAGGCGAAGGGCTTGGCACTGAATTCTTGGGGCATATACTCGAATGCGATCTAATCATTCACGTTATCAGATATGATGACGTGAATGTAGATGATGATATAAAAACCGTAGATAGAGAAATAGTTAAATTTGATCACAAACTCCTTCAAAAACCTTTTGAAAAAGCTAGAAGAATGGCAAAGCTATATCCAAAAGAAGGTCATTACGTAAAATATGATCAGACAATATCTAAGGCTTACTACGGCACAAAGGAAGGCAGCAAGTTGATAGACATTCTATCGCCGAACGAGCTGGAGGAAATAAAACAAATAGGACTCATTTCAGCAAAACCTAAACTATTTGTTTACAATTTAAGTGCATCAAAAGATAGCTTAAATTCTATACTCAATGAGCCACATATAGCGATAGATCTTTTTAATCTTTTCAGTCTATCTACGTTGACGCAAGATGAACTTGATGAACTTGGGTGGAGCAGCGATGAAATAAGTGAGTTCTACATATTATTATCGGAAGAAATAATTAAACTAAGTAAATCGAAGAGATTCTATACGGTAGGTGATCTCGGCATAGGCCTTTGGGTGGCTCCAATTGAGGCCCCCTCAAGCTATTGCTGTCAGCTAATACACAGCGATCTTTCGGAATCTCTTAAATCTGTACGAGTAGCAAAAATGGAAGACTTTATTAAATATAAAAGCTGGCCAGCATTAATAAAGTCTGGACTGGTGAAAAAGTTTGGGCAAAATTATTTACCTAAAGATAAAGACATACTTTTATTCGAGAGATAAGTATGCGGAAATATAATATTGATTTTCTTACCACATTGTTGTATTTTAAGAAAGTAATATAAGAAGGCAGGGCATTGCAATGGCTGAAAAAGATCCGATAGGAGAGTTCCTCCAATACCAAGGTGGTGATATTCCTGTTGAGCAAGGTCAAGAATTCTTATCTCCACTAGCGGAACATTTGCGATTGAATATAGTCAGAAAAGTTAATGATTTAATATCTCAAGGACGCACAGTAGAATTTTACGACCCTGATTGGTGCCGAGAGAATCCCGAGGAAGCAGGTCGACTACACGCAGATGTAATTATAAAAACATATGGTAAAACATACGCTCTTCCGAACAAAGATCCTGAAGCTAATTCACAAGCAATAGCACAGGGTGGACTAGACATTTATCTAATGTTACTCGATGGGGATGTAGTAGGCACTACTTGTCTAGTTGATAATGGAGATGGAAGAGCTGAGCTAGGAAGATCAGCAAGCCTAGGGAAAGTAGGCAATACTATCATTCAAGATCTCCGAATTTTAGATTGGATAACCAACCCTGACACTAACGCCAAATATCATTCGCTTTTTGCTACATTAAGAAATGCACCCGACAGATTCATTGATGATGCGGATGGTGAATTCGTCATGAGAGGGGGCCAGGGAGTTACGGAGCACTGGAAGAAATTCCCTGGGTTAGTCATAAATGGCTTTGGACCTTTGTACTTAAAACACGGAAAGCTTGAACAGTTCAGTATTGCGACCTTATCGCGACTTGAATTCGATCAAGCTAGGCCTCTATTTATATCTGATCCTGATACAGAGGAATTTGTCAGAGCATGGCATGAAAATTATGGTTTTGCCGAACCCTTAGTTAATATTCAAGCCGGAGGAGAAGAAGATGTAATTCCAAAATTTGAAACACATTATCCTCCGGAAGAAACAGGGTTAACTGATTTGGTCCACGCGGATATCATAGCCTCGAATAGTGGCATGAATATAGAAGATGCGGTAAAAGTAGCAGAAATAGCTAAATCACCGTTTACGCAAATAGTACTACCTATAGATAAAGACACTCGCGCGATACAGGCTTTACTAAAAAATAAAGGTTTTAAAATCTTCGGATATCAACCAGCATATACAAATTCCTCACCTTCGCTTCTCTATGGGAGGGTATACCCAGGAGTTGAAGTTGTGCCTACTTTTTGGGACCAACATAAAACACTTAACCCACTCTGGAGCAGTTTTAACCTATCAAAACTTGCTCAACGGATTTCTGAAGCATGGAAAAGCAGCCTACAAGAATAGAGGCCTTAAGGCCTTATGAACAATATCTTGACCACGAACTAAACTTTGTGGGCTTTGAGGCGGTAAGATTTGATATACCTTTTAAGAGCCCTATGCTACTTCCTTTTGGGGAGGTCGCTCAACGCCCTTCAGGCTGGGTGACTGTATTCTCGGAAAAAAATGGTGAATTATTATCCGGCTTCGGTGAAGGAGCAACTCTTGATGAAGCGTTATTCACTGATGATTCAGGCCACAATATAGCACAAAACGCTTCTTCAATACTGGAGGCTATAGGAGCAGAACAAGATTGCACTTTCAGGGTTGCTCTAGAAATTATTGATAGTTTTATTTTTAATGATGGAGGTAGTTATCCAACTGCTCGATTAGCTGTAGAGTTGAGTATTTTAGATTTACTAGCTAAATCTAACGGGTTAAACGTCGGTTCAATGATTGGCTTGCCTGAAGAAATCATAGAAGTGGCATTTGGGAAAAGTATCGGGGCAGAAAATGCATTTACTATAGTTGACCAAGCCGAAGCTGCCATTAATAGTGGATCTAACAAGATAAAATTAAAGGTATCCCCTAATAGCTTTGACGAGGTCACTTATGCGATCGCTAAAATCAAAAAACAATATCCTGAATGTGACATTATGGTAGATGCGAATGGTACATTTGATCCAGGGAATGAATTACATATTGATATGTTAGGTATCCTTGACCTTTTGGACCTAGTACTTATAGAGGAGCCTGTGTCAAGAGTCGGCGCTGTTCGTGGTTTAGAAGCAGTCTACCTATTCAGGGAAAAATTACCGCAATTTAATACTAAGGTGTGCCTTGATGATTGCTTAAGAACCTTAGATGACTGTAAGCGAGCAATTGATAGTGGGGTTGCGCAAGTAATCAATATAAAGCCCGGAAGAATAGGATCTTTCATTAAATCTCTTGATTTAATTGACTGGGTTAATTTTAGAGGTGCTCAAGTAATGGTCGGGGGAATGTTTGAGGCTACTCCTGGTAGATGCATGACTACAATTTTAGGCGCCTATTGTGCTTATAAAGGTAGCTCGGTAGTAGGAGATCTATCTTTAGCCCAAGAAAGACTCGACGGGGACCTAGTGACTGCGGATCGCCAATTACAGATTAATAGCAGTGGAAATATATCGCTGCCTAAAGGAATAGGATGGGGATTCTAATGAGTGAAGTTATTTTCGTACCTAGCGATGTACATGACGAAACTTTTAAAAAATATGAAGAAGCATACGGAATTTATTTCCGAAGCGCCGACCCAAAATTATTAAGGAACTTCAGTGAACTAGTTGAAGGACTCGGCTTAAATGCGGACTTAACTATATCAACTCCGGGGATGTTTCTGGCCGAGCCCCTAAGCGCTGAGAGCAAGGGCTTAATCAACGATCATGAGACTGATCATGTTGCGGAGATAAGCGTAAGAATGCAGCAACGTTTATTAAACGTACCAATCCAAGATAACGCTCAAAGAATGATTTATCTTCCAGATTACTTAGGCAATAGAGCGATTGACGCCAGCTTTAGTGAAACTTTATTCCATGAGGCGTGTGGCGATTGGGCCGGTAAAGAGCGTCAGTTTTGGGTCAGGGAAGGTTTTGCTGCAAGATTAGCTCTACTTGGGACTACGATATCTCAGATAGGCCTTACTCTTCACTTTGAAGATGGTTTTAGGCCAGTCGGAGTCCAGGAAGGTTTATTCAGAAGAAGGGTGGGATGGACTAAAAGGGATCATCCAGACTGGAGCGAAGAACGAATTATTACCGAGGCAAGTAGCAAAACTGCAACTAGCCCTAGGTTAGCGTCCCATAAGGGAGGTGCGGCAGTAGATCTTAGACTTAAGGGAGGGGAAGAACTTCTAGACATTGGCCACGATTATCCCGATGGAGGAGCGTTAGTTTATCTTGATTCACCATTCGTTACTCAGGAACAATGGCAAAACAGGAAACTCTTAAAGATAGCTTCAGCAATAGCAGGAATCTCTATGTATGTAGGCGAAGATTGGCACCTCAGTTTTGAAGACAACTTATCCTCGCTTGACGAAAATTTAGTACCAAAACAAGGTTTTGTTGCTAGCTATGGTCCCATAAAGAGCTTCGACCTAGATACTGGCGAAATAACAGAGATGTATGGTTCAGAAGAACTTGATCTGACGTTTGAATTATAGTATAATATACTTATCAAGCTTTTAGCATAATAACAGGTAAAATGATATAGTATGAGTGAAACATTAGGAAGTACACAACCGGAAAGGGTAGAAACATTGGCTGATACACGTTTTCAGAATCTAGTTAAAATAATTAGAAACGAAGCACTTATTGAGGCCGAACCAACCCTATCTGTACTCAGTGAATCAGTTACTGAAACTCCTGGGGGATCTATATACTATGGTACCGGTCTAACAACTCCGAAAGAAATATCTGTGGGTCTACCCTTTGATGTATTAGGCATGATACTAACTGCAGAAAAACTTCGTCGAGCAGGTGGATTCGACAATATCTACCATCATATTGCGGACACCCATGCAAAAACCAACGACTGGATAAGCCCTGATGCTGTAGACGCTAGAGCAAGTCAAGTAACAGCAGTACTCGATACAGTTAAGGGTAATTTAGGTCTAGAAAACTTCTTCCCAGTTCTATCTTCATCTTTCGATGGCACCCAAGAATACAGTGAATTAGTAGACAGTTTTAGTGGCTCCGAAGAACATGAGTATGTACGTAGAGAAATGGCTGATATGGAATGGTATAGGACCCATTACGGAGTAAAGATTAAGCTTGGATGGATAATACAAGCGAAAGAAACAGAAATGGGATTTGATGAGCGTCGATTTGACAGAGAATACCTATCCTTCAGAGGACCAATTATGTCGTTCGTATACACAAAACCCGGGCGCACATTTGACCCTAGCCGCCCTAAAGTTTCTCCTTACATTAAAATAGAGGACGAGGGCCGTTTAATGCTTAGCCCCACTGAAGATGTAAGGCAAACCTTTGTAGACGGCTTAGAACGAGCGCATGGCGACAAGCATCTAGCTGGCGCAAGGAAGCATCTAGAAAGTATTGTCAGGCTTTATGAGAGTCTTTACGGAAGTTTTGGTAAAATTGATTTAGAGGATAAGCTACAGGCAATTATTAGTGCTTGTTTTAAATAAATGAGTGATAAAATGACGAAAAATGAAAGTGAAATGATTACTCCAGAATTTGTTTCTGGTTTATTAGAAAATGCACAAATCGTAATTCCTGAAGACGGAGTTTTTGAAAAATTAAAATCAGCAGAACGTGAAGATAGACAATTACGCGTAAAAATGGGGTTTGACCCCACTAGCCCAGACCTACATCTAGGGCACGCCGTTTCAATGAGGCAAGTTCGACGATTCCAAGATTTAGGCCACTTACCAGTAATAATTATCGGGGATTTTACTGGATTAATAGGAGACCCGAGTGGTCGAAGTGCTAGTCGACCGCTTGCAAGTAAAGAAGAACTAGAAAATAACGCTCAAAGCTACATCGAACAGCTAGGTAAAGTAGTGGATATAAACAAAATAGAAGTTCATCGAAACTCGGAATGGCTTTCTGGGATGAACCTAGAGGAATTGATTCAGTTATTGGCTCAGGGGACACTATCTCAAGTGATATCTAGAGATGATTTTAGGAAGAGACTAGACGAAGGCTCTCCTATAGCCCTGCATGAAATTATTTACCCATACATTCAGGGGGCTGATTCCGTAGCAGTAAACGCTGACATAGAAATAGGTGGAGTAGACCAACTATATGGTTTCCAGGCTGCCAGAATGTTGCAAGGAAAGCGTGGCGATGACCCAGAAGCAGCAGTATTAATGCCTTTATTGAGGGGCCTAGATGGTGTTAAAAAAATGAGTAAATCCTTGGGAAACTACGTGGGCCTAGATGACGAACCTAGAGATATGTTCGGCAAACTAATGTCCATCCCGGATACTCTTATAGAAGAGTATCTAAGGCTAGCTTCAGGATTCAACGGCGAAGAAATTGAAGCAATGCTCAGCGATATAAAATTAGGAGCAAATCCTATGGGTGTAAAATTATCCCTGGCAAGAAATATTACCGGAACTTATCATGATGAAGAAAAAGCGAATGATGCTCAAGAATATTTTGCAAAACAATTTCAGAACAGAACGGCGGAAGAATTAGAATATCAGCTCGCAATAATTCCAGAAACTGTACGATCAGTTGTTGATTTGATTGTTGCAATAGACCCTTCAACATCTAAGTCACAAGCTAGAAGACTAATTGAGCAGGGAGGCATAACTATTGACGGTAATCGAATTAGTG